>Ga0299907_10003543_pt1 | contig 10017 bp, 8 predicted proteins | sample RVTome_16_FD_198680 | JGI IMG/M metagenome (GOLD analysis project Ga0299907, IMG submission 198680) | Soil microbial communities from uranium-contaminated site in the Upper Colorado River Basin, Wyoming, United States - RVT152D67 (version 2) ... | reverse complement strand
GGTCGTGGTCCGCGACGGCGAAGCCCGGCTTGCCGACGGCACGATCGCGTCGAGCGTCTTGACGATGGATGCCGCATTTCGCAACCTGCTCGAGCTCGGGCTCGATCTCGCCGCTGCAGTGCGTGCCACGTCCACGGCGCCTGCCCGGTTGGTGGGAAGGCCCGGTCTGGGCAGCTTGACACCAGGGACGGTCGCCGACGTGACGGTCCTCGACGACGATCACCGAGTCACGATGACATTGGTGGACGGTGACGTCCGATTCGAGGCCTGACCGGTACTGATAGCTTGTCTAGACAATTCGGCAGAGGAGGTTTCCGTGCGTTCACACAAGGTCGCCATGCTGGGGACAGGCCTCATCGGCGACTTCTACACCATGACCCTCCACGGTCAGCGAGGAAGGGATCGGGTCGCCATCGTCTACTCGCGATCGGAGGAGCGCGGCTCGGCGTTCGCTGAGAGATGGGGCATCCCCGAGCACACCACATCTCTGAAGGAGGCGATCGAGCATCCCGACGTAGACGTGGTGGTCGTCGGCCTCCCCAACTTCCTCCACGAGGAGCCGATCGCCGCAGCCGCCGAAGCGGGTAAGGCGGTCCTCTGCACCAAACCGCTGGCCCGGGACGCCGAGGAGGCGAAGAGGATCCTGGACAAGGTCGAGTCAGCCGGCGTGTTTGCCGGGTACCTCGAAGACCTGGTCTACACCCCAAAGACCTTGAAGGCGATCAAGGCGGTGGAAGGCGGCAGCATCGGTGATGTCACCTGGGCCCGCTCCCGGGAGACCCATCCCGGCCCCCACAGTGCCTGGTTCTGGGACAAGGACCAGGCCGGAGGTGGCGCCATCGTCGATCTCGGATGTCACTGCATAGAGATCATCCGCAACTTCGCCGGTAAGGGAAACCGGCCGGTTGAGGTGATGGCATGGGCCGACACCCTGGTGCATCCCATCAAAGCCGAGGACAATGCGGTCGCCCTGATCAAATTCGAGTCCGGCGCGCTGGGCCAGTTCGAGGTGAGCTGGACCTTCCGCGGAGGGATGGACCTGCGCGACGAGGTGGCTGGCACCGAGGGGACCATCTGGCTCAATCACTTCCTCAGGACCGGCTACGAGATGTACACCAGCGGTGGCGGGGACGGCTATGTGGCCGAGAAGCTCGAATCGACCAAAGGATGGCTCTTCCCGGTGGGCGACGAGGTCGTCGAGCTCGGCTATGTCGACATGTTCACCGACATGTTCGACACGATGGAGCAGGGACGACAGCCTCGGGAGACCTTCTACGACGGGTATGTGGTCAATGGGGTGATGGACGCCGCCTACCGCTCGGCGGCGAGCGGTCGTTGGGAGCCGGTCGACATCGAATGGCGAGGCGGGACCACTCCGCGGATCTCGAAGACGATCTCCACCCACGAAGGCCACGCCATCGTCAAGGAGGAGGTCTTGCCCGATGGCCGCACCAAGCTGATCCTGGCAGACAAGGACACCGGGTCGATCTTCGACGTGGTCACCGGCGCCTGAGCTATCAACTCGAGGTCGTTGCCGACGACCGGTGGGCCGAGAGGGCGGCCGATCAACTGATGCAGTCGATCGAGCGGCGGCCGGCGGGGACGGTCTGCCTGGCCACCGGGCGGACGGTCGAGCCGGTGTACGCCGTCATCGATCAAGGGGCCGATCTCACCCACCATCGCCTCTTCCTCCTCGACGAGTTCGGCGGCCTGCCGCCGGGCGACCCGGCACGTTGTGCCGCCATGATCGAGCGATCCCTGCCATCGGCGCGGCATCACGTCGTCGGGCCCGATGTCGATTCAGGACATCCCGAGCAGGCAGCGCTTGACTATCGGGCGCTGATCGCCGAGACCGGAATCGACCTCGCCGTCGTGGGCATCGGCGGCAACGGCCACATCGGGATGAACGAGCCTGGCTCGGGACCCGCCTCCGTCACCCGGGTGGTGCGGCTGGCTCCCGAGACCCAAGACAACGCGGTGACGTCATATCGGGCCACGACCAGGCCGACATGGGGAATCACGGTCGGGATGTCAGAGCTGCTCGCGGCCGATGAGGTAATCGTGCTCGTCTCGGGCTCACACAAGCGCGAGATCATCGCACGCCTGCTCGGGGAGCCGCCGGGTGCCAACCTTCCCGCCTCACTCCTCTCGTCTCATGAGAATGCCCGGCTCATCATCGACGGGTCGGCGGCGGCCGATCTCACCGGAGTCAACGGGAGCGGATCGTGATGAATCGGTGGGGGTTGTCGACGAACAGCATGTCGATGACCGACGGCGGGACGTCACGACCGATGAGCTCGTCGCGGAAGGCGGTGTGCAGGTAGTCGAGCCCAGGTGAGCCGCCCAGCGTCCTCCAAAGGGATCTCCGCGCTCCGTCGGTGCCAAGCATGAGCTGAGCCGTGAAGCCGGCAGCCACCATTTCGGAGATCAACTCGGCCGTCCTGTTCTCTCCTTCCCAGCGGAGTGCCTGGTCATAACAGAGGTGGGCGCCCGACGACAGCATCTCCTGGTGATAGCCGCGGTCGTCCACCTTGTCGGTATGGGACAGGGCGACCCGGCTCGCCGGGAAGCCGAGGCCGGTGATGGCCTCCATCTGGGCCAAGCCTCCCCGACCACCCTCGGTGTGGGTCAGGATCGGGGCACCAGTCTGCCTTGCCGCGGTGACGGCTGCCTCGAACAGCCTCCAATCCCGTTCGGTCAGCTGCTCACCCTCGCTGGCCACCTTGATGATCCCGGCCCGGTGATCGGTGCGCTCGATCGTCGCGCCCCGGTAGTCCCACGTGTCGATCCCGTCCTCGATGTCGGCGATGAACCTTGCGGCCAGCCGGTCGGCGGGCTCGCCGGCCCAGGGGACGTCCCGGTAATACCTGGTGGTGTGCATACCGGTGGCGGCGACGACGCTCACACCGGTCGCGACTGACACGGCGGCGAGGCGCCGCACATCCCTTCCGGCTCCGGCGGGCATCGCGTCCACCATGGCTCCGACGCCGGCGGCGGCACACGTGCCAACCTCCGCCGCTGCCTCGATCTCGGATGGGAGGTGGATATGGGGCCACGTGGCGGCGACGAGGGGACTGTCGACTATCAGGTGCTCGTGCATGTACACGGGGCCGAGGTCCTCTACCGGCCGGTCGCCCGTCACCGTCCTTGCCACTCCGTTCATGTTGCCGGTATCTCCAGAACCGCGCCGTCTTCGACCAGCGTTTCGCGCAGCTTGGGGAAGTCGATCGCGCGCACCTGGCCGTCCGATCGGGAGGCCAGGGCCGCAGCCGAGCCGGCCGCCTGTCCCATCGCCATGCACTGCGCCATCGAGCGAATCGAGGCATGGGCATCGTGTGTGGCCGAGAAACAGCGGCCGGGGGACAGGACGTTCACTCCGTCCGCGGGAATCAAGGACCGGTAGGGGATGCCGACGGCGGACCCATCGGGGAGGTACTCCCAGCGGGTCCCGATTCCCGGGTGATGGTCCTCGATCGGTGCGCCACACAGCCCGATCTGATCTTCGAATCGTCGAGCGGACAACACGTCCTCGCGGGTGACCCGGTAGTCGCCATACACCCGTCTCGTCTCTCTCATCCCGATCTGGCTGCTCAATGCGATCAAGGATGCTCCCTCGTATCCGGGCACCTTGTCGACGAGGAACCTCACGTATTCCAGTGCCTGGCGGCGGCCCTCCATCTCCACCTCGCTCAGGACCTCGGGGTCGGTGGCATTGACCAGCCGGCCCTCGGCGTCGTGACGGACCTGGTCGACCCGGGTCATGATGGTGGCGGTCATCCCATCGACCGGGGTGACGTGGTCGCTCCCTTCCAGTCGGGGCAGGTCGTACTCACCCGACTCGGCGGCCTCCCTCATCAACCGATGGAGCTCGTCCTTGGAGATCTGCCGTCGTCGCTCCTGGTCGACGTTTCCCATGCGGAAGGTGGTGGTCAGGGTCTGGGCGGGGTCGAGCTCACCGGCCAGCTCGTAGGACATGCCGGCGTGATGGCACACGTCGGCATCACCCGAGGCGTCGACGACGACCGCGGCGCTCACATTGCGCAGCCCTGCCTTGGTGGCAACCAACACCTCGGATACACGCCCGTCCGACACCCGCACGTCCTGTACGAACGCGTGGAGCAGGACCTTCGCCCCGGCTTCGGTCACCAGTCCCTCCCAGACCACCTTGAGATGCTCCGCCAGGTAGGTGACCCCGGTGCCGGCACCATAGGTGTTCGGTCTCTCGATGACTTCGCCCAACCGACGGAGAGCGGCGACTACATCGTCGCCGACCCCACCCACCACCTTGAGGGCGCGCTCACCAGGCGTGTAGAAGCCGTAGAAGGTGTCGAGCACCGCGGTGGAGTTGCCTCCGAGAAACGGGAGCTTCTCGACCAGCAGGGTGGTGGCCCCGCCCCGGGCCGCCGCGATGGCAGCACTCGACCCGGCGGAGCCGGATCCGACCACCACCACGTCGAAGGCTCCGAGTGACTGGGTCAACTCAAATCGGCTTCGTCAATGTATGTACGGGCCGAGCACGTCCCGGGCGATCAGGAAACCCCGTTTCACCAACTCGTCGGTCTTCTCGAAGTCCCGATCCTCGTGCTCGATGATGATGGATTTGTCGTATCCCACCCGATACAGCGCCGAGAAGACCCGCGCCCAGTCCACATCGCCGAGCCCGGGGAGACGTGGGATCTGCCACCCGATACCAGAGGAGAGCGTGCCGTTCTCGTAGAGGCCCTCATAATCGATCATCACGTCCTTCGCCTGAAAGTGATAGAAGCGGTGGCCGAACTCGATGATCGCGCTCTCGATGTCGATCATGAGCCAGATGAGGTGGGAGGGATCGAAGTTGAGACCGATGGCCTCACCGAACTCTTCGAACATCCGACGCCAGATCCTCGGGTTGTAGGCCAGATTGTGCCCCGAAGGCCATTCGTCCTTGGAGAAGATCATCGGGCAGTTCTCAATGGCGATCCTGACCCCGTTGTCCTCGGCGGTCGAGATGATCTCGGGCCAGACCCTCGTCGCCTCCTCCCAATTCTGGTCCTGGGTCCTGGCGCTGTCGGCCCCGATGAAGGTGTTGAAGACCGGGACGCTCATCTTCCCCGCGGCGACGATCACCTTCTTCATGTGATCGATCACCATGCGGCGGTGCTCGGGGTCGGGATGCAGCGGGTTCGGGTAGTAGCCCAGACCCGAGACCTCCAGGCCGCGCTCTCTCATCCCCTCGGCGATCTCGGAGGCATGGGTGTCGGAGATGTCATCGACGTCGATGTGGCTGGTCCCGGCATAGCGCCTGGTGTCACCACTCGATGCCGGCCAACAGGCGATCTCGATCGCGTTGAAGCCATTGGCTGCGGTCCAGTCGGCCACCTCCTCGAGCGGAGTCTCCGGGAACGGGGCGGTCAGCAATCCGAGCTTCATCTCGTCCTCCTTTCGACGGATGCCCAACTCTGGCTCTGGTTGCTCGCCGACACGGCATCGGCCACCAACATGGCGTCGTGCCCGTCGGAGAAAGTGGGGTAGGCGGGCTCGGTGGCCGGGCCGCCGGCGGCGATGTCCGGGTAGACCGCGGCGAACAGGGCGCGAAATGTGTCGGGGAAGCCCTCCACGTGGCCACTGGGATAGGCAACGATGCGGGCGGCCTCGGGTGCGTAGAGCGCGGGGTCGCGGGGGAGGACCTCGTTGGGTCTTCCCCGATGGCCGATCAGCAAGTCGTCGGGGTCACCGGAGTACCACCGGAGCGCAGACTGGCTCCCGGCGATCTCGTACCTGACCGAGTTCTTCTCTCCGGCGGACACCTGGGAGATGGTCACGGCCCCTCTGGCCCCGTCTTCGAAGCGAAGCAGGATCCCGGCTGCATCGTCGCTGGTCATCTCCTCCTCGATCAACATGGTGTCGGCGCCGACCGTCGCGAAGGTCTCCACAGGCCCGGCGGGATGACGACGCACCGGCACCAGGGTGTGGAGGTCGGCCATCACCTCGGTGATGCGCCTGCCGGCGATGAATTGGGCCAGATCCAGCCAATGCGAGCCGATGTCAGCCACAGCTCTCAGCTCACCGGCCTCTTCGGGCTGGAGACGCCAGTTCCAATCGGTGTCGCGGAGGAGCCAGTCCTGGTGGTAGGACCCGGTGATCAGTCTCGGCTCCCCGATCTCGCCTCGCGTGACCATCGCCATGGCTTGATGATTGGCCGGGTAGAAGCGAATGTTGAAGCACACTGCGTTGACCAGCCCACTGCTGGAAGCTCGCGCGACCAGGTCGGCGCTGTCCTCCGATGCGATCGCGAGCGGTTTCTCGCAGACCACATGCTTGCCGCCGTCGAGGCAGATCCTGACCTGCCCGGCATGTGCGTAGTTGGGGCTGGCGATGTGGATGACATCGATCTCGGGGTCGGCGGCCATGTCCTCGACGGTCTCGTAGACACGGGGGAGCCCGGCAGCCTCCGCCTTGGCCCGTGCCCGTTCGGGGGAAGATCCCACGACCCCCGCCACCCCAACTCCGAGCCGGCGCAGCGCCTCGACGTGCGCTACACCGATGAAGCCGACTCCGACCACTCCCGCCCTGATCTGGTCGAATCTCATCAGCTCGATCCAGTCACACGTGCGTAGAGCCAGGCCAGGGCGAGGACGATTCCCCCATAGACGACCTGTTGGATGGCCTGACCGGCATCGAGGAATGTCATCATCGTCGCCAGGACGCCGAGGATGAGCGCACCGAGGATCGTGCCGCTGTAGGTGCCGATCCCGCCGAAGATGGAGGTGCCACCGATGACGGCGGCCGCCACCGAGGGGAGGAGGAAGCTGACCGCCAGCTGGAGGTCGACGGCGCCGGTGCGTCCGGCGAGGAGGATCCCGGCCAGGGCCGCCAGCAGGCCAGCGATGGCGTATGCGGCGATATGGACCTGCCAGATCCTCACCCCCGCCAGCCTCACCGCGACCGGGTTGTCACCCACCGCGTAGAGAAGCCGGCCGAGCCCGGTCCGACGCAGCCCGTAGATGATGATCACCGACACCCCGGCCCAGACCAGGGCGTTGTATGGGATCCGATTCCCGAAGAAGCTCCCGCCACCGAGGGTCTTGATGAACTGGGCCACGGTCGTCGATCCCTGGAGAACCGTGAAAGAGAGGGCGGTGAACAGCCCGATCAGGATTGCCGACATGGCCAGGGTCATGATCAGGGCGTTGACGCGGAAGACGCCAACCCCGACACCGTTCACGGCCCCGGCCGCCAGACCCACCAGCAACCCGACGACTATCGCGATCGCCGCACCGTTGGGAGACTGGTTGGCTGCCACGTAGGCGGCGGCGGTGGCGATCATCCCCACCGAGAGATCGATTCCGCCGGTGAGCATGAGGATGGTCTGTGCCCCGGCCATGATCCCCAGGGGAGCGGCGAGGAGGACGGTGTTGCGCAGCCCGCTCACGCTCAGGTAGCGGGGCTCGATGATCCCCGTCACGACAACCAACACCACCAGCACCCCGCTGAGGACGGCAAGAGGGTGATCGGCCAGCCAGATGGCCCAAGTCGGACGGGAGAGCGGTTCGTCGGGAGTCACGCTGGTGGTGAGATCCGTGGTCATCCGGCCCGCTCCCGTCTCAGATGGATCATCCCGGCGATCATCATCACCAGGACGATCAGCACCCCCTGGATCACCTGAGCGGTGTTCGGGTCGACACCCATCGCACTGAGCAGCGGAGAGAGGGTGAATAGCACGATCCCGGCGGCGGCAGCGCCAACCACCGAGCCGATGCCCCCGGTCAGAGCCACCCCACCGAGGACGATCGCCGCCACCGAGCGCAAGGTGAAATTGGAGCCGGTGGCGAAACGAGACTCGCCCGAGCCGGTGATGGCCAAGGCGGCTAGCCCGGCGAGAGCGGCGAACCCCCCGCCGATGGCGTAGGACAGGATCTTGGCGCGGGCGGTGTTGACCGCCGACAGGTAGGCGGCCATCGGATTGGACCCGGTGGCATAGAGCGAGAGCCCGACACGTGTCCCACGCATGAAGTAGGCGGCGAGCCCCATGGGGATGGCCATCACCGCCAATGAGGGCCAGAAGTTGGTGCCGGTGCCCGTTGTGGACCCGGTGAAGATGGCCCGGAAGCCGTCACTGGTCCCGCCACCCGGGGAGGGGAGGATGATCAGCGCCAACCCCGAGATGATGAAGAGGGTGGCCAGCGTGACCACGATGTCCGGGACCCGTGACACGGTGATGATCCAGCCCACCACACCGTTCAGGGCGGCACAGGCGACTATCACGAGTGCGGCGATCACAAGGCTCATCCCCAGGGATTGCCCGTCCATCATCTGGGCAGCCATCGCATTGGAGAAGATGAGCAGCGCACCCACGCCGAGGTCGATGCCACCGGCGATGACGATGATCGCCTGGGCGATGGAGACGAATACGAGGGGCATGCTGTTCTTGGCGATCGAGGCGATCTGGAAGGCGCCGAATCTCGGGATCAGCGTGGCGTAGAAGGCGATCAGTGCGATCAGGAGCAACCAGGCCCCGACGGTCCAGCCGTGACGCTTCAGGGCGCGTTGCCAGTCGAATCCCTGCCTTGCACCTTCGGCCCGGACCGTGGTCATGCCACTTCTTCCTCACCGATCCCGTGCGCCGCCGTCAGCAGCGACTCCTCGGTCGCATTGGCCGCCTCTTGCTCGGAGACGATCTCACCGCCGTAGAGGACGAGCACGCGATCACAGACCAGCGGGATCTCGGCCAGCTCGCTGGTATAGAGGAGGATGGCGGCACCGTCGTCGGCCAACTCGCGGAGCAGCTCGTAGATCTGCTGTTTCGTGCCGACATCGATCCCCCTGGTGGGGTCGAAGCAGAGGAGCACCCTGAAGCCGGTGGCGAGCCAGCGACCCACCACCACCTTCTGCTGGTTGCCGCCGCTCAACCGATTCACTTGCTTGGCGGCTCGGGTGTCGATGGAGAGACGCGTCACCGCGGACTGGACTCTCTCCTTCTCGTCGGCGACCAGGCCGAACCACCGACTGACCCGGTTGTAGAGGGGAGCAGCCAGGTTCTCACGAATGGGCCGTTGGGGAAGGAGCGCCTGGAGGCGGTCCGAGGGGACGAGCACGACCCCCTTTCTGACGGCGTCGAAGGGAGACCGGGCCACCAAGGGCTCTCCGTTGAGTGCTATCTCACCCGAGTCCGGCCGTCTATCACCCGAGAGCATCGCGAACAGGCGGTCCTGGCCCTGACCCTCGAGGGCCGCGATCCCGAGCACCTCCCCGGCATGGAGGTCGAGCGAGACACCATTGACCTGGTCTCCGGATCGGAGGTCCGACGTCGAGAAGACGACCGGCGCCGCGGAAATGGCGGTGAGGTCGCTGCTCACAGTGGGAACCGACTTGACCACCTCGCCGAGCATGGCTTCGACCAGTCCGCTCTCGCCAATATCGCGGGGGGCCACCTCGGCGACGTTCACCCCGTCGCGCAGAACCGTCGCCCGATTACACATGCGCATGACTTCGCCCAGTCGATGGGTGATGAAGAGGACCGACCGGCCCTGGCCCTTCCATTCCTCCATTACAGAGAAGACCTGCTCGGCCTGATCGGCGGTGAGGGCAGCTGTGATCTCGTCGAGCATCAGCAGGGAAGGCCGCCACGAAAGGGCGCGGGCGAGATCGAGGAGACGGAGCAAAGGAAGTGGGAGATCGCCGACCAAAGCGTCGAAGTCGACGTCGCCGAGGCTCATGTGGTCCAGCCATCCGGCCACACCCTCCTCGTCGGCCCCGGTGAGCGTCAGGTTCTCTCCTACGGTCAGATCAGCGACCAGGGCGGGGTCCTGGAAGACCGTGGCCAGCCCGGCGTCCCGGGCCGAGGCCGGGTTGCCCAATGTCACATCTGAGCCGTTGACCCGGATCGTCCCCGCATTGGGTCGGTAGACACCCGAGAGGATCTTGACCAGCGTGCTCTTCCCCGCCCCGTTGGCTCCGAGCAGGGCGTGGATCTCACCGGGCTTCACACTCAGATCGACGGAGCGCAGCGCGACGACGCTTCCGAAGCTCTTGGCTACG
>Ga0299907_10003542_pt1 | contig 10018 bp, 10 predicted proteins | sample RVTome_16_FD_198680 | JGI IMG/M metagenome (GOLD analysis project Ga0299907, IMG submission 198680) | Soil microbial communities from uranium-contaminated site in the Upper Colorado River Basin, Wyoming, United States - RVT152D67 (version 2) ... | reverse complement strand
CGGACGGCCTGGGCGAAGCCGAACTCCTTGGGTAGGAGGGCCTGCACGCCGGCGGCGGCGGCGTCGGCCGCCATGCACGAGTCGGCGATCACGGCGAGCCCGTCGGGACCGCCACCGCCGCGACCGCGACCGAGCGTCGTGGACACGCCGATCCCCTGGGCGTCGGGCTCCAGCGCGACCGTGATCGGCTCGCCGCCGTGGCGCTTCACCGCGAGCTTCACCCGCTTCTTCGCGGTGATGAAGTAGTCCCCGGCGCAGGCCACCGTGACCTCGTTGAGCGACTGAAGCAGGAACCGCCCGACCTGGTCCACCACGGCACCCCGGAACGTGAACATCGGGCCGACCCCGGCGGCCGAGGCCGAGGCCACCATCTCCTGGACGATCGCGGGCGCCTCGGGCGCCGGCGGGCTGAGCGGTCGTTTGCTCGTCCGGAACTCGGGGTGCTGGAGCGCGTAGGACTGGAGCTGTTCCCAGAACGACAGGGCGGCGGCCCTCGACTCCTCGGCGAAGTCGTCGTCGGCCGTGATCCGCAGGACGAGGTCCTGCACCTGGATCTCGAAGCTCTTGGTCTTGCGGCGGAGGAGCCTCACCGGTCTCTTTTCCGAGTTGGAGGGCCGACTTGGGAGCGGCCCGATGATAGTCGAGGGGTCGGACCCGACCCGGAGGGCCTAGCGGCCGATCAGGAGGTCCAGCACCGCCTGGTCCTGGTTCATCGTCCAGAACTCCACGATCCGGCCGTCGCGCGCGTGCGCGACCTGGACCTGCGGCTGGTCGTATCGACGACCGTCGGCGACCTCGAGGTGGAGGTGGACCAGCGCGACCGCGTGCTCCTCGTTCGCCACGACGTCGTGCACGTCGAACCGGGTGGAGATGCCGGCCGACCGCATCTGCGCCAACCGGTCGAGGACCGCCGCACGACCCAGGAACTGGCCGCTGAAACGGTTCGTCCCGGGTGCGTGCCAGGTCACGTCCTCATCGAGGGTCGCCTCCATCCCGCCGACGTCCTGGGCCGCGAAGGCATCGAGGAGACCTCGAAGGAGGGTGCCGGTCGGATACGGGTCCGTCGCGTCCTCCGTCATCGGATCGCCTCGACGATCCGGCCACCGCCGAGCACCTCGTCGCCCCGGTACAGGACGGCCCTCTGGCCCGGCGCCACGGCCCGCTGCGGCGATCGGAACTCGATGCGGACCCCGTCGTCGGCGAGCGGCTCCGCCACGCACGGCACGTCGGCTCCGCGGTAGCGGATGCGAACCTCGGCTTCGAACGCCCCGCCGCCCGGTGGCGCGCCGGCGATCCACGAGAACCGGTCCGCGACCAGGCCGGACCGGTCGAGCAGCTCGCCGGGACCGACGACGACGCGGTTCGCCGGCTGATCGACCTGCACCACGTACCGGCGCTCGCCCGTCGCGACGCCCGTGCCTCGCCTCTGTCCGATCGTGAACGCGTACGCGCCCTCGTGGCGGCCGAGCACCTCGCCGTCCTGGTCCACGACCTCACCTTCCCGCACGAGGTGCGGGAGGTTGGCGCGCGCGTACGCGCCGGCGTCGCCGGCGGGCGCGAAGCAGAGCTCCTGTGAATCGGGCTTCGTCGCCACGGGCAGGCCGAAGCGCTCGGCCAGCTCGCGCGTCTGGGTCTTGGGGAGCTCACCGACCGGGAAGAGCGACCGGGCCAGCGCGCGCTGCCCCAGCATGTGGAGCATGTACGACTGGTCCTTCCCAGGATCGAGGCCTCGGAGCAACCGCCAGGTGTCGCCGGCCTCGTTCCTCGCCCGGCGCACGTAGTGCCCGCTCGCCACCATGTCGATGCCGAGCTCGTCGGCTCGGCGCAGGAAGGCGCCGAACTTGACCTCGCCGTTGCAGCGCGCGCACGGGTTCGGCGTCCGGCCCGCCTCGTGCTCCGTGGCGAAGTCCGCGAGCACGGCCCTCTCGAACGCGTCGGTCAGATCGCAGATCTCGAACGGGAATCCGGCGATCCTCGCAGTCTCTTCCGCGTCGCGCCGCGCGCTCGGGCCGCAACATCCGTGGTCCACGCCGTCCAGGTGCACGAGGCGCATGTGCGAGCCCACCACGTCGTAGCCCTGCTCGTGCAGCAGGCACGCGGCGACCGAGGAATCGACCCCACCGGACATCGCCACCAGCACGGAAGGCATGGAACGAGGCTATCAGCGACCCGGCTGCGGACCGGCGTTCCCGACGGGAGACGATCGCGCAGACCGTATCGTGACGGGCATGCTCGAAGCGCGATTCGACGACCTCACCGGTGCCTCGCCGTCGTTCCGGCTGGTGGAACCGGTCGGAGTGCTGGAAGCGACGCGCGCCGGTGAGGTCGTCGAGGTGCTCGACGCGGCCGAGGCGGCGGCCGGGCGCGGCCTCTGGGTCGCCGGGTTCGTGAGCTACGAGGCCGCGGCGGGCCTCGACCCCGCCCTCGTGGTTCGTGCCCGTGACCCCGAGGATGCGTTCGCGGAGTTGCCCCTGGCGTGGTTCGCGATGTTCGAGCGCGCCGAGGAGACGACCCTTCCGCTCCCTCGCGACGAGGGCCTCCCGGCCGTCGCCGAGAACACGTGGGTGCCGACGACCTCGCGCGAGCGATACGAGTCCTCGGTCGGCAGGATCCGGGAGCTGATCGCGGCCGGTGAGACCTACCAGGTCAACCACACGGTGCGCCTGCGCTCCCGAGTGGCGGGAGATCCGCGGGGTCTCTACCGAGACCTCTGCTATGCCCAGCGCGGGGCGTACTCTGCCTACCTCGACCTCGGTCGCTATCGCGTGCTCTCCGCCTCGCCAGAGCTGTTCTTCGAGCTCCGCGACGGCGCGGTCGTGACCCGGCCGATGAAGGGAACCGCGGCTCGGGGAAGGTGGCCGGCGGAGGATCGCGCCGTCGCCGAGCGGCTCCTGGCGTCGGCGAAGGATCGGGCCGAGAACGCGATGATCGTGGACCTCCTGCGCAACGACCTCGGGCGCATCAGCCGGACCGGCTCGGTCACCTGGGCAGACGTCTTCCAGGTGGAGCGCTACGAGACCGTCTGGCACCTCACGACGACCGTATCGGCGGTGCTCGAAGCCGGCGTCGGTTTGTCGGACGTGTTCAGCGGGCTGTTCCCCAGCGGGTCGATCACCGGCGCCCCGAAGGTCCGGACGATGGAGATCATCCGCGAGCTCGAGGACTCGCCTCGCGGGATCTCCTTCGGCGCCGTCGGCTACCTGGCGCCGGCAGGATCCGGCGGGCCGGACGCCCGATTCAACGTCGCGATCAGGACCGTCACGGTGGACACCGCCTCGACGACGGCCGAATACGGGGTCGGCGGGGGCATCACATGGGACTCCGATGCCGAGGACGAGTTCGAGGAGACCGTCGCGAAGGCACGCGTCCTCACGTTCCGCCGTCCGGACTTCGAGCTCCTGGAGACGATGCGACTCGATCCGGCCGACGGCGTCCGGCACCTCGAGCGCCATCTCGAACGACTCGCGGCCTCCGCGGACTACTTCGGATCCCGTTGCGACCAGACGGAGGTTCGAGAGGTGGTCGAGAAGGCCGTCGCGTCCGCGCCCCCGGTCGTCTGCCGGGTCCGACTCGCTCTCCGCAAGGACGGGACCGTGCGCGTCGTGACCACACCCCTCGCGAGCGAACCCGACGTGATCCGCGTCGCGATCGACGACGAGCCCCAGGATCCTCTCGACGTCTTCCTGTTCCACAAGACGTCGCTCCGCGAGCGCTACGAACGAGCCCGACGACGCCACCCCGACGCCGACGACGTGCTGCTCGTCAACGATCGAGGCGAGGTCACGGAATCGACGATCGCGAACGTCGCCGTCCGCATCGACGGACGATGGCGCACGCCACCCCTCGACGCCGGACTGCTGCCCGGGATCGGCCGGGCGGTCGCCCTCGAAGAGGGACGACTGGTCGAAGGATCGGTGACGATCGACGAGGCGCGGGCGGCGGAGGACATCGCGCTGATCAGCGACACCCGTGGCTGGCGGCGCGCCCTCTTGGTCTAGTCGCGATCCGTGTCGATCGAGTCGGGTTCCACCGGGAAGGAGAACGGACGCATCCCGTGCTCCTCCAGGGGGCAGTCACACAGCGGGCATCGGGGCGGGTCCTCGTACACGAGCACGGTCCGCTCGCAGTACGGGCAATCGCCTTCTCGCATCGCGGGAGGTTGTCCTGTTCCGTTCGGCATCGGCTTGGCGCTCCGGGGGGAGCGGTCCACTCCTGCATCGGCACGAACCCGCATACCTTGAATCAGGCAGTGCCCGGAATCAGGGTGCACGGTGCCTTGCCTCTGCGAGCCACGGCACACACGATTCGCGCCCTCCTCCCGAATGGACACGCGTGGGATCGAAGGTCATCCGCTCGACGTGGATCCTTGTGACGATCATGGTCGCCGGAAGCGCCGCTCCAGCGGGAGCACAGGTCCCGCCACCGGGATTTCCGACGACGCTCGAGGTGTTGGATGCTGCGGGAGGGGGGTGCACGGTCGGGACGATCCCCGATGGATCGCATCCTCTCGGCGGCACCGTCCGGATGCTCAACGGGAGTTTTCCTCAGAGACCATCTACCAGCGCGATGGATTCTGGACGAAGACGCTTGCCGTCGGCGCGGAGAAGCTGCAGAAGATCTTCGGCTCCGGAACGTACTTATCGGCATGCATACAGGGTCAATGGAAGGCTCCGATCCGCGTGAAGCCGAAGGCGCCAGCGTCACCCGCCACGAACTCCTTCAGGGGTGACATGGGCGGACGATGCTGCTCCCGCGACGTGGCGCTTCGGGGTCCAGTACAGGATCGGCCAAGGGGTCTGGAAGCGATGGAAGTCGGGGACGGCTCTGCGGTCGGCGATCTTCGGCGGGGTGAACGGGAAGACCTACTTCTTCAGGGCCCGAACCGCGAGGACTCGGACAAGAAAACCGATTGGTCGCCCGCCCGGAGGGTTCAGACCTAGTCGAACGTTCGGCGACCCTCCCCGATGGGGAGGGTCGCCTGGGGGGTCCGATCGCGAGCCTTCGCTACGCGGCCTCCATCTCCTTGCGGCTGCGGCGCTTGCCGCGCGCGACGTAGGTGTGCACCGGCTCGTGCTGCCAGCAGAAGTCCCACTTGTTGTAGATCGAGAGCTTGGTCCTGCATCCGGGCGCCGCGCAGGTGCGGTCGGCCTGGTAGCGCTTGTTGGCCCTCGGGAGCGACCGGACCGACTGGCCCCGGAAACCCTCCTCCGCCATCTCGTTCACGTCCCTTCGTTGCTCTCACCGGAGGGCGGATGGGTTCTCCGTCCTCGTCGGGTGTTCGAACGATGCGACGGACCGGTTCATTCCTAGGTTTCCGCCTGGGCACGGTCGTCACGAAGACGCAACAGACCGTCGAGAGCTGTTCAGCGCCCCCGGAACTCGGGAGGCCGCTTCTCGATGAAGGCGCGCATGCCTTCGCGCTGGTCATCGGTGCCGAACAGGGCGACGAAGAGCTCCTTCTCCCGTGCGATGCTCGCCGGGCCGGCCGTCCTCACGGCCGCCTGGATGGCTTCCTTCGCCGCGGCGAGGGCCATCCGTGGACCCTGGGCGAACGCGCGCGCGTCCTGCACCGCCGCCTCGAAGACCTGGTCGGAGGGGAGGACCCGCTCGATCAGCCCGAGGGCCTTCGCCTCCTCGGCCTCGACCTGCCTGCCGGTGTAGGTCAGGTCCCGCGCGACGCCGGCGCCCGCGAGCCACGTCATCCGCTGGGTGCCACCGGCCCCCGGGATCACGCCCAGCTTGACCTCGGGTTGGCCGACCCGGGCGTCGTCGGCCGCGTACCGGAGATCGCATGCGAGCGAGAGCTCGAAGCCCCCACCCAACGCGAACCCGGTGATCGCGGCGATCGAGATCTTGGGCGTCACCTCGAGGAGCTCGCACGCGTCTCCCAGCTTCGTCACCTGCTCGCGGATCTCGTCGGGACCGTGATCGACCATCTCCTTGATGTCGGCCCCGGCCGCGAAGAGCTTCGGACCTCCCCACAGGACCAGAGCGCCGACGTCGTCACGGGAACCCGCGTCTTCGAGCGCGTCGAGGAGCTCGATCGAGAGCTGGAGGGAGATCGCGTTGGCCGGCGGACGGTCCAGGCGGACGATCCCGACACCGTCATCCACCTCGAGATGCACGAGCTCAGGCATCGCGGCGCACCCTATCAGTCACTTCCTCCGCCCTCGGCCAAGACCTGGGCCGCCGACACCTTCGCGGCGACGGCGCGGAGGCCGGCTTCGAACGGCGCCGTCGGGACACCGAACTCGGCGGCAGCGTCGGGAGCGTCTGCGATCGACGGCGCGGCGAGGAATTCCGTCGTGCGGACGGAGACCGGGATCTCGAGCAGCGTCGTCAAGCGCTCCGCCGCATCCGAGGGGTCGAGATGCGCGGGCGTCCCGCCTTCGCCGGCGATCGAGAACACCTCGTCCGCGGTGAGGTCGTCCGGGCCGCCGAGGCTCCACACGCCCTCGATCGGGTCCCGCCTGTCGTCGATCGCCACGACGACGCTCGCCACGTCATCCGCGAGCACCGGCGCCCATCGCTGGCTGCCGTCGCCGACCACGAACCCGTGATCCGCGCCGACCACGGTGGAGGCGAACCACAGACCGCCGAGACCGTAGGCATGCGATGCGCGGAGCACGGCATGCTCCAGCCCGCTCTGGACCACGACCTCCTCCGCGAGCGCCTTCGCACGGACGAACGGGTGTGGGTGATCGATCGAGGCGCCGGGTACCGACAGCAGGATCAGGCGGCGAACGCCAGCTTCCTTCGCGCCCGTCACCACCGCAAGGGTCGACCCGTGGTTCGCGGCCAGGATCTCGTCGTCGCTCGACTGGTTCACACCGCCGACGAGATGCACGATCGTGTGGACGCGAGGCAGGATCTCGATCAGCTCGTCGGGCTCGTCGATGGGGAGCACGGCGACCTTCGCGCCGAGCGCCCGGAGCGCGTCACCCGCCTCGGGACGTCGGACGGTAGCGCGCACTTCATCGCGCTCGACGAGCGCGGCGACGATCGCGCGCCCGAGGACGCCCGAGGCGCCCGTCACCATCACCGTCATCTCGGCACCGTCATCGTGCGCCGATGCTACCGACGGAGCCAAGGCGCACATCGATAGCCTCGGAGATATGCAGCCGGATGCCGCCGACGTCGAGCGGGTGCGCCGAGCCCTCGGGGCGGCGCCGATCTCATGGCGTGCCGTGTCCGGGCACGGCGCCCTCTCGACCCGCCGGTTCATCGTGGAGCTTCCCGGCGGCGGGATGGCGTTCGTGAAGATCGCCGCGTTCGATTACGTGGCGGACTGGTTCCGCGACGAACGCCTGGCGTACGACGCGCTCGACGGCATGCCGTTCCTTCCCCGGCTCCTCGGGTGGGACGACGATGGCGAGGCCCCGTTGCTGGCGCTCGAAGACCTGTCGGGCGCACGATGGCCTCCCCCCTGGGACCGCTCGAGCGTGGACGCCGTGCTCACCGCACTCGATGCGCTCCATGCGGCGACGCCGAGCTCCGATCTCCCTACGGCGGATGAGCGTCAGTTCGGATTGGACTCGTGGCCCGACGTGGCCGCCGACCCGGCACCGTTCCTCGCGACCGGGATCTGCTCGCCCGAGTGGCTGACGAGCCACCTGCCGGCGCTCGCGACCGCGTCGGCGGCTGCGCGGATCGACGGTGAGCACGTGCTGCACTTCGACGTTCGAAGCGACAACCTCTGCCTCACCCAGGGCCGAGCGCTCTTCGTGGACTGGAATCACGCCTGCATCGGCAACCCGGTCCTGGATACAGCGTCCTGGCTCCCGAGCCTCGAGGTCGAGGGAGGCCCGGCCCCGGAGGACGTCCTGGCGTCCGAAACGCCGGGGCTGTCGGAGATCGCCGCGCTGCTGGCCGGCTACTTCTCTGCGCGGGCCGGCCTCCCGGAGATCCCGCAAGCGCCGCACGTCCGGCGGCTCCAGCGGGAGCAGGCCCGGACGGCGCTGCCCTGGGCCGCCAGGATGCTGGGTCTGTCACCGCCCGCGTGAGTCGCCCTCTGTTGCACCTGCAACACACTGCTACGATGCCTCGCGTGGACGCCTCATACGCCGACCTGATGGACGAGCTCCGGAGCCGCGGGCTCCGGATGACCCCGCAGCGGCGTGCGATCGTCTCGGAGGTGATGCGCGCCAAAGGGCACATCTCTCCTACCGCGATCGCTCGGAAGGTCCAGGGCGACATGCCGGGCGTGAACGCGTCGACCGTGTATCGCACGCTGACCCTCCTCGAGAGCGTCGGCGTGCTCCAGCACTCGCACGTCGAGACGGGGGCCGAGTACCATCGGGCCGACGAGGCCCATCACGTCCACCTCACCTGCCGGAACTGCGGGCAGGACGACGAGCTCTCCCTGGAGGAAGCCCGCAGGCTCCAAGGTCTGATCAAGCGGCATCATGGCTTCATCGCGGACCTCACGCACTTCGCGATCACCGGTCTGTGCAGCGACTGCGCCGCCTGACCGGGATCAGCCGGCGAACAGCGCCGGCAGGACAGTGTCCTTGCCGAGGACGAAGAGCAGGCCGATCGCGAGGCTGAACACGCCGGTGATCACCGCGACCGTCGCGTAGACGGCGAAGTTCTTGGAGGCCCGGAGGAAACCGAACGCGGTACCGACCGTGATGATCGAGTTGGACGTCATCAGTCCCACGAGGAACGCGGCGAGGACGGCGACCCCGGCCGCTTTCCCTCCGGCACCCGCGGCCGCCGTGAAGATCAGGATCTGGGTCGGCGTCTCCGCGCCGATCCCGTGCAGCATACCGACGAGGAACGACGTTCCCTTCTGGTAGTCCACGAAGGGGTCGTCCGGCTCCGGATGCTTGTGATGGTGGTGCCCCGGCCGACCGTGGTGACCGTGGTGCCATTCCGCCACACGTTGGTCGGCGTCGACGGCCTCCGCCCCGGCCGCGTGCACATGGACCGGCTCGCGTTCGTGGTCGTGCGTCCCGTTCTCCGAGGAGCGACGACCTCTGACCTTCCACCACGCCCTCCGCACCCCTGCGAAGACGAGCATCCAGCGGCTCCGCATCCGGAACTCGCGCCCGTGCTTGATCAGCGAATAGAACACGTACACGCCGAGCGCGATCAGCGTGACCCCGACGATCCGCCCCATCGCGGCATCGACGCTCTCCGGGAGTTCCTGACCGATCAGGATCGCGATGATCCCGAGGCCGAGGACGACGATCGCGTGGCCCACCACGTAAAGGGTGCCGAAGCCGATCGCCCGGCCGCGCTCCTCCTGCGAAGAGGTGATGTCGGTGATCGCGGCGATGTGGTCCCAGTCGATACCGTGTCGGAACCCGAACCAGAACGAGGCCAGCAGGAGGCCGAACCCGAAGCCTCCATCGGAGATGGCCCCTAGCACGGGTCCGTCCGCCTACTATCCTGCTGAATCACGCAGATAGCCTAGCCTGTTCCTGCAACTCCTTGCAACTGGCCTCTTCCTCGGCTCCGGTCTCTAGAAGACCGGTGCCTCCCGATAGGTCCCGAAGACCGACGCGAGCGCGCCCACGATCTCCCCCTCGGTGCAGCGGGCGCGGGCACAGTCGATGAGAGGCTCCATCAGGTTCACGTCCGTGGTCGCCGCCTCCTTGAGGGCGATCAAGGCATCGTCCGCGACCGTGGTGTCCCGCGCCGCGCGGGTGCGCCGGACGCTCTCGAGCTGGGTCCGCTCGGCCTCCTCCCCGATCACGAGGGTGTCGATCGGGCTCTCCGTCGTGTCCACGAAGTCGGTCACGCCGACCTTCACGAGATCGCCCGATTCGTAGCGCTGTTGCTCCTGGAACGCCGATTCGGCGATACGTCGCTGGAACCATCCCTGCTCGATCCCCTCGAGGACGCCCTCCAGCATCGACCCGTTCCCCATCCGATCGATCTCCGTGAAGATCTCCTCGGCCTTCGCCTCGATCCGGTCCGTGGCCTCCTCGACGAACCATGAGCCGCCCAATGGATCGATCACATCGGGAACGCCGGATTCGAACGCGATCACCTGCTGGGTGCGGAGCGCGAG
>Ga0299907_10003541_pt1 | contig 10021 bp, 10 predicted proteins | sample RVTome_16_FD_198680 | JGI IMG/M metagenome (GOLD analysis project Ga0299907, IMG submission 198680) | Soil microbial communities from uranium-contaminated site in the Upper Colorado River Basin, Wyoming, United States - RVT152D67 (version 2) ... | reverse complement strand
GTTCGTGCCGAAGGAGAAGAAGTCCGCCTCGGCCGCGATCTCGTCCGCGCGGAGCGCCGCGCGCGGGAGCTCGATCATCGTCCCGCAGAGGTACTCGACGTCCGGCTCCTCGGCGGCGACGCGCGCCGTCAGCTCGCGGAGGCGCGCGAGCTCCTCGCGGAAGGCGACGAGCGGGTGCATCACCTCGACGAGCGGCGCCTCGCCGCTCCGCTCGGCGACCGCCTTCGCCGCGCGCACGATCGCCCGCACCTGCATCTCGTAGATCTCCGGGAACTGGAGCCCGAGCCGGCAGCCGCGCGTTCCCAGCATCGGATTCGACTCCTGGAGTTGCCGGATTCGGTCGCGCATCGCGTCCGAGGTCGCCTCCTCGAGCGAGGGCAGGAACTCGTGGAGCGGCGGATCGAGCAGCCGGATCGTGACCGGCAGCCCGGCCATCGCCTCGAAGATCCCCTCGAAGTCGGACTGCTGCATCGGCAGGAGGCGATCGAGCGCGGCGCGGCGCTCGTCCTCCTCCCGCGCGAGGATCATCTCGCGCACGATCGGCAGCCGCTCCTCGGCCATGAACATGTGCTCCGTCCGGCAGAGGCCGATGCCCTCCGCGCCGAACTCGCGCGCCTTCGCAGCATCGTCGGGCGTGTCCGCGTTCGCGCGGACCCTGAGCCTGCGGAAGTCGTCGGCCCAGCCGAGGATCGTCCCGAAATTCTCGTCGATCGCAGGGGCTACGAGCGGGACCGAGCCGACGATGACCGCGCCGGTGCCGCCGTCGATCGTGATCGTCTCACCCTCGCGCAGCTCGTTGCCGGCGATCGTGACGGTGCGCTTCTTCGTGTCGATCGAGAGCGCCTCGCAGCCGGCGACGCACGGCTTGCCCATGCCGCGCGCCACGACGGCCGCGTGCGACGTCATGCCGCCGTGCGCGGTCAGCACGCCGGCCGCCTCGATGAGGCCGTGGATGTCGTCCGGGGTCGTCTCCCAGCGGACGAGGATGACGCTCTCGCCGGCCTTCCCCCGCTCCTCGGCGGTGTCGGCGTCGAGCACGATCGCGCCCGAGGCCGCGCCGGGAGAGGCGTTCAGGCCGCGGGTCGCCACCTCGACCTCGGCGCCCGGATCGATCATCGGGTGCAGGAGCTGGTCGAGCTGCGCGGGGTCGATCCGCGCGACGGCCTCGTCCCGCGAGATGAGGCCCTCGTCGACCATCTCGGCGGCGACTCGCAGGGCCGCCGCGGCGGTGCGCTTGCCCGTCCGCGTCTGGAGCAGGTACAACCGACCCTCCTCGACCGTGAACTCGATGTCCTGGAGGTCGCGGTAGTGCGACTCGAGCCGCTCGAGCGTCCCGACGAGCTGCTCGAAGGCCTGCGGCATCCGCTCGCGCATGCGCTCGATCGGCTCCGGCGTCCTGATCCCGGCGACGACGTCCTCGCCCTGGGCGTTCGGGAGGAACTCGCCGTACAGGACCTTCTCGCCCGTCGAGGGGTCTCGCGTGAAGCACACGCCCGTCCCCGATCCCTCCCCGCGGTTCCCGAAGACCATCTGCACGACGTTCACCGCGGTGCCGAGGTCGTCGGCGATGTCGTACGTGCGCCGGTAGACCTGCGCGCGCGGCGACTCCCACGAGTCGAACACGGCCCGATACGCGCGCCGGAGCTGCTCCATCGCGTCCTGCGGAAACGGGGTGCCGGTCGCCTCCTCGTAGATCCGCCCGTAGGTCGCGACGAGCTCGCGGAGGTCGTCGGCGGTGAGGTCGACGTCCTGGGATGCGCCACGTTCGGCCTTGAGGTCGGTGAGCGCCTGCTCGAAGCGATGCCCGTCGACGCCGTCGACGACCTCGCCGTACATCTGGATGAGCCTGCGGTACGAGTCGTACGCGAAGCGCGGGTTGCCGGTGGAGGCGGCAAGGCCCTCGACCGCGACGTCGTTCAGCCCGAGGTTGAGGATCGTGTCCATCATCCCGGGCATCGAGACCGCGGCGCCCGAGCGGACGGAGACGAGGAGCGGCTCGCTCTCGTCGCCGAAGCGCTTCCCCGTTCGCTCCTCGAGCGCCGTGAGGCGCTCGGCGATCTCGTCGTCGAGGCCGTCGGGGACACTTCCGCCGGCCGCCATGTAGGCGCGGCACGCGTCTGTGGTGACGGTGAATCCCGCGGGGACGGGGATGCCGAGCTGCGTCATCTCGGCAAGTCCGACTCCCTTCCCGCCGAGCAGCTCGCGCCCCCCTCCGGAGTCCTCGTCGAAGTCGTAGACGTAGCGCATTTGCGGGATCTTCCCAGAAACGCGTTGCGATACTCCCTCGGTGCCGACGAGGCTCCCGTGAAGCGCGTCCAGGTCATCACCTCGGCGAGCGGGAACGGCGGGACGACGCTCGCGAAGGAGCTCGCCCTCCGCCTCGATGTTCCCTTCCACGAGCTCGACGCGCTCCACTGGCAGCCGTGCTGGACGGAGACTCCGGCCGACGAGCTCCGCGGCCGGCTCGCGCCCATCGTCGAGAGCGAGGCCTGGGTGATCGACGGCAACTACTACGGCAAGCTCGGCGATCTCATCCTGCGGCGCGCCGACCTCGTCGTCTGGCTCGACCTGCCCATGTCCGTCTGGCTTCCCAGGCTGGTCGGCCGGACCATGCGTCGAGCGCTCAGCCGGGAGCCGCTCTGGAACGGCAACCGCGAGACGCTGCGAAGCGCGCTCTGGAGCCGCGACTCGCTGCTGCTCTACGCGCTTCGCGTCTACCGACCTCGTCGGCGTCGCTACCCGGTGCGGCTCGCCGAGATCCCGCACGTGCGCCTGCGCTCGACCGCGGAGGTCGAGAGGTTCCTCGCCTCGGTCCCGCGGAGGCGCCGACGCGGCGAAAACTAGACTCGGCTTCTTGTCGGGCCGGATCCTCGCGATGGGCGGCTACTCGCCCCGCTTCGACGACGCCGTTCTCGAGCTCGGCGGCCGTCGTGTGTGCCTCCTGCCGACCGCGAATCCCGATCCCGAGGGGCTCGTCCGCTTCTACGAGTCGTTCGCGCACCGTGCCGAGCCGAGCCACGTCTCGTTCGACCCCTGGCCGAGGGCCGATCTCCGTGAGCACGTCCTCTCCCGGGACGCGATCTACGTCGCGGGCGGGAACACGGCGAACGCGCTCGCGATCTGGCGCGCCCACGGTTTCGACGCTGCCCTGCGCGACGCCTGGGAGCGCGGCATCCTGCTCTGTGGCTGGAGCGCGGGGATGATCTGCTGGTTCGAGGCGGGCGTCACCGACTCGTTCGGGCCGCAGCTCGCGGGGATGCGCGATGGGCTCGGCTTCCTACCCGGAAGCGCGTGTCCGCACTACGACGGCGAGGAGCGGCGCCGGCCCATCTACCGCGAGCTCGTCGCGAACGGCTTCCCGGCCGGGTACGCGGCGGACGACAGCGCGGCGCTCTTCTTCGAGGGAACGGCGTTGCGCGAGGTGATAGCCATCGAGGCGGGCCCGACCGCGTATCGCGTCGAGCCCGGGTCGGAGACGCCGCTCGAGGCGAGAATCCTCAGCGACGCGCGCGCGACCTGAGCTCGGCGGCCCACGCCGCTCCGCGGAGCCCGAGCCAGATCGGCGTCAGCAGCACGTAGAAGACGAGGTCGCCGAGGACGAGCAGGAACCACCACAGCGCCATGTGCGGGAACGGCGCCCAGCCCTTCTCGCGTAGGTCCCCGCGACCGCCCGGCGGCGGGCGGAACGGATGGGGAAGCGGCGGCTCGCCCGGCGCTCCGTACGGCCTGTGCTCGTCGCTCACGCTGTGGCGGCCTGCTTCCGCTTCTCGACGAGCCGGATGATCCGCATCGCGGTCTCCTCCACCGACAGCTCCGAGACGTCGATCACCGGGCAGCCGAGCCGACGGTGGAGCGCAGCGGCCTCCTCGAGCTCGGCGTAGATGACCTCGAGCTCTGCGTAGCGCTTGCGCGAGGCGCCCATGCTCCGTACGCGCGCGCGGCGGATGTCGAGCAGCCGCTCCGCGTCGATCGTGAGCCCCACGATCTTGGCCGGATCGATCTCGAACAGCTCGGGCGGCAGCTCGATGCCGCGCACCACCGGCACGTTCGCGGCCTTGTGGCCGAGGTAGCCGAGGTAGATCGAGAGCGGCGTCTTCGACGTGCGCGAGACGCCGACGAGCACGACGTCCGCCTCGTCGAGCCCCTTTCCCACGCCGTCGTCGTACTTCACCGCGAACTCGATCGCCTCGATGCGCTTGAAGTACGCGGTGTCCAGCGGCGCCCGCGCTCCCGGCTCCATGCGCGCCGCGACGCCCGCGACCCGCGAGATCGAGTCGATCGGGTGTCCGAGCAGGTCGCAGTAGTGCACGCGCGACCGCCGGCAGAGCTGCCGCATGGCGTCGCGGAGCTCGGTGGCCACGAGCGTGTAGACCATGACCGCCGGCCGCCCGCGGGCCTGCTGCACCGCGATGTGGAGGTCTTCGACGTTCTCGACGCGCGGATGCCGGATCTCGACGAACGGCTGGTCGGGGAACTGCGCCTCGAGCGCGACGACGAGCCGCTGCGCGGTCTCCCCCGTCGAGTCCGAGACGATGTGCAGCTCGACGGGCGCGCGCTCCTGCTCGCCGCTCATCCGGGGGAGGCTATCCGCGTCCGAGATCGAGCCACCACGTCTGGGCGACGCCCACCGGGCGGAACCCGAGCGTGCGGTAGAGGAGCTCCCCCTCCGGCGTCGCGTTCAGGGTGGCGAACGCGCAGCCTTGCGCGCCGGCGAGAGCGAGTGCGGCGAGCGTGAGCGCGCGGCCGATCCCGCGCCTCCGCTCGCCGTCGGCGACGCCCATGTCGTAGATCCCGCCGACTCCGAGCCGGCCGCCGCTCACGTTGAGCAGCGCGTGACCGACGGGCCGCCCGTTGCGCCACGCCCCGAGATGCCAGACGCGACGAGGCTGGCCCCCGGCCAGCCGGGCGCGGACGGCCGCGATCCCGGCGCCGTCCCAGGGGAGGTCGGTGGCCTTCCAGGTCGCCGGCGCAAGCCCGATACGCACGCCCGCAGGCGGGTCCTCGGGAGGTGTCGGGACGATCTCGACGGCCATCCAGTGCGCCTGCCACCCCTCGCGGAAGCCGGCCGCGGAGAGATCCGCGTCCAGCTCCCGGGGCTCGGTCGGCAGCAGCGACCAGCACGACGCCTCGTGCGCCTCTCCCCTCCGTGCCGTGCTCAGGAACTGCGGCAGCAACCCTTCGAGCCGTGCGCGCGACAGCTCGGGGAAGGCGAGCACCGCCCCGGCCTTCGAGACGGCCCAGGTCACTCCGCGCTCGCGATGCACGACTCCTCCCGCGGCGTCGGCGGTCCGAGCGATCCACTCGGTCTGATTCGCAGCCGCCGCCCGGACGAGGTCGCCCTCGGACGCGCCTCGCGCAAGCACGTCCCGATGCTAGAGACGAGCCGTATGCTCCGGCGAGTCGTCTGGAGAAGGAAGGAGCGGGGCCATGGCATTCGCAGAGTTGAAGGCACGTCAGAGCATCATGTGGGGAAAGGGGCCGTACGAGCGCATCACGGACACGATCCGCGACATCCACGCGCTCGTCGTCGAGCGGGTGGACCCGAAGCCCGGCGAAAGGGTGCTCGACGCCGCGACGGGAACCGGCGCGGTCGCGATCCTCGCCGCGAAGCGCGGGGCCGATGTCGTCGGGATGGACCTCGCGCCGGTTTTGATCGACTCCGCGCGCGAGCGCGCAGCCGAGCAGGGAGCCACGGTGCGGTTCGAGGTCGGCGACGTCGAGGAGATGTCGTACGAGGATGCGAGCTTCGACGTCGTGACGTCGACGTGCGGCGTCATGTTCGCGCCGGACCACGCCGCCGTCGCACGCGAGCTCGGCCGCGTCACGAGGCCAGGCGGCCGCATCGCGCTCGCCAACTGGACGCCGGAGGGCGGTCTCGGGCAGATGTTCCGCATGATGGGCCCATTCCTGCCGCCGCCCGCACCGGGTGTGGGCAGCCCGTTCGACTGGGGCCGCAAGGAGCACGTCCGCTCGCTGCTCGGCGACGCGTTCGAGCTCGCGTTCGAGGAGCACGTCTCGACGCTCACAGTTCCCTCCGGCGAGGCCTACTGGGAGCTCTTCTCCACCTCGTACGGGCCGACGAAGAGTGCGGCCGAGGCGCTCGACGAGGGGCGCCGCGAGGAGTTCCACCGCACGTGGGTCGAGTTCTTCGAGGGCCACCGCCAGGGAGACGAGGTCGTCCACCCGCGCGAGTACGTCCTGACCCTCGGCACGCGGCGGTAGCGGAGCGCGGTCGCGCCGCGGCGTCGAGAAGTAACGTTGGCCGATGGCCGACGTCGTGACCATGGACAAGATCGTCTCGCTCGCGCGACGGCGCGGCTTCGTCTTCCCCTCCTCCGAGATCTACGGCGGTCTCGGGTCGGCCTACGACTACGGCCACTACGGCGTGCTCCTGAAGGAGAACGTCAAGGACCGCTGGTTCGAGGCGATGGTCCAGGAGCGCGACGACATCGTCGCTCTCGACTCCGCGCTCATCCTCCATCCCCGCGTGTGGGAGGCCTCGGGCCACGTCACGGGGTTCGCCGACCCGCTCGTCGACTGCCGAACCTGCAAGCTCCGGTTCCGCGCGGACCACCTCGCCGATCCCGAGCACGAAGAGGTGCGCTGCGGCCGCAAGCCGAGCAAGCGGCCGGGCGAGACGCCCGACTGCGACCTGACCGAGCCGCGGCAGTTCAACCTCATGTTCAAGACGCGGATCGGCGCGCTCGAGGAGACCGGCATCGACACGTACCTGCGACCGGAGACCGCGCAGGGCATCTTCGTCAACTTCAAGAACGTGGCCCAGATCGCGCGTCGCAAGCCCCCGTTCGGGATCGCGCAGATCGGCAAGGCGTTCCGCAACGAGATCACGCCCGGCAACTTCATCTTCCGCACGCTCGAGTTCGAGCTCATGGAGGTCGAGTACTTCGTGCCGCCGGCGCAGGCCGAGGAGTGGCACCGCTACTGGATCGACCAGCGGGTCGCGTGGCACCGACGCTACGGCCTGCGCGAGAGCCATCTGCGCGTGCGCCCGCACGGCCCGGAGGAGCTCTCGCACTACTCGAGCGCCACCTCGGACATCGAGTACCTGTTCCCGATCGGCTGGTCCGAGCTCGAGGGCATCGCGCACCGCGGCGACTTCGACCTCACTGCCCATAGCGATGCCTCCGGGACGAAGCTCGAGTGGGTGGACGGGGAGGAGCGTTACACGCCGCACGTCGTCGAGCCTGCGCTCGGCCTCAACCGCTCGATGCTCGCGTTCCTGATCGACGCCTACGACGAGGAGGTCGTCGCCGAGCGCGAGCGGACGGTTCTCCGGCTCCACCCCGGCCTCGCGCCGGTGAAGGTCGCGGTGCTGCCCCTCATCTCCAAGAACGCGGACATGGTCGGGAAGGCGCGCGCGCTCTACGAGGAGCTGCGCCGCGCGGTCGTCGCCGAGTACGACGACTCGGGCCAGATCGGCCGGCGTTACCGCCGCCAGGACGAGATCGGAACGCCCTACGCGCTGACGGTCGACGACCAGACGCTCGAGGACGACACGGTCACGATCCGCGACCGCGACTCGCTCGAGCAGGAGCGGATCCCGATCTCCGGAGCGCGCGCGATCGTGCAGGACCGGCTGACGCGCGACTGGACGACGCCGAAGCCCGACTGACCGTCAGCGGCTCCAGCGCTCGAGAGCGCGCCGTCCCGGCACGGCAAAGCCGAGCTTCCCGTAGAGGTCGTGCGCGTCTCGGGTGTGGAGGAACCACTTCGTCGCCGCGAGCGGCCCCTCGTCGACGCTGAAGCGCACGAGCTCGACGCCGAGGCCGCGGCCGCGGTGCTCGTCCAGCACGTACACGTCCGCGAGGTACGACTGCGTGTGCCCGTCGGAGAGCGTCCGCGAGAAGCCGATCTGCTCTCCGTCCTTGTAGAGCCCGACGACGCGGGCGGCGCCGTCTATCAGCTCGTCCTGGACCTTGCGAGCCCGGCCCTTCGCCCAGTACGACTCCTCGCTCAGGTAGCGGTGGACGGCGTCGCGGTCGATGCGCGCCCGGTCGTCGTCGAGCTCGTACCCGCCTCCGAGGTCGCGCTTCACGCCGTCAGGGTGCGCAGGCGGAAGCCGCCGTGGAACTCGTACGCCGCGACGACGACCGCGAGCGCGTCCCTCGTCGCGCGCTCGCCCAGGCCGAGGCCGTGCGCGTCGGCGAGGGGGCTGCGGAGGTACGCGGACACCGCCCGGAATCCCTCGGGCGACAGCGCGACCGTCTCCGTCGGCGCGCAGGCGGCGCACACGGCACCCCCCGCCCGCGGCAGGTAGCCGACGAGGCCTTCGGCGCCGCCGCACTCGACACACGCCTCCAGATGCGGGTCGTAGCCCGAGAGCCAGAGCAGCTTGAGCTGGAACGCGAGCGCGAGCGGGTCGAGCGCCGCGCGGCCGTCGAGCCCTTCCGAGACGACGTCCAGCGCCCCGTAGAAGCGCTCGAGCGCCTCGAACGCGCGCTCGTTCCGCTCCTCCTCGACGAAGAGCCTGAGCATCGCCTCCGCCCCGACGAGCCCGACGGAGCAGCGGTACGGGTCCTCGCGCGCCGGCCGGTGCGCGTCGACGAGCGACGCGCCGGTGACGGTCTGGAGGTCGCCGGAGCCCTGGTGGAGCATGAGCTCGACGTACGAGAACGGCTCGAGGCGGGCGCCGAAGCGCGAGGTCGTCTTGCGCACGCCCTTCGCGATCGCCCCGACGCGCCCGCGGTCGCGTGTGTACAGGTGGAGCACGCGATCGGCCTCCGCGTACCTGAACGAGCGCAGGACGAACGCCTCCGTCTTGTAGGTGCGCCCCACCGGACAAGTCTAGGCCGGACGGCTGTCAGCTCTCGGCGGGCAGCGGCTGGCAACGGGGGCAGTACCAGGTGCCGCGGCCCCCGGCGCGGGTCTTGGCGATCGTCGTCCGGCAGCGCGGACACGGCTCGCCGTCGCGTCCGTAGACCCGGAACTCCGCCTGCATCGCGCCCGCGGAGCCGTCGGGGCGCGCGTAGTCACGGAGCGTCGAGCCCTGCCGCGCGATGCCCGTCCGGAGGGCGGCACGGATCGCGCGCTGCATGCGCGCGACCTCCGCGCGGGAGAGGCTCGCGGCCGGTCGCAACGGGTTGATCCGCGCGCGCCAGAGCGCCTCGTCCGCGTAGATGTTCCCGAGCCCGGCGACGACGCGCTGGTCGAGGAGGACGGCCTTCACCGGAGCCCGCCGGCGCGCAAGCTGCGTCGCGAGCCAGGAGGTCGTGAATCCGCGCCCGAGCGGCTCCGGCCCGTTCTTGCCCGCGAGGTACGGGTCGAGCAGGGCGTCCTCGAGGACGAGCCAGGTCCCGAACCGGCGGACGTCGCGATAGACGAGGCGCGTGCCGTCGTCGAGCTCGAGCACGGCCCGCTCGTGGGTCATGGGCTCGAAGTGAAAGCCGCCGGTCATGCGCAGGTGCACGAGCAATGCCAGTCCGCTCTCGAGTCGGAGCACGAGGTACTTGCCTCGGCGCTCGACGGCGACGACCATGTCTCCCTCGAGCTCCTCCGCGACCTCGAACAGGTCGACCGGGCGCGTGAGCCGTGGATCGAGGATCTCGACGCGGACAAGCGAGCGGCCGGTCAGCCGCGGCTCGAGCTCGGCGCGGATCGTCTCGACCTCGGGAAGCTCGGGCATCCCGGAGCGCGGCTACACGATGAGGTCGAGGATGATGCCGTGGTGCGTGCGGGGCGGCTCGTCGCCGATCGAGTACGCCGCCTGCACTGCCTCGACCGCGCGCACGGCGGAGTCCTCGTCGCGGGCATGGACGTCCGCCAGCACTTGGCCCTCCTCGACGGTCTGCCCGCGCTTTGCGCTGCAGACGACGCCGACCGCGTGGTCGATGTCGGCGTCCTTCGTCCGGCGCCCTCCCCCCAGCTCGAACGAGGCGATGCCGATCTTCAGCGCGGAGAGCCGCGTCACGATCCCGGCGCGCGCCGCGACCACCTCGCGGACGACGGGCGCCTTCGGGAGTGCATCGAGGTCCGGATCGCCGCCCTGCGCCCGGATCCAGCG
>Ga0299907_10003540_pt1 | contig 10024 bp, 9 predicted proteins | sample RVTome_16_FD_198680 | JGI IMG/M metagenome (GOLD analysis project Ga0299907, IMG submission 198680) | Soil microbial communities from uranium-contaminated site in the Upper Colorado River Basin, Wyoming, United States - RVT152D67 (version 2) ... | reverse complement strand
GCCAACATGGGTAACCATCCAAATATCCCAACACCTAGAAAAGGTACCAAGACACCGCCAGCTATCGGAATTAATCCAGTGTTGTACGCAAATGCCCAGAATAGATTTTGCTTTATCTTGGATACGGTCTTCTTTCCAAGATCAAGTGCTGTAACTACATCTCTTATATCATCTTTTATCAAGATAATACCCCCAGTCTCCTTGGCAACATCTGTTCCAGAACCTATTGCAATCCCCAAATCAGCTCTTGCTAGTGCTGGTGCATCATTAATTCCGTCTCCTACCATTGCTACTACATTCTTTCGTTCAGATTTGAGTCTAGAAATAACTCGTTCTTTTTCTTGAGGTAATACCTGTGCAACAACTCTATCAATTCCAAGCTTAGATGCAACAGCATTAGCAGTTCTTTCATTATCTCCTGTAAGCATTACTACCTCTATTCTCATTGATTTTAGTACATCGATCGCTTCTTTAGCATTCTCTTTTATAGTATCTGCAATACCAATAATTCCCGCAAGTTTATTATCAATTGCGACAAGCACAGCTGTTTTTCCTTGAATCTCAAGTTCTATGAGCATTGAATCCATAGTTTGAGTAACCGGGAAATTGTTATCTTCCATTAACTTTCTGTTTCCAATAAGTATTATGTGGTCTGCGTATCGTGCCTGAAGACCATGTCCAGATACCGCTTCGAACATATCTGGATTCGATACCATGATGCCTTTTTCTTTTGCACAATTAACGACTGCCTGACCTAAAGGGTGTTCAGAACCAGACTCTGCAATTGCAGCAAGTCTGAGTAATTCTGTCTCGCCTATACTATTAGTCAGATCTATAATATCAGTTACAGATGGCTTACCCTTTGTTAATGTCCCAGTTTTGTCAAATACTATTGTTTTGACTTTGTTTGCTATTTCCAGATACTCTCCTCCCTTGAACAGGATGCCATTTTCCGCTCCCTTTCCTGTTCCCATCATCAATGCTGCGGGTGTTGCAATACCAAGAGCACATGGGCATGCAATGATTATCACAGATACAAATGCTAAAAGCGAGAAGGTGATACCTATATCACCAATAAAGTACCATCCTAGTCCTACTCCTATTGCAACTGCTAGCACTGCTGGTACAAAATATTTGGCTACTTGATCTACCAGTCTTTGCATCTGTGCCTTTCCTGTTCTAGCCTCTTCCACTAATGTAATAATTTGAGATAGTACGGTATCCTGTCCTACTTTGGTAGCTTTGACCTTTAGCAAACCACTCTTGTTTATTGTAGCTCCTATAACCTCATCATCTTTTTTCTTATCTACTGGAATACTCTCACCTGTCACAGCAGATTCATCGATAGATGATATTCCATCTATTACAACTCCGTCCGTTGGTATTCTCTCGCCAGGTCTTATGACCATAACATCTCCTTCTTGTACCTGTTCTATCGGAATCTCAAGTTCTACCTCTGTATTTCCTTCTCTTCTTATGATCTTGGCCATCTTTGGTTGGAGATCTAACAATTTTCTTACAGCGTTAGAGGCCTTCTCCTTTGTTCTTGTTTCAAGCAATCTTCCAATTAGTATTAGGGTGATAATAATTGCTGCAGTTTCAAAATATACTGATTCAAACGGAAAATATTCAGGTGCTATTGTGACTACTGCGCTATACAGATAGGCGGCTGTGGTGCCTATTGCAATAAGAGTATCCATATTAGACGCCTTAGCCTTTATTCCATCCCATAGTCCTCTATAGAAACGCCATCCTATCCAGAATTGTAATGGAGTAGCTAATGCTAGCATCACGTAATTCGTATAATTCATAATATCCATTGGGAATAAATGACCAAATTGTGCAGGAAACATGTGAGGTAAGCTTAAGAATACAATGGGTATAGTAAGTGCAATACTTATGGCAACGTATATCTTGAGCTTTCGTAGTTCTTTCTCTGGTTGAATGAACTCATTTAAGCATTGAGTACTGCAAAAGTAGTATGTCCTGCCATCCTTGTTATACTGTATTGTATTGGCTTTTTCTTCAACAAACATGCCGCATACTTGGTCTTTTGCCATATTTTTTATCTACTGTATACATAGAAAAACGGATGTATAAGTATGGACCTTTACAATTGTAAAAATATAATAGCCTCTAAAGTTAAAGTTAGACACTACATAATGCCCTTTCGGTTAGACGACTATGACGTAACCATACTTAAAGCATTGATGAAAGATGGTCGTAAGTCATTTCGACAAATCTCGCGGGAAACAGGCATTACAACACCAACCGTTAGAGCAAGGTTTGAGAGGCTGGTTAACGTTGGATTCATAAAATCTGTCTCTCCAATTTTTGATTTTGGGGTTATAGAAGAAAATATTTTTGAGAATGGAGATCAAAATGAGAATAAAAAGCCATACAATCTACGACAGCTGCAACAACAACTAGGAGATGTTAAATCCAGAATTAAGAAAGGGATGAAAATTAAGTTAGATTGTGAATACTGTAAAGGTCCAATTGCAGGTCACCCTCATGTTTTCAAGTTTGCAAATTATGAACGGTTCTTCTGCTGTACCGGATGCATGTCAGGCTACAAGCAAAAATATGCTGGGAGAATAGAGTCGATAATAAGAAAATTTGAAGGTAGAGAATAGCGACAAATTTTCTTATTCCTACTACGATCATTGATAATAAAATCATGATAGTAGGGATTCCTGACTTTCCTTGGATATCCGGTGAGGACTTGTATGGAAAGTTAAAAAAGGGCTATCCACTACACCCATGACAATTGATATCCATATATTAAACCATACTTAAGACCCTTTAACTTACATTTCAGTATTCAAACTTAAACTCTGCCTCTTCTGGTATGATTGGGTTAAACAGGATTCCAAATATAGGAATTTTAATTATATATTCGCCTGTCTTCTGAAAATCATATGTAAACAAAGGTATATCCATTGTACCAGGAATCGAATGGAGGGGTATATGCGGCTGGCCTGTCTGATTTGATGCGCTGAAAACTTCTTTACCATCCTTTATTATGATAAAGTTAAAATCTACATGCCGCTGTAATTCCGTAGTATTTGGTTGTAAGAATCCCACTCTAAAATGCATTTCTTCTCTAGATACATTAGACAAAGGTACTAGCAACACTTCTAGACTGCTTGCATTTGTTGGGCTCCGTAAAACTGTACTATTACTGGCTGCATATGCACCATTATAGGCAGAAAAGACAATCATCATAATTACTGAAATTAATACTATGGGCGCAAATCTGCCAAAACTATTCAAATTGTTATTTCCAGTTTGATTCATATTTACCTGATATTTCACGGAGCTGATAATTGTGTAGACTGTCAATAGCTCTATATAGTGATGGTTAACATTCTTATTTGTTTATTATGTACAAAAGTACCTTTTGTTTTACACCTTCAAATATAATAACCGTCTATCTATCCTTATCCTTATCTTTATCCGCATTTCTGTTATATACTATTAGTATAATTGCTGATGCTGGAGGCGAATCTGGGATATACGAAACAGGTATTGATCACGCCTCTACAATAAAGAATTCAACTTATGAAAATTCTAGTTTAGGGATACGGATAGAGCACCCAGCTAATTGGAAGCCATTTGAGAAAATATCTGCTGCTACCAATGCTAATGTAGTTGAATTCGTCCCATTTGTAGAAAGCGAGCATGATCCTCTTACTCCTTTTTTTAGTATATCGGTAGAAAATCTTAAAGAAGTTAAGGTATTACAGAAAGCACAAGATGAGTCACCATCAAGAATGGGCTCTAATAACGATAGTACGTTAGAAGTATTAACCGAAAGAAACTTAGAGCTTGCCAAATCTCTGCCAGACTTTAGTATCATCGAATTAAATCGTACTTCAATTCTTTCTGATAGTCCTGCCTATAAGATAATGTATACTTTTGCAGATCCAGGCTCACCTTTACACCCAGTTTTTGAATCCCTGAACATCTGGACTCTAAAAGAGGATAAAGCGTATACCATTTCTTATACTGCACCTGAATCTGAGTTTTCAAGCCATTTGTATTCCATACAAAATATGATAGATTCTTTTGAAATTGGGAATAATATTAGTAGCTAATGTAGTCAGCTTTATAAAATTAGAGCTGGAGCAGATCCAAAACAAATATCAAAAAGACAGCATAGATATTGACTAATACTTCAATAATCAAGTAAACTAATCAAGAAGCGTTATATAGATTATCTTCATGTTTGAACTAGCACTATTAACTCAATAACCTAGGAATTTTCAATAATAATTTACAAATGTAAACATAAAGACTAAAGTAAGCATTTCGATATAGTCCATTATTCCTATAATATGCATCATAAGACTCATCACAATATTCTAAGATTTCCAGTATACTACATAATATTTATCTTAGTCTTTGTCATCCTTTTCTCTCCATCTTTTTCTATGATGACGATGATATCAATTCCTCCCTCCGTATTCGAGAATGCGAATGCACAAGTATTAGGACCAGAAGATTTGGTTACATATAGTAGCCGAAGTAATTTTATAAAAGAGTTTAAAGTCCCTTTGCAAGAACTAGGATTAAAGGGCATTACGACTGACGCAGATGAGAATGTATGGTTTTATCATTCTACAAATCAGAGTAGTACTATTCTTGTCTTTAATATAACGACACAACAGTTTAAGCAGTATGGGGTAGAAGGTAAAACATTAGTTGATCCTGCCATAATAAACCTTGCTGGAGGACAGATTACATACGATGATACCAGAGGGGCAATTTGGTTTACTGATGCTAGAACAAACTCAATCGGTAGCCTAGACATAAAAAGTGGAATAATCAAGTTATATAATATACCAACTCCAAATTCAGGTCCTATGGGAATAGATCTATCACCCAACAGAAACGAGGTTTGGTTTACAGAAATTACTGGAGATAAATTAGGAAAAATTGACATAGAGTCTACGAGTAATAGTGAAAATATTAGCGGAAATGTAATCACAGAGTATCCTGTTTTAGAACAGTCAAAGGGACAGAGTAGCGGTGGACCTACCCTTTTGACATTTGACAATAAAGGGGTATTATGGGTTACGATGTCATATTCTCATAATATTTTAAGAGTAGAACCCTGGGTACTAATATCTAGTAGCAAATATCTGGGAATGTCAAATTTTACTCTTCCTACACCTGATTCATTTTCTCCATTCGGTATTGCAATAGTCGGCGATAATGTTAATACCAATAATAGCAAAGATACTAGTGAAACTGAGCGTATTTTTATATCTGATCATGGCTCAAGTAGACTAGTCTTAGCCGCAGGTAATCCGGACTTAGATCCTTTTCAAAACTATCTCTCATATTGGACATCTCCTTCTAAAGTGTATCCCGTAACACTTCCGAGTCAGATTGTCGCTGATAAATCTGAAGATAATATTTACTTCGTCCAGCATGGTGGAAATAGAGTCTCTAAGATCGATACAAAGTCAGGCATAATGACTGAATATGACATACCTACTGGACCACTATCAACTGCTGTTTTTCTTTCAGTTTCTGATAATGGAGAGAAAGTTTGGTTTACAGAGTATGCTGCAAACAAGATAGCATATCTTAATACTACAATTCCTGTTCCCTTTGAGATGCAGATCAATTTAAACCAGAATCAGAACACGGATAACAATCAACGTATTGACAGTCTAAATAATGATACAATTATTGCACCACTAGTTTTAAAACCATCAGAGGAAAGAATCCTTGATGTTATATTAAAGACTGAGAAAATTAGTAGTGATAGTATAAGCAATAATACTTTGAATAATACTATTACATCGTCGCCTTCTGATCCCTCCTCTTTACTATCTTTTAATGAAGTTGAATTATCAGTAATAGGAATGACCGAAACTGGACTTCTTCCTGGATCAACTTACTCAGCAAATCCTCAAAGAATCAATATGACATATGATAGTGACAATGCTATTCTGATACAACCCAATGAAGCTTACAATTCAAAAATAAAATTGGTATTAGAAGAAGGAAATGTAGAGAAGATTCGCCATAACGAATATAGTGTGATGATAAAATCATCGGCTTCAGAAGGCATAGAACAACAACAATCCCAGCAGCATCAAGAAGTCCAACACCCATTACTTGTATCATTACTCTTCCCGATTCCCGTACTTTTAGATTTACCCTTATCTACTATTTCAGATCAGAAGCAAGCTTCCGATGAGAACCAGCCACCTACAGAAAACTTTTTTGGTATTAGAGATATCTCATTATTATTAACGATTCGTATTCTTTCTCTCGCTGGAGCAATAGCTTTGATTGGATATTTAATCTATGCAAAAGTAAGGAGATCGAGAAAGAGCAATAAAGAAAGATTACATTTGTAAGCCACTACGAATTAATATCAGATACATTTAACCATCAGAAGGTTTAGGGATCCTATGAATCAAGAATTAACTTATAATCATAGGAGTATCAGCAGACATGACATCCTCAGACGTATCACAAATGTACGATGTAAGAATATGATCATGATGCTTTCATTAATAATGATTGTAATGATAGGGCAAATTGACCACGAAAGATTAGGTAAAGCACAATCTGACATTATGAGTCCTATAATAATGCATATTCATCCTCAGTTTAGTCTTCTTGTCAATAGTACGTCAATTAGTGTACCAGCACAAATTGGAATAGATCCCTCCCTGTGGAAAGATCATTCTCTAGACAACTTTGGTATGCAGTCAATGCCAGAAATGAATATGTCCGGTATGGCTCCTTTACATACACATGATAACAGCGGGATAGTACATGTAGAATCTACCGTAAATAGAAATTATACGTTAGAAGAATTTCTGAATATATGGGGACTAAATCTTGACGGCAAGGTGGTGGAACTGACAACAAATGGTAAGCCACTGACAGACTTTAGAGATCATATTTTAAGAGATGGTGAGCAGATTAAATTAGAGGTTCAATGAAAGGTAATAAAGATCTTTTAATAATATCAATGCATTATAACCTTGAAAAATAGATAGACTGATTTTTCATAGCCAAGACACAAATCATGGTTTTGAATAATTGTCGTGCCTACGAAACTAAGCTAATATCGACAATTTTTACATAGTTTTTAGTATCATCTAAAAGCAAAAAGATAATCTTTGAAAATTTATGATAAACTTGGATTCAGCTAAGAACTGATCATCGATTCATAGGGCCCGATTTACGTTCTCCCAGATTCTGAGATGATAATAAAGCTATATCATCTGTTATATCTGTAGTACCATCGTTGTTAGACTTGGGTAATAATTTTGAATTAGTTGTTGATTCTTGCTGCTGTATCTTATAATCATCAGTCTGCCCAAGACTATTATCAGAGCAACAAGAGGACGATTCTTCATCATTTACCAGATGTCTTTGATCTTTGCCTTTATTTTTAGAAGAACGATTCATCACCCATATCAACCCTCCCATAATAGCACACATAGCAGGACAGATCGCAAAGGCGGCTAATGCAGGAACAGCTGCAGCAATAAGGGGATTATTCGTAGTTGAGAAGATGAAATAGATTCCTATCGTTACTCCTACGACTAATAATGATAGCAAAATGATCTTCTTTTTTGTGAGTCTTCCTGTATTGCAGCTCATACACATTTACTATGCATTTCCTCGGATTCCCTGACAAAGAGAGAATAGGGTTGTTATATATAAGACATGCAGCTTACAAATGTAAGGGTTTTCTCTTGCATATGCATCTCGACGTATAACACAACTAATATTAGATCCATCGTGTCTCATGATCATGACTCTAATTGTTCTTTTTTGCCGATGATTTTAGAGGAATATACATTCCTGAGATATTATTTAAGCTTGGTAAATAACTTTACAAATGAAAACTATACTTGTTATATATGACTCATCTGCACATTAGATGGATTATATGGTCTACATACTAAAGTGCAAAAATGAAGATTTTCATGGATATACTCCAATCAGTAGTAATTATTTTGTTTATATTGATATTCAATATTGTGTTTCAGAAAAAGATGAATATGTATCATCTTCCATAGTAACCAATAATGTTTAAGGTTCTGCAAATTAGGAATGACTAAAGGTAACAAATTCAGCAACAATAACAACAGAGATAATATTGATAGCAGTAGTAATAGTTACTTTGCGGTAGGACGTCGTAAAAGACAGAAACGATTACTAATGTTTGTAATCCCTATTTTAGCTGTGGTAATCGCATTTGTGATATATATGGCTATGCAAGCCAGAGAACGAGGTATTGGAGCTGACATGGTATTACATATACATCCAAATTTGACTCTTATAGTAGATGGAAGTCCTAGTTCTGTTCCCGAGAATATAGGAATAGATGCTCCTTTGTGGAAAGACCACTCTCTAGACAAATTTGGTATGACGGGTATGGCACCAATACATACACATGATAGTAGTGGCGTTATACATGTGGAATCTAATATAAACAGAAGTTATACATTTGATGAATTTCTGGACATATGGGGATTAGATCTTAATGACAAAACTATAAAAATATCTGAAGACGGCAAACCAGTAAACAGTTTGGATTATGCTTTAAATGATGGAGATAATATAATTATGGAAATTAAACAACAGTAATACATTTTGCGACATTATTACCCAATCAACCTTCTTCTTATTTTAACTCTCGTTCAGAGACAACCTTGATTCTCCCTTTATATTTATCCTTATATAGTGTCAAGCAAGAATTGCAACAAAAATATCGATTGTATTGACCAACCTGTAACTTTTTTGCTGATTTAGCTATCTCATTTCCACAATAATCACAGTTGGTTTTGATTGCTGTACCTGCTTTTAATGATGACTATATATACTCATCTTTAATGGTTTTTGTAACTATTTGATAATTTGCAGAAATTAATCCGTTTATAGTAGCAATCCTATTTCTCACCATCTCTTCAAGTCGATGAAGATCGTAGGAATCCTCTTCCCCCTCTGAGATCATTAATTTGACTACAATATTATGCTCACCTGTTGTCAAGTATACGCATTTTACTTCTGGGATTTCTGAAAGTTTGTTTGCAACGTAAATCGATCTGGCGGCATTTACCCTCAAAAATACCAATGAAGTCAGCAGTTTACGACTTGCCAATTTATCAGTATCAAGCATAGGCTGTATATTTTTGATTATTCCCAGGTCATTCTTCATTTTGTTAAAACGGGACTCAACAGTAGGTGTACTAACTTTTATTTCTCGAGATATTTGTCTAAATGATTTACGTCCATCTTTCATTAAAGAGTTAATGATCGCTATATCAATCTCATCTAGTTCTGTATGCACATCTACTACAATTCACGAATGTAATTTACCTTATAATAGGATTAGGTGCAGTTCTGATACACTTTAGAAACAATAATCAAAAAGAAAATATTTCGAAAATTAATCTTAAATATCACCTCTTTTTACTTGTCATCTTAATGGAATATGGCATATTCAAGAACAATAAGCTATACTTTGGGATAGCAATTATGACAGTAGCAGCACTAACCGCAGGCTATTTTGGCAAGACTGAACTATACGCTCAAATGATGCCTGCAATGAACGATACTGCTACTCAGCAACATGCAAAGCATACTTTTGACAATCTCATTGTTTCCGAGCATATTCCTCTTAATGGACAACTAACTGAAGGAGATTACATACTATTGATGGATTTCACCCCATTTGCTACAAGCATAGAAGGTCATAGTCACGTCGCTATGAAAGTACCATGTAATGAGAATGGAAGCCCAAAAATAGGCATAGTAACGGGAGTTGCTCCAGAGCTAAATACTTTGAATATGGGAAATCCAATTAATAATGGTACCCTCGATGGGAAGGACCTGGAGTTATCTGCTGAAGGAAGATCATGCTTGTACCATGCAGAATTACCTAATGGCATTACTGATATAGTGTTTGTAAACACATCAAATGGAACACTAAACTTCGATGAAGGAGGATATTCCGTAACTGTGTCTGCTCATGGCA
>Ga0299907_10003539_pt1 | contig 10025 bp, 5 predicted proteins | sample RVTome_16_FD_198680 | JGI IMG/M metagenome (GOLD analysis project Ga0299907, IMG submission 198680) | Soil microbial communities from uranium-contaminated site in the Upper Colorado River Basin, Wyoming, United States - RVT152D67 (version 2) ... | reverse complement strand
CTGTTGCCGTACCAGCTGTTGCCGTACCAGCTGTTGCCGTACCAGCTGTTGCCCGTCCAGTCCGACGCCAGGTACGCCTGCGGGTCGAAGACCAGGTTCTGGGCCGTCACCTCACCCTGGAGGAGGGAGAAGATCGGGATCAGGAGGTTGAGGATGGGATCCAGCAGCCCGCCGGTCTGGATCTGGATCTGGAGGCCGGCCCGGTCGACGGCGAGCGAGCCGCCACCGATGGAACGGACGACGCCCTGGTTGGCGGATTCGAAGGTGCCGGCGTGGGCGGCGGCGTAGGCATCCAGGGAGCCGTGGCCGTCGACGTAGGGGATCCCGACGGGCCCGGCGGCGGCCGTGCTCAGGAGGCGGGCCTTGACCTGGTCGGGGGTGAGACCCGGCTCGTTCTCGAGCAGCAGGGCGATCGCACCGGAGGTGACCGCGGTGGAGAACGACGTGCCCGAGCCCTTGAAGTAGGCGGTCCCGACCCGGGACCCGGGGTAGGCGGTGTCGATCGTGGACCCGGGGACCCGCAGGCCGATGACGGAGCGCCCGGACGCCACCAGGTCGGGCTTGGACAGACCGTCGGCCTTGGTGGGCCCGGCGCCGGAGAACCCGGCCATGACGTCGTCGCCCCGCGTCCCGGTCCCCCGGTCATCGAGGGCACCGACGGTGATGACCAGCGGGTCGTCGGCCGGCTTCATGACGGTCTCTGCCGCCGTGCCGAAGTTGCCGGCGGAGACGGTGACCACGATGCCGCTGTCCCACGCCTTCTCGACGGCCGCGTTGACCGTGCTGAGGTAGTACGGGGTTGACGAGTTGGTGCCGAGTGAGAGGTTGAGGACCCGGATGCCGTAGGTGTCCTTGAAGGAGACAGCCCACTGGATGCCGGCCAGAAGGTGGCTGATGTCGGCGGCGCCGTTCTTCCCGGCGATCTTGACGGAGACGATCTTGGCCTTCGGCGCGACGCCCTTGTTGGCGCCGTTCGATGACGCCCCGTTGCCGGCGATCAGGCCGGCGATGAAGGTGCCGTGCCCGAAGCCGTCTTCGAAGGGTCTCCCATCCTCGATGTCCGGGCCGTACTCACCGGAGACGTCGACACCCCCGATCACCCGGCCGGCGAGGTCGGCGACCGGCTTGACTCCGGTGTCGATGACGGCGACGGTGACCCCTTCGCCGTCGATCCCCTCGGCCCAGAGGTGATCAGCACCGACCACCTTCGGGTACTTGGCGGTGGGAGGGTGCAGCGGCGACGGGGTGGCGGCCTGGACCTGGACCGGCTCATCGGCGCTGACTTCGACGACGCCCGACTGGGTGCGCAGCGTGGAGAGGGCGGCGACCGGGACGTCGGCGGCGACGCTGTTGACGATCCACAGGTCCTGGGTGACGCTCCCGCCGGCAGCCTCGACCGCGGCCCGGGCGACCCCCGCATCTGTGGCCCGGACGATGACGGAGGCCCGAGCCCCCTCGGATGCGGCGGCGGTGGCCATCGCCCCGCCGGGTACGGCCGCCAGCACCAACGTGGCGACCGCCAAGGCCAACCGCTGCTGCCAACGACTGCGCGTCCTCATATATGCCCCTCCCTCTCTCGCCCGTCTTCCGTCGGCCATGATCGGGAACTTCGGGGTCGCGCTCCATAGCACGATGGGACCAGGTGGGGGCTATTTCCAGGTGTCAGGCGGCAGACTTGGAGCTGAACATGCCACTTTGTCTGTCCCCCGACTGGCGGAGCGAGGTTTAGGAAAGCCGGGCCGTGATCACCGCCGGGCCGAGCCGACTACCTCCCGGCGGAGCATCCGCTCGACGTCAGCCGGCGGCTGGGGACGGGCGAAGTGGTAACCCTGGGCGAGAGGACAGTCGAGATCGCGCAACTGCAGCATCTGGGTCTCCGTTTCGACCCCTTCGGCCACCGCCTGGATCCCGATGGCGGCGGCCAGCCGGATGACGGAACGGACGATCTCGGTGTCGATGGTGTTCTCGTCCGCCAGCCCCAGGATGAACGACCGGTCGATCTTCACATAGTCGATCGGGAACCGCTGCAGGTAGCTGAGGGAGGAGTAGCCGGTGCCGAAATCATCGATGGACACCGCCACGCCCAGCGCCTGGAGCTTGCCGAGGGTGACCGTCGCCGATTCGACGTCTTCCACCATCACGCCCTCGGTGACCTCCATGCACAACTGCTTGGGCCGGAGACCGAACCGCCGTACGGCTGCGCTCACCTGATCGGCGAGGTCGGGCTGCCGGAACTGACGGGGCGACAGGTTGACAGAAATGGTCAGGGGACCGACACCGGGGCACGACTCCTCCCAGGCCTTGATCTGCCGGCAGGCTTCCTCGAGCACCCAGCTCCCCAGAGTCAGGATCAGGCCGCTCTCCTCGGCCAGAGGGATGAACTCCGCCGGGGATACGGCGCCTCGCATCGGGTGGTTCCAACGCAGCAGCGCCTCGAGACCCACGATGCGGCCGTCCTCCATCGCGACGACCGGCTGGTAGTGCAGCTCCAGCTCCTGACGATCGAGGGCGCCCCGCAGCTCGATCTCCAGGTCCAGGCGGCGGAGTTGGGCGGGATCGTTATCGGCGCGGGACACCTCGAAGCAGGCCTTCCCTCTGGCCTTGGCCCGGTACATGGCCACGTCACCTTCCCGCAGGCACTCGTCCGGGTCGTCGCGCAGGCGGTCTCCGATGACGACCCCGATGCTGCAGGAGATGGTGAGGTCCCGGCCAGCGACCTGGAAGGGGTCCCGGATCACGTCGAGCAGTCGCTGGGCCACGTCCAGGGCTTCGTTCTCGCTGCCGAGATCCTCGATGAGGGCGACGAACTCGTCACCTCCGAAGCGCGCCAGGGTGTCGCCCGCCCGGAGGCTCGCCGCCAGCCTGGTACTGACCCGCAGGAGGAGCTCGTCACCAACGTGGTGGCCGAGGCTGTCGTTGACGACCTTGAAGCGGTCGAGGTCGATGAAGAAGAGGGCGTAGAGAGCACCGCTGCGGGCCATCCGGGCCTGGGCGTGGCCGAGCCGGTCCAGGAACAGGGCCCGGTTCGGGAGGCCGGTCAGGCCGTCGTGGAAGGCCTGGTGCCGCAGCTGCTGCTCGAAGCTCTTGCGCTCCGTGATGTCGCGGAAGGCGATGACCGCCCCCACCACCTGTCCCTCCCTCACCACCGGGGATGTGGTGTAGGCCACCGGCAGGACGGACCCGTCCTTGCACATGAACATGCCGTCCTCGTCCTTGACCGTCATGCCGGTCGCCAGCGGTAGGACGAGCCGGCAGTCGCCGGCCGGGCGAACCCCGGTCTCGTGGGCGTGGAGGGCCTGGTGCGGGGTCAGGCCGAGGAGGTCGGCCTCGCTCCAGCCGAGCTTGGTCTGGACGGCGGGGTTGACGAACTCGATCCGGCCTTCCCGGTCGAGGGCCAGCACGCCTTCTCCGAGGCTGGCCGTGATCGTCCTCACCTGCTCGAAGAGCGTGGCATTGGACAGGGCGTTGGAGGCGACGGAGGCCACCGCCCGCAGGAGGAACTCGTCGTCGCGGTCCCACTCCCCGCCGCCCACCCGCTCGCCGACCTCGAGCGTGGTTTCGTCATCGAGGGGGACGTGCAACGTCCCCCGGGCCGGCCGGGCGCCGGTGGGGACGAGTCTGACCGATCCCGCTTCGAGGAGGGTGTAGGTGGCGCGGACGAGCTGCTCCCGGACCCGGGTGGAATCGGTGGTGTCGCGGATGGCGGATGTGGCGCGGTAGAGCCTCTCCATCTGCCGGCGCTGCCGGTACTGACGGAAGGAACGCCTGCAGGTCATCTGGAGCATGGCGATGGGCAGGGTCGCCACCGGAAGCACCCACGACCGGTCCTCGATGGCGATCGTGATCAGCACGCCCCCGGCCAGAGCGCTGATCCAGGTGGTGACGCGGATGCCCAGTCCTTCGATCAAGCCTGACCGAAACGGTGTGCGTTGGACGACGCTCATGATCAGGGCCACGGCCAGCATCGAGAGCACGGAATAGGTGAACACGCCGGCCACGGCGGCGGCGACGGCCCGGTCGGTGAGGACACCGCCCGCCCCGAGTGCGTGGGCCACGATCGTGCCCACAGCCACCGAAGCCATCAGCTCTCCGGTGTTGAAGAGCGCCTTCATCCACCCCCGGCGGTGCCAGAGCTGCCCGACGGCCACGGCGACGCCCAGTCCGGCCACGATCTGGGGAGCGGTCAGGTAGACCACCATGGCGACGAGGAAGGCCTCCTCCAGGTGCAGGTTCTCGCCCTCCCCCTCATGGGGGAGGCGGACCGGCATGACCTGGAGGACCGCAACCGCGGCCACGAGCAGCAGAGCGACGGGGACGTTCGACCACGGGTGGGCGGTACCCAGGAGCGAGACGACGAAGGCCACCAGCCCGGCCACGCCGGCCAGGATGCAGAGCGCGCTCACCAGACGGACATTGGGTCCGTTGGTGGCGGAAGCGGCCTCAGCGGAGGCCGCTTCTGCTGCTCGATCGGGTACCTGAGTGGTCAAGTCGGCTTCTCGCCTTCGAAATCGATATCGAGACTGTCCTGTGGGGGCGGGTCCGGTCAGTCGTAGGTACCGAGCCAGCCGAGGACCGCCGGTTCATAGGCCCAGCTGCTGCCCGCCCACGACGAACCGGCCCACGAGCTGCCCGCCCACGACGAGCCCGCCCACGAGCTGCCCGCCCACGACGAACCGGCCCACGAGCTGCCCGCCCACGACGAACCGGCCCACGAGCTGCCCGCCCACGACGAGCCCGCCCACGAGCTGCCGTTCCACTGGCTCCCCGCCCACGACGAGCCGGCCCACGAGCTGCCCGCCCACGACGATCCCGCCCAGGAGGACCCCAGGTAGCGGGCCTCGTTGAACTGGGCCGGGCCACCGCCGCCCTGGGCCCCGGCCACGCCGGCGTTGGCGGCGGTCGTGTCCGAGCTCATGGTGGCGGCGAAGGCGTCGAGCTGGCCGGCACCCTGAGCCGCCCGATCCACGCCGGCGGCGAGGCGGGCGGTGGACACCAGACGCTGCTTGACCTGGTTCGGACTGAGCGACCAGGTCCGGTCGATCACGAGGGCGGCGGCGCCGGCCACGATCGGCGCCGAGAACGAGGTCCCCGAGCCCTTGAAATAGGTGTTGCCGATCCTCGCTTCCGGATGGGCGGTGTCGATCGTCGATCCGCTCGCCCGCGTCGAGACGACGGACTTTCCGGAGGCGACGAGGTCGGGCTTGGCCAAGCCGTCGAAGGCGGTGGGACCGGCGCTGGAGAAGGAGGCGAGCGTGTCGTCCCTGTTGGTCGCAGTGGTGTGGTCGTCGGTCGAGCCGACAGTGATCACGAGGGGATCGTCCCCCGGCTTGGCGATGGTCCCGGGGGCGGTCCCCTGGTTGCCGGCCGCCACGACCACCGCGATCCCGGAGTTCCACACCCGCTCCACGGCCAGGTTGAGCGGGTCGGTCAGGTAACTCTGGTTCGATTCGGTCCCCAGCGAGAGATTGACGACCCGGATCCCGTAAACGTCTTTATACGTCGCCACCCATTCCAGAGCGGCGAGCAGCCGGTAGAGGTCGGTGCTGCCGTCAGCGCCGGCGATCTTGACCGACACCAGGTGGGCCCCCGGGGCCACCCCCTTGACCCCGCCGTTCGAGGCGGTGCCCTGGCCGGCGATGAGCCCGGCCACGAAGGTCCCGTGGCCGAAGCTGTCGACGTTGTTCTGCTCGCGGGTGAAATCCTCGGCGTGGACCACCGTGCCGGCGAGGTCGCCGGAGGCGTTGACGCCGGTGTCGATCAGGGCGACGCCGACGCCGTCGCCGGTGTAGCCCTTGTTCCAGGCCATGGACGCCCGGACGGCATCGGTGTAGACGGCGCTGGCGACGCTGCTGTTCTCGCCGTACTGGCCGGTCAGCTTGACGGAGCGGTTGACGGTGACGTTCTTCACCCCCGGCGCGCCCTCGAGCGAAGCGAGTTGACCGGCGGGGATGGTGGCGGCGAAGCCGTCGACGATGGGCAGTTGCCGCGCGGTGTCGCCCCCGAGGCGCTCCACTGCGTCCTCGGCGGCGCGGTCGGCGGGGTTCCACTCCTGGACCACCACCTGCAGAACTGACTGACTGGCGCGCGCCGGGGAAAGCCCGGAACCGGTGGCGACCATGGTCAGGGCGAGAGCGACCGCGAGCGTCAGCGCTTGGCCTCGTGCGGCGCGGAAGCGACGGAGCGGCCAGGGTGCGGTGGGCAACATCGAGATCCTCCAGGAGGGCGTCGAGCAGAGGGAGAAGTTGAGAAATTGGGACAATCTCCTTTCGACCCCTCGGGGCACGGTCTGAATAGTTCCAAGTGCCCATTCGCGCCCGGAGTGGTCAACTCGGCCATGGCACGTTCGAACTATCGGTTCTTGGGCGAACCGGGCTCAGAGGGAACGCAATCGAGCGGCCATGGGGCCTGGAAGCACGACCCTGTTGAGGTCGGCCGGGCACCGAGTAAGGTCCGTCCGTGGTCGTGGCGCCCGGAACGGTGGCCGTGCGGTGGATGGCCCTCACCGTTGCCCTCCTCGGACTGGTTGCGCCCGTCCCCGAAGCATCGGCGGTCACCCCGGGCTGGACCCGGCAATTCGGGACCACCAGCGTCGACGAGGCCCTGGCCGTGACGCTCGACGGCGCAGGGAACACCTACGTCGCCGGCTGGACGCAGGGGGTGCTCCCCGGCCAGACCTCTTCCGGGAGCCTGGACGGCTTCGTGCGCAAATACGACCCGGCCGGCACCGAGCTGTGGACCCGCCAATTCGGCAGCAGCGACCGGGACTACCTGCGGGGGGTGGCGGCCGACGCGGGGGGCAATATCTACCTGGCGGGGGAGACGGAGGGGACCCTGCCCGGGCAGGTCTCCGCCGGAGGGCGGGACGCCTTCCTCCGGAAGTACGACCCGGCCGGCACCGAGGTGTGGACCCGTCAATTCGGAGGTGCCGGCGGCGACGGCGGCGCGGGGGTGGCACTCGATCCGGCCGGCAACCCCTACATCGTCGGCACCACCAGGGGGACGATGCCCGGCCAGGTCACCGGCGGCGACTACGACGCCTTCGTCCGTCGGTACGACCCGGCCGGCAACGAGGTCTGGACCCGCCAGTTCGGCGGCAGCGAGGGCGAAGGCGCCCGCAGTGTGGCCATCGCGGCGGGCGGAAAGCTGCTCATCGCGGGCAGCACCCAGGGGGCCTTCCCGGAACAGTCCAGCGCCGGCGGTTTCGACGTCTTCATCACCCAGTACGACCTCGACGGCAACGCCATCTGGTTACGCCAGTTCGGCAGCGACGTCAACGACTACGGGGTGGCCGTGGCCACCGACGACAACGGCGACGCCATGGTGGTGGGCAGCACCGACGGGGCCCTGCTGACCAAGACGACCGGCGGGGGCACAGACGCCTTCATCCGCCGCTACGACTCCGCCGGGAACGCGGTCTGGACCGAGCAGTTCGGTGGCGTGCACACCGACGCCGCCCTGGCCGTGGCCATGGATGCGAGCGGTCGGCTGTTCGTGGTCGGGACCACGGAGCGGAGCTCCCCCGGACGAGCGGGTCGCGGCCAGGACGCCTTCATCAGTTGCTACGACTCGATCGGCCGCCAGCAATGGACCACCGAGTTCGGGACGGATGCGGTCGACATCGCCCTCGGTGTCGCGCCCTACGGTCATGCCATCCATGTCGTCGGCAGCACCCTCGGCTCGCTCCCGGGCCAGACCTCCACCGGCAGCCGGGATGCCTTCGCCCTGACCGTGGGCTGACGCCGGGCACCCGGCGTACTTCGGCCATACGGCCTCGTTCTCCGGCTCTTGCCCTGTTCGTGACGATCACCGCTCCAGTGGCGCGGCCAGGTCGGAGCGGCCAATCAGTTGTGTTTTCCGCTCCCCGGGCCTTCTCTGCGCCGCGGCGCAGAGAGGGAAAGGTGCCCGGCCGGACCACGGCGAAATCACGGCCATGACCGGAGCGCGCTGGAAGCGAGGACCGTGGCGGACTCATCCGCCCGAGTGCCGTCGTCCGCGCGGCGGGGTCCTTCCCTCCCGGCCTGCGCCCCGCGCCCGGCGCCTGCGCCGCCGCAGCTAGCCGCCCCACTCAGTTCTGGCGCGACGGTCGAGGTCGGACCAGCTGCTTTCTGGGTAGCGTCCCGTCGTGCGCTTCCGCAGGCAGGCCCGGCTCGACGCCTCCCAGGTCTCGGATCGACGGGGGATGGGCCGTCCGCACCGGGGGGTCCAGCGGCACGCTCACGGGCCGCACCCGCAGAGCCGCCACGGTCAGGCTGCCGGCGGCCATTCCGATGGGCACGCCCGCAGCTTACGAGGGGCCGGGAGGAGGGTGCCGGACGTACCACTAGTCTGGGACCCATCGCGTCCCGACGCCACGACCTGGGTACGACCAGGACGAGGTCGGACCCACTCACCTCGCGGGCTTCACGGCCGACGGCGTGGCGCGACCAGCGAAGGAGCCCCCGTGGCATCGACCCCCAACCCGTCCCGTCTCCGCCACTACCACAGCCACCTGGATGATCTGCGTGCCCTGCGGGCCACTCATGTCGCAGCCGGCAACGATGCCAAGGTCGGCAACGTCAACCGGCGGATCCAAGCCCAACTGAAATGGATCGCTCTCGCAGAGGCGCTCGCCTAGCCGCCGCCTGACCTCGCCAACTCCCCAGGGTCCGCAGGTACCCTTGTGCGGACCGGGGAGTGGCGCAGTGGTAGCGCATCGCCTTTGGGGGGCGACGGTCGGGGGTTCAAATCCCCCCTCCCCGACGGGTTACCGTTGTTACTCCTGCGGGCGTCGTTCAAAGGCAGGACCTCAGATTTCCATTCTGACGATGCCGGTTCGATTCCGGTCGCCCGCTCTAGGCCTCGAGCCGGAAGTGTTCGTACTTCCGGCCCAGGAAGATGCTGTACCGAGCGCTGATGGCTGTGGTGGGTATCAGGTAGGCAGTGGCGTCGCCGCAGACGACAAACAGCCATTCATAGGCGGCCGGATCGAATACCTTCGTGATGACCTGGGACTTGTTTCCGCCAACCGTCTTGAGGCCAACCACGTAAGCGTTGCCCTGCCTCGCGGTTGTGGTTCGCACCTGAACTCGCGCTAGCCGTTTCCCGTCATCAATCATCAGGTCGTACCGTTGGCTGTCGGTGAGGGGAATGCCGACTCGTACCCCGACGCGGGAGAAGTAGGCGATGGCGACGCCGAGTCCCGCGTCGCCTTGAACCCGTGGGTTCTCATGAGTACGAAAACCAATGGCTTCCGGAAGCGGCAGTCGTTCGGGGGCGGATGGTTTGGGCGGCCGGTTCATCTTCTCCCGTTCTCGCCGGGCGGCGGCGGCCACCAAGGCCTCCTCCCGGTGGGCGAGATACCACTCATGCTGGTACGCCTTCTGGCACGGCCGGCAATACGAACCGAACTTGACGTTCCCGTTCGCACGGAGGGAAGCGGGGAAGTCCTGCAGCGGTTTGATCCCACCACATCGTCGACACTGGCGGTTGCCGAGGTCGGCGAAGAGCGGTGCATCAGCCATCACTCCTCCCAGCGGCGCCCCGTTGCGCCTCACGCCGACCCTACCGACCGGATACGTCAAGAACTCCGGGGCTCAAGGATGCGACGGGCGGGCGGCGAGGTCGGCCGTCTCCACGAACCCGGCGGCGGACAGGCCGGGGGGCACGACCCCTTCCAGGACCCGGTCGAGGAACGACCCCAGCAGCGACCACCCGGCCTCCGAGGGCGGGGCGGAGACGGTGGCCAGCGAGAGGGCGAAGCCGATCTCGTTGACCCGCGGCCGGGGCCCGGGGTAGACGACCAGACACCGGCGGGCGCACAGCCGGGGGACGCCGGTCATGGGGTCGGCCGGACCGTGGGCCAGGGAACGGGCGTAGCCGAGCTTGTCGTCGTGGTAGGTGGCGTTGCGGCTCCAGGTGGCGTCGACGGCCATCACCACCGGCTGCCCGCCGGCCGGCCACCACTCCACCACCGCGTCGGGACTCCGCTTGCGGCCCAGGGCCACGACGCCGTCCCCCCGGCGGGGATAGACCCGGTCGAAGGCCAC
>Ga0299907_10003537_pt1 | contig 10026 bp, 8 predicted proteins | sample RVTome_16_FD_198680 | JGI IMG/M metagenome (GOLD analysis project Ga0299907, IMG submission 198680) | Soil microbial communities from uranium-contaminated site in the Upper Colorado River Basin, Wyoming, United States - RVT152D67 (version 2) ... | reverse complement strand
CGACGTCCTGGTGATCATCGGGCCCTCCGGCTCGGGCAAGTCCACGCTCCTGAGATGCGTGAACATGCTCGAGGCGCCGACGCTGGGGAAGGTCTGGTTCGAGGGGCGAGAGATCACGGACGTCCGAACCGACCTCAACGAGGTACGGACCCACATCGGCATCGTCTTCCAGGCCTTCAACCTGTTCCCGCACATGACCGCGATGCGGAACGTGACCGTCGCGCTCGAGCGGATCCTGAAGCTGTCCTCCGACGAGGCGACCGAGCGCGCCTGGGAGCAGCTCGTCCGGGTCGGGCTCGGCAACAAGGCGAACGCCTACCCGGGGCAGCTCTCGGGAGGTCAGCAGCAGCGCGTGGCGATCGCCAGGGCCCTCGCGATGCGGCCGAGGTTGATGTTGTTCGACGAGGTCACCTCGGCCCTTGACCCCGAACTCGTGGGGGAGGTCCTCGACGTCATGATCCGGCTCGCGGGCGACGGGATGACGATGATGGTGGTCACTCACGAGATGGGGTTCGCCCGGGAGGTCGGGACGAGGATGCTGTTCATGGACGAGGGACGGGTCGTGGAGCAGGGCGAACCTCGGGAGATGTATCGCGATCCGCAGAGTCTGCGGTTGCGAGAGTTCCTCGGGAAGGTGTTGTAGGCTCCGCGTCCGTGCGCTCCCCGGGTCTCCGCCTGCTGGTCGTCGCGCTCTGTGGGATCGCCCTGGTCGCCGGCGCCCTCCTGCTCACCAACGACCCGGCGCCGTACGTCGTCACGGCGATCGACTACCACTTCCACGACGCGCATCCGACGTTCCCGATCGCGCCCGGCCGGGAGCTGGTCGTCGACAACGAGGGACGGAACGTACACAACGTCACGATCCCGGCCCTCGGCTTTTCGGGGAACGTTCGGCCGGGCGGGCGACTCGTGGTTGGCCGGGTCGCGGACGCGCTCGAGCCCGCTCGTTACGAGCTGATCTGTCAGATCCACCTCGACCGCGGGATGACCGGGACGATCGTGACCGCCGGCTGAACGGATCGGCGGGCCGAGGGACCTTTGGAGCCGCCCGCGCCTTCCCCATACGCGAGCGTTGTCTACTCGGTCCCTCGACCCGCCAAAAGGTGGCCCCAAGCGACCCCGGTCTCGGAGAACCGATGCGCACTCCCAGTCGGTGAGACGTTCGTGGGACTCGCGTCCCTCGTTCGCCTCACCACTCGGAGGCGACTTCCGCCCCCCGATCCCTTCGGCCGCTCGGGACCGGAGCGAACAGTAGCGACGCGGCTCACGCGTGTCAACGCGTTGGACACGTTTGGGCCGCAAGGCGTTCCGAGCGACGCTGCAGGTAGCAGCGCGCGGGCTCCGAGCCAAGAAAGAGTGACAAACGGCGTGGACGCGACGACGACGCGGGACGACGCTACGACACGCGTCCGTGGTCGGCGGTCACCGGACGAGGCGCCACGGAGGTGACCGGACGCAGGTACAACGCGCCGACGACCACGAGGTAGCCGAGCCACGCGATGACCTCGAGCACCGTCGGATCGGCGTTGTAGCCGAGCAGGCCACGGAAGATCGCGCCGATGCCGCTGTCGTCGGGAAGCGTCGCGCTGATGTCGAACGCCGCCCCCTCGAGGAACGGGAACCACCCGGCCTCCTGCAGCTCGTGGACCCCGTAGGCGAACAGCCCGGCGGCGATCACGACGATCAGCGCACCCGTGAACCTGAAGAAGGTGCGGAGGTCGATCTTGATCGCGCGGCGGTACAGGAGAACGCCGAGCGCCACGGCGAGACCGAGGCCCAGCACCGCCCCGAAGAGCTGCGCGCCGATCCCGCCGCTGTCTGCGGCGGTGCCCTCGGCCGCGGCGAACAGGAACAGCGCGGTCTCGATGCCCTCGCGAAGGACGGCGAAGAACGCGATGGCGGCGAGCGCGGTCGCGCCGGTGACCAGAGCGGAGTCCACCTTCCCTTCGAGCTCGGACTTGATGTACGCGCCCTGGCGGCGCATCCAGAAGACCATCCAGGTCAGCACGCCGACCGCGAACAGGGTGACGACGCCCTCGAAGACCTGCTGGGCGGTGCCCTCGAACTCCGCCCCCACGGCGAAGACGGTGATGCCGACCACGGCCGAGATCACGATCGCGAACCCCGTGCCCCACCAGATGACCTTCGCTCGGTCCTGCCGGCCGAGCTGGTTGAGGTACGCGAGCAGGATCGAGACGATCAATGCCGCCTCGATTCCCTCCCGAAGCGCGATCACGAACGTGGCACCCATCAGCACTCCAAGATCTCGGGCCCCCGCGCAGACCCGTCACCCGACGGCGGCCCGTCGGCGCGAGTCCTATGTAGCAGATCGGATTCGAGTCAAGGTCGTTCGGTACCGAATGACTGCCTCCGGAAGGCTCCCTCTCGTTGACCGGGCCGGCTCGTCCGTGCCTCGCGCTAGGATGCCCGCGTGACCCCCGATGCCGCCGATCCGCCCAGGCGGTTGTTCCTCCTCGACGGCCACAGCCTGTCGTACCGCGCCTACTTCGCCCTCCCGACCTCGCTGGCGACCACCACCGGACAGGTCACGAACGCCGTCTACGGGTTCACCTCGATGCTGATCAAGCTCCTCGCCGAGGAGCGCCCCGACCTGATCGCTGTCGCGTTCGACGTCGGCAAGCCGACGGCTCGCCTGGAGAAGTACGCCGAGTACAAGGCGGGGCGCCCGGAGACGCCGGACGAGTTCCGCCAGCAGCTCGGGCTCATCGTCGAGGTCCTCGAAACGCTCAGGATCCCGGTGATCGGCATCGAGGGGCACGAGGCCGACGACGCGATCGCCACGCTCGCCCTCCGGGCGCTCGAGCAGGGGATCGAGGTGGTCGTCGTCACGGCCGACCGCGACTTCTTCCAGCTGGTGCGCCAGGGCCTCACGGTGATGTTCAACGTGAAGGGGATCTCGGACATCCGGCGCTACGACGTCGACGCGGTGACCGAGCGCTTCGGGCTCCCACCCGAGAAGTACCTCGACTACGTCGCACTGAAGGGCGACGCCTCCGACAACATCCCCGGCGTGCCAGGGGTGGGTGAGAAGACGGCGTCGAAGCTGGTCCGGGACTTCGGGTCGGTCGAGAAGCTGCTCGAGCGGACCGGCGAGCTCAAGGGCAGGCTCAGAGAGTCGATCGAATCGGCCGGCGAGCAACTGGCCCTGAACAAGGAGCTCGCCGAGCTCAACACGGACGTCGACGTCCCGATCGAGCCCGACGATGCCGTGATGGGCGAGTGGGACGTCGAGGCCGTGCGCCGCCTGTTCACCTCCCTCGAGTTCCGGACGCTGTTCGAGCGCCTCGAGGATGTGGGCCGGACCGCCAAGCCCGCCGTCGAGATGGCCGAGCTGGACCTGCGCGAGACCGACCCGGGCGACGTCGAGGCGCTGCTCTCGTCCGACGGGCCGAAGGCGATCCGGCTCGACCTGGACGAACGGGAGGTCCGTGGCGTCGCGGTCTCCCTCGGCGGCGGCCAGGCCGCGTACGCGTCGCTGTCGGACCTGACGCCGCTCGCCGGTTCGCTCGCGAACGAGGACCTCGCCAAGTGGACGCACGACGCGAAGGACTTCGAGACGGCCGTCCTCGCGGAGGGGCTGTCGCTCGGAGGCTTGGCGACGGACACGATGCTCGCCGCGTACCTGCTGGATCCCGCGGGCGCAACGTTCGAACTGGGCCCGCTCGCCGAGCAGTACCTCGGGGCGGACGTCGTCGGCTCCGAAGCCGGGGAGACGGAGGGCCAGCTGTTCGGGTCGACGTGGCGAACCACGGCGGCCGAGGCGGCGGCGGTGGCGCTCCTCGCGCCGGTCCTGGACGAGCGGATCGACAAGGCGGGCCTTCGCCGGCTGCTGGACGAGGTCGAGCTCCCGCTCTCGTCCGTCCTAGCGCGGATGCAGGCCAACGGGGTCGCGCTGGACGTCGGCTACCTCGGGGACATGGCCGAGACCGTGCGGGAGGAGATGGCCACCCTGAAGGCGCGCATCTACGAGCTCGCCGGCGAGGAGTTCAACCTGAACTCGCCCCCCCAGCTGCGGGAGATCCTCTACGAGAACCTCGGGCTCTCGCCCGGCAAGCGGACGCCGAAGGGGCAGCTGTCGACCGACGCGAGCGTCCTGGAGAAGCTGCGCGACACGCATCCGATCGTGGACGCGATCCTGTCGTGGCGCGAGCTCGACAAGCTGAACTCGACCTACCTCGACGCGCTGCCGAAGCAGGTCGACCCGCGCGACGGACGGGTTCACACCACCTTCAACCAGACCGGCGCGGCCACCGGCCGGCTCTCCTCGACGAACCCGAACCTGCAGAACATCCCCGTCCGCGGGGAACTGGGCCGTCAGATCCGGCGCGCGTTCATCCCCGGGTCCGCCGACCAGGTGCTCCTCGTCGCCGACTATTCGCAGATCGAACTCCGGATCCTCGCGCACCTGTCCGGGGACGAGGGCCTACGGTCGGCGTTCGAGTCCGGCGCGGACATCCACACGGCGACGTCGGCGAAGGTCTTCGGGCTCCCCGAGGATCAGGTCGACCCGGCGACCCGCAGCCGCGCGAAGGCGATCAACTTCGGCATCGCCTACGGCATGAACGCCTGGGGCCTCGCCTCCCGCTTGGAGATCACGCCGGACGAGGCGCAGGAGTTCATCGACGCGTACTTCGAGAGCTTCCCGAGGATCCGCGAGTACCTCGACCGCCAGGTGGCGAGGGCGGCCGCGGAGGGGTTCACGGAGACCATCCTCGGACGCCGCCGATACATCCCGGAGCTCCAGGCCGCGAACCCCCGCGTGCGCGACATGGGGCGCAGGATGGCGCTGAACGCGCCGATCCAGGGGAGCGCGGCCGACGTGTTCAAGCTCGGCATGATCCGGGTGGACGCGGCCCTGCGCGGTTCGGACCTGGAGTGCCACATGTTGCTCACCGTCCACGACGAGCTCGTGTTCGAGGTCGCGAGCGCACGGGTCGAGGATGCGGCCGACCTCGTCAAGCGGGAGATGGAGTCGGCCTACGAGCTCGAGGTTCCGCTCCGCGCCGACGTCGGCTGGGGTCCGGACTGGGCCGAGGCGGCTCCCGCGGGCCATTAGCCCGGCCTCGAGGCGAGGACCGGCGCCGGGGAACGTTGACGCCGTTTCCGCTGCTCACCTACCATCCCTTGGCCGCGAGGCGCACCCGCACCCCGGCGGATCCCACAGGTCAGACGGTGCGCGCTTCGTGCGCGGGAGGAGATGGTTCAGATCGAGACGGCGAGCGAGACCCGGGACTTCACCCCCGAGGAGCTGCACGAGGCGATCGAGGCCTCGGTGAAGGACTTCAACGAAGGCGAGATCCTCCTCGGGACGGTCGTGAAGGTCGACCGCGACGAGGTCCTGCTGGACATCGGCTACAAGTCCGAAGGGGTCATCCCCACGAAGGAGCTGTCGATCCGCCACGACGTCGACCCGAGCCAGGTCGTCAACGTCGGCGACGAGGTCGAGGCCCTCGTGCTCCAGAAGGAGGACAAGGAGGGTCGCCTGATCCTGTCCAAGAAGCGGGCGCAGTACGAGCGTGCCTGGGGACGGATCGAGGAGGTCATGCAGTCGGGCGGGACGATCAAGGGCCCCGTGATCGAGGTGGTGAAGGGCGGACTGATCCTGGACATCGGGCTCCGCGGCTTCCTGCCGGCGTCGCTCGTGGATCTCCGCCGCGTCCGCGACCTCCACCCGTTCGTGGGCACGGAGCTCGAGGCCAAGATCATCGAGCTCGACCGCAACCGCAACAACGTGGTGCTCTCGCGAAGGGCGTTCCTGGAGGAATCCCAGAGCGAGGGCCGTAAGAAGTTCCTCGAGTCGCTGCAGAAGGGCGAACGCCGCAAGGGGACGGTGTCGTCGATCGTGAACTTCGGCGCGTTCGTCGATCTGGGTGGCGTAGACGGGCTCGTTCACGTGTCCGAGCTGTCCTGGAAGCACGTCGACCATCCGAGCGAGGTCGTCCAGGTTGGCCAGGAGGTCGAGGTCGAGGTGCTCGATGTCGACCTTGAGCGCGAGCGCGTCTCGCTCTCGCTCAAGGCCACCCAGGAGGACCCGTGGAAGGAGTTCGAGCGGAAGTACTCGGCCGGCGAGATCATCGACGGTCAGGTCACGAAGCTCGTCCCGTTCGGGGCGTTCGTGCGCGTGGCCGCCGGCATCGAGGGTCTCGTGCACATCTCCGAGATCTCCGACCAGCACGTCGACTCGCCGGAGTCGGTCCTGAGCGTGGGCGACGAGGTCCGCGTGAAGGTGATCGAGGTTGACGTGCCCAGGCGGCGGATCAGCCTCTCGATGCGCCAGGTCGGCGGCGCCATGCCGCGACCGGCCACCGAGATCGAGAAAGAGGCCGCGGAGGCCCCGGCCGTCGAGGCGGAGGCTGCGGTCTCGGCTTCGCCCGCCTCGACGCAGCTCGCGGAACCGGCTCCGGAGACCGCTCCGGCGGAGGTCGCTCCCGACGGTGGCGGCGGGTCGGGCGCCGCCGAGCCCGCAGAGGCCGAGGCCGGGGCGGTGGCGCAAGCAGGCGACCCATCGGCGCCCGAAACCGCGCCGAGCACGGACGCATCCGCCGATGAGGAGCCAGCGGCGCCGGCCGCCGAGGCACCGGGCGAGGACGCGACCGAGGGTGAGAGTGAAGAGGACATCTCGCTCGAGTCGATCCTCGAGGACCTGAAGCGGCGAGAGGGCCGCAGCGAGTAACCGCGTGTTGCTCGTCGGTCTGACCGGCGGGATCGGTTCCGGCAAGTCCACCGCCGCCCGCATGCTGCAGGAGCGCGGCGCCGTCGTGTTCGACGCGGACGTGCTCGCCCGCGAGGCCGTCGCGCCCGGAACCGACGGGCATCGGGCCGTCGTCGAGCGCTTCGGTGCGGACGTGCTCGCCCCCGGCGGGGAGCTCGACCGGGAGGCCCTCGCGAGTGTGGTGTTCGCCGACCCCGCGGCCCGCCGGGATCTCGAGGCCATCGTGCACCCGGAGGTCCGGCGGCTCTTCGCCGAGGGGTCTGAGGCGTACCACGACACCGACCGCGTGGTCGTGCTGTCGGCGCCGCTGCTCGTCGAGACCGGCATGCACTCCGCGTTCGACGTGCTGGTGGTGGTCGCCGTCCCCGTCGAGGTCCAGGTCGAACGGCTGATGCGTGACCGCGGCATGTCCGAGGATGCGATCAGGGCCAGGATCGGCGCACAGGCGCCGCTCGAGGACAAGGCGGCGGTCGCCGACATCCTCCTGGACAACGAGGGAACGCTCGAAGATCTGGAACGCCAGGTCGGCCGGATCTGGGCCGACCTGGCGGCCCGCGCGGCCGTCTGAACCCCTCGCCCGTTTCGCGAGCCCGCCTGGTGCGGGAGGACGTCCCGATATCCTGAGCCCGTGCGCTACGCGGCGGTGTTCTTCGACGCGGGGGAGACCCTTGTCCATCCGCACCCGTCGTTCCCGGACCTGCTGTCGGAGATCCTGATCCGCGAGGGGTTCGACGTCTCGCCCGAGCGCGCCCGCTCGCGAGCGCACGTCGTGTACGAGCGGTTCCGCTCCGCCGCGCAGGCGAACGAGCTCTGGACGACGTCACCGGAACGCAGCCGCCGCTTCTGGCACGAGGTGTACGCGATCTTCTTCCGGGAGCTCGGCGTCCCGAACGCGAACGGGCTGATCGACCTCGTCTACGGCGAGTTCACCGACCTCGCCAACTATCGACTGTTCGACGACGTCCCGGACGTCCTCGAACGGCTCAGAGACGCCGGGCTCGTCCTCGGCGTCATCTCGAACTTCGAGGAGTGGCTCGAGCGGCTCCTCGAGCAGCTCGGCGTCCGCGCGTTCTTCGACGTACGGGTGATCTCGGGCGTCGAGGGGATCGAGAAGCCGGACCCCCGGATCTTCGAGCTCGCGATGACGCGTGCCGGCGTCGCACCCGACCGGTCCGTCTACGTCGGCGACAACCCGGAGTTCGACGTCGGCCCGGCCCTCGCGGCCGGGATGTCCCCCGTCCTGATCGACCGCCGGGGCCGGTTCGAGCGGGAACCCGGCCGTCGGATCACCGAGCTCGGTCAGCTCCCCGGGGTCCTCGGGATCGCGTGATGGCCGACGAGCGCCTCTACACCGTGGAGGAGGCGGACGCCGCGCTGCCCGAGCTGCGAGAGCGGATCGAGCGGATCCGGCGCGCGCGCCAGGCGATGCTGCGCGAGGCCGAGCTGGTCCGCGCGAGGGTCGTCGAGGACGGGGGCGGCGCTCATGCCGGCCGCGAATATTGGGAGTCCACGGCCACGCTCCGGAGCGAGATCGAGCGGCTCGCGGACGACGGGATCCTGCTCCGCGATCCGGAGACCGGGCTCGTCGACTTCCCCGCCGAGCGCGAGGGGGAGCGCGTCTACCTGTGCTGGCGACTCGGGGAGGATCGCGTGAGCCACTGGCACCCGCTCGACACCGGCTTCACCGGCCGCCGGCCGCTATGAGCCGCGCGCCGTCCCGCGTGGTCGTCATGGGCGCAACGCTCGACGATCCGCCCCCCGGCATCGGCGTGATCGCGGACGCGGTCGACCTGGCGTTCGCCGATGAGGCGGTGGGACTTGCGGACGCGCTGCCCGGGTCGGACGTGCTCTTCGCCTGGCGACCCCGCGGCCACCTGCTGTCGGAGGCGTGGGACCACGCGGGGGGGCTCCGGTGGGTCCACTCGGCCTCCGCCGGCGTGGACGCGTTGCTGTTCCCCGAGCTGGTACGCAGCCACGTCGTGGTGACGAACGCGCGGGGCGTGTTCGACGACGCGATCGCCGAGTACGTCGTCGGCCTGATCCTGCTGTTCTCCAAGGGACTCGTCGGGGTGCTGGACGCGCAGCGCCGGGGCGAATGGCGACATCGCGAGACCGAGCGACTCGAACAGAAGCGGGTCCTCGTCGCCGGCATCGGACCGATCGGCCGCGCGATAGCGCGGAGCTGTTCGTCGCTGGGCATGCAGGTGCGCGGGGTCGGCCGAACGGCCCGACCGCGGGACGGCGAGTTCGGCAGGGTATTCGCGGCCGAGGACCTCGCCGAGGCCGCAGGCTGGGCGGATTACGTGGTGAACGCTCTGCCGGCAACGGACGCGACCCGGCACGTGTTCGACGCCGAGGTGTTCGGGGCCATGAACCGCGGGGCACGGTTCATCAACGTGGGGCGGGGAAGCACCGTGAACGAGCCCGCACTGGTGCGGGCGCTCCGGGAGGGTCGGATCGGGGGCGCGGCGCTCGACGTGTTCGAAGAGGAGCCGCTGCCGGCGGAGAGCCCGCTCTGGGCGATGCCGAACGTCGTGGTGTCGCCGCACATGGCCGGGGACTTCGCCGGCTGGCGCGAGTCGGCCGTGGAGCTGTTCGTTCGGAACCTCGAGCGCTACCTCACGGGCCGCCCGTTGCTGAACGTGGTGGACAAGGAACGCGGGTATGTACCTTCCTGAGCCCGCCGTCCGATCCGCCCACCACGGAGCGGGTAGCCTGCCGTCGTGAGCGACGTGGCGATCTCGGTCGTCGGGCTCCGCAAGCGCTACGGCGACGTCGAGGCCGTGAGCGGGCTCGACCTGGCGGTCGGAACCGGCGAGGTCTTCGCGCTCCTCGGCCCGAACGGCGCCGGCAAGACGACCACCGTCGAGATCCTCGAGGGCTACCGGCAGCGCGACGCGGGCGAGGCGACGGTGCTCGGTCATGACCCGGCTCGCCGGGAACGTGCGCTCCGCGAGCGCGTCGGGATCGTGCTCCAGTCGACCGGCATCGATCCATACCTCACGGTCCGCGAGACGGTCGAGCTCTACGCGCGCTACTACCCCTCGCCGCGCGATCCCGACGAGGTCGTCGAGCTCGTGGGCCTGGCCGAGAAGCGCGACACCCGGGTCCTGAAGCTCTCGGGCGGGCAGCAGCGACGCCTCGACGTGGCGATCGCGCTCGCCGGCGACCCGGAGCTCCTGTTCCTGGACGAGCCGACCACGGGGTTCGACCCCGGCGCCCGGCGGAACGCGTGGCAGATCGTGCGGAACCTGTCCGACCTCGGAAAGACCGTCTTCCTGACCACCCACTAC
>Ga0299907_10003536_pt1 | contig 10026 bp, 9 predicted proteins | sample RVTome_16_FD_198680 | JGI IMG/M metagenome (GOLD analysis project Ga0299907, IMG submission 198680) | Soil microbial communities from uranium-contaminated site in the Upper Colorado River Basin, Wyoming, United States - RVT152D67 (version 2) ... | reverse complement strand
GCGATGACGCTCGGGCACGTCGTGCTCGGCCGTGATGCGGATTGCCTCGAGCGAACGCGAGCGCATGAGCGCGTTCACGTGCGGCAAACGGAGCAGTTCGGGGCGTTGTTCCCTTTTGCCTATCTGGCCTCTTCCGCCTGGGCCCTGCTGCGCGGGCGGCACTACCACCGTGACAACTGGTTCGAGCGGGACGCGCGCCGGTCCTCGTGACGGCTCGCTCACGGACCGGCTCGAAGAGCCAGGTGCCCGCAGTCGCCCATCATTGGGGTACATCACAACCCTCGCCCGTCGAACAGCATTGATCTCCTTAGCAGTTTCCCTATCCTTTCCAAGGTTCTTGCCTAGTTAGTCTAGAACGTCTAGGCTTACGGTCAGGGTTGCATAGAGTCTCTCCGTACCGTGCATTTCCCCTCTTAGAAAGGGGGGAGAAGGGAGCTTCGTGGGTGGCAGCAGGAATGCCCTGCTGGTCCAAACGAGACATCACACGTGCAGAAACAATTGAAACGGCCGTTTACGGGCCTTTTCTGTAGCATGCCCGTCAGGTTATGCAACTGTGAGGTTAATGCTAGTTAATTTGTCGCTTTTAGGCGATAAGGAGGGGAGCGATGGCTACTGTTGCTGGTAAACCAAAGGTAGAACCGATAAGAGCAATGCAGGTGATCCCTGGATACCCTTCACTCTCTGATGAGGCACGCGGGGTGTTAAAATTTCTGTGGAGAAAGTCCCATGTCAAGGATGACTGGACCAAGGGCGGCGAGATCTCGGACGCATGGGACAGATGGAGCATCTTCCCCTGGTACATGTATCCTCGCTATGACCTCGAATGGTCGACGCGCGTGGTCGCGAAAATCGCCAACGAGATACCCGCCTGGCGAGAGGGCTGCGCGGAGATCATCGACCTGATGCTCCAGCGGAATACCCAATACGCGGCGTGGTTCGATCTGGTCGAGCAAAAGGGCCTCGATCCCAACCGCGCCCAGTATCCCTACGATTACTATGACAAGAACATGCCGCCCGGATGGGCGGGCGTCTACAACGCGCCCGGCTACTACGGAAACGGTCTCGCGACCAAGGTGCCCCCGAAAGAGGCGAGGCGCACCTCACCCTACACCCAGCCACACTCACCGCCAGTGGGCCGCAAATACAATCCGGATCCGATCTACGGCAACGGCGGCTCCTATATGATGGGCAAGGGGTACCTGCTCAATATCATTGCTCTCTATGAATTCGTCTGTGGCAGTGCTAAGTATGATGGACCGATCGAGCTGGTGTACGACGACAAGATTCGGTTCAAGTATACACAACTGCAGATGGCAAAGGTGCTCTACGACCAGTTTACGGCACCGGTGGACGAAGGCGGGAGCGATCTCACCCCTGGGATCGACTGTGAGGTAGGGAAGGTCTTTCCGTGGTGCGTGGGCGTCGGTGGCCTCGCTATGAAGATGATCGACAAGATCCATAACACCAGTTACCAGACCGGCTATTACCGGTGGCTCGACTGGGCCAAGCAGAACCTGGTCGGTGGCGCCAAGGGATCCGATGCGCCCTATGAGTGGGCCTCCATATACTACGATCGTGACATACCCTATAACATGAACGGGCCTAAGCATCAGATCCCGGGCAACTGGTTCTGTTGTGCTTACCAGTATTGGCCCGACGATCAGAATCTCGCCCGACGCTTGTATGCCGGGGCAAAGAAGAAGTTCATGGTCAAAGAGCCCGATGGATCTGCCCACATCAACTTCCCGCCGGAGCTAGGCGGTGGAGAAGATTTGGTCGGTTTTGGCGCCGCAGCGGCATGCGCTTGGGAGTTTGGCGACTTGGATACCCATGCACAACTGATGACCTGGGCGAATACGCGCTACCAGCCCACCGCGAAGGAGGGCGAATTCTACTATCAATTCGGCCTCGATGAGCCTTGGCCTCGGGGTTGGCCCAACGACTGGCTCCTAATGACGATTGCCGGGGGACAGGGCAGCTGGTATCGCCTGTACAATGAGCCCAACCTAAAGAAGTTCCACCAGCCTACCGTTTCTGGTATCGACTATCCGACGGTCAGTGTCGGGCAAGCCTACTACGATGAAAGCTTGCGCGCTTTGATGGTAGCCCTATTCCCCGGAGACGATAAGCAAACAGGCGGTAAAACGACCTTCAAGGTCACCAATCTAGAGGGCAAGGAACGTAAGGTTTTACAAGACGGCGCGCCATTTAAAGAATGGAAGGCCATCGGCGAGGGTGAAATAGAGGTCACAACGACCGTCGATCGTCATACCTTTGTGATCCGGTAATCAAGCGCGTCTCCCTAAGCGGAAATGGACCCCAGTCCGTTAAGTACCGCGAGTACGTGTGGGCGAGCAGGCTGCTCGCCCGACGGGTGGAAGGCCCGAGCCGTCGAAGCTAAGCGCCCCACGCAAGTGTTGTTGGTCTCTACCTATGAGTTAGGCCATCAACCCTTCGGCCTGGCCGAGCCAGCCGCAATGCTGCGGCAACGGGGTGCCTTCGTGAAGACACTGGACCTCGCCGTGGAGTGTCTCGATGAAGAGGCATTTCGCGGAGCCGACCTGATCGCCTTTTACGTTCCGATGCACACTGCCACCCGTCTGGCGGCGCGGATGATCCCTAAGGTGCGAGGCTTGAACCGCAGCGCGCATATCGCCGCCTACGGGCTCTATGCGCCGATGAACGAGGTCTACTTGCGACACCTAGGCGTCCAGACCATATTGGGCGGTGAGTTCGAAGAAGGACTCACCGCCCTGGCGCAACGCCTCGAGCGCGGCGTGGAAGCGATGCCGGGCGAGCAGTCGGAGCCGCGTATCTCGCTCGCCCGGCAGGATTTCGTCCTCCCCGATCGCGGAGGACTGCCCGGCCTCGATCGGTATGCCTATTTGCAGTTGCCGAACGGAGATCGGCGGACGGCCGGCTACGTGGAGGCGAGCCGCGGCTGCAAACACCGGTGTCGGCACTGTCCGGTGGTGCCAGTCTACAATGGCCGGTTTCGCGTCATCCCTCGGCAGATCGTCTTGGAGGATATTCGCCAGCAAGCTGCAGCGGGCGCACGCCACATCAGCTTCGGGGATCCGGACTTCTTTAACGGCCCGACGCATGCACTCCGCATCGCCATGGCGCTGCACGAGGAGTTTCCCGACCTGACCTACGATGTGACGATCAAGGTGGAGCATCTCTTGGCACATGCGAAGCTGCTACCGGTGTTAAAAAAGACCGGCTGCCTATTCGTGACCACGGCGGTCGAATCTGTGGACGACAAGATCCTGGCTATTCTAGAGAAGGACCATACCCGCGAGGATTTCTTCCGGGTAGTGCGGCGCTTCGACGAGGTGGGCTTATCGCTGGCCCCAACCTTCGTGGCGTTCACGCCCTGGATCACCCTGGCCGGCTACCTGGAGCTCTTAAATGTGATTGCCGAGCTTGAACTGATCCGATCTGTCGCACCGGTACAATTGACGATTCGCTTGCTGATCCCGCCGGGCTCACGACTGCTTGAGCTTTCGGAGGTGCGAGCCCTAGTGGGCCCCCTTGATGAAGCGGCGCTTGTCTATCCGTGGTCGAACCCAGACCCTGAGGTCGAGACGCTCCATACGCAGGTTAGGGCGCTTGTGCAGCAAGGCGCCACGAAGCCGAATGATCAGATCTTCAGTGAAATATGGGAGCTCGCTCATGAACGGGCCGGGCGTCCGGTCCCATCCCTGCCTGCAATGGGCGCGCGATTCGCCCCGGCTCAGCTTAGCGAGCCATGGTATTGCTGTGCGGAACCGACCCAGGAGCAGTATGCTATTCTCTAATACCTGAAGGGCATGACAACCGCGGCTCGAAGTGTACTACTCGAACGTGAGATCGCAAAGCACCGTTTCCCACTCCTCGACCTTGGGCCGCGCCCGATTTTGATCTTCCTGCCCCTGCGGCTTTCGGGCGACGATGGCGCTCACTTTCACCGCGGCGAGCGTACGATCGGGCAGGGCATAGCCCTTCGCCAGCCGCCCGACCACGCGCCCAGCCCCATCCCGAAGATCGCGCTCGACGAGATCGAGTGCGTCTCCGATCCTGAGGCGGGCGATGGCCGCGTGCACCGGGTGTTGCGCGCCGCCGCGGCCCGCGTAGCCGAGATCCACGTCCCGTGGTGTCAGCTCGCGATGGATCCGGTTGAGCGCCGTCGAGGGCAGCGGCAGGACCTTGGGCTCCACCGTTCGTACGGCCTCGCTGTCTCCGGGCGCGCAGAGGAATGGCTTGTCCCGCGATTGGAACAGCGACAGGGTTTCCTTGGCGCGCGTCATCGCAACGTAAAGGAGCCGGCGCTCCTCGGCCCCGCCGCCCTTCCAGTCCCCGGCATCCAACACCCGAAATAACTGTATCTGCCCGCGTGTCACTTCAGAGCGTCTCCCAGCGGCCGCCGGACGGCCCCTGCAGTCGCGCATGATCAAACCGGCTCGGATGGTCGATCTTCATGCGCCCGCTTGCCGCCGCAATGATCTCGTTGGCCGCCGAGATGATGTGTTGCGTCGAGCGGTAGTTCTCGACAAGATAGACGGGTTCGGCGTGATAGTCCTCAGTGAATCGGCGGATGAATCCGACGCTCGTTTTCCGGAAGGCATAGATGTTCTGATCGTCGTCCCCGACCGCCATGATGCTGAGCCGGGTATCGCCCTCCCTCGCCGTCCGGCCCGCCAGCACGCTCACCAGGGCGTATTGCATCCGGTCGATGTCCTGGTACTCGTCTACCAGGATGTAGCGGTAGCCGCGCAAGAGCCGGTCGCGTAACTCGTCCGGATCGGCGCAGACTTCCACCCGGCCCTCGAGCAGATCGACCGCGCGGCCGATCAGCGCCTCGAAATCGGGCTCCTGTCCCCCGTCTCGCCGAAATTGGCGAGACTCACCCCGGTCAGGCGCAGCGCCATCGCGTGCCCGGAAACACGAAACACTCATCGCCCGTTACCGCGGTGCTCTCCCGTAGTACACGCCGTTTGCCTACAGCTTAACGACGTAGCCACATCGCAGGCTCTGGTAATTTGTCGCAATTTTTTTGTGAACCAGTTCCGTGATTATTCGCGCGCTGCTCGTTACATTGGCATCCGGCAAGCGAAACCGCTAGCGGATCTCTTGCTTTATTAAATTCAACACTGATAACAGGAGACCTTCCATGAAAGATTCGTGGTTTACTAGACTCGACACTGATAGCAGGACACCTTCCATGACAGATTCGAAGAGTATCCATAAAGTTGCCGCTGGCCAAGTGCTGCTTGAGTCACGCGTCAAGTTCCGTGCGCTGCTCGCCGCGAACCCCAATTAACTCGGCAATCTTGCAGACAGCCCGTTCGACGCCGTATTGCCGGTCCAGGGCAATACCTTCTATGAAGAAATCGGCTGCATAGGTTATCACCCGCAGCAAGAATTCCTCGAAGCCGTGGTGTATGTGAAACAGCCTTCGGGTTATTCTGGTTCCATTTGCCAAGCCGGCAGCCTGGAGTACGCACGCTTTTATCTCTCGTTCGATAACGGCGCCACCTGGCAGGACCAAGGGTTGACGAGCGTGCGCGTGTGGGACATCCCGGAAGGCACGGAGGGCAATAAACGCCTGGAATATGCCGTCTCGCTCAAGGTCGACCCCAAGCGCCAGTTCTGCGCCGCCCAACACTTGATCCAGGTACGCGCCATCTTGTCGTGGAACAACCCGCCGCCCGCCAATCAGCCCGATTGGAAGCCGGTGTGGGGCGAGGTGCAGGAAGCGATCATTCAGGTCGAGCCGTTCAAGTTCTTTTTTCCGTACCAGTTGTTCGACATCGCCAAGGTGAAGTTGCCTTTGGAGCTCGCCGACGTGCTCGACCTCGAAGTACCGGTGCCGGTCAAGAAAAAGACCTTGGCGGCTACCGAACTGGCTGTGCTTTACAAGGACAAAGGCGTTCCGGCGCACCGCTTTGCCTTCAAGGAACTCATGCAATTCACCGCACAGCCGGTAGCACTCGATCCGGCCGTCACTGCCTTGGGCGCCGGGATCAAACTGGATATCGACCTCATCGATGTGCTGTTCCCCAAGGACGGGGATATCAGTTACGAGGAGCTGACCTGTATCGGGCTCGATCCCAATCTGCCCGACACCTTGGTAGGCGTCATCAAGGTCAAGAAATCCTCGGGCTATTCGGGCGGGCCATGTACCGACGGCAGCCGCGAATTCGTCACATGGTGGGCCGACTTCGACGGCAACGGCAGCTTCGAGACTTGCCTGGGCACGTCCGAGGTGCGCGTCTACGACCTGACCGTGCCGCCGCAGGGTGTGCACTATGCGGTGCGCCTGCCGGTCGATTTGAGTCAGTACCGCGAGCCTTGCAAGAAAGGCCCGCGCCTGGTGCGCATCCGCGCCATCCTGTCCTGGAACGTGCCGGTGCCATGCGCCAACCCTAATCAGGTACCAACCTGGGGCAACCGCGAGGAGACCGTGGTACATATCGCGCAGACCGGCGTCCTCGGTGTGGCTGGCAAGATCGGAGTCCTCGGCGGCATTTCCACCCTCTATATCGACGATATCACCGGCCTGACGATCGCAGAGGCGGTGTTTGCGCTCAATAACAAAAAGCCCGATGATGCGGGCCGGCCTTGCCCGTTTGCCGGGCGGGTCACGGCACAAGGTGCGCCGGTAATAGGCCACAGCTACATCGTAGAGGTCAGTCCGGACGGCAGCGTGTGGACGCCGGTATTGAACGATCTGATCGTCACCCGCCCGGACGGCATCACCTTCCCAGACATCCCCAAGCACAAGGCCAACCCAATCACCAAGCGCTTCGACTACCTGCCGTTTGAGCAGAACTTCACCAGCCTGTTGGCACACTGGGACAGCGCGGGCGATGCCTTGTGGCAGGTGCGGCTCACGGTGTTCGATGCAATCGGCAATCCGGTGGGCACACCGGACGTGCACCGCATCCAGCTCGACAACACCCCGCCGGAGGTGTCCATCGACATCGTCAGCGGTGCCGGCAACTGCGGCAAGTTCGGCATCGGCGCGGAGCTCTCCGGCAACTTTGTCGCCCGCGACCCGTACCTCGGCAGCTATAGCTTAGGGGTCGAGCCGGCGGTGAATGACCCCGGCGAGGGCATTCCGGTGCCGAGCGCCGGTACTGTCAACACCCCGCCCGCACCCGGCGGCTGGACGTTGAATACCGTCGGCATGGAGGCCTGCGGTTATGTGATCCGAGTCGGCGCCACCGACCGCGCGATCATCGATAGCCAGGGGGTGGGACACTCCGCAAGCGACAGCGCCGGCTTTTGCTTAGAGTAACTGTAAAGTCGTAAACCGGCGGCCGGTGCAAACCGGCCGCCACCTCATACGTGGGCGGAATTCGGCGCACTGACCTTGGAAGGCGAGATCGAGCCGCTCAAGGTAGAGGCCTTCGAGCGGCGCAAAGCCGAGCTCCAAAGGGCATCGCGGCGCTTCAAGAGGAGGTCGCGGCGCTCAAGGCCGAGCGTAAGGCCACCCAACGGCATATCCCCTTCCATGACCTGCCCGAAGAAGAGCGCTTCCAACGCTTGAGCACGCAAAGCAAGCACTTCGTCGAGATCATCGACTACTGCGCCGAGACGGCGATGGCGCAAACCCTGCGCGAAAAGATGGCCCGCTATGACGATGCGCGAAGTTTGCTCCGTGCCGTCTACCACTCGGAGATCGATCTTTTGCCCAATGCCCAGGAGAAGACCCTCACGGTGCGCTTACACCCGCTCGCCAACCAGAAGCTCCGATGACGCCGTCCGCCATCTATGCGCCGAGCTCAACCGGACCGAGCTACTGTTTCCAGGCACCGAGCTGCGCCTCGTCTACGAACTGGTCTCATCGCATAATCGGTGAGGATCAGGAGGTCTGAAATTAATGAATTAACGGCGCTCGACGACGGCGCAGAGGCCCGGCAAGGCCGGACAGGGGTGGACGATGAGGCGCGTGGGGATGGGCTCGAGATAACGCCGATAGCGCCCCTTGGCGAGGAACCGTTCTCGGAATGGCGAGGCCGCGAGCGCATCGGCAAGACCCGGCAGGATCCCGCCCGCGAGGTAGATCCCGCCGCGCGCGCCGAGCGTGAGCGCCAGATCGCCCGCGACACTGCCGAGGAAGCCGAAGAACATCCCGAGCGCGCGCTGGGCGATGGGTTCGGACCCGCCTATCGCGAGCGCAGTGACGTCCTCCGGACGCACGGTCCTCGGTTCCTGTCCGGCGAGCGCCCGCAGGCATTCGTAGAGCGTGACCAGTCCAGGTCCCGAGACCAGGCGCTCGGCCGAGGCATGGCCGAAGCGCCTGCGCGCCATTGCGAGCACCGCTTCCTCTGCCTCGCAGGCGGGCGCGAGCGTGACATGCCCGCCTTCGCCGGCGAGGGCGGCGTGCCCCCGATCGCATGGGATGAGCCCCGACACCCCGAGCCCCGTGCCCGGGCCCAGCACACCGATCGGGGCGCCCGCCCTGGCCATGCCGCCGCCGATCGCGAGCGTGTCCTCGGCGGCCAGGGCCGGGATCGACCAGGCGATGGCGGTGAAGTCGTTGAGGACATGGAGCCGCGCAACCCCGAGCTCGCGCCTCAAACCCGCAATGGAGAAATCCCAGTCCCGGTTGGTCATCGCTACCGCGTCCCCGACGACGGGCGCGGCCACCGCGAGTGCCGCCCCGAGCCGCGAGCGGTCCTTCGGGAACGTTTCCAGACCGGACGCGAGGAGGGCGCGCAGATCGGGATAGCGGTCATTGTCGGCCACGCAGATCGGCCCGAGCGTCCCGCCGGCCGCGAGGAATGCAAGGCGTGCGCGCGTGCCGCCCACATCGGCCAGGAGCCAACCTTCGATCGCCACGCTATGCCTCGACGCCACCGGCAAGAGGATAACACCGCGGGGCCCGCGCGGCCCTGCAGTTTCGCTTTGCCCCGCGGGCATTTTCGTGTAGCTTGTTCAGGGTACAACCACAACAAGTAAATTAGTAGGTCTGGGGGGATCTCTATGCGTGCTCCTGCGACGACCTTCGTGCTCGGTTTGGCGCTCTTCAGCGCGTGTCCGATCGAAGCCCAGGCCGGTGACCCCGTCACGGGCGAGATCGGCACAGGCGGCGACGTGAGGCCCACGGCGGACACCTCCCCGCTGCGCATCGACGCCTTCGCCGTCGAGGCCGGCGCCGGCGACGACGGCATCGGGCGTGGCGGCCTGGCCTTGCAGTGGGACCTGGGGGTCCGGTGGCTGGCCGTCGGCGACTGGTATCTCGGCGGCTACTTCGAGGTGTCGGCGAGCTACTGGGAAGGAGACGAGGGCCGGACGGGGACCGGATCGCTCGGCGAGTTCGGGGTGACGCCGGTCTTCCGTTTCCAGAAGGCGTCCATGACCTACGGCGTCCTGCCCTACGTGGAGGCCGGGGTCGGTGTCCACGGCATGACCGACGACCAGTTGGGCGACAAGGACTTCTCGACGGAAATCGCCTTCGGCAGCCACGGCGGGATCGGGATCCGCTTCGGCGACCGGGCCCGTTTCGAGCTGGGCTACCGCTATCAGCACCTGTCGAACCTGAGCATCGGCGACTCCAACCCCGGGATCAACTTCCATCTGGTACGGCTCGGATACCATTTCTAGCGCGGCGCTAACCGATGCAGTCCTACCGCAAGGAACTCTGGTTCAACGTCCCGGGCCGGCGGGGCTTCGTCAACATTACCGGTGAGGTGGAGGCGGCCCTGCGCGAGAGCGGTATCCGGGAGGGGCTCGCGCTGGTCAACGCCATGCACATCACCGCCTCGGTCTTCATCAACGACGACGAGCCGGGCCTGCACCACGACTACGAGCAATGGCTCGAGGGCCTCGCCCCGCATGCCCCCACCAGCCGCTACCGGCACAACCTCACCGGCGAGGACAACGCCGACGCGCACCTGAAGCGCCAGGTCCTGGGGCGCGAGGTGGTGGTGGCCGTGACCGAGGGACGGCTCGACTTCGGCCCCTGGGAGCGGATCTTCTACGGAGAATTCGACGGCCGGCGCCGCAAGCGCGTGCTCGTCAAGATCATCGGCGAGT
>Ga0299907_10003535_pt1 | contig 10027 bp, 9 predicted proteins | sample RVTome_16_FD_198680 | JGI IMG/M metagenome (GOLD analysis project Ga0299907, IMG submission 198680) | Soil microbial communities from uranium-contaminated site in the Upper Colorado River Basin, Wyoming, United States - RVT152D67 (version 2) ... | reverse complement strand
GGCCTTCCAGATCGGGGCGCGTGCCTTGGTCTCGTCGATGGCGTACCGGGCGGCCCGAAAGGCGGCGTCGCGATGCGGGGCGACGGCCACGACCGCGACGGACGCCTCGCCGAGCGGCACCTCGCCTATCCGATGGACGATCGCCAGGCGTTCGACCCCGAACCGCTCGGCGACCTCGTCGGCGATCCGCTCGAGCACGCCGAGCGCCATCGACTCGTGGGCCTCGTAGTCGAGTGACTCGACCGCGCGGCCCTCGTGGCGTGCCGCCTCCGCCTCCTGGCCCGGGGCCGGCGTGCCCGGCGTGGCCCGCGTGCGGCCGATGAACGCGACGATCGCGCCGTCGTCGGGTGTCGCAAGCCGCTCCCCGATCTCGTCGAGGATGGCGGCCCCGAATGACGCGTCATGCAGCTCGAGGATTCGGCGCGGACCGGCACCTGCCTGGTCGCTCCCCGCCCCGCCCGAGACCGGCGGGATGACCGCCAGCTCGTCGCCGTCGGCGAGGCCCGTTCCGCCCTCCGCGTATTCGGCATTCCGCGCGAAACGAACGAACGAGCGCCCCGCGGCAAGCGTCGGGTAGCGCCCGACGAGGGCCGCCCAGGCGTCCTCGACACGGGCCTCGTCGGGCAGCTCGACCTCGACCTCGCGGGTACCGGCGAGCTCGCGCTGGATCGCGAACAGACGGACGCGGACGCGCACGGCGGTCAGCCCCGAAGCGCGGCGATGAGCAGGCCGTCGCCGACGGGCAGGATCGTGGCGTCGAATCGCGGATCGGCCAGGACGCCGGCAGAGAAGGAGCGAAGAGCCATCGTGCTCTCGTCGTCCGGCTCGCTCGGGGTGGCGCCCGAGGTTCGACCGCTCCACAACACGTTGTCCGCGACCACGAGCGCATGCGGCGCGAGTCGCGGCACGAGGGCCTCGAGGTACGCCGCGTACTCGGGCTTGAGCGCGTCGATGAAGGCGAGATCGAACGGGCCGGCGAGCGCCGGCTCGTCCTGGCCGAACGCAGTCAGCGCCCGCGCCGTCACGACGGTGATCCGCTCGTCGGCGATGCCGGCCTGCCGCCACCAGTCCCGGGCGCGATCGGTCCGCGACGCATCGGGGTCGACCGTGACGATCGTGCCGTCGGCCGGCTGGCCGAGCGCCAGCCACAGCGTCGAGGCGCCGATGGCGGTGCCGACCTCCACGATCCGGCGGCGCCCGGCGGCGAGGATCGAGAGCACGCGGCCGGCGTCGCGATCGACGATCGGGATGCGGTCCGGCTCGGCCGCCGCCTCGATCGCGAGCTGGGCGGGATGCGGGGGACGGGCGAGCGACTCGATCCAATCGAGATCCGTCTCGCCGGGGATCCAGTTCCGGTGGGCCTTCATCGCCACACCTTAGCGCGACGGCGCGTCGCGTGAGGTGACCGGGCGGATCACACCAGCAGGCCGGCGCCGAAATACAGGCCCGCGGCGAGGATGGTCCCAGCGGCGATCGAGCCGACGTTGATGTAGAGCAGTCCGGTCGCCGATTCCATCGACCGCGTCCGGGCGGTCTGGACTGCGGCCCATGACACGATCAGCGGGAAGACCAGCCCGACGACGAGACGAAGCCACACGAACAGCGCCCATTCACCGGTCAGCGCATCGAACGGCGCGGCGCCGGCCGGCCCCGCGCCGGTGGCCACCCAGGCGGCGAACAGGACGACCTGCAGGACGACGACGCCGAGCAGCAGCCGCGCGATGAGGATCAGCGGCCCCTCCGGCAGCTTCGGGGTCACGAGGTACCAGTGGCCGAGGATCATCGCCGCAAACACGCCGCCGGTGGCGGCCGACAGCGTCACCAGCTGGAAGAGCAACGGCACCGCACCGAGCGGCCCTCCGCCCCAGGCCAGCGAGCCGAACAGGAGCACGAGACCGGCCGCACCGATCGCAGCCGGCCCGATCAGCCGTGCCGCGCGACGATGGCCCGCGACCAGGTCCACGAACGCGAGGGCGCAGAATGCCGCCAGCGCCGCGCGTCGCGGCAGGTCGAACGACGGGTCGGCGACGACCGGCGAGCCGGCGAGCGTGCCGGGCAGCGCGCCGTCCGAGAGCCAGGCGAGCAGCCCGAACCCAATCCCGCACAGCGATGTGAATCGGATGAACCCGCGGGTAGCAGTCGTCCGCCAGCGGGCGAGGAGCGCAGCGGCATACGACCCGACCGCGAGACCGGTCAGGACGGTCCAGTTGATGTACGCCAGGTTCTGGCCGATCTGTTCGGCGGGCACCGGCCGAGTGTAGCCGCGACGCATTACGATCAGCGCCCAACCGCTCCACCGTGGGAGGCACGTGATGGCGCTCGATCGCGACACGACGTTCACCTGGTTCGGCCACTCCTGTTTCGAGATCCGCACGCCCGGCGGCAAGGTCGTGCTGCTCGACCCGTTCTTCGCGAACCCCAAATCGCCGAAGACCGCGGACCAGGTCGAGCGCTGCGATGTGCTGCTCGTCACGCACGGCCACTTTGACCACATGGGCGACGCCGTCGCCCTCGCGAGCCGGCTCCGTCCGACGTGGCCGACGATCCACGAGATGAGCCTGTGGCTCGCCCGTCGGCTGCCGGGCGGCGCCGACGCCTCGATCGGGATGAACAAGGGCGGCACGGTCGACGTCGAGGGACTGAAGATCACGATGACCGGGGCGGACCACTCGGCGGGCGACTGGAACCCCGGCGGAGAGACGACGCTCTACCTGGGCGACCCCGTCGGGTTCGTGATCGAGTTCGAGAACGGGTTCCGGGTGTATGCCGCGGGCGACACGAACCTCTTCGGCGACATGCGCCTGATCCGCGATCTCTACGAGCCGGAGCTGGCGATCCTGCCGATCGGCGGGCACTACACGATGGGCCCGCGCGAGGCGGCCGTGGCGGTCGAGCTCCTGGGCGTCCGCCACGTGATCCCCGCGCACTACGGCACGTTCCCGCTCCTGACCGGCACGCCCGGCGCCCTGCGCGAGGCGTTGGCCGCGCGCGGACTCGGCTCGGTCGATGTCCACGCCCCGGAGTCGGGAGGGACCGTCACCTGACCCCGATCGATGCGCCGAACGACGCGGCACGCGCGTGCCGGAGTTGTGGGGCGCCGCTGCGTGACCTGTTCGTCGACCTCGGGTTGTCGCCCCCGTGCGAGGACTTCCTGACGGCCGACCGCCTGCTCGAGCCGGAGTCGTTCTACCCGCTCGACGTATGGATCTGCCGTGAATGCCTGCTGGTGCAGCTGCCGGCCTACGTCTCGCCGGAAGCGATCTTCAGCGAGTACGCCTACTTCTCGTCGTTTTCGACGAGCTGGGTCGAGCATGCACGGCGGTACGTCGACGACATGGTCGAGCGATTCGCCATCGGCCCGTCCAGCCGCGTCGTCGAGATCGCCTCGAACGACGGCTACCTGCTCCAGCACGTCGTCGCGCGGGGCATCCCGGCGCTCGGCGTCGAGCCGGCGCGCAACATCGCCGAGGCGGCCCGCGCAAAGGGCATCGAATCGATCGACGCGTTCTTCGGCGAGCGGCTCGCGGCGCAACTCGTCGCCGAGCGTGGGCCGGCCGATCTGCTGGTCGCGAACAACGTCTTCGCGCACATCCCGGATCTCGCCGACTTCACGGCCGGGCTTCGGACGCTGCTCGCCCCGAACGGCGTGCTGACGATCGAGGTCGCCCACGTGATGCGCCTCATCGAGGGCAACCAGTTCGACACGATCTACCACGAACACTTCATGTACTGGTCGCTGCACAGCGCCGAGCGTGCGCTGGAGCGACACGGCCTGCGGGTGTTCGATGTCGAGGAGCTCGAGACCCACGGTGGCTCGCTCCGGTTCTACGTCTCCCATTCGGGCGCGGCCCGCCCGATCACCGACCGGGTCGCGCGGCTGCGCGAGCGGGAGCACGCCGGCGGCTACGGCTCGGTCGACGGTTACGCCGGCTTCGCGGCCCGCGTCGATGCGACCAAGCGGCAGCTGCTGCGCTTCCTCGTGGACGCGCGCGATCGCGGCATGTCGATCGCTGGCTACGGCGCTCCGGGCAAGGCGAACACGCTGCTCAACTACTGCGGGATCCGGACCGATCTCGTGGACTATCTCGTCGACCTGAACCCGTACAAGCACGGCCGGTACACGCCCGGGACGCGGATCCCGATCCATCCGCCCGACCAGATCGAGGCAACGCGGCCCGACTACATCCTCATCCTGCCCTGGAACCTGCGCCGCGAAATCGAGGAACAGTTGCGGCCGGTGTGTCGCGAGATCGGCGCCAGGCTCGTCGTGGCCATCCCGGAGCTGGAGATCATCGAGCCCTGAACGAGGGCGACGGAACGGACTTCTCGCGTGAATGCGAGATACTCTGGTGGACTGGCCGGACAACTGGTACAGCGTCCGGTCAACGGATCGTGGGGGCGGAAGTCGGCCGTTGCAGCCAATCATCATCCTGGGGGCCATCTGGGTCGTCGCCTTCGGGCTGACCGGGGCGCTGCTGGCCGCCCGCCACGCCCGGCCGCCCATGCGTTGGGCGGTGCTCGGCGCACTCTTTGGCCCGATCGCGCTGGTCGTCCTGCTGACCGGGCCACCCGGCCGCTGTCCGACCTGCGATGCCCCCGTGCGCGACCGCTCGAACATCTGCTACTGGTGCGGGAACCCGATCGTCAAGGCCGACGGCGTGAAGCTCGCGCCCGCGGCCCTGCCCCGGGCCGGTGCCGTCGAGGAGACGCCGGCGCCGAGAGTCCGAGCGAAGACCCTGAGCGAGCGGACCGTGCCCACGCCGTCACGCGCCCAGGCGCATCCGGCACCGTCCGAGGCCCCGGCCCCGGCGCCCGTAGAGGCGAGACGGCGCACGACCGGCCGCGCGCAGGCCGAGCGAGCATCGCGCGAACCGGCCGCCCAGCGGCCCGCCGCCGAACCGGCCGCACAGCCGCCCGCGGCCGAACCGGCCGCACAGCGGCCGGCCGCTTCCGGGGCGGCTGTCCCGGCGACGCCATTGCCCGCGCTCAAGGCGCCACCCCCGGAGCCGCTTCCGGTACCCCGGATGCCGAACTACCCGCGCGCCATCTCCGAGGCCGTGGAGGCCGCCCCGGCCGCCGCCCCGGCCACGGTGCCCGAGCCGGAGCCGCGCCAGGTGCTGGCGACCGCGGTGTACATGACCGGCTCGGCCGGGCTGCTCGTCGGCTGTCGGTACGCCCTGGCCGTGGAAGGCCAGCGGTTCATGGTGCTCGGGCCGATCGACCAGGACCCGACGACGGTCGCGCTCGAACGGTCGCTGACCCAGGTCGACGCCACCGGGATCAACGGCCGGCTCGTGATCAGCAAGGCCGACGGCGAGCTCGAGGGCGTGCTCGTCTTCGTGTCACTGGCCGGGGCCCCGGCCGATCTCGTCGCCGACCGGCTCATCGCCTACGTGCCGCGCATCGCGGCCGGTGAGAAGCGGCTCAGCCAGAGCGGCTGACCCTGGCACCCGTCGTCACGTCCGGCGGTCGGGCGGGCGGATCGATCCAGTACAGCCGCTCGTCGATCTGGTGCGTCGCGAGCAGGTACTGGACCTGCTTGAGCCGGGTGTGCGCCCGCGACTCGAACACGTCCTGCGTCATCTCGACGGCCCGGAACACGTCGAGCAGCTGCTGGGCGCCGCGGGCGACGTCGTAGCGGCATTCGAATCCGGGCAGCCGCTCGTGGATCTTGTCGAACCGCGCCTTGTAGTTGCGGTGATCGCCGGTGCTGTCGCCGATGCTGAGGCGGCAACCCGGGAACGTGTCCGAGATGATCTCGGCGATCTGGCGGATCTGGTAGTTCTGTTCGTTCGCGCCGACGTTGAAGGTCTCGCCGTGGATCACGTCGCGAGGCGCGGCGAGCACGCAGGCGATCGCCCGGCTGATGTCGAGGATGTGGACGAACGGGCGCCACGGGGTGCCGTCACTGTCCATGCGGATGACCTTCTCGGTCCAGGCGTGTCCGGCGAGGTCGTTGACGACGAGGTCGAAGCGCTGGCGGGGCGACGCACCGAATGCCGTGGCGTTGCGCAGGAAGACCGGCGAGAATGTGTCGTCGGCCATCGGTCGCACGTCGCGTTCGACCAGCACTTTGCACTGGGCGTACGCGGTCAATGGCTGGAGCTCCGATTCCTCGGTGCTGAACCCGTCGCCCGCGGCGCCGTACACGCTGCACGACGACATGTACACGAACCGCTCGACGCCCGCGCGCCGTGCCAGCGTGGCGAGCCGGACGCTGCCCTGGTGGTTGATCTCGAACGTGATCTCGGGATTGAGCTGGCCCACCGGATCGTTCGACAGCTCCGCCAGGTGAACGACGGCATCGAACCCCTCGAGGTCGTCCTCGGTCAGCCGCCGCACGTCCTTCGCGATCCAGCTGGGCGCCCGGTCGACGCCGTGGTAGAGCCAGCCCACGCGATGGAACCCGGTATCGACGCCGACGACGTCGTGGCCCTGGGCGAGCAGGTACGGCGCGAGGACCGTCCCGATGTAGCCCTCGCTCCCGGTCAGAAGGATGCGCACTGGTAGCCCCGGTAGGTGAGCGCGCGATGGCACGCCCGGATGAGGTGACGAGACCTCCGATGGTCCGGTCGGCCCGACGGCGTGTCAAGCCGGGTGGTGCGTCCCGGAACCGTCACGGCCGATGAGCGACGAACCGGAAGCCGGCGGCGAACAGGATCCGTCGCTCGGCCTCGTCCGCACGGACCCGACCGATGCGCCGGCCAACCTTCCACCACAGGCGACCGGCCAGTTGTGCCGGGGTCGTGGCCAGCCGACCGGCGATCCGCGGCAGACCGGGGAACAGGCTCATCTCGCCGAGGGCATGCGAGGCCGGCCAATCGGTCGTCGGCGAGACGTAGTCAGCGACCAGGCCGGCGGTCGAAAGTCCCGTAAGGACACCGAGGTGCGTGTGGTGGAAGAAGCTGTCGAGGTGAAAGGGCTCGGTGAGCGCGACCGAGCCGATCAGCGTCCCGCCGGGTCGCAGGACCCGGGCGACCTCGGCAAGAGCGACCGCGGGGACGCGCAGGTGCTCGAGCAACGAGATCGCCACGACACAGTCCACCGACTCGTCGCGCAGCGGCAGCCGGTGCGCGTCGCCGAGGAGGTCGACATCGCCGTCGGCATCGATGCCGACATAGTCGAAGCCGGTCGACCGGAGCAGCCTCCGGTAGACGTCACTGCCCGCACCCAGATCAACGAGCATGCCGCCACCTGGCGGCAGGTCCGGCACGTGCGTGAACAGGGCCGGCGTCATGCGCGCTCCGTGGAGCTCGCGCGAGGTCCAGCGGATCACGTCGGGGTCGTGGCGCGAATCGCGCCGCGGGGACAACGGCCGGACGGCGGTCGTCGCGGGCACTGCGGCCCCGCCGACGTCGAACTCGACCGCCGCGCGGACCGCCCGGGGTGGCCGCAGGTCGAGCGAGCGACCGACCCACCCATAGCGGTCTCCACAGGCCGGACAGGTCATCCCGTCCGGGTGGCCGGCGAGCGGCGTCCGGCACATCGGGCAGGCCAGCGCAGCCCGGACGCGCGGCGACAGGTCGAGCGTGGCGGACGGGCTGGTCGTGACCATCGCCTGGATCCCCTCAGGTGCGTTTCGGGGCGGCGGCCGCCGCCCCGAAACGCGCGTTCTGCTCCCGCCACAGGATGTCGGCCTGGCGGTCGGCCGGCAACGACACGTCGGCGAACGTGATCGCCGTGTCCCGCGGCACGTCGCGCACGAGCGTACCGCCCTCGGCGAGGCCCATCGGCAGAAGGTCGTCCGCGCGGGCCGAGGCCCGGTTCTCGCACGCCCCGTAGACCGTGTACCCACCGACCCCGTCGAGGATCTCGCCGGCGCACAGGTCGCGCTTCGCCAGGGCGATCACCTCGACCACGGGAGCGTGTGCGGTCGTCGTCGCGTCGCCGAACAGCACCGCCCGGGCGATCGACAGCGGCGCCTCCATGTGGGCGAGGTGGTACGGCGCATAGAAGCTGTACAGCGGGCCTGGACCCATCTTCCAGAACTCGAGGTAGCCGCGCTGGCGCGCATCCGGGTGGGCGGCGAAGACGAAGACGCCGGGGCTCGGCTTCGCGCCGAGCGCGTAGTCCACGATGCCGCCCATGGCCCGGAGCTCGTCGGGGTCGAACCGGCCGGTCATCTCGTCGATCAGCCCGTCATGGGCATGGCCGAGCATCCCGCGCCGGGCCACGCCCATGCCGGTCGCGTTGGCCACGACCGTCTGCTCGAACGAGATCTTGGTCCCGTCGGCGAAGCTCGTCGCCATCATGGCCGTCAGGCCCCAGCGACTCGCGAAACCGCGCTGCGTCTCGGGCGTCCGGTAGTGGTCCTCGAGCCCCTTGATGTTCCCGCACAGGAGCGGCTCGAACCCGAGCCCGGACGCAAACCGGTACAGGTTGAGCTGCGTGGCCGGCTGGTCGCCGTCGAGCGCCGACACGATGACGCCGGCCGAGGCCGCGCGCGCCTGTAGCTCCGGCCCGATCGTTCCGTCCAGCTCGGCATTGATGAAGACGTGCTTGCCGGCATCGATCGCGGCGAGTGCGACCCCTGCCCCGAACTCGACGGTCCCGGTCGCCTCGACGATGGCGTCGATCGGGCCGGCGGTCAGCACCGCCGGATCGTCGCTCACGGCCGGCCGGCCCGCGCCAATCGCCCGTTCCAGTTCGGCGGGCGACCCGACTGGCTTCGGGTCCTCGATCCCGGCAAGCTGCCACGCGCGGACCGCGGACTCGGGCGTCCGGTTGACGATCGCGACCAGCTCCATGCCTTGCGCGGCATGCACGAACTGATGGGTCAGACCGCGGCCGAGGGCCCCGGCCCCCACGAGGGCGACGCGGATCGGGCGCCCCTCGGCCACCCGTGCCCCCAGCGCGCGGTCGACGATGATCATGTTCGGTCCTCCGATGTGGTGGTGAAGGGCGGCCAGGCGAGGTCCTTGTCCGAGATGTGGGCGGCGGGCAGCGGCCAGGCGATGGCGAAGGTCGGGTCGTCCCAGCGAAGGCCGCGCTCGTGCTCGGGCGAGTAGGCGGCACTCACGAGGTACAACGCCTCGGCGTCGTCGGTCAGGGCCTGCGCACCGGCGGCGCAACCCTCGGGCGCGTACAGGGCGAGCCGGTTCGCGGCCGTGAGCTCGACGCCGACCCAGCGCCCGAAGGTGGGAGAATCGCGCCGGACGTCGGCGGCGACCTGGAAGATGCCGCCGCTGATGCATCGAAACAGCTTGGCCTCGCGGGCCGGCGCGACCTGGTAGTGCAGGCCTCGAACGGTGCCGCGGTGGCGGGTATGCGTGAGGTTCGCGTGGACGACCTGCATGGGGATGCCGTGCGCGGCGAATTCCTCGACGGCGAAGGCACGGGCGAACGAGCCGCGGTCGTCGCCGTGCGGCTCGAGGGCCACGACGAAGGCACCATCAACGACTGTGGGCGTGAACTTCATGCCTGGCGTCCTGGTCGGGCGGTCCGCGCCTGATGGCCGTGATCGGCATCGTGCCCGCCGCCGGGCATGCCGCGCGCCTCGGACTGGAGCGCGGCTCCAAGGAGGTCCTGCCTGTCGGCGGCCGACCGGTCATGGACCACCTCGTCGAGCGGATGCGGCTGGCCGGCTGCGACCGGCTGCGGATCGTGACGCGCGCCGCGAAGACCGACGTGATCGGTCATTCCGCGGACCTGGGGGCCGAGGTCGTCCTCGGCGAGCCGGCCAGCGTCGGCGCGTCATTCGAGCTGGGCCTCGCGGGTCTCGCACCGGACGATCTCGTGCTGTTCGGGTTCCCCGACACGATCTGGACACCGGCCGATGGGTTCGTGCGCTTGCGCGCCCGGATCGAGGCCGGCGAGTCGCTCGCCGTCGGCCTGTTCACGAGCCCGTACCCGGAGCGCAGCGACGTGGCGCTGCTCGACGCAGAGGAGCGGCTCGCCGGGATCGTGACGAAGTCGGCCCGACCGCCGTCGGACCTCGTATACGCGTGCCTGGCCGGTCGTGTCCGCGCGCTCGCGGGGATCGGCCGGTTCGGCGAGCCCGGCGGGTTCCTGGCGGCGCGGGCGCGCG
>Ga0299907_10003533_pt1 | contig 10028 bp, 6 predicted proteins | sample RVTome_16_FD_198680 | JGI IMG/M metagenome (GOLD analysis project Ga0299907, IMG submission 198680) | Soil microbial communities from uranium-contaminated site in the Upper Colorado River Basin, Wyoming, United States - RVT152D67 (version 2) ... | reverse complement strand
CGAGCTCGGGTGGGATGACCCACGACGGCCAGCCGGTTCCGGGCACCGCGGTGCTCGTCCGCCGCACGGGCGTCAACCTGTGGGAGCTGTACGCGGCGGACCAGTGCGGTCCCACCACCTGGGGCTCGCCGTTCGCCACGAAGTCGGCGGAGCAGGTGACGATCGCCCCCGCCACGCCCGGCACGCCGCTGACCCTCTGCTTGAGCAACGGCACCCGCACGGTGCGCGGCACGATCAGGGCCGCGCAGATCGACAGTGCGCAGGCAACGGTCAACGACCTCGCCATGGGCGATTACCTCAAGGGCGTCGTCCCCCGCGAGAGCCCGGCGTCGTGGGGCAACCTCAACGGTAGCGACGGCACGCCGCGCGCTGGCATGCACGCGCTGCGGGCACAGGCCGTCGCAGCGCGCTCGTACAGCGCTAGCGAGAACCGCTACGGCACGGTGGCGAAGACGTGCGACACCACGTCGTGCCAGGTGTACGCGGGCATGAGCCAGACGGTCAACGGCTCGACCGTGAGCGAGAGCAGCAACACGAACCAGGCGATCGACGAGACCGCGAGCGAAGTGCGCCGCCACGACAACAACAACGAGATTGCCCGCACCGAGTTCTCGTCGTCGACGGGCGGTTGGAGCGCCGGGGGCGTCTTTCCCGTCGTGCACGACGACGGCGACGACACGCTGTCCAACCCGAACCACAACTGGACCACCACCATCCCGGTCGCCAACATCGAGGCCAAGTACCCGGGCCGCGGCATGCTCCTTCGCGTCGACATCCTGCAGCGCAACGGCATCGGTGCGGACGGCGGCCGCGTCAAGAGGATGGCGCTCGTCTTCGAGCAAGGAACGGTGGAGCTGAGCGGCGACGACTTCCGCATCGCGTTCTCGCTCAAGTCGAACTGGTTCACCGTCACCAACCAGCCGTCGTTCCCGTACCACGTGGTCACGAGGGACGGCGGCGTGTTCTCGTTCGGCGGCGCGCAGTTCCACGGCTCGCTGCCTGGCATCGGCGTGCGTACGCCGGCGAAGGACATCACCGAAGGCCCGACCGGCCAGGGCTACTGGCTCCTCGGCGAGGACGGTGGCGTGTTCTCCTTCGACGTCCCGTTCTACGGGTCGATGGGCGGCCAGCGCCTCAACAGTCCCGTGGTCGGCATGGAGGCCACCGCGGCACGGCAGGGCTACTGGCTCGTGGCCGGCGACGGCGGCATCTTCTCCTTCGGCGACGCGCCGTTCTTCGGTTCGACCGGCAACATGCGGCTCAACAAGCCCGTCGTCGGCATGGCGCCGACGCCCACCGGCGTGGGCTACTGGATGGTCGCGACGGACGGGGGCATCTTCACGTTCGGCGACGCCGCGTTCAAGGGGTCGACCGGCAACATCCGCTTGAACCAACCGGTCTTCGCGATGGCGCCCACGCCGAGCGGCAACGGCTACTGGCTCGTCGCGCGCGACGGGGGCATCTTCACCTTCGGCGACGCCACGTTCCAAGGTTCGCTCCCCGGAAAGGGCGTCAAGGAGACCGCGGTCGAGCTGCTTCCGAGCGCGAGCGGCTTCGGCTATCTCGTCGTCACCGCGGAAGGCCGCGTGCACCCGTTCGGCGACGCGGCGTCGGCCGGTGGCCCGAAGGACGTCGGCGCCGGCCCGAGCCCCGCGGTGGGCGCGGGCAAGGTGCCGACATGACGGGCCCCAATCTTCGAACTTGCGCGTCTCAACCGCGGTACTCGCGGCTGAGACGCGCAAGTTCGGGGGATCACGGGATGGTGTCGCCCGGGCCTTCGGGCGGCGGCTCGGTGGTCGACGTCGTCGACGACGGCAGCAGCGTGGTGGACGTCGTGGTCGTGGTCGGTGGCGTGCGCGTCTTCACCGGGTCGACCTTCAACGCGATGTCGACGGCCGGCGCGTTGCCGCTCATGCCCGGCTGCGAACCGCGGAACACGGCGTCGCCGAAGGTGAAGATGCCGCCGTCCGCGCCCATCACGTAGTAGCCCTCGCCCGTCGGCGTGATGCGGATCTGCACCGTGCTCGCGGTGCCCGCCAACCGCAGGCCGGGCACGCTGCCGTAGAAGCGCAGCGCGCCGAACGTGAACACGCCGCCGTCCGCCGCCTGCAGCCAGTACCCGGCGCCCGAAGGCGCGGGCGCCATCGACAGAACCGGCGCGTTCAGCCGCATCGACCCCGTCGACCCGCGGAACACCGCGTCGCCGAACGTGAACACGCCGCCGTCGCCGGCGAGCAGCCAGTAGCCCTTGCCAGTGACCGTCGACGCCATCGACACGACCGGCGCGTTCAACCGCATCGCCCCCGTCGACCCGTGGAACGCGGCGTCGCCGAAGGAGAACACGCCGCCGTCAGCGGCGAGCACCCAGTACCCGAGACCAGTCGGCGTCGGCTCGAGGCGCACGACGGGCTTGTTCAACCGCATGCTCTCGGTCGAGCCGAGGAACGTGGCGTCGCCGAACGGGGTGACGCGGCCGTTGGCGGACAGCAACCAGTAGCCGTTGCCCGACGGTGTCGACGCCATCGACACCACTGGTGCCGGCACCTGCCCCGAGCCGCCGTGGTACGCGGCCTGACCGAAGCTGTAGAGAGCGGTGTCGCGCCCGAGCGTCCAGTAGCCGAGCGTCGGGTTGTGCGTGCGGGCCGACGCGGCGATGTGGTTCGCCGACCAGCGGATCGTGGGCAGCAGCTCGTAGAGGCGCCCGCCGGGGCACGCGGTCTGGCCGACGTCGCGGTGGCCGGCGATCGTCGAGCGGGTGCCCGTCGACCACGACGTCTCGCCGAGCAGGTCGACGTCGTGGCGGTCGCCCTTCCACGCGAGCACGCGCTCGAGCGAGCGGATCGCGGCGCGCGTCGGCGACGCGCCCGTGAAGTCGCCGAGCAGCGCGACGCCGACGGTGCCGGTGTTGTTGCCCGACACGTGCGCGCCGATGACGCCTTTGCCGTCGCGGTTCTCGCCGTCGGGGATCTCGCCCGGCGCGTACGAGCGGGCCCAGCGGCCCTCGTACACACGGCCGGCCGAGTCGATCAGGAAGTTGTAACCGATGTCGTTCCAGCCATTCGCCTGGGTGTGGTAGGCGAGGATGGCGCGCACGGTCGCGGCGGGATCCGACCCTTCGGCCGTGACCGTGTGGTGCACGGCGAAACGCCGGATCGGCGCGTACACGGGCTCGCGGTCCTGCTTGCGCAACGACTCGTCGGCCCCCCACTGCGGACGGCCGATGATCGGCGGCGGCCCCACCTTCGGGTCCTCGATGGATGCGCCGGCCGCGGTCCCTCCCGTGCGTGACGCGAACTCGACGCGGCGCGGTCCGTGCACCGCGTCGATGGTGACGAGCGTGACCGTCGCCAGGTCGACGTCGCCCGCGACGACGCGCACCTCCGCGGCCGTCGCACCCACGGTGGGCACGAGGCCCGACGAGGAGATGCCACGCTGGGGGTCGTCCATGTCGTGCGCGGTGGCCACGGGCGCCCACGCGCTCCACGCCCCTGGCCCACCGGCCGTCGCCGGGCGGCGCCAGCGCAGCTCGATCGTGGCGTCTTCGTCGCCCTGCCACCGCACGCCGAGATGCGACGACGGCCACGGCAGCGCGATGGGCGCGCCCGCGGCCACCGGCAACGACCGTATGCGGACGGACGGCACCGACCACGACCACGACGCGTTGACCGGGAGCAGCGTCGCGGCCGCGACCAACACGATGACGACGAGGACGCGCGGGCGGGTGGTGATCGCGAAAAGGTACCGGCTCGCACGCCGGGATCGGTGTTACAGCTGTGCAGAACGCATGTCGATGGCGAGCGACATGCCGACGATCGGCTTGTTGAGCACGATGTCGCCGGTCGAGCCGAGGAATGGCGCGGCGCCGAAGGAGAACACGCCGCCGTCGGACGCGATCAGCCAGTAGCCGCGGCCGAAGCACGTGGGCGCCATCGTGTTGATCGGCTTGTTGAGCTTGATGTTGCCGGTGGAGCCGAAGAACTCGGCGTCGCCGAACGCGAAGATGCCGCCGTCCGTCGCGACCATCCAGTAGCCGTCACCCGTGGCGGTGGGCGCCATCGAAACGACCGGTGCGTTCAGCTTGAGGCTGCCGGTGGAGCCGAAGAACTCGGCGTCGCCGAACGCGAAGATGCCGCCGTCGGCGGCGTACAGCCAGTAGCCGCGGCCGGTGCGCGTGGCGGTGATGCCGATCATCGGGCTGTTGAGCGCTACGCCGCCCTTCGACCCGAACTGCTGCGCGTCGCCGAAGTTGAACACGCCGCCGTCGCCCGACACGAGCCAGTAGCCGCGGCCCGACGGCGTGACCGCCATGCCCACGATGGGCTTGTTCAACGGCAGGCCGCCCGCGGAGCCGTGGAACTCGGCGTCGCCGAACGTGAAGATGCCGCCGTCGGCCGCTACCATCCAGTAGCCGCGGCCGGTGCGCGTCTTCGCCATGGCGACGATCGGCGAGTTGAGGTCGATGTTGCCGGTTGAGCCGAAGAACGGCGCGTCGCCGAACGCGAAGATGCCGCCGTCGCTCGCCACCATCCAGTACCCGATGCGCTCGCGCATCGCCGGCACCTGCCCCGTGCGCGCCGCGGTCACCGCCGCCGCGATGTCGAGCACGCCCGATCCGAGTTGGGGGTCGAGGCCGGGGTCGCCCGTGTCGCGCGCGGTGGCGCGCAGGATCGTGGCCACGTCGCGCGCCGGCTTCGAGAACGGCGGCGCCATGAGGATCGCGGCCGCGCCCGAAGCGTGCGCGGCGGCCATCGACGTGCCCGAGTCGTAGAAGAACGCGAAGTCGCCGCGGGCAGGGTCCCACGCCTCCTGCAGGATGCCGTTGCCGGGGTGTTGCAGCGGGAACAGCCGGCCGTTCGGGCTCAGGTCGCCGCCCGGCGCCACGAACGACAGCTCGCACGAGCCGTTCGAGTACGGGCCGCGGCTCGCGTCCCAGCGGTTGCCGCCAACCGCGACCGCGCCAGGGCACGCGGCCGGGTAGGCCACCGGCACCATCCCGAGGTCCGACTCGTTGCCGGACGCGGCGACGACGAGCACGTTGCGGTCGGTCGCGTACGTGACCGCGTCGCACATCGGCTTCGAGTAGTCGCCGCCGAGCGACAGGTTGACGACGTCGGCGCCGTGGTCGACGGCCCACACCACGCCCGCTGCTGCTGCGAGCGGCGACCCACCGCCAGCTTGGTTGAGCACGCGCACCGGCATGATCACCGCGTCGGGCGCGACGCTGGCGACGTTCGCGCGCGGTTGGCCCGCGAACGCACCAGTGTCGTTGTTGACCGCCTGCGCGATGGTGCCGGCGATGTGCGTGCCGTGGCCGTTCTCGTCGTCGGCAACGAAGTCGCCATCCACGAAGTCGATGCCAGAGGCGAAGGGGTGCTCGAAACCGTCGTAGCCGCCCGAGCCGGCGCGCCCGACACCGGTGTCGACGATGGCGACGATCGAGCCCGCGCCGAAGCCGTCCTCCCACACTGCGTGCCAGTTGGTGGTGCCCGGTGGCCCGTACACGAGGTTCCACTGCGAGCCGTCCACGAAGTTGCGATCGCTCACGTGGTGCAGGGCGTGGACGCGCCCCTCGCGGCCGGCCCATGCGACGGCGGGCATGGCGCGGTAGCGCGCGATCACCGCGTCGACGTCCGCGCCGGGGGGCACGGCGACGGCGTCTGCTCGCAGTCCCACCACCCGCTGGCCGAGGCGCGCACCCGTGGCGGCGTGGGCGGCGCGCATGGCGGAGAACCCCGTGCCGTCGCGGAAGCTCACGACGACACGCTCGGGAGGCGTCTCGGCGGTGGTGGCCGCCGCCGCAGTTGTCGCGACCGTGCCCGGAAGCGGTGCGGCGACGGTGAGCACGGCGGCGGACAGCGCCACGAGCACGGCGGCACGCACGAGAGAGGGGGCGCGGGGACGCATGACGCGCACAGCGTACGGGCTCCCGGGACGGCTTCGACTACCTTCGCTCTGCCATGACGACGCCCGTTGCGGACGTCCCGCGCGCGGGGCTGGCCGACGAGATCGCCCGTGCCGCAGCGGCGCGGGAGGCGGAACCCGGGTTCCCCAAGGCTCGCGTCGACCGCATCCGGGCCATCGCGGCGCGCCTCGGCGCAACCGAGGTCGACCCCGGCGACCTGCGCCACGCAGCCGTCCTGCTCGAACGCCAGGCCACCGTCGACCTCGAAGTGCCGACCGCGTCACAAGTGCCGGGTGTGGCGCTCGTCAAGCGGGGGGTGAAGGCGCTCGTGGTGTGGTACCTCCGATTCCTCGGCGCGCAGATCACCGCGTTCGGCCAAGCGGTGGCGCGCTTCGGCGTGATGGTCGCGTTCCGTGTCGACGACCTCGACGCGCGCGTCGACGATCTCGACGAACGCGTGCGGCGGCTGGAGGGGAAGTGACGGCGGTCCACACCGTCCATCAGTTCGTGCCGAACTTCGCCGCGGGCGACGCCATCGGCACGCACGTCCGCCACACGCAGCGCGCCCTGCGCGCCGCCGGCTACCGCAGCGACGTCTTCTACGACGAGGCGCAGGCCGCGGTGCGCAAGCTCGGTCGCCACTGGTCGACGTTCGACCTCGGCAGCGACGGCGACGGCGGGCGCGCCTGGGTCATCTTCCAACTGTCGACCGGAAGCGACATGACGGGCTTCCTGCTCGATCTCGACCTTCCCTACGGCGTGTACTTCCACAACATCACGCCGCCGTCGTTCTTCGAGCGGTGGGAGCCGGGCGCGTCGGAGAACCTGCGGCGCGCGCTGGCTGACATGCGCCGCCTGGCACCGCGCTCGCGCTTCGCCATGGCCAACTCCGCGTTCAGCGAGCGCGATCTGATCGACGCGGGCTACGCGCCGACGGCGGTCGTGCCCGTGCTCGTCGACGAAGCCGACCCGGCCGTCACCGCGAGTCCTCGTGTGCTCGCCCGCCTCGAACGCCAGCGGCCCGACCGGCGGAGCTCGGCCAACAGCGGATACGGCGCGCGCTGGTTGTTCGTCGGCCGCTTGGCGCCGAACAAGTGCCAGCACGACATCATCGCTGCGTTCGCCGCATACCGCGAGCTGTACGACGCGGACGCGCGACTGTCGCTCGTGGGCGGGCGCACGTCGAACGTGTACTTCCGCTCGCTCGAACTGCTGGCCGGCGAGCTCGGCGTCGACGGCGCGGTCGAGTTCACCGACACGATCCCCGACGACGAGAAGCTCGCGCACTTGCAGTCGGCCGACGTCTACGTGAGCTTGAGCCGGCACGAAGGCTTCAACGTCCCCGTGATCGAGGCGATGCGCGCCGGCGTTCCCGTCGTTGCGCTGGCGTCCAGCGCCACGCCCGGCACCGTGGGCGATGCCGGCGTGCTGCTGCCTTCCAGCGATCCCGTGCTCGTGGCCGCCGCCGTCGACCGCGTGCTCACCGATGCCGAGCTGCGCGCCGAGTTGCAGCGCGCTGCGAAGGAACGGCTCGACCGCTTCTCGCTGGAGACCGTCGGGCGCGAGCTCGTAGCGGTCGTGAGGAGCGCGGTCGGTGGGTAAGGGCCGCGTCGCCGTCGTCACGCCGCGCTACGGCGACGACGTCATCGGCGGGTCAGAGGCGGTGATGCGCGAGATGGCGCACGGGTTGGCGGCGCGCGACTGGGAGGTCGACGTGCTCACCACGTGCGCGCGCAGCCATTACACGTGGCGCAACGAGTACCAGCGGGGCGCCGCTCGGGTCGGTGACCTGACCGTGCACCGGTTCCTCACCGTGCAGGACGGCGAGCGCACGCGCCGCGACGTCCTCGAGGGCCGCATCCAGCTCGGCCTGCCGATCTCGCCCGACGAGCAGCAGGTGTGGCTGCACGGCAACGTGCGCATGCCCGAGCTGTTCCACCATCTCGTGCGCGAGCGCGGGCGGTACCGCGCCATCGTGTTGTCGCCGTACTTGATGTGGACGACGGCGACGTGCTGGAAGGTTGCGCCCGAGAAGACCGTCGTGGTGCCCTGCCTGCACGACGAGCACTACGCCTACCTCGACGTGTTCCGGCCGGTGCTGTCCGAGGTCGCGCAGGTGTGGTTCTTGTCCGAGCCCGAGCACGAGCTCGGCCACCGGCTCGGGTCGCTGGCGTCGGTCCACCATGTCACCGGCGCCGGGGTGCACGAGAGCGCGTCGCACGACGCGGCTGCGTTCCACCGCCGCCACCCGCAGGTGGGGGAGCGGCCGTTCGTGCTCTACGCCGGCCGGCGCGAGGAGGGCAAGGGCTGGCCGCAGCTGCTCGGCGCGTTCACCAAGGCCGTTGTCGAGCACGGTGCCGACCTGCAGCTGGTGACGACCGGCGTCGGCCCCGTCGATCCGTCGCGCGTCGTCGCATCGCGAGTGCACGACCTCGGGTTCGTCGCGGAAGAAGAGATCGGCGACGTGTTCGCTGCCGCCGCTGCGTACGTGCAGCCGAGCCCGAACGAGAGCTTCTCGCGCACGGTGATGGAGTCGTGGTTGGCGGGGACGCCCGTGATCGCGAGCGGCGGGTCGGACGTGGTGGCGTGGCACTGCCGTCGTTCGGGCGCAGGCATCGTCTACGGCGACGCCGAAGAGCTCGTGCACGCGCTCGCGATGGTCGCCGCCGACCCGTCGTCGTTGCGGTCTTTGGCGGGCCCGGGGCGCGAGTACGTGCAGCGCGAGTACGCGTGGCCTGTCGTGCTCGACCGGATGGAGGGCGCATTGGAGGAGCTGCCGTCATGACCGAAGAGCGCGTCTTGGTGGCGGCGCCGTACCCGACGATGCCGGGGCCGGAGGCGGCCGCGACGTTCGAGCTCGTGCGGTCGCTGGTGGACGACGGCGCCGACGTCGTGGTGGCATCGCCGCGACCGTCGGCCGCGCACGTGGTTGCCGACCCCGGCGGGCCACGTGGCGCGGCACGGTTGGCGTCGCTCGCGTCGGGCCGTGATCTGTTCGTCGTGCGGTTGGACGCCGCCGGTGTCGGTGCCGACGCCGACCCGCCGCTCGCCTTGCCGGGCCGGCTGGGGCTCGCGGCCGCGCTGCGGCGGGCGCGCCGGGCCGAGGTCATGCTCGACCGCGTCCCCCCGTCGGTGAGTCGCCGCTGGGCGTCGCTCGTGCTCGGACCTGCCGCGTCGGTGACCGTCGGCTCCGAGGACGAACGCGCCGCCCTCGTGCGCGCCGGCGTCGACGCGGCCAAGGTGCGGATCGACGCCTCGCAACCCACCTCCCCGGTTTTGTCCCGTGGAACGTGGCCTCCAGCGCCACGTTCCACGGGACAAAACGAGTTGGCAAGCGCGGCCGAGATCGAGGAGGAGATCCGGCGGCGGGCGGACGAGACGCGGCGCAGCGCGGAGGCGGGCGGACCGGGCGGGCCGGGAGGTGCGGGGGAGGCGAGCCGGCCGCTGCGCCACCTCGTGCCGTTGGAGCGTCCCGAGATCCGCACCCGCAAGCCGGGCGTGGCCGCGATCAAGCGTGCCCAGCTACGGCTGCTGGGTTGGATGTTCGATTGGGTGATCCAGCACGTGAACCGCCTGCACCAGGCGACGATCGAATCGGTGCAGCAGCTCGAAGCTCAGTCGGCTGCGAAGTCGAAGAGCACGCGGTAGAGCGCGGCCGCGGCGACCTCGAACGTGTTCTCGCGCGCGTAGGCGCGGGCCGCGTCGCTCATGGCGCGGCGGCGGCCATCGTCGTCGAGCAGCCCGGCGATGACGGTGGCGAGCTCCGCTGCCGTGACGCCGGCGCCGACCTTGCGCACCGCGCGGTCGGGGAGGTCGCGCGCCGCGCCGATCCCGGTGACAACGGTGGGGATCCCGGCCGCGAGGCAGTCGCCCACCGCGGCTGACGACTCGCCGTTCGTCGCTGCCCTCAGCTGTACCGCGACGGATGCGACCTCGAGCCAGCGGCGGTACTCGTCGTCGGTGACGCGACCGGTGACCTCCGCGCTCGGCACGTCGTCGAGCGCGCTGGGCCCCACGAACACCAGCCGCGCTCGTTTGTGGGTCTGCCGCACGATCGCCATCGCCTCCGCGAGGAGCTCGGGCTGCTTCAGCGCGTCGACCAAACCGAAGCTGGCAACGATCGGCG
>Ga0299907_10003532_pt1 | contig 10028 bp, 10 predicted proteins | sample RVTome_16_FD_198680 | JGI IMG/M metagenome (GOLD analysis project Ga0299907, IMG submission 198680) | Soil microbial communities from uranium-contaminated site in the Upper Colorado River Basin, Wyoming, United States - RVT152D67 (version 2) ... | reverse complement strand
GCCCACTACGGTCGCGCGGTCGACCTGGACCTCTGCCACGGCTGCGCGCTCATCTGGTTCGACAGCCGGGAGAGCATTGCGCTGACGCCCGGCGCCGTGCTCCGGCTCTTCACAGCGCTCGACGAGCACCGCGAGCAGCGGCACCCGCTGCAGCGGGAGGCGATGTACTGTCCGCGCTGCCGCCAGGGGCTGAAGGCCACGCTGGATCGCCAGCGCACGACCCGGTTTTCCTACTGGAGGTGCCCGGCCGATCACGGCCGGCTGACGACCTTCTTCGACTTCTTGCGCGAGAAGAACTTCGTGCGCCCGCTGTCCTCCGAGCGGCTGGCCGACCTGCGCCGCTACGTGCGGTCCGTGCACTGCTCGGCCTGCGGGGCGCCCGTGGACCTGGCCACGGAATCGGCCTGCGGCCACTGTCGTGCGCCGCTGTCGATGGTGGACCCCGACCGGGTGCAGGCGGTCGTGCGGGAGCTGCAGCGCGCCGAGGCGCGCCGGACGACAATCGATCCCACCTTCGCTGCCCGGCTGGTCGAGGATCGCGCGGTGCTCGAGCGCGCGTTCCGCGCCCCGACCGACGTCGGCGCCCTGGATCTGGGAGGCGCATTCGGCGTGGTCGAGGCCGGCGTCACGGCCCTTGCGCGCCTGCTGTCGGATTCGCCGGGATTCAACGCTCCCTGATCCGGCCGAGCGGATCGGCCTCGGCCAGCACGGGCGCGGGCGTGCCCGTGTGCAGGGCATCGGCGACCAGCTTGCCCGCCATGGGTCCCCGGCCGAAGCCCGACGAGGCCAGGCCGCTGACGATCCAGAGGTCGTGGCGACCGGGGACGCGGCCGATCAGCGGCTTGCCGTCGAGCGGAAACGGCATGAGCCCTGCCCACGTCCGCGCGACGCCCAGCCCGCCCAGGAACGGCAGGACCTCGGCGGCGTGGGCGCGGTTCACCTCGATCCCGGCCGGGTCGGGCGTGGTGCTCCAGCCGGCCTGCTCGCGGTCGCCGCCGAAGATGATCTCGCCGTCGCGCCGCTGGCGGCCGTAGAGATGGCGCGTCACCCGCGCGCCCTTGCGGATCGTCAAGAAGGGCGGCGCCCCGCCCGGATCCACGTGCCAGGCGTGCTGCGACTCCGCCGAGGAGATCGTCTGAAACACGCTCGGCGGTGCCGGCGGCGTGGCCCACATCTGGCCGCGGACGGGCACGATGGGAATGTCCAGGCCCAGCAGCGCGCCGAGGGGGCCGCACCACGCGCCGGCGGCGATCACGAGCGCGGCGGCGACGATCTCGCCCTGGGGCGTGCGGGCGGCGTAGCCGCCGGCGGGCCGCGGGGCCAGCGCGCGCACTTCGTGGTGAGTGAGGATGCGGGCGCCCTGCCGCTCGGCCAGCGTGGCGAGGGCGCGTGTGGCCCGGCGCGGATCGGCCTGCGAGCGCAGCGGCGAGTACATGGCGCCGAGCAGCGCCGGAGACAGGGCGGGCTCGAGGCTGCGCGCCTCGCGCGGGGCCAGCAGCTCGATCCGGTGCCCCCGCGCGCGGAGCGTTTCGATGCGCCCGCGCTCGAACTCGTACTGCGCCGGCGTGTGAATGGCCTGCAGCGCGCCCGACTGCCGGAACTCGATGTCCTCGCCGTGGTCGAGCTGCACGGCCTTGAAGATGTCCACGCTGCCGGCGGTCAGGTGCGCCTGCAGGTCGGGACGGTCGCCCCAGCCGATGGAATCGATGGCGCCGGCGTTGACGCCGGAGGCGCCCGAGGCGATCTCGCCACGCTCCAGGAGCGTGACGCGGCGGCCGTGCGCCGCCAGGTGATACGCCGCCGAGGCGCCGGCGATGCCGCCCCCCACGATGAGCACGTCGGTGTCGGGCATGGTCCCTCCGGGCCGTGATGGTAGCGCGCCCGGACGGTGGCAGCCAGGAGCGCTGTCGGCCGATCCGTCTCCGCGGTAGGATGGACCCGCCATGGCTCGCCGGTACCGCTTCGCGGAGTTCTGGGCGGCCGTCCTCGTGATCATCGGCTTGCTGCTGCTCGCCGGGGGCGTGCTGCTCGCCGTGGCCGCGGTGACGCTGGACATGCCGTGGGGCACGCTCACCGGCCAGGCCGTCCTCGAGCGCGTCCTGGCCGCCGCGCTCCTGGTGATCTCCGGCGCGCTCACGGGCGCGCCGTTCATCGTGCTGGGCGAGATGCTGCGGGTCCTCGTCGCCCAGCGCCGGCTCGCCGAGCGCCAGCGCCGTCTCCTCGCGCGAATCGCCCGACGGCTGGACGACGCGGCCGAGCCGCGCCCCGGGGCGGCCGCGGCGGCCGATCGCCTGCTGCACCGCCGTTCCTGACCCCGGCCCACCGTCCGATCGTCGCTCTCGCATCGAGATCCGCGCATCATCAGGCGCCCGCGGAGCGTCGCCGGTCCGGGGGGTCGTGATAGGCTACGCCGGTCGCCGCCGACGACGTGGAGGCTGCCCGTGAAGATCACCGACGTCACGCTGACCCTGTTCACCTGGAGCGGGATTCCCGCCACCACCTACGGCCGCCACAGCGGCCGCTTCAGCGGCAGCAGCGAGCTCGGCCTGCTCACGCTCCGCACCGACGAGGGGGTTGAGGGGCACGCGTTCCTGGGTTCCTCGATGCGCGGCGCGACGATGGACGGCGCCTCGCTCATCCGGTTCCTGAAGCCGCTGGTGCTGGGTCAGGATCCCCTCGAGCGCGAGCGGCTGTGGCAGGCGATGTGGCAGCGCAACCGGGCCACCACGCTGCGCGCCATCGGCGCCGTGGACGTCGCGCTCTGGGACCTCGGCGGCAAGGTGGCGGGGCTGCCGATCTCCCGGCTGCTCGGCGCCTACCGCGAGACGGCGCCGGCCTACGCCTCCTCCGCGGTGCTGGCCTCCAAGGAAGCCTATGCCGAGGAGGCGGCCTCGTATCGCGCGGCCGGCTGGCGCGCCTACAAGATCCACCCGCCCACCGAGCCCGCCACCGACATCCAGGTGTGCGAGGCCGTGCGCCGTGCGGTCGGCGACGACTACACGATCATGCTCGACTCCACCTGGGCCTACCAGTACCCGGAGGCCCTGCGCGTGGGCCGCGCCGCCGAGGCCCTGGGCTTTCACTGGTACGAGGACCCGCTGGCCGACGACGACCTCTACAACTACGTGAAGCTCAAGCAGCAGCTCGGGATCCCGATCCTCGCCACCGAATACGCCCCGGGCGGCTTCACCGCGCTGGCACCCTGGATCACCGCCCGGGCGACCGACTACCTGCGCGGCGACGTGGCGGTGAAGGGCGGCATCACGCCGCTGGTGAAGTCGGCGCACCTGGCCGAAGGTTTCCACATGAACCTCGAGATCCATCACGGCGGCAACTCGCTCAATAACGTCGCCCACCTGCACGTGACGATGGCGATCCGCAACTGCGAGTTCTTCGAGGTGCTGCTGCCATCGGCCGCCCAGAAGTACGGCCTCGCGGAGGACATCGAGGTCGACGCCCAGGGGCTCGTGCGGGCGCCGGCCGGCCCTGGCCTGGGGGCGGCGATCGATTTCGACCTGATCGCGCGGCAGAAGACCGCCGTGCTGACGTAGCCCCGGGGGACCGCCCGGGCTCACCCGCCAGAGAGGAGTGCGCATGTATTGGCTCGTCCCGTTCGTGCTCGCCTTCGTCGTGACGGCCGCGCCGGCCGTGGCCCAGGAGCTGAAGAGCGACGAGGGCAAGACGCTCTACGCCATCGGGGTCGTGCTCGCCGACCGGCTGGCGCCCTTCGCGCTGAGCGCGGCCGAGCTGGAGCTGGTCAAGGCCGGCCTGACCGACGCCGTGCTCGGCCGCGAGCGCAAGGTCGATCCGCGCGAGCAGATGGCGCGGATCCAGCAGCTCCGCTCGGCGCGGGCCGCCACGGTGGCGGCCGCCGAAAAGAAGAGCGGTGATGCCTACGTGGCCAAGGCCGCGGCGGCGACCGGCGCCCGCAAGACCGACTCCGGCCTGGTGGTGACCACGCTGAAGGCGGGCACCGGCCCCTCCCCCAGGGCGACCGACAAGGTGAAGGTGCACTACCACGGGACGTTGACCGACGGCAGCGTGTTCGACAGTTCCGTGCAGCGCGGCCAGCCGGCGACGTTTCCGCTCAACGGGGTCATCAAGTGCTGGACCGAGGGCGTGCAGCTCATGAAGGTCGGGGGCAAGAGCCGCCTGGTCTGCCCGGCCGAGCTGGCCTACGGCGACCGCGGCGCGCCGCCGCGGATCAAGCCGGGGGCGACGCTCGTGTTCGAGGTGGAGCTGCTCGAGATCGTCCCCGAGTAGCCCCGGGTGCCCGAGCTGCCGGAGGTCGAGGCCGCCCGGCGCCTGGCCGTGCGAGTCGCGGTGGGCCGGCGCATCGCCGGCGCCTGGTGCGCGGAGGACCGCGTCGTCTTCGAGGGCGTGACGCCGGCGCGCGCGACCGCCACCCTGCGCGGCCGGCGCGTGCGGGCGGCGCGCCGTCACGGCAAGCACCTCTGGCTCGAGCTGGACCGCGGCCCCTCGCTGCTGATGCACTTCGGGATGACCGGCGGCCTGCACGTCCCGGCGCGCCCGCCGCTGCGCCTGGTGTCCACGCGCGGCTGGTCGCCGCCGGGCTGGCCCCCGCGCTTCGTCAAGCTGATCCTGACCTTCGACGACGGCGGCCGCCTGGCGATGGCCGACGCCCGGCGGCTCGGCCGCATCCGGCTTCGCGACGATCCCCGCCACGAGCCGCCGGTGGCGGGCCTCGGCTTCGACGCCCTCCACGAGCTGCCGTCTCCCGCGGTCTTCTTCGCGCTGCTGCGCGAGCGCGTGGCGCCGATGAAGGCGCTGCTCCTCGACCAGACGTTCGCCGCCGGCGTGGGCAACTGGATCGCCGACGAGGTGCTCTACCAGGCCCGCATCGATCCCCGGCGCCCTGCGCGCACGCTGTCCCTCCGCAACGCGACGCGCCTGCGCCGCGTCCTCCGGGCGGTGCTGGCCACCGCGGTCCGGGCCGGCGCCGACAGCGAGCGCTTCCCGCGCGCCTGGCTCTTTCACCGGCGCTGGACGCGCGATCCGCTGGCGCGGACGGCGAGCGGCGCGCGGATCCGCTGGGAGACCATCGCCGGCCGCACGACCGCCTGGGCCCCGGCGCTCCAGCGCTAGGGGGTCCGTCCCGCCACCGGCCTCACGCGGCCGGGCGCCGCCAGCCAGATGGCGGCGGCGGAGCCGATCGCGGCGGCCATCGCGAGCCAGAAGGCGGCGGCAAAGCCGGTCCGGTCGTACAGTGCACCGGCGGCCCCACGGACCCAGGGGCGGTGCCACTGCTCGAGGCCAGGCCGAGCGTGCCGACGATCCTGCCGTCGGCCACGACGATCCAGCCGTGGAAGAGCGGCACGGGCACCGGCGTATTCTATCGTGCTGGCCCGATCGCGTAGACTGCACGCGGTCCAGGAGGGCCGATGAACGAGATCGAGTTCGACCACATCGCGATCGCCGCGCACCGCATGGCCGACGCGCCGGCCGTGCTCGTGGGAGCGCTGGGTGGTACGCCTACGGGTGACGGCGGTCCGTCGGGCGCGTACACCTGGGCGCAGTGGCGCTTCGCGGGCGGCGGCCGCCTGGAGATCCTCGAGCCGCTCGGCGCCGACGGCTTCCTGCACCGCTTCCTGGCGACGCGTGGGCCCGGAGTGCATCACGTGACGTTCCGGGTCCCGAGCCTGCGCCGCGCGTGCGACCGCGCGGCCGGCTGCGGGTTCCGCATCGTGGGCTATGACGACACCGACCCGGACTGGGCCGAGGCCTTCCTGCACCCGAAGGAGGCGCTCGGCCTCGTGGTGCAGCTGGCCGAGACGCGCGCGACCGGCGAGGCGGCGCAGCGTCCGGGCGCGGCGCCACCGGGGCCGGAAGATCCGCCGCCGGCCGTGACCGTGCTGGGCCTGCTGACGCGTGTCCGCTCGATGGAGCGTGCGGACGCGCTCTGGTCGGCCGTGCTTCAGGGGGGCCGGGCCGAGACCGGCGGCGGGCTCGTCTACCGCTGGCGAGGCTCCCCGATGCGCGTCGCGGTGGAGATCGACGCCGGCGCCGACGAGGGCCCGATCGCGGTCGAGTTCGCGAGCGCCCGCGCCGTGGCCCTGCCCCAGACGCGCCACCCCACGCTCGGCACGGTCTTCCGCCGGAGCGCCCGGTGAGCGACGACGGCGCCGAGATCGAGCGCCGGGTCGTCACGGTCCTCGAGGGGCTGGGGGTGCCGTACGAGCTGCACTCGATCGATCCGGCGTTCGCCGACACCGCGGCCTACTGCGAGCGCTACGGCGTGCCGCTGGATCACGCAGCCAACACGATCATCGTCGCCTCGAGGAAGGAGCCGCGGCGGTACGCCGCGTGCGTCGTGAAGGCGACGACGCGGCTGGACGTCAACCGGGCCGTTCGCCGCCTGCTGGACGCCTCCAAGGTATCGTTCGCGTCAGCCGACGAGACGCGCGCGCTCACCGGCATGCTGATCGGCGGCGTCACCGTCTTCGCGCTGCCGCCTGGGCTACCGGTCTACGTCGACGACAAGGTGATGGCCCTCGACTGGGCGATTCTTGGCAGCGGCAGCCGCTCGTCCAAGGTGCGCGTCTCGCCCGAGGCCCTGCGGCTCCTGCCCGGTGCGCAGATCGTGCCCCTGAGCGTCCCGGCCTGAGGCTCGGCCCCCGCCCGCCGCAAGGTGCGGCAGACTAGGGCAGGATCGTGACCCGTACGGGGACGATCCCGGCCCGGACGGCGCCGAGCGCGCGGGCGGCGGCGTAGGAGAGATCGAGGATGCGGCCGGGCACGGCCGGGCCCCGGTCGTTGACCCGCACCTCCACCTGGCGGTCGTTGTCCAGATTCACCACGCGCAGCCGCGTGCCGAAGGGCAGCGTGGGGTGAGCGGCGGTCAGCGCGTGCATGTCGAACCGCTCACCGCTCGCGGTGCGCCGGCCGTGATGCGGCTCGCCGTACCACGAGGCCCGTCCCGTCTGGGTCGCCGCCCGCGGCTGGGGCGGGTGCACTGGTGCCGCGGTCGTGCACCCCTCGACCACCAGGGCCACGACCGTCCCGACGATGCACCAGGCTCGCCCGATCCGCGCCTTCACCGCCGCCACCAGTTGCGCAGGCGCTTCCACCAGTCGCTGATCTGATCGCCGACGCCGCCGTGCTCCTCGCAGGGGGCCGGCTCGGTGCCCACCAGGAACGTCTCGCGGGCGACGACCGGGCAGAATCGGTTGGCGAGCCGCCCCGTCGTGGGGTCGATCTCGGCGAACGCGATGCCGCTGGGCACGGTGAACGCCGGCTGCGGGTTCGCCTCCAGCGCCTGCCGCATGAAATCGGCCCAGATCGGCAGCGCAGCCTCCGCGCCGCTGAGCCCGTGCAGGTCGCCGCCGTCGAAGCCGACCCAGACGGCCACCAGCAGACGCGGCGCGTAGCCGACGAACCACGCGTCGCGGCCGTCGTTGGTCGTGCCGGTCTTGCCCGCGACGGCGCCCACGACGCCCAGGGCGCGCGCGGGTGCGCCGGTGCCCGAGGTGATCGCGCCCTCCAGCAGCGAGGTGAGCAGGTAGGCCTCGGCCGCCGTGATGACGGTGGCCGGCGCAGCGTCGGCGTCGGCCTCGACCACGCCCCGCCGATCGCGTACCGCGTGCACGGCCACGACGCCCGACGGCCGCAGGCCGCCGTTGACGATCGGCAGGTAGGCGCGGGCCAGCTCGATGGGTGTCACCTCGAACGACCCCAGCGCCATCGCGGGGACCGGGACGAGCTCACCTCCCAGGCCGAGCGCCCGGGCGGTCTCGATCACCGCCGGCAGCCCCACGCTCTCGGCGACGCGCACGGTGGCGGCGTTCAGCGACAGCTCCAGCGCGCGGCGTACGGTCACCGGCCCCTCGTACCGGTCGTCGTAGTTACGCGGGCTCCAGGTGTTGCGGCCGACCGTCAGCGTGATGGGCGAATCGTCGACGATCGAGGCGGTGGTGAGGGCCGGCGCCCCCCCATGCGTGCGCAGCGCCGCGAGGTAGACGAACGGCTTGAAGGCCGAGCCGGGCTGGCGGTGGGCCAGGGCGGCGCGGTTGAACTGGCTGGCCTGGTAGTCGCGGCCGCCGATGAGCGCGCGGATCTCGCCGGTGGCCGGATCCAGCGCGACCAGCGCGGCCTGCAGCCGCCGGGCCGGCTCCGCGCGGCGCAGCCGCGGCACCCGGGTCTCGAGCCGGTCGAGGCCGCGCACCACCGCTCCTTCGGCGAAGCGCTGCAGCGCCAGGTCGAGCGTCGTGTAGACGGAGGTGCCGACACTGTCGCCGACGTCCTCGAAGCGCTGCTCGAGCTCGAGCCGGACGTAGTCGACGAAGTACGGGGCTGGATGCGCCGCCGCCGCCGCCGGCGGCACGCGCACTGGCTGGGCCCGCGCGGCCTCCCAGTCCGCCGCCGACAGCGTGCCCAGGTCGCGCATCCGGCCCAGCACCACGTCGCGGCGGGCCCGGGCCCGCGCGGGATTCACTGACGGCGAGTAGCTGTTGGGCGCCCGCACCATCCCGGCCAGCAGCGCGGCCTCGGCCGGGGTCAGCTGGTGGATCTCCTTGCGGAAATAGGCCCGGGCGGCGGCGCCGACGCCCCGGACGGCGAGGCCGCCGCGCTGGCCGAGATAAATTTCGTTGAGGTAGGCCTCGAGGATCTGCTCCTTGGAATAGCGCCACTCGACGAGCGTCGCCAGCCAGGCCTCGTTCACCTTGCGCGCGTAGGTGCGCCGGGCCCCGACCAGCCGGTTCTTGACGAGCTGCTGGGTGATCGTCGAGCCGCCTTGCAGCACGCGCCCGGCCCGGAGGTTGGTCCAGGCGGCCCGGAGCACCCCGCGGGCGTCCAGGCCGCCGTGCTCGAAGAAGCGATGGTCCTCGGCCGCCAGGACGGCGTTGAGCAGCACGAGGGGCACGTCGCCCAGCCGCACCGGACGGTGCTCCTCGGCCCGGCGATCGTCGGCACTGGCGAGGATCTCGGGCTCCAGCGTGGCGGCGCCGATGTCGTCGCCGTCGCGGGTCACGCGCGTGATGCGATCGTCGTGGATCTCCAGCCGGACGCGCTGAGCGGCCACGCCGCCGCCGCCGCGCAGGTAGATGTCCCAGGCGTTACCCGCCCGCCGGTACTGCCCCGGTGCCGCCGGCGTGCGGCGCGCTTCGAGGTACTTGAGCCGGGCCAGGGTTCCGGCCAGGTCGATCCGTCGCACGTGCAGGCCAGGCAGGAGCGACTGCGGCGCGGCGTACATGTACGTCGCGCGGCGTGCCTCGACGCGCGCGAAGCGCGAGAGCGCGAGCGTGGAGTACGCGACGAGGGCGAGCAGGACGACGAGCAGCATCCCGCCCGCCACCAGCCCGAGCAGCCGCAAGCGCGAGGCGAAAGGCCAGGACGGCAGGCGCGGCCACGGCATGAACCAATTATGCCCATCACGCGCATCGGGCGCTCGCCGGAACACTTTTCCACATGCGCAGAGAAATCCGCTGCGCAGACCGTGGCCCCTGGTCCCAAGTCCTTGTCCGCGCAGCAGCTGGGTGGGGCACGTGGCTTGCAGGGCGTTCCGCAAGCCGTACTCGGAAGGAGAGCACGCCGTGCTGATCTGTCGATGTGCGTGGCATCCAGGCTACCGAGGCTATCCCATGCTCAGTGGGGTCGCGTCGTGGCGCGGCTGGAGCGTGCGCTTCACCGACGGCATCTGCGACAAGTGCCTGGCGCGATTCCGTGCCGAGCACCAGCGCTTCCTCCAGAAGCGCTCCGAGCCGGTACGGCCCTCGGCGACGCCCAGCCCGGCGGCCTGACGCCGGGAACCGAGGCGGTCTCGTCCCTGGCCGAGGCCCTCGGCGTCTCAGCCAGCGGGCGCCGGCCGGCTGCTCTCCGGCGCCATCCCCGATGCCGCGCGCCCACGATCGCCCGCCACCGACCCCGTGCCTTGCGACGCCCGGGCGACCTGGGTATGCTGGAGCGTCGGTCTGGTCGGACTTCCGCGAGAGTGGCGAAACTGGCAGACGCGCTGGACTTAGGATCCAGTGGGCCCAAAGCCCTTGGGGGTTCAACTCCCCCCTCTCGCA
>Ga0299907_10003530_pt1 | contig 10028 bp, 9 predicted proteins | sample RVTome_16_FD_198680 | JGI IMG/M metagenome (GOLD analysis project Ga0299907, IMG submission 198680) | Soil microbial communities from uranium-contaminated site in the Upper Colorado River Basin, Wyoming, United States - RVT152D67 (version 2) ... | reverse complement strand
GTCCTGCTCTGATGGCTCTTCGCCTGGCGGCTCATCGCGATGCGGCCGGGGGCCCCTGCCCCAGCCGCCAGTCCCTGCTGGCGCAGGTCCTGTGACGTGGTGACGTGATCGCGGTCCTCGATTACGGGATCGGCAACCTGCGCTCGGCGGAGAAGGCCCTCCAGCATCTGGGCGCTCCGGCCCGTCTCACCGGCGACCCCGACGAGGCGATCGCCGCCACCGCCGTCGTCCTTCCCGGCGTGGGGGCCTTCGGGCGGTGCATGGAGGCGCTCACCGCTTCCGGGCTGCTGCCCGTGGTGCGGGCCGCGGTGGCCGACGGCAAGCCGTTCCTGGGCATCTGCATCGGCATGCAGATGCTGTTCGAGGAAAGCGAGGAGGCGCCCGGTGTCGCCGGCATCGGACTCCTGGCCGGTACGGTGCGCCGCCTGCCGCCCGGGGTGCGCACCCCCCACATGGGCTGGAACGACGTCGAGGTCCGCCCCGGTTCGGCCCTCTTCGCCGGCCTGCCGCCCCGGCCCTACCTGTACTTCGTGCACTCCTATGCCCCCGTGCCCACCGATCCCCAGGTGGTGGCGGCCACCACCGACTACGGCGGCTCCGTGGTGGCGGCGGTGGAGACGGGACGCCTGTGGGCCACCCAATTCCATCCCGAGAAGAGCGCCGCCAACGGGCTGGCCGTGCTGGCCAACTTCGTCAAGGCCGCCGGGGAGTGAGTATCAACATCAATCTCTTTCCCGCCATCGACCTGCGGGGCGGGCTGGCCGTGCGGTTGCTCCGGGGCGAGTTCGGGGCGGAGACGGTCTACTCGGAGGACCCCGTGGCCGTCGCCGAGGCCTACCAGGCGGCCGGGGCGCGATGGATCCACGTGGTGGACCTGGACGCCGCCCGGACCGGGGAACCGGCCAACATCGCCCTGGTGGCGGCCATCGCCGGAGCGGTGTCCTGCCCGGTTCAGGCCGGCGGTGGTGTCCGCACCGAGGCGGCGGCGGCCCGCCTGATCGACGCCGGTGTGGCCCGGGTGGTGGTGGGGACGGCGGCGGTGGAGGATCCCGCCCTGGTGGAGGCCCTGTGCCGCCGGTACCCGGACGGGGTGGCGGCCGGCCTCGACGCCCGGGGTTCGGCGCTGGCCGTGCGGGGTTGGACGGAGACCTCGGCCACCGACCTGACCGACGCCGCCCGGCGCCTGGAGGCCGGCGGGGTGGCCGCCCTGGTGGTGACCGAGATCGGCCGGGACGGCACCATGGCCGGCCCCGATCTCGACCAGCTGGGAGCCGTCCTGGCCGCCACCACCGTGGACGTGGTGGCCAGCGGAGGGGTCGGCAGTCTGGAGGACCTGCGCTCGCTCTCCACCCTGGAGCCGGTCCCGGGGCGACGGGTGGCCGGCGTGATCGTGGGCCGGGCCCTCTACGAGGGCCGCTTCTCGGTGCAGGAGGCGCTGGCATGCTTGGCGCCCGTGTGATCCCCTGCCTCGACGTCGATGCCGGCCGGGTGGTCAAGGGCGTCAACTTCGTGGGCCTGCGCGACGCCGGCGACCCGGTGGAGCTGGCGGCCCGCTACGACGCCGAGGGGGCCGACGAGCTGGTCTTCCTCGACATCACCGCCTCCGCCGACGCCCGCGACACCATCGTCGACGTGGTGGCCCGGACGGCCGAGGAGGTCTTCATCCCCTTCACCGTGGGAGGCGGGGTGCGTGAGGTCGACGACGCTCGCCGGCTGCTGCGGGCGGGCGCCGACAAGGTCTCGTTCAACACCTCCGCCGTGGCCCGTCCCGAGCTGGTGGCCCACAGCGCGGCTGAGTTCGGATCCCAGTGCGTGGTGGTGGCCATCGACGCCCGGCGGGTGGAGCGGGTCTCGGGTTCCGGGCTGCCGCCGGCGTGGGAGGTCTTCACCCACGGGGGCCGGAAGCCCACCGGGCTCGACGCCGTGTCCTGGGCCGAGGAGGCCGTGAGCCTGGGGGCGGGCGAGATCCTGCTCACCTCGATGGACCGGGACGGGACCAAAGCGGGCTACGACAACGAGCTGCTCAAGGCGGTGGCCGACGCCGTCCCCGTGCCCGTCATCGCCAGCGGGGGGGTGGGCACCCTGGAGCACCTCTACGAGGGTCTGGCCGTGGGCGGCGCCTCGGCCGTTCTGGCCGCCTCGATCTTCCATTTCGGGACCTACACGGTGGGGGAGGCCAAGGACTACCTGGCCGCGCGCGGCATCCCCGTGCGACGATAGGCCCCGAGCGGGGCGGCGAAGCCGCCAGGAGCAGAGCGCCGGTCGCGGAGGCCGGCGCCGGACACGGAGGTGGCCATGGCCGACCCGGTGCTCGACGAGGGTTTCCTGCGGCGTTACCGCGAGCTGCTCGATGCCGAGGACAGTGCCTTCGACGAGCTCGAGCACGCCTATGAGGATGGTGACCGGGCCCATTTCGACGCTGACTTCGCCACCTGGCGCAGTGTGCTGGGCCGCAAGATCGCCTTTCTCCAGCGCCGGGGGATCGCCGTCGAAGGAGCAAAGGTGAAGGGTTGACCACCGAGCCGGTGGCCAACCCTTCGGATGAGGAAAGGCCTTCGTCGGTCTAGTTGTAACCGGCCATCCCCACGATGGGCTTGTTCAGCTTGGTGGCGCCCATCGAGCCGAAGAAGCCGGCGTCGCCGTAGGAGAAGATGCCGCCGTCGGAGGCCACGAACCAGTAGCCGTTGCCGGTGCGGGTGGCGGCCATGCCCACGATGGGCTGGTTGAGCTTGATGGCGCCGGTGGACCCCCGGAACTGGGCGTCGCCGTAGGAGAAGATGCCCCCGTCGGACGCCACCAGCCAGTAGCCGTTGCCCGACGGGGTGGAGGCCATGCCCACCACCGGCGAGTTGAGCTTGATGGCGCCGGTGGAGCCGTGGAATCGGGCGTCGCCGTAGGAGAAGATGCCGCCGTCGGTGGCCACCAGCCAGTAGCCGTTGCCCGACGGAGTGGGGGACATGCCCACGATCGGCATGTTGAGCTTGATGGCGCCGGTGGAGCCGTGGAACTTGGCGTCGCCGTAGGAGAAGATGCCGCCGTCGTTGGCCACCAGCCAGTAGCCGTTGCCCGACGGGGTGGAGGCCATCCCGACGATGGGCCGGTTGAGCTTGATGTTGCCGGTGGAGCCGTGGAACTTGGCCTCGCCGTAGGAGAACACCCCGCCGTCGGAGGCCACGAACCAGTAGCCCTTGCCGCTGGGATGGGCGGCCATGCCGACGATGGGCTGGTTCAGGCGGATGGCGCCGGTCGAGCCGTAGAACCTGGCCGACCGCTCACCGGCGGGTCCGGCGAAGGAGAAGACGCCGCCGTCCGAGGCGACCAGCCAGTAGTCGCCGGCGATGTCGGGGATGTCGGGGATGCCGCCGCCGGGCACGGCGTCACAGCAGATGGGGGCCACCGCACCGGTGCCCGGGATGCGCAGGAACACGTCGACCAGCCCGTTGCCGTCGCCGGGGATGAGATCGCCGGCCAGCGACTCGAAGGCCACGCGGCCGCCGTCGCTGTTGATCGAGGGCTGGAAGCTGCCGGCGCTGCCGGTGGCGCCGTCGGGCCGGGTGCTGATCGGGATGAGGCGTCGCCCGGACAGGTCCCAGACGGCGACGTCGTCCTCGCCGTTGGTGTCGTTGGGCAGCGTGCCCGAAGCCTGGAAGGCGACCACGGTGCCGTCGGCCGACAGGGCCGGGTTGAGGCCGTCGGCCGGCACCAGGGTGCTCTCGTGGGTGTCGATGTTGAACACGTTGACGTTGTTCAGGAACTGGTAGGCCACGACGCGTCCGGTGCCGCTGATCGAGGGCCGGGAGGCGCCCTTGCCGGCGATGCTCTCCGCCGTGGCGCCCCGGCGCCAGACGAACACGCCGGCGTCGGTGACCTCGAAGGCGACCGTGCTGCCATCGTGGTTGATGGAGGGGGCCACGCAGTCGCAGGAGACGCCGGTGGGCATGGCCGCCTCGACCGGGGCGTTGCCGCCGTCGCGGGTGAAGATGCGGCGCGGCTCACTCCCGCCCAGGGTGCCGCCCGACCAGGCCACTACGCCGCCGTTGCCGTTGACCGAGGGAGAGAAGGCGCCGACGTTGGCGGCCGCCGTGCTGACCAGGCGCAGGCCGCTGCCGTCGCCCCGCACCGCGTAGACGTCGCGGGTCCCGTTGGCGTCCCCTCCGCCCAGGCTCTTGTCAGTGGAGAACACGATGGTGCCGCCGTCGCCGCTGATCTCGATCTCCTTGGCGCCGGCATCGGCGACCACGATCCGGTCATTGACCGCCACGTGCCCGGAAGGGCCCTGAAGGTAGGCGACGACCGTTCCCGTGTCGTCGATGACGGCCTCGGAGCTGGCACCGCCCGGGCTCACCTTGGAGAGCACGCCGTCGGGGACGGCCGCCCCGGCGGGCGCGGCCACGGTTGCCGCCATCAGGGCGGCCACCACCATCGAGCGGGCGGTCCACCGGTCAAGGCTCGGCCGCATGCGGGTCCTCCTGGGGGGTTCGGGCGGGGGGTTTGGCCCTACTCTTCGTGGTCAGTTTTGTCACTGATGAAACTTTTGTCCACCGGTGAGGGTGGTGTGAAACGGGCGCGACGGCCCGACGGTGGTGAGGTTCGACCTCCGGCGGTCCCCTTCCTGCCGGGCCCGGACTGTGCGCCGGTAGCATTGCGACTGTGCCTATGGTTCTTCGCCTGGCGGCTCATCACGGTGCGGCCGGGGGCCCCTGCCCCAGCCGCCAGTCCCTGCTGCGCAGGTCCTGATGTCTTCAGCCGCTTCGTCCCCCACTCCCGTCGCCACTCCCATCGCGACCTCGGACGAGCACCTGGACCGCGTCCGCTATGACGCCGCCGGCCTGGTCCCGGTCATCGTCCAGGAGGAGGGCAGCGGCGCCGTGCTGATGCTCGGCTACATGAACGCGGAGGCGCTGCGCCGCACGCTGGACACGGGCCGGACCTGGTTCTGGAGCCGTTCCCGGAGCGAGTACTGGTGCAAGGGCGAGACCTCGGGTGACCGCCAGTGGGTCCGGGCGGCGTATTACGACTGTGACGGGGACACCCTCCTGGTGGTGGTGGAGCAGGAAGGCCGGGGTGCCTGCCACACCGGCGAGCGGACCTGCTTCTACCGGAGCTTCGGGGACCAGCGCACCTAGTGACCGAGCTCACGCTGCGCCCTACCCCCGAAGCCTTCGTCGAACTGGCCGCCACCCACACGGTGGTGCCCGTGTGGCGCGAGGTGCTGGCCGATCTGGAGACCCCGGTGTCGGTGTTCCTCAAGCTGGTGGGGTCGGGGGAGGGTTTCCTGCTGGAATCGGTCGAACACGCCGAGCGCTGGGGCCGGTACTCCTTCATCGGGCGCGATCCCGCTCTCACCATGGTGGCCCGGGGGCGCACCGTGGCCTGGTCCGGCCCCTCGCCCGACCTGTCGGCCGGTCTCCCCACCGACCGGGGCGCGCTGGGCGCCCTGGAGGCGCTCCTGGCCCGGTACCGGGCCCCCCGCCTCCCGGAGCTGCCGCCCTTCCACGGCGGCATCGTGGGCTGGCTGGGCTACGACGTGGTCCGGGAGATCGAAGCGCTTCCCGACATCCCGCCCGACGATCTCGGCCTGCCCGACGCGGTGATGTCGCTCACCGGGCACGTGGCCGCTTTCGACCACTTCCGCCAGCGGCTCTACCTCATCGAGAACGTGCTCGTCTCCCCCGGTGCCGAAGAGGCCGAGCTGCGAGCCGCCTATGACGCCGCCGCCGTCCGCCTCGACGCCCTGGTCGACGACCTGGCCCGTCCCCTGCCCTACCTGCCCGCTCCCCCGCCCGCCGAGACCGGCGAGGAGGCGCCCATCCCCGAGGTCCGCTCCAGCTTCTCGGGCGGGTCGTACAAGGTGGCGGTGGAGGCGGCCCGGGAGCACATCCTGGCCGGTGACATCTTCCAGGTCGTCCTGGCCCAGCGGTTCGAATTCGCCCTGGACTGCGAACCGTTCGACGTCTACCGGGTGCTGCGCCAGGTGAACCCGTCGCCCTACATGTACTTCCTCCGGGGGCAGGAGCCGGGGGACATCGTCGTGGCCGGCTCGTCGCCCGAGCCGATGGTCCAGCTCCTCGACGGACGGGTCATCAGCCGGCCCATCGCCGGCACCCGCCGCCGGGGGCGGGACGAGGCCGCCGACCGTCGCCTGGCCGGCGAGCTGGCCGAGCACCCCAAGGAGCGGGCCGAGCACGTGATGCTGGTCGACCTGGCCCGCAACGACGTGGGCCGGGTGGTGAGCTTCGGCACGGAGCAGGTGGACGAGCTCATGACCCTGGAGCGCTACAGCCACGTCATGCACCTCACCAGCCAGGTGTCGGGGGAGCTGCGGCCCGGTCAGGGACCGGTGGACGTCCTGCGGGCCACGTTCCCGGCGGGCACCGTCTCCGGTGCGCCCAAGGTCCGGGCCATGGAGATCATCGACGAGCTCGAGCCGACCAAGCGCGGCCCGTACGCCGGCGTGGTCGGCTACGTGGACTTCTCCGGCAACCTCGACACCGCCATCGCCATCCGCACCATGGTGGTGGGCGGGGGGGCCGGGGGTGTCCCCATGGCTTCCGTCTCGGCCGGGGCGGGGATCGTGGCCGATTCCGACCCCGCCCAGGAGGACCTGGAGTGCCGCAACAAGGCCCGGGCCGTCCTGGCGTCGGTGGCCGCCGCCCGCCATCTGGGCAGCCGCCCCCAACCCACGGAGGCATGGTGACCGCCTCCGAGACCCATCCGGAGAGCGAGGAGCAGGCCCTCGTCGACGGGGCCGGTCTGATCGACGGCCGTAACCGGGGGTCGGTGCTCGTCTCAGGGCCCGATGCCTCCTCCTTTCTGCACAGTCTGCTGTCCCAGGACGTGGCCGGGCTCTCGCCCGGCGACGGCGCTCACGCCCTGCTCCTCCAGCCCCAGGGCAAGCTGGACTGTGACCTGCGCCTGCTGGTGGTCGGGCCCGAGGAGATCCGCCTCGACTGCGAAGCCGGCCGAGGGGAGCCTCTGGCCGCGTCCCTGCGCCGTTTCAAGTTGCGGGTGAAAGCCGAGGTGGAGGACACCAGCGGATCGTGGGGCAGCCTCTTGCTGCGCGGACGCCGGGCGCCGGCGGTGGTGCAGGAGGCGGCCGGGGTGGCACCGCCCACCGCCGCGCACCAGCACGTCCCCTGGCCGGACGGCGGCGAGGTCCGGATCGTCCGGGCGGACTGGCCCGGGGGGTGGGCCGGGATCGACGTGGTCGGGCCGGTCGAGGCCCTGACCGGCATCTGGGATGCCCTGGTGGAGGCCGGTGCCACGCCCGCCGGGGCCGGAGCCTTCGAGGCGGCCCGGGTGGCGGCCGGGGTGCCCCGCCAGGGGGTCGACACCGACGAGCGCACCATCCCCCAGGAGGCGTTCCTGGAGCGCGACGCCGTCTCGTTCACCAAGGGCTGCTTCCTGGGACAGGAACTGGTGTGCCGCATCGACACCCGGGGCCACGTGAACCGCTTCCTGCGGGGCTTCGTGATGGTCCCCGGGGAGGGGGATGACACCACTCCGCCGCCCGGAGCGGGCATCGTGGTGGGAGACAAGGAGGTGGGCACCCTGACCACGGTGGCGAGATCGGCGGGCGGCATCCGGGCTCTGGGCTATCTCCGGCGCGAGGTGGAGGTCCCAGTCGACGTGCTCGTGCGCTGGGAGGGCGGCGAGGCGACGGCCCGGGCCGACGCTCTCCCCGACCGGTGATCCGCACCCTGCGCGCCGCCGGCTGGGGGGTCATGGCCCTGTGCCTGGTGGCCGGGGCCGCCTGCTCGTCGGACGACGGCAAGGCGCTGCCGGCACCGGATCAGTCGTCGTCCACGACGTCGACCACGGTCATCGACTTCAGCCAAGTGGCGTTGGCGCCCGTCGCCCCGGGCAAGGCTCCGGCCATCACCCGCCCCCCGGGCGGAGGGAGGGCGTCCATCGCCGGGAAGGTGGTCGACGCCAACGGTGCCCCGGTGCCCCAGGCCCTGGTGCGGGCCACCTACTTCTTCGATCCGGGCAAGTCCGAGGTCATCGAGGCTCTCTCGGGGGCGGACGGCCACTACCGCTTCGACCGGCTCTACGGCGGCCGTTGGCGCATCCGGGCCTGGCTGGCGCCGGTGATGGCCACGCTGGAGCAACCCGCCTTCTTTCTCGGCGCCACCGAGCACAAGACCCTCGATCTCAAGGTCAAAGCCGTACCCGATCTGGATGTGACGTCCAAGATGGCACCCGACCCGCCCCTGGTCGGGTGGCCGGCCGAGCTGGCGGTGCTGGTCGTCAGCCAGACCGTCGATTCCGAGGGCAAGGTCGTGCGGACGCCGCTGGGGGCGACGGACGTGACCCTGTCGTTCCCGGGGAGCAGCTGGTCGATCCAGAGCCCGGCCGCCACCCAGCCCACCGACACCGACGGCACCGCCCGGTGGATCATGTCCTGCGGCGACGAAGGAGTGCACGGGGCCGCGGTGGTGGTGTCGGGTCGGGAGTTCCCCATCACCCTGCCGTCCTGCCTGTCGCCGGCGTCGACCACCACCGCCACCACTACGACGACGGGGCCGACGTCCTCGACGACGAAGCCGAAGGCGAAGACGACGACGACCACCCGGCCCCGGTCGACGAGCTCGACCCGCCCGGCCGTACAGCCACGCTGACGGTGAACCGGGTCCACCCCTCGGGGGTGCGGCCCGCCTCCACCGTCCCCCCCATCGCCTCGGCCAGCTGGGCCACGATGGCCAGCCCCAGGCCGGTGCCCACCTTGCGTCCCGGCTCGGGATGCGGCGTGCCCCCCGCCGCCTGGCGGCCGGACGTGTACAGGCGTTCGAAGACGTGGGGCAGGTCGGCGGGATCGACTCCCGGTCCATCGTCGGTGACGGCGACCTGGAGGCCCGACGGCGTCGATTCCACGCGCACCTCCACCGTGCTGGCGGCGTACTTCAGCGCGTTCTCCACCAGGTTGGCCACCATCTGAGCCAGGCGCTGCGGGTCGAGGGTGGCGGGCAGGGGCTCGGGCGGCCCGATGGCGGCCAGGCGCAGCCCGGCCTCGGCGGCCGCGGGCTGGAGCGCCTCCACCGCTCCGGTCACCACCTGGACGGCGTCCACCGGGCGAGGGTGGAGGGAGAACTCCCGGGCGTCGAGGCGGGCCAGGTCGAGCAGGTCGGCCACCAGCCGTTCCAGTCGAAGAGCCTCGGAGCCGATGATGGTCGCCGCCCGGCGGCGGGACTCGTCGTCCTCGGTGGCGCCCTCGGCCACCGCTTCGGCGTAGCCCCGGATGGAGGTCAGCGGGGTGCGCAGGTCGTGGGAGACGCTCATGAGGAAGGCCCGCTCGAGCCCGGCGGTGCGCTGCAGCTCGGCGGCCATGGCATCGATGGCGGCGCCCAGACGGGCCAGCTCGTCGTCCGCCCAGGCCAGGCCCCCGACCCGGGCCCCGAGATCGCCGCCGGCAATGGCGCGGGTGGTCAGCTCCATGGCCTGCAGCGGGCGGGTGAGCCGCCGGACCAGCCACAGGGACAACCCGGCCGCGGCCAGGGCGGCGACCATTCCGGCGCCGGTGAGCACGCCCCCGAGGCGCCCGAAGGACGGTGCCCGGCGCGTGGCCACCAGCACCGGCACGCCCGAGTTCTTGCGGGCCAGGGGCTGGGCGGCGAAGAGCAGCGACCCGGCCCGGCCGGTGTCGACCCCGCCGGCGAGGAGCGTCTCCACGTCGAGGTCGCCGGAGTCGATGCCCTCCGGAAGCCGGCCCCGGGATCCGGGTGCGGCCGCCTCCCGGGCGGCGTCGAGGTCGGTGTTGCGCCGGTCGAAGGGCAACCCGGGGAACCGCCGGCCCAGGGGTCCGGTCTGGGCGGTGGTGACCCGCCGCTGGTCGGTGATCACCACCAGCCCGATGCCCTGGAACCTCAGGATCCGCTCCAGGCGGGCCAGGGAAACCAGCTGCTCGCCGGCCTGCTCCGCCTCGGCCACTCCGGCCAGGGACCGGCGCATCTCGGCGATGGCGGTGGCGCGGTCGGCCCGCCGGGCGAAGACGACGGTGAGCAGCCCGGCCACGAGCACCGATCCGAGGG
>Ga0299907_10003529_pt1 | contig 10029 bp, 14 predicted proteins | sample RVTome_16_FD_198680 | JGI IMG/M metagenome (GOLD analysis project Ga0299907, IMG submission 198680) | Soil microbial communities from uranium-contaminated site in the Upper Colorado River Basin, Wyoming, United States - RVT152D67 (version 2) ... | reverse complement strand
CCGCAACGTCAAGAGCGCGTGGATCAAGGAGCAGCAGGTTCGCGTGGAAGGTGGCTCGATCTCCGAGTACCAGGTGAACATGCTCGTGACGTTCATCCTCGACGACTGATGCTTTGCGAGATCGGAGTCCGCGCGTGCCGATTCCGATCGCGAGGACCGTGAAGGCCGCTGCGAACCGGTGAGAACCCGACGGCGAAGCACCCCGGTGCGCCTCGCAGCTCTCGTCACGCTCACGGCTGTTCCCGTCTGGGCCTTTGTCGGGCTCCGGCTCGACAGCCGCGTCGGACCGACCGGGCAACTCGTCCTCGGCGTCTTGACCGTGGTCGTGCTCGTCGCCCTGCTGCGGCTGCACACCCCGGCTGTCAGGTTCCAGGCCCTCGGAGTCGTCGTGATCGCGACGATCGGAGAGGTGTTCGGCTCGCTCATCTGGGGCCTGTACAGCTACCGGCTCGACAACATTCCCGCCTTTGTCCCCCCTGGCCATGGGCTCGTGTATCTCGCAGGCTTCTCCCTCGCTGCACTGAGTGGCCGGAGAGCGCTGCCTTTCGTGGCAGCCACGGTCGCAGCGGCCTGGGGTCTCGCGGGGCTCACGGTGCTGCCGATCGATGTTGCCGGAGCGATCGGCTGCGCGTTTCTGGTCGCCGTCGTCCTCGGAACGCGCGTGCCGGTCTATGCCGGCGTGTTCCTCGTCGTCGCGGCACTCGAGCTGTACGGAACCGCGCTCGGAACGTGGACCTGGACGTCGACCGTCCCCGGGCTCGGGCTCTCGCAGGGAAACCCGCCCAGCGGGGTCGCGAGCGGTTACGTCGTGTTCGACGTCCTTGCGCTGGGACTCGCTACGCGCTTGCGAACGGTGCGGTTTCCCTTTGGACGCCGGAGCGAAGCGATTCAGATGTGTCCGCGCGTCGAGGCGAGCTCCTCGTAGGCGAGCCATTGCGCGCGCTGCGCTGCCGGCGCTTCACGGGCGTCGTCGCCAGGTGCAACGAGCTCTTCGCTAGTCAGAGATCGCGCGTCGTGGAGGCGTTTCCTCGCAACGATCCAGACCTGGCCCCGTGCGTCGACGCGATTGATTTCGAAGGCCCGCCCCCAGTGCTCACGCAGCCACCACTCCGACGCGAACACCGCCGGGCCGTAGCCGTCGTCGAACCCTGCGCCGTACTGCTCCACCAGGAGCCCGGTGCGGTCTTCGTCCCACTCGACACCTCGAGCGTAGGCCTCGCTCGACTCCCACGCGGCCTGCCCGAGGATCGAGGCGACGAGGACGCCGCCGGGCTTCAGTGCTCGCCGCAGCTCGAGCAGCCACGGCGCCCAGCTCGTGAGGTGCGTGAAGACCGATACGGCGCAGGCGAGGTCGAAGGCGTCATCGCTCTCCGGGAGGCCCGGCTCCGGATCGTTCACGTACACCGTGACCGTCGCCGGATACTGCTCGCGAAGCCAGCGAATGCTCGGCTCATGGATGTCGCAGCCCGTGAGGGTCGCGCCGTCCACGAGGTGGGGGAGGAGCCAGCGCAGCAAGCGGCCGGACCCGCACCCGAAGTCGAGGACCGTCTTGCCCGACCAATCCCACTCGGGCGGCAGCACCTCCGAGACGTGGGCGTACACGTCTCGTCCCATGTCGTCGAAGCGTCGCCGGCGCTCCTCGACGTCGGCGAACCGGCTCGGATTCACCCCGGTACGCACGATCAAGTCGTCCGGCGGGAGCGGGCCGACCGCACGCCGAGACTCCGGGGCCGGGATATGACTGCGCATCAATCCATCAGCGCGCGCACCGCGGCCCGGTCGACCGGGCCGCCCGCCGCGATCAGCTCGCGCGCGGCGTCCACCTTGTCCCACACATCCCAGAGCAGGAACCCGCGCGGCTTGCCTTCCTCGACGTAGCAGACGACTCCCTTGCGATTGGGCTCAGCCCACTCGGCGACGGTTTCGAGCCGTGAGTCCACGTCGCCGACCGCCTCGTAGCCGAGGTCGAACAGATCGGAGTAGAAGAAGGGGAGATAGTGGTAGGGCGTGTCGGCGCCGGCCATGTTCGCGCCCGCGTAGCGACCGTGCGTAGTCGCGTGGTTCTCGTGCTCCACTCGCCGAAGCCCGCCGAGGAGCGTCGCAGGGAAGCGCGCTACGTCGCCCGCGGCGAACACGTCGTCGTGCCCTCCTACCCGCGCGTATTCGTCGACCAGGACGCCGTCGTCGATCGAGAGCCCCGCCTCCTCGGCGAGCTCGACGCGCGGCTCGATACCGAGCCCGGCGACAACGACGTCTGAGTCGAGCGAGCGTCCGCCAGCGGTGGTGACCCGCAGGCCGGCCTCGCCTGCGCGCGCGATCTCCGCGACCTTCTCGCCGGGTAGGACGTCCACGCCCTTGGTGCGGTAGTACTCGTTGACGAACGCCGAGAGCTCGGGCGGAAACACCCGCGCGCCGATGCCGGCGTCGGGGAAGACCATCGTCACCGTGCAGTCGTTCATCGCCAGCGCGGCAGCGATCTCCGAGCCAATGAATCCTCCGCCGACGACGGTCACCCGCACGCCGTCGCCAGCAAGCGCCCGCAGCCGGTGGTACGTGTCGAGCGTGCGGTAGTAGATGACGTCGTCCGGGGCGCTCCCGAATCGCCGCGGCGTCCCTCCGGTCGCGAGGAGCAATCGCTCGTAGGAGTAGCTCTCCCCGGCGTCGTCGGTCGCACTGCGGGCGCCGAGGTCGAGTGACACGATCTTCCGACCCGTGTGGATGTCCACGCCGAGGTCCGGCGTCCCCCGCCAGATCGAGCTCTCTTCCTTCCCTTTCCACAACCCCTTCGTCAGCGGCGGCCGCGCGTAGGGCTCGTGCGACTCCTCGGCGAAGAGGCCGATCGAGCCGCTCTTGTCGTGCTCGCGGATACCCTTGCATGCCCCGTCACCCGTCATGCCTCCGCCGACGATCAGGTACGTGTAGTCGGCCACCGCCGGTGATCCTATCGAGCAGCCGGCGTAGCCGAAAAGCGGGGTACCAATGGTCCGGAGCGCGCGTTAGAGTCCGGCGCGGCGTGAGAAAATTGCGGCTGTCCCTGCTCGCTGTGGCGATTCTCGCCGCGTTGCTCGGGGTACCGGTCGGTGCCGATTCGGACGCGCAGACTGCAGCACCGGCGGGAGAGTCCGCGATCTTCTACTACCCCTGGTACTCGACCCCGGCTCGCGACGGCAGATGGGCGCACTGGTACGTGGAGCGCGAGGGGGCGCACGTTCTCTCCACCCCGTATTTCCCTAGCCGTGGGCTGTACTCGTCGTCGAACGCGAAGGTCGTCTCGGCGCACATGCGCGAGATCGCTGCCGCGGGCATTACGACGGTAGTCGTCTCCTGGTGGGGAACGGGATCGTTCGAGGACGACCGCCTGCCGCTCGTCGCGCAGGCTGCACGAGCGCACGGGCTCGAGGTGGCAGTTCACCTCGAGCCATACCACGCGCGCACTCCGGAGCAGGCGGCGGCGGACATCCTACGGCTCTCGCTGACCGGGGTCTCCGACTTCTACGTCTACGACGCGGAGCGAGCCCCCGCGGCCGAGTGGGCGAAGGCGCTCTCCGAGCTCGAGGGTGTTCGCATCTTCGGCCATACGACGTTGGTGGGGCGCGCGAAGGCGTCGGGCTTCCACGGCCTCTACACATATGACGTCGTCACGTGGACCGGGTCCACGTTTCGCCGCATCTGCACACAGGCCCGTCGCGCCGGCCTCCTGTGTGCGCCCTCGGTCGGCCCCGGCTACGACGCACGCCTGGCGACGAGCGACAGGGTCGTGCGGCCGCGACTCCACGGAGCGAAGTACGACCGCATGTGGGAACGAGCGCTCGAGGCGGACGCGGACATCGTGACCATCACCAGCTACAACGAGTGGCAGGAGGGCACGCAGATCGAGCCGGCACGGGCGCAGGTGGAGAGACCGGGGTACGACGGGGCGTGGGGGAGGAGCGGGATGGCCGCCCGTCGCGCGTATCTCGATGCGACGGCCCGCTGGACCGAGCAGTTCCGCCAGGTCTCGCGTCAGTAGAGCGCCGCCGCGAGCCGCTTGCGGTACGCGACCGCCACGGGGTCGTCCTGCCCGAGGTGGTCGAAGATCGCGACCGCGAGGTCCCGGAGTCGATCCCGGTCGCTCGGCGCAGCTTCGGCGATCGCAGCGAGGATGAGGTCGAGCCCGCCGCTCTCGTCCTCATTCTCGAGAGCCTGTACAACGTCCGGGAGATCACCGCTCGCTCGAAGCTCCTCCAGCATTCCTTCCAGGCGAGGGGGCGCCAGCAGCTCGTCGACGAAGCTCGCGACCCCGACCGGCGAGCGCACCCCGACGAACTCGGACACGACACGGCCGTCCCGGAACGCCTTGACGGCAGGAATCCCCTGCACGTGGTGCTTCGCGGACAGGCTCGGATTTGCGTCGACGTCGACCTTGGCCAGCTCGACGGCGCCGGCACGGCTCTCGACCTCGCGTTCGAGAACAGGAGTGAGCGCATGGCAGGGCCCGCACCAGTCGGCCCAGAAGTCCACGAGAACGGGGACTTCCCGCGAGCGCTCGACCACGTCGCGCTCGAAAGTCTCTTCCGTGACGTCAGTCGCCATCCCAATCAAAGAACGTCTGGCCGGAAGCTGATCATCCCATGACGACGTCGCCGCCGGAGCTCGCGATCAGCGCTCCGGGGACGTCGTCCCGCTCGACACCGGCGAGCGCACGATGCTCGAGGTCGATCACGATCCCAGGCCAGCTCTCGATCCCGAGTGCGTCGCCGCCGAGCTCGGAGCCGAATCGGTGGAGCTCGTCGATCGTGAAGACCCCGCGGCGCCCCGTCTGGCGCCGAGCGATGCCCTCGAGCTCCCGGAGCTCCTCGAACGGGTCGATACGTACGTTCGAATCGGTGCCGATGCACAGAGGAATCCCGCGAGCTCGGAGCCGCTCGGCCGGTAGGAAGCCGTCGCCCAGGTCGGCCTCGGTCGTCGGGCACGCGCAGACGGTCGCTCCCGACGAGGCCAGAAGATCGAGCTCTGCGCCATCCGCGTGCGTGGCGTGGACGACGGTGGTCCGGTCCCCCAGGCAGCCGCTGCGCGCGAGGAGCTCGATCGGCCGGCAGCCATGCTCGGCGAGGCACTCCTCGATCTCCTTCGGCTGCTCGTCGGCATGCACATGGAGGGGGAGCTGCTCCTCGGTCGCGTAGCGTCCGATCTCCCCGAGCCAGTCGGCGGAGCATGCGCGAACGGAATGGGGGGCGACCCCGACTCGCACCTTCGCAGCGCGGAGCTCCTCGACCTGGCTGAGGTACGCGCCGACCGACTCCTGGCGAAACCGCGGAAGGCCGCCGCGGGCGTACGCGACATGCAGGAGTACGAGCTCGACGCCTGCGGCCTCGGCGGCCTCAGCAGCAGCGAACGCCTCCGGCAAGCCGAGGTAGTGGAACTCGCCGACCGCGGTGAAGCCGGACAGGCGCATCTCCCGGTACGTCGACTCGTAGGTGCATCGCACGAGCTCGGGCGTCTGCCGCTCGGCCTCGGCGAGCATCGTGTCGCGCCAGGCCCAGAAGTCGCCGCCCGCCGCACGCCCGCGAAGCGCTCGCTGGAACGTGTGGCTGTGGGCGTTCACGAATCCCGGCAACTCGAGCGACCGCGCCACGCGCGCGACGCTACCAGTGTCCGAGACAGCATCACGTCGGAGCACACAAGCGCAGCGGCCGCGAAGCGGACGCCTTTTGGGGGTTCTGCGCGTCAGGCAGTTCGGGCGCTCGGAATCGCGCGAGCGAATTCCGAGCTTGCACAACCCTCGAATCCGCGCGAGCGGATCCCGGTCTGCGCACTACTAGGGTTCATCCGTGACCTGGCTCGAGCTCCGCAGGCATGTCCCGAACGCGCTCACGATCGCGCGCTTTGCTGCGGTCCCTGTGTTCGCGTTGCTCTACCTCCGCGCCGGGGACGGGGCGGCGTGGGGCGCCGGCCTCTTCTTCGCGGCGGCTGCGCTCACCGACCAGATCGACGGCTACCTCGCGCGCCGCTGGGACGTGCACTCGGCGTTCGGGAAGATCGCTGATCCCCTCGCCGATCGGGTCATGATCGGCACAGCCGTCGTCCTCATGTGGGCCACCGGACGGATTCCGCTCGCGGCCGCGCTCATCGTCCTCGGGCGCGATCTCGTGCTCGTGCTCGGCTACAGGCTGCTCGCCCCGCGCGGTTTCGAGCTCGAGGTGACGTTTCTCGGGAAGCTCGCAACCTGGACCCTGTACGCCGCGCTGGGCTTCGTGCTCGTCACGGACGAGGGGACGACCTGGCCGCACGTCTTCGTGTGGATCGGGATCGTGCTCGCCTTGGGCGCCGGTGTCCAATACCTGATCCAGGCCCGAAGCGCTCTGCAGGAACCCTGAAAACCGGGCGCCGCCGCAGGGATCCCGGATGCTGCCGCGAATATAAAGTCTCAAGTTGAGGTTGACCCCTCGGAACGGGTGCTGCTTTACTCCCGTAACCGACGAGGAAAGGCGACTGGTGGAACCACTTCCCGACCTGTCCACGCTGACCGACGACGACCTCCGGGTCACGATCCGAGAGCTCGAGAAGGAGGAGGACGAGATCTCTTTCCGGCGGCGGGTGTTGCACGGCCGCATCGACATCCTCCGTGCCGAACTGGTCGCGCGCCTCCGTGAGCAGGTGAGCGCGGGGGAGGCGAAGCTCGCCGACGTCGAGCGGCTGAGCGAGATCCTGGCCGGGAAGGCGTCGCCGAGGGCCGACGACGAGTGAGTCACGTGTATTGCCCCGAGTGCGGCTTTCGGAACCCGGAGGCCGCGAACTACTGCTCGCGCTGCGGCTCACTTCTGGTGCCGGAAGCCGGCTCGGAGACGACGATGACCTTCGACGTCGGCGACGAGGGGCCCGAGGAGGGCGAATCGCTGCTCGAGACTCTCGGAATCACGGGTCCCGCGCTCGTCGTTCGCTCCGGCGGCGGGATCGCGGGGCAGCCGTTCCAGCCGACGGGCTCGCGAACGCTCATCGGCCGGTCTCCCGAGTGTGACATCTTCCTGGACGACGTCACGGTCTCGCGTCGCCACGCGGAGATCGCACGCGAAAACGACGTGTTCACGATCCGGGATCTCGGAAGCCTGAACGGCACCTACGTCAATCGCAAGCGCATCGAGGCGGCGGAGCTGGAGGACGACGACGAGGTGCAGATCGGCAAATACCGAATGACTTTCCTCCAGCGATGAGCACCGTGACGACCCGGCGGCGGGAACGAGGCGGCTCCGAGCCGGGGCTCCGGACGATCGGGGTCGTCTGCGAGGAGCTCCGCGATGAGTTTCCGGACATCTCGGTGTCCAAGATCCGCTACCTGGAAGACCAGGGGCTGATCGCCCCCAAGCGGACCCGCGGCGGCTACCGACTGTTCTCGCCAGACGACATCGAGCGTCTGTCGACGATCCTCCGGCTCCAGCGCGACGAGTTCCTGCCCCTGCGCGTGATCCGCGAGGCGCTCGACGGCCCCGGCACGTCCGCCGACCGCACCAGGCGGCGCAGCGTCGGCCTGACCGAGCGCGAGGACGAGATCGACGTCGGGGAGCTCTGCGAGCGGGCATCGGTCTCCCCGGACTTCGTGCGCGAGCTCGAGGAGTACGGCGTCGTCCTGTCTCGGATAGATGCCGGCGAGCGGCTGTACCCGGAGAGCGAGGCGGACATCGCCGCCGCGTGCTCCCGGCTCGCTCGCTTCGGGATCGACGCGCGTCACCTGAGGACGTTCCTGACCGCGACGGGAAGGCAGGCGACGCTCGTCGAGCAGCTCGTCGCTCCCGGGCTGGGGTCGCGCAATCCCGAACGGCGAAAGAGCGCGCTCGACGATCTCGAGTTGCTCGCTCGCGTCGCCCAGGAGCTCTCGCACCTGCTCTTCCTCCGCGACCTCCGCGGGGCGGTGGAGCGGAGCTCGTGAACCTGGATCTCCGCGACCGCATCGTCGACGTTCCCGATTTTCCCACCAAGGGCATCGTCTTCAAGGACGTCATGCCGCTGCTCGCGGATCCCGCGTATTTCGCGGGGGCGATCCGTCAGCTCGCCGAGTGGTCGAGACCGCGCGAACCCGACGTGATCCTCGGCGCGGAGGCCCGCGGGTTCATCTTCGGCGGGGCCCTCGCCTACGACCTCGGCGCGGGGTTCATCGCTGCGCGAAAGCCCGGGAAGCTGCCTCGGGAGACGGTGGAGGCGACGTATGCGCTCGAGTACGGGACGGACAGCCTGCAGGTCCACCGTGACGCGGTGTCAAAGGGGGCGCGGGTCATCGTACTCGACGACGTGCTCGCGACCGGTGGCACGGCGAAGGCAAAGGTCGAACTGGTCGAACGTCTCGGCGGCATCGTGGTCGGTGTCCTCTTCGTGATCGAGCTGACGTTCCTCGAGGGGCGGAAAGGCCTCGAGGGGTACGACGTTCACTCGCTCATCCAGTACTAACGGCCAGCGCGGCGTCCGACCGCTGGACTACAACGAGAACATGTACGACCCGCTGACGAGCACGTACTCGTTCGCGTGCCCACGGGGGCGAGATGCAAACGTCCCGCTGTCGGCCTTTCGCCTCCTGGAGCGATTGCCCGCGGCGGCGCACCCGGCGGTGTACCAGGTGCTCTTCGAATGCCGGTGCGGGCAAGAGCACGTCGGGCTCGTCTCGCACGACGATCTCGACTGGGCGCCGCTCGGCGCGGCGACCGACCTGACCTTCCGAAATCTGGTGACGTCACACGACGACGATCTCGCAGACGAGCTCACCGACCTCGCCGCAGTGCGGATCCGAGCGGGTGAGTGGCCGTGGAGCTTTTTCTGCTGTCTCGAGGATCGCCCGCGCCCCGTCACGCCTTCCGCCTTCGCGGTCATCACGCCGGGGCAGAGCGCGTTCGGCGTGGCCGTGCAGTGCCCCGTCTGCTCCTCCGTTTCCGTCAATCTCGTGTCCCGGGAGCACGTGGACCTGCCGTTCTGGAACGACAGAAGCATCGGGGTCGTCGAGCGCGTGTTCAGACGAGACAGGCTGCGGACGATCGAGGAGTTCCGTACCGAGCTCCATTCGGCCCGCTTCGACGAGAGGAGACTCGATCTCGAGCTCTGACCCCCATTTGCCGGATCCGTCCCTCCCGCCAGGGATCGAAAGACGGCGCGAGTTCTCCGATAAGCGCAACATGAGTGCCGCCACACTCACCAAGGTCGCCCCGGCAGCATCCTCCAGGCTTCTCGCGGACGTACGTGCGCTCGACCGGCCCGCGTCCGGCAAGCGCGCACCCGCGCTGACCCGTTTGGAGGCCGCGCTGGGACGCGAGTTCGCCGACCGCCTCGTCGCCGCGCTCAGCGAAGAGCGCGCCGACCGCGGGAACGCGCGAAACTAGCCGCCTCTTACCGCGGGCCGGGGTAGTCCCCGCCGCGCGTCCGCACGAGCATGAAGATGACCGCTGCGGCCAGCAGCGAGAGGATGAAGGACGTCCCGCCGGGGAGCTTGAGCAAGAGCGCCCCGAGCCAGAGAAACAGGAAGAAGATGAACGCCCAGACGAACGCCTGAACCCCCTGGTCGATGCTCGGCATGCGCAGGTGCATCAAGAGAAATCCTAGCCGCGTTACACAGGTTGACCGACGCCCCGAAACACTCAGGGCCGGGGCCGGCTTTGCCGGCCGGGAGGCCAAGCGCGCTCGAGCTGTGCGAACCGAAGAGGAAGGGGGTGGGTGGGGGGAAGCATCCTTTCTCCCCACCAAAGAATTCACCGAGCCGGTGGCGCTTTCGTCCACTCAACCTGCTGACCGTCCGCTTCCGCGTAGAGCCCTCAAGCTGAGCTTCGACCTAATCGCGCTCCGTGCTCGGTGCAAGGGGGAAGCTATTGCAGGAGGTGGGAGGGGTCAAGTCGATGCGGCAGGGCTTTGTCGGAAATTGCGCCGATTTTCTTCTCGGCGTGCCGCAGGCAGGTCTGCCGTAGGATCCCGCCGTGCGCCGCTCGCTCGTGTATGGCGTCGCGGGGGCGGCGTTCGGCCTCGCGCTCGTGCTGACGCTCGCCGGCGTGGGCGACAATCCCGACGCGCTCACGAATC
>Ga0299907_10003528_pt1 | contig 10029 bp, 9 predicted proteins | sample RVTome_16_FD_198680 | JGI IMG/M metagenome (GOLD analysis project Ga0299907, IMG submission 198680) | Soil microbial communities from uranium-contaminated site in the Upper Colorado River Basin, Wyoming, United States - RVT152D67 (version 2) ... | reverse complement strand
TCGCGGAGGTAGGAGAAGTCGGGCAGCACGAGGTCGATCCCGAGCATCTCGCTGGTCGGGAACATCAGTCCCGTGTCGACGAGGACGATCCGGCCCTCGTGCTCGACGACGGTCATGTTCTTCCCGATCTCCCCCAGTCCGCCGAGGGGCAGGATCCGCAGCGGCGAGCTCACCCGGCGCTGGTGGCCAGAAGTCCCTGGCGCTCGAGGGCCGCGCGCACCGCCGCGCGCTGCTCGTCGTCGGCCTCGACGATCGGCAGCCGCGTGCGCCCGCCGATCACCCCGAGCATCTCGAGCCCGGCCTTGACCGGAGTGGGATTGGTCGTCACGGTCGTCGCCTTGTAGATCCCCTGGAGCCCGGCATCGATCTCGCGCGCGCGCTCGAGGTCACCGGCGATCGCCGCCTCGTACATGTCGCGCATCTCGCGGCCCACCAGGTGCGAGGAGACCAGGATCCCCCCCGCCCCGCCCAGCTCGAGACAGCGAAGGAAGATCTCGTCGTTGCCTGCGAGCAGGTCGAGGCCCTCGATCGGCGCGAGCTCTTCATTGTTGGCCTGCTTCACCGCGACGACGTTGTCGATCCCAGCGAGCTCGGAGAGGAGGTCCGGCGGGAGATTGATCACACAGCGCGAGGGGATGTTGTAGAGGACGACCGGAACGCTCCCCGCGGCCTCCGCGACGGCGGCGAAGTGCGCCCGCAGGCCGGCGGGGCTCGGCTTGTTGTAGTAGGGGGTGACGACGAGCACCGCATCGGCACCCGCGGAGGCCACCGCCCGGGTGAGCTCGACGGAGTGGCGGGTGTCGTTGGAGCCCGTCCCGCAGATCAGCGTCAGCTCATCGCCGAGCTCGTCCCTCACCGCGCCGAGCAGCTCGAGCTTCTCGGCATCCGAAAGGGTCGGAGACTCACCGGTGGTTCCCGCGAGCACGAGGCCGTGCGAGCCGTTGTCCGCGAGATGGCGAGCGAGCCGCCGCGCGGCGTCGGTGTCGAGGCGTCCCCCGTCGTCGAACGGGGTGACCATCGCCGTGATCACGCCTGAGATGGTGGCCATCGCGCGTCTAGTTTAGGCGGGGGCGCCGGCGAAGAGAGGCGGGGTGCGCTCCGCCCATGGCTGGGCCTGCTCGAGCTGCGCCGCGACCCGCAGCAGCAGGTCCTCCCGCCCGTAGGCTGCGACGAGCTGGACTCCGATCGGGAGCCCCTCGTCGCTCCAGTGCAGCGGCAGCGAGATCGCCGGCTGGCCCGTGGCGTTCCAGTACGCGGTGAAGCCCGCGGTGGGGACGGCCCGCCGGAGGAACGCCTCCGGCTCATTCGGGTCGAATCCGAAGGATCCGAGCGGTGGAGGCGGCTCGCCCAGCGTCGGCGTCAGCAGGAGATCGAATCCCGATTCCCACCATTCCGCGGCCGCCCGGGCGGAGCCCTGCTGATAGGCGATGACCCCGAGTAGATCGACCGCGCCGTACCCGCGCCCGATCTCCCCGAGCGCCCACGTCGACGCCTCGACGCCCTCGGCGGTGACCGGCTTGCCGCTCTTCAGCGACCAGTACTCGAGGTTCGAGGCGATCGCCACGCACCAGCGGGCGACGAAGCGGTCGATGTACTCGGGGTCGTCGAGCGCGTCGGGATGCGACTCGTCGACACCGTGGCCGAGCGACTCAAGCAGCGCTCCCGCCTGCCGGGCCGCGGTGACGCAGTCGGGGTCGACCTCGAACAGCCCCGCCGGGGCGCTCGTCATGACGCCGATCCGCAGCCCGCCGGGATCGGCTACCAGCTCGTCGGCGTATGGGCGCTCGGGCGGTGGCGCCACGTACGGGTCGCCGGGCCCCGGCCCGTGGGTGGCGTCGAGGATCGCCGCCGAGTCCCTGACCGAGTGGGTGACCACGTGCTCGCAGACGAACGCGCTCGAGGGCTCGCCCAGATCGGGACCCAGCGTGGTCCTTGCCCGTGACGGCTTGAGCCCGACCAGCCCGCAGGCGCTCGCGGGAATCCGGATCGAGCCGCCACCGTCGTTGGCGTGGGCGACGGGGACCATTCCGGCCGCGACCGCGGCGGCGGAACCACCGCTGGACCCTCCCGTGGAGCGGGAGGTGTCCCACGGATTGCGGCTCGGCCCGTGCGCCTTGGGCTCCGTCGTCGGAAGGATCCCCAGCTCGGGGGTGTTGGTCTTGCCGCAGCTCACCAGCCCCGCGGCGCGGAAGCGAGCGGCCAGCCAGCTCTCCCTGGGCTCCTCCCAGCCGAGGTCGCGGAGGTGCTTTATGCCCTCGTGGTAGGGCTCCCCGGCGTAGTGCGCGCCGAGGTCCTTGTGCAGCATCGGCACGCCTCGAAACGGCCCGTCGGGCACGTCCCCCGCGGCCTGCGCACGCGCGCGGTCGAAGAGGGGATGGATGACGGCGTTCAACTCCCCGTTCAGCGCCTCGACCCGCTCGATCGCGGCGTCGACCAGCTCGGCGGGGCTCGCCTTCCCCGACCGGACCAGCTCCGCCTGGGCGGTCGCGTCCATGGTCGCCGGCTCGTCGCTCACTCCTGCCCTCCTCGAAGGTACGGGCGAACCTATCAGTCTCGCGTGGAAGCCAGCGGGGCTCGCACCCGGCGACCGAGGAAGGGGGCGAAGCGCGGCGCCGGTCTCGGGCTGAAGCCCATCCGCCCCGCGAACCACCGGGCCACGTGCAGGAGCTCGACGCTGAACCCCTGGTCGTCGTTCACGTACACGACCGACCAGGCGCCGAAGGAGAGCGGTCGCGAGTTTCCCTCGTGGCCCGCCGCCCGGCAGCGTTCGTAGACGGTGTCGAGCTCGTCGCGGGAGCGAAAGCCGAACGCGACGTTGAGCATTCCCTGATCGCTGATCCTGTACCCGGACGGCCACGGCCTACCGCGGGGCTCCGAGTACTGGACCAGCTCGACCAGGAAGTCACCCGCCGAGAGCACGGCGGCGCTCCGCTCGGCGCCCTCCAGGCCCCACAGCGCCTCGTGCTCGGCGCCGTGCAGCGGGGTCGCGTCGAGGACGCCGAGGCCGAGCACCTCGACGAGGAAGCGCCGCGAGCGGTCGAGGTCGGCGACCGAGAGGGTGACGCTGCGGGCGACGGCAGCGACCTCCGGGCGGGGGCGGGCGCGAAGCACGGTGATCCGCGGGTCGTCCTCCATCAGCTCGACGAGCACCCCTTCCGGATCCCGCACGCACACGCGGCGAGCGCCGGGCTTCCCAATCGGCTCGGTGAGGGCACCCGTCCCCGCCCTCGCGGCGCGCTCCAGCGTCGCGTCGAGGTCGGCGACGTGCACGCCGAGCGTCGTGTACCCGATGTCGCACGGCCGCCAGTCGGGCGCCATCGCCCGCACGGGCGGGCTGCGGAACTCGAACAGCTCGAGCTGGAAGAAGTCCTGGCGGTCGACCAGCCACCAGCAGGTCGACGCGGCCCGCGGCAGACCCTGCACCCTCGAGGCGAGCGGACCCGCGAACAGGTTGGTCCCGCCCGCGGGCACGAAGCCCAGCACGTCGCGGTACCAGCGGTGGGTGCGGCGCAGGTCGGCGACGCTGAAAGCGACCTGGCAGAGCGGTGGCTCGGCGGCGCCTGCATCGGTAACGGCCTTGGGCATCGCTCGCTCCTACAGGAGCGTCTCCAGCCCGACCGTGAGCGGCTCGGGGAGCTCGCCGACCCGGCGCACCGCCAGCAGGACACCCGGCATGAACGAGCGCCGGTCGGTCGAGTCGTGGCGGATCGACAGAGTCTGGCCCTCGCCGCCGAAGATCACCTCCTGGTGCGCGACGAGGCCGGGGAGGCGGACCGAGTGGATCGGGTCGTGCACCTCTCCCCCGGCCTCGCGGATCAGATCCGCGGTGCGCTTCGCTGTCCCCGAGGGGGCGTCGAGCTTGCGCTCGTGATGAAGCTCGACGATCTCGCACTCCGGCATGTGGGGGGCGATCTGGCGCGAGAGTTGCATCATCAGCACCGCCCCGATCGCGAAGTTGGGGGCGACGAAGCAGCGGGTGCCGTCGGCGGCATCGTCGGCCGCGGCGCGGATCTCCTCGAGACCGAAGCCCGTGGTGCCGACGACGGCGTGAACCCCGGCGGCGAGCGCCTCGCGGACGTTTCCGGGGGCCGCGTCCGGGGTCGTGAAGTCGACCATCACCTCGGCGTCCCCGAGCACCTCGGCGACGGGCGCGTCGAGCGCGGGATCGGCTCGGCCCGTGAGCACCATATCCTCCGCGCCCTCGACCGCCTCGCAGACGGTCGCCCCCATCCGCCCCGCCGCCCCGGAGACGGCAACGCGGATCATGCGGCTGCTAGAGCCTCGCTGACCGGCGGCAGCGCACCTCGGAAGCGCTCCTCGCTCGGCCCGATGCAGGCGGCCGAGAGGTGGGCCGGGTCGTAGAGCTCGTCCGCGAGCCTCGCGAGGTCGTCGCCGGTCACGGCGTCGACCCGGGCGAGCATCTCGTCGAGCGAGAGCAGCGGGACGTCGAACAGCACCGCCCTGGCGATTCGTGACATCCGCGACGGGGTGGCCTCGAGGCCGAGGACCATGCGTCCCTTGACGTGCTCCTTCGCCCGCTCGAGCTCCTCCTCGGAGGCGCCCTCCGTCCGCAGCGAGGCGAGCTCGCCGCCGATGATCTCGCACGCCTCCGCGACGTTGTCCTCGCGCGTGCCGACGTACATCGCGACCATCCCGCACTCGCTGTACTGCTCCGTATAGGAGCCGACCGCGTAGGCGAGCCCGCGCTTCTCCCGCACCTCCTGGAAGAGCCGCGACGAGGTCGAGCCGCCGAAGATCGCATCGAGGACGCCGAGCGCGAAGCGCCGGTCGTCTCCGCGCGGTATCCCCGGTCCACCGAGACAGAGGTGGTACTGCTCCGTGTCCTTCTCGTAGAAGCGGATCCTGGCCTTGGCGCCGGGCCCGGCTCCGTCGGTCGGCGCCTCGAGCGCCTCGCTCGAGGGCGCCAGATGGCGTTGCGCGAGCTCGGCGATGTGCCCGTGCTCGAGATGCCCGGCGGCGCCCACGACAACGCTGGGCGCCACGTAGTGGGTTCCGTGGAAGGAGTCGATCTCACCGACCGGGATCGAGGCGATCACGTCGGCCTCGCCGAGCACGCGCCGCCCCAGCGGGTGGTCTCCGAACACCGACTCGGCGAGCACGTCGTGCACCCGGTCCTGGGGCTCGTCCTCGTACATCGCGATCTCCTCGAGCACGACCTCGCGCTCGGAGTCGACCTCCGGGTAGGTGGGCCCGAGGAGCATCTCGGACAGGAGCTCGAAGGCGCGATCCGTGTGAACGTCGAGGAACCGCGCGTGAAGCTGCGTCGACTCCTTGCCCGTCGCGGCGTTCACCGCCGCGCCCAGGCCGTCGAAGATCTGTGCGATGTCGGCGGCGGAATGGCGCTCGGTGCCCTTGAACAGCAGGTGCTCGAGAAAGTGGGAGACCCCCGCCTTGCCGGGCTCCTCGTCGCGGGAGCCGACCCGCACCCACAGCCCGAGCGCCACCGAGCGCACCGAGGGAACGGTCTCGGTGACGACCCGGATCCCGGTCGGAAGCTCGCTGAGCTCGACGCCGGGGGGGAGCTCAGCGGAGGTTCGCTCGGGGCTCACCTGCGCCCCTGACGGCGCCTGCCGCCGTCAGAGCCCCGGGAGCGGCCGCCGCGCCCGTCGCGACCGCGCCCGCCACCGTCGCCTCCGCGGCGCGGGCCGGGATCGCCGGTCCCCACGTTGGTCAGCTCCTCGCCCGCCTTGCCCTCGATCGCGGGGTCGTCGCTGAGGCGCAAGCCGATCCGCCCGCGCTCGCGGTCGACCTCGACCACCGTGACATCGAGCTCGTCACCGGACTTCAGCACGTCCTCGACGCTGTTCACCCGCTCTCCGGGCTTCACGTTCGAGATGTGCAGCAGGCCGTCGGTGCCCTTGGCCAGCTCGACGAAGGCTCCGAACGCGGTCGTCTTCACGACCTTGCCGGTGAAGCGATCGCCGACCTCGGCCTCCTTGGTCATCGCCTGGATCCGGTCGATGCACGCGTCCACGAGCTCGCCCGAGGCCGCGTACACGCGCACGGTGCCGTCGTCGTCGACGTCTATCTCCGCCTCGAATTCCTCCGAGAGGGCGCGAATCGTCTCGCCCCCCTTGCCGATCAGGGCGCCGATCTTGTCGGGGTCGATCTGAATCGACTCGATCCGCGGCGCGTGCGGCGCGAGCTGCTCGCGCGGGGCGTCGATGGCCTCGTTCATCCGCTCGAGGATGAACAGCCGGCCCTTGCGGGCCTGCTCCAGCGCCTCGCGGAGGATGTCGAAGGTGACGCCCGTGATCTTGATGTCCATCTGGAGGGCGTTGATCCCATCGGCGGTGCCGGCGACCTTGAAGTCCATGTCGCCAAGGTGGTCCTCGACGCCGGCGATGTCGGTGAGTACGACGTGATCGTCACCCTCCTTGATCAGGCCCATCGCCACGCCGGCCACCGCGCTCGCGACCGGAACGCCGCCGGCCATCAGAGCCATCGATGAGGCGCACACCGAGCCCATCGAGGAGGAGCCGTTCGACTCCAGGGTGTCGGAGACGACGCGGATCACGTACGGGAAGTCCTCCTCCGAGGGAACCACCGGGACGAGCGCCCGCTCGGCGAGCGCGCCGTGGCCGATGTCCCGTCGCTTCGGGCCGCGCATGAAGCCGGCCTCCCCGACCGAGAACGGCGGGAAGTTGTAGTGGTGGAAGAACCGCTTCGTCTCGCGCAGGCTGAGGTCGTCGACGCGCATATCCATGCGGGTCGTGCCGAGCGCGACGTTGGACAGGATCTGCGTCTCGCCGCGCGTGAACAGCGCCGACCCGTGCACGCGGGGCAGCGGGTCGACCTCGCACTCGATCGGCCGGATCTCGTCCTGGGCGCGGCCGTCGGGGCGCTTCTTGTCCACGGCGATCCGGCGTCGAATGGTGTCCTTCTCCAGGGCGCTGAACGCGGCGCGGACGGCCGCCACGCGCTCGGGGTCGGGGCTCTCGCCCTCGGGGGCGGCCGCGTAGGCCTCGACCACCTGCTCCTCGACCGCGTCGGCGGCGTCCTGGCGGGCGAGCTTCTCCGGGACCTGGGTCGCCCCGTCGAGCGCGGACCCGTGAGAGCGCCCGATCTCCTCGACCAGCGCCTCGTCGAGCTTCGGCTCCTCGATCTCGTCCTTCGGCTTCCCGGCCTTCTCACGCAGCTCCTCCATCGTCCCGCAGAGCTTCTTGATCTCGCTGTGGGCGATGTCGAGCGCATCTAGGATCTCGGCCTCGGTGACGCCGTCGGCGCCGCACTCGACCATCAGGATCGCCTCCTCGGTGCCCGCAACGATCAGGTCCATCTCGAGGTCCTCGTAGGCCTCCTCGGTCGGATTGATCACGAAGTCGCCGTCGAGCTTTCCGACCCGCACCGAGCCGACGTGGGCGGAGACGGGGATGTGGGAGACGGCGAGCGCCGCGGAGGCGCCGTTCATCGCCAGGATGTCGTAGGGGTGGTCGTGCTCCGCCGAAAGCGGCTGGCAGACGAGTTGCGTCTCGTAGTGCCAGCCCTTGGGGAAGAGGGGGCGGATCGGCCGGTCGATCATCCGTGCGGTGAGGATCCCCTTCTCCCCGGGGCGTCCCTCGCGCCTGAAGAAAGAGCCGGGAATCTTCCCAATCGCGTAGTGGCGCTCCTCGACGTCCACCGTGAGGGGAAGAAAGTCCACCTCGCGCAGCCCTCCGGCGGTCGCGGTGCAGAGCACCATCGTCTCGCCGGCCCGAACCACGACCGCTCCGCTCGCCTGTCTGGCGAGCTTGCCGGTCTCGAAGGAGATCTCGGTGCCGCTGATCTCCACCGAGACGCGGCTCACGTCAAACATGCTCATGTATTCGCTTTTCCCTCCGGGTCGCCATCGTTGCGACCCCTTGCTTCACAGATTCCTCTGCCTAATTAGCGCTCATGCTAGCGAGGCCAGCGCGCGTTCGATCTCGCCCTTGAGCGGCCGGCCGTCCACGAATGCGGCCGGCGTGCCGGCCACGCCGGCGCGGATTCCGCTCTCGAAGTCGCGGCGCACCCGCTCGGCGAGGGGATCGGAGCGGCGCTCGCGCTCGAAGCGGTCCAGGTCGAGCTCGAGCGTGCGAGCACGCTCCCACAGGTGCGGATCGTCGATGTGGCCCTGGTCGAGGTAGATCGAGTCGCACATCTCCCAGAACCGGCCCTGGAGCGCGGCCGCCTCGGCCGCCGCGTGCAGCGCCGGCGCGCGCGGGTGCTTGCTCGCGACCGGAAAGTGACGAAAGCAGATCCGAAGCGGAAGCTCCCGGATCCTCATCCAACTCGCCGCGCAGTGGGGACAGGCGAGATCGAAGTAGACGACCGCCTCGGGTCCCTCGCCGCGCACGTGGTCCTCGGAGCCGACCGGCGGCAGCCCGGCGCTTCTGAGATCCGAGCTCACGATTAGAGCTTGACGAACCGCGCAGCGGGACTACGAGGCGTCGAGCGCGTCGAAGATCAGGTTGGCGCCGGGAATGTCCTTGACCGAGGACTCGGCGTGCGACCACCGCACCACACCGTCCTCGCCGACGAGGACGAGGGAGCGGTTGTCGGTCCCGAAGTCCTCCTGGTAGGCCCCGTACCCGCGCGACATGCCGCCCTTGGGGTGAAAGTCGGCGAGCAGGGGGATCGTGAGGTTGAGCTGCTCGCGGAAGGCGCGGTGGCAGTACGCCGAGTCGATGCTGACCCCGACGAGGCTCGCCCCCCGATCCTCGATCTCGCCCAGCACCTCCTGGTAGATGCTCAGCTGGTCTGTGCAGACCGGGCTGAAGTCCAGCGGGTAGAAGGCGAGCACGAGCTTGCCCCCGGAGAAGTCCCCGAGCGCGACCGGATTCCCGTCCTGGTCGGGGAGGGTGAAGTCGGGGGCCCGGGCGCCGGCCTCGATCATTTCGGCGCTCCCCTTAGTTCTTACTTGCGAAGCCCGAGCTCGCCGACCAGGCTGCGATAGCGGTCCAGCTCGGTGCTCTCCAGGTAGCGCAGCAGCCGCCGGCGCTTGCCGACCAGCATCAGCAGGCCGCGCCGCGAGTGGTGGTCCTTGGTGTGCTGGCGCAGGTGCTCGGTGAGCTCGTTGATGCGCTCGGTGAGCAGCGCGATCTGCACCGCCGCCGACCCGGTGTCCGCATCCGAGTCGCCGAAGCGGCCGATCAGCTCCTGCTTTCTCTCCTTCGTCAAAGTCATCGGCTGGAAGCGGTGAAGCTAGCACAGAGCTCGCGGGCCTCCTCGACGTCCCGGTGCATCTGCGCGACCAGGTCCTCGACGCTGGGAAAGCGCCGCTCCCCGCGCAGTCGCTCGATGAAAGCGATGCGGAGCCCTTGCCCGTAGAGATCCCCGTCGAAGTCGAACAGGTAGGCCTCCACGAGTAGGCCGCGGCCCGTCTCGAACATCGGCCGCACCCCAACGTTGATCGCCGCGGGATTCCCGTTGGCGAAGCCCGCGTACACCCCGTGGCCGGGCACCGCGAGCGAGTCGTCGGGGACCAGGTTCGCGGTCGGAAAGCCGAGCGTCCGCCCGCGACGGTCCCCCTCCATCACCTCGCCCTCGAGCAGAAACGGCGCTCCGAGGCACCGCCCGGCCGCCGCGACGTCGCCCGCGGCGATCAGCGCCCTGATCCGCGTCGAGGAGACCGTCTCGCCGTCGACCTCGACGAGGGGAACGACGCGGGTCTCGAACCCGTCGTGCGAGGCGAGCATCTCGGGGTCGCCGCGGGCGCGGGCGCCGAAGCGGAAGTTCTCCCCCACCGAGACCTCCTTGGCGCCGAGCCGCTCGACCAGGACGCCGCTCACGAACTCCTCCGCCGGGATGCGCGTGAACTCCTCGTCGAAGGGGATCACGACCAGCTCGCTCACCCCCAGGCCGTCGATCACGTCCCGCTTGATCTCGAACGGCATGATCAGCTTCGGCGTCGCCTCCGGGTGGAGGATGCTGAGCGGGTGGGGCTCGAAGGTCAGCACGGTGTCGGCCCTGTCGATCACGGCGCGGTGGCCCACGTGGACTCCGTCGAAGGTCCCGATCGCGACGTGGCGCTCCCCGGGCTCGGCATCG
>Ga0299907_10003527_pt1 | contig 10029 bp, 7 predicted proteins | sample RVTome_16_FD_198680 | JGI IMG/M metagenome (GOLD analysis project Ga0299907, IMG submission 198680) | Soil microbial communities from uranium-contaminated site in the Upper Colorado River Basin, Wyoming, United States - RVT152D67 (version 2) ... | reverse complement strand
TGCGCGGTGTAGGCGGTGTGTTCCCGCGACGTGTAGGCGTCGAGCGAGCCGCCCCGGCTCTCCAGCTCGAGCGCGAAGTCGCGCGCGCTGCGGCGCTCCGAGCCCTTGAAGACCATGTGCTCCAGCAGATGGCTGACGCCGCTCTGCTCGGGGGGCTCGTGCACGCCGCCCGCCCGAACCCAGACTCCGGTCGACACCGAGCGCACGCCGGGCACGCGCTCGGTGAGCACGGTGGGCCCGCCGTCCAGGACGCTGCGCGCGAACGTCGGCGCATACGCGGAGGCGCGCGCCGGCCGACCGGGCCGGACGCGCGCCGTCTTCTTCCGCGAAGAGTGGGTCACCGTGGTCGTTCCCCGCTCGGGTGCGTCAGCGGCTCGCCGCGCTCTTTGCTGGCGATCGGCTAGGCCGAGGGGGCCTCCGCCATCGGGGCCTCCGCCGTCCGCGACTCCGCCAGCGCCGCCTTGCGGGACAGCCGCAGTCGGCCCTTCTCGTCGATGGCGAGCAGCTTGACCTTCGTGATGTCGCCGCTCTTGAGGACGTCCTCGGTCCTCTCCGTGCGCCCTTCCTGCAGTTCCGAGATGTGGCACAGCCCCTCGGTTCCAGGCAGGATCTCCACGAACGCCCCGAAGGTCGTCGTGTTCTTGACGACTCCCTCGTAGACGCGGCCCACCTCGGGCTCCTCGGTGATCGCCGCGACCATCTCCCGGGCGCGCTCGCCGCCGACGCCGCCGGGGCTCGAGATCGTCACGGTGCCGTCGTCCTCGACGTTCAGCTCGGCGCCGGTCTGCTCCTGGATCGACCGGATCGTCTTGCCCTTGGGGCCGATCAGGTCGCCGATCTTCTCGGGGTTGATGCGCACCGTGATGATGCGCGGCGCGTGCGCGTGCAGCTCCGGGCGGTGCGTCGAGAGCGTCTTGTCCATCTCGTCCAGGATGTACAGGCGCGCGCGGTTGGAGCGCCGGAGCGCCTCCTTCATGATCTCGACGGTCAGCCCCGCGACCTTGATGTCCATCTGGATCGAGGTCACGCCCGCGCGCGTGCCGGCTACCTTGAAGTCCATGTCCCCCAGCGCGTCCTCGACGCCAAGGATGTCCGTCAGGACCGCGACCTCGTCGCCCTCCTTGATGAGGCCCATCGCGATGCCGCCGCACGCCGCCTTGATCGGCACGCCCGCGTCCATCAGCGCCAGCGAGGCGGCGCACACCGACGCCATGGAGCTCGATCCGTTGGATTCGAGCACCTCACTCACGATGCGGATCGTGTAGGGGAAATCCTCGTACGCCGGCAGCAGCGGCTGGATCGCACGCTCCGCCAGCGCGCCGTGCCCGACCTCGCGCCGCGACGTGCCCCGGAACGGCTTGGCCTCGCCGGTGGAGAAGGACGGGAAGTTGTAGTGCAGCATGAAGGACTTGTTGACCTCCTGCTGCACGTCGATCGAGTCGATGCGCTGCTCGTCGCGGGAGGTGCCCAGCGTGACGGTGCCGAGCGCCTGCGTCTGCCCGCGCGTGAACAGGGAGGATCCGTGCGCGCGGGGCAGCAGGGCGACCTCGCCGCTGATGTCGCGCACGTCGTCCAGCCCGCGGCCGTCGATGCGCTGGCCGTGCTCCAGCACGCGCGCGCGCATCGTCCTCTTCTCGATCGTACGGATCTCGGCGGAGATCGTGCGCCCTTCGTCCGGGTAGGCCTCGGCGAGCGCCTCGTTGACCTCGTCGTGGATGTCGGAGACCGCGGCGTTGCGCTCGGCCTTGTCGGCGATCTGGAGGGCGTCGGCGATGCGGCCCGCCACCAGGTCGCGCACGCGGTTGCTCAGCTCCTCGCTGGCGCCGACGGGCGTCCATTCCATGGTCGGCTGGCGCAGGCCGTCCAGGAACTCCTCCTGGAGCGTGATCAGCTCGCGGATGCCCTCGTGCGCGGCCAGCAGCCCCTCGGCGATTTCGTCCTCCGGCACCTCCAGCGCGCCGCCCTCGACCATGATGATCGCGTCGCTACTGCCCACGACCACGATATCCACGTCGCTGAACTGCAGTTGCTGGAACGTCGGGTTGAGGATCCACTGGCCGTCGATGCGGCCCAGGCGAACCGCCGCGACCGGCGTCTCGAAGGGGATCTTCGAAAGGTTCAGCGCGATCGAGGCGCCCAGCAGCCCGAGCACGTCGGCGTCGTTCTCCTGGTCGGCCGAGAGCACGATCACGTGGACCTGCGTCTCGTTCTGGAAGTCGTCCGGAAACAGCGGCCGGATGGGCCGGTCGATCTGCCTGGCCGACAGGATCTCCTTCTCGCCCGGGCGGCCCTCACGCTTGAAGAACCCCCCCGGGATCTTGCCCGCGGCGTAGGTCTTCTCCCGGTACTCCACGGTGAGGGGGAAGAAGGGGAGGTGGGTCGGCCGGTCCTGCGCGGTGGCGGTGCAGATCACCGCGGTTTCGCCGTACTGGATGTAGCAGGCGCCGTGCGCCTGCTTCGCCATCTTGCCCGTCTCCAGAATGAGCGGCCGTCCGGCGAACGTGGTTTCGATTCTTCTGTGCATTTCTCTTTCCTGTCGTCGTGCGGGACGCCCTAGTGGCGCGCCGCTGATGTCGTACTGCGTTGCGACGACGGGGCCCCTGCCGGCCGTGCCCGACCGAGAACGGTCTCCCGCTCCCGGCCTGCACGCCCGACGGCCCCGTCATGCCCGAAACGGGCGCCCCGTTGGCGCTCGCCGCGGGCCGGGCCGAACGCCCTAGTGGCGCAGGCCCAGATCCTCGATCAGCGTACGGTACCGCTCCAGATCGTTGCGGCGCAGGTACTCGAGGAGGCGCCGACGCTTGCCCACCATCTTGAGCAGGCCGCGGCGGCTGTGGTGATCCTTGGCGTGCGCCCGGAAGTGGTCCGTCAGGTCGTTGATGCGCGCGGTGAGGATCGCGACTTGAACCGGAGCGCTGCCCCGGTCGTTCTCGTGCAGCTGGTATTTCTGGATGACGTCGTTCTTGTTGATCGGCATGCCGCTGGTGCCTCCGCGAGAGTCTACGCTGATCGGGAAGCGAAACTTCGATGTAAGTTTTCGCAGCCTGAGAAGATAGCGCGATCGGGCAGGTGTGGCAACGCTTTGGCGGCCTCGCCAAAGGACTCGTTCGTGGGCACAAAAGCGCCGAGCCCCGCGGCCTGGCTCTACCGCGGGGCTCGGCTGGTGCGGCCGGCCGACATCAGCCAGCCGCGAGATCCATCACGATCAGGCGCCGCCCTTGCCGGGCAGCTGGATCGGAGCCACGCGCTCCTCGAGCTCCTCAGCCGAGAACTCGATCGCGTTCGCGTCCTTGCCGGTCTGCTGGCGGATCTTGTTGCGCTGCTCGTCCGTCAGCTCGATCCGCACTGGCTGGTTCTTCTTCTCCATTGTGTTCTCCCTGCTGGGGTTCTCGACAGGGCCCCGTTGGGCTTCGGCCGATCACCATTTTCTCTATCGTCACTCCAAGATGCACTTCTTCGGCGGCGCGCGAAATCGCCTGGGGCACCCGTTGGATGTGACGTGGGTTACATCGATTTCGACGCTGCCGGCCGGCGGATCAGCCGAACTCGTCCAGGACGAGGTCGTCCAGGTGGACGCGAATCACGTTGCCGTGCTCCGCCATGAGGTCCTCCTCCTCCATGAGTTCCTTCATCATGCGGGAGATCACCACGCGGGTCGACCCCACGAGGTCGGCCAGCTCCTGGTGCGTGGGCCGTACGAACTCGACCTGGCCCGACCGGCACGCCTCGCCGTCGGACCGCGCGATCTCCAGCAGGGCCATGAGCAGGCGCCGTTTCACCGGCAGCAGCGCGATCTCGCCGATCTTCTCGTAGGCGTGCCTGACCTCGGCGGCGAGCTCGCCCAGGAGCCCCCGGGAAGCGCCCGGGAACTCGCCCAGCCACGCCTGGAACGCCTCGGCGGGGATGCGGGCGATGCGCGAGTCGCGGAGAGTGACGGCGGTGCCCATGTGCACGCCCTGCGTGAAGAGCGCGTCGAGCCCGAGCAGGTGTCCGGCCCGCACGACCTCCAGGGCGACCTCCCGCCCCTCGTCGTTCATGAGGGCGACCTTGACGCGGCCCGCTTCGACGTAGCCCAGTGAGGTGCACGTGTCGCCGTGGCAGAAGAGCACGTTGCCCTTTGGATAAGCGCGCGCGACGGCGATCCGGCCGAGGCTTTCACGCGCCCGCGGGTTCGCGTGCAGGAACGCGTTCAGCCCGCCGGACACGGCCACCTCCTGCGCGGAGCTCACAGGAGCCAGTCCACGCGGACCATGCGGCGGACGGAGCGGGCGAGCGCCTGCGCGACCGTCACCCGCCGGGCTTCGATCTTGGCCCGTCCGCGGAGCCCCGGACGCAGCACCATGCCCGGGTCCGCGAGGGTGGCCAGGACCTCCACGGTCCCGCGCGCGCTCGCTGGGCGCACGGTTTCCACCACGGCTTCGAAGTCCGTGGCCGGCCACGACGCGAAGCGCACGGCCACCCTGTCGCCCGTTTCTACGTCCGCGACGTCCCGCTGATCGAGCAGGATCCGCAGCCGGAGCGGCGCGGGCGCCCACAGCTCGAGCAACTCGTCGCCGCGCGCGGCGCCGGCGCCCCGCAGGAGGTCGGTGTGCGGCGTCGCGATCACCGCGTCGAAGGGGGCGTCGACGGTGAGCCGGGCGGCCCGCTCCTCCAGCACTTCGAGGTCGCGGCGGCGGCTCTCCAGCGCCAGCTCGGCGGCGCGCAGCCGCTCGGCGCGTCCCCGGGTGGCCGCGACCTCGCGCTCCAGCGCCCCGACGGTCGCGCGCGCGCTGGCGAGCGACACGTCCAGTTCGTCCGCGCGCAGCCGGATCACGGCCTGGCCGCGCCGGACGCGTTGCCCCTCGCGGGCCATAACCGCCTCTACGCGCGCTTCCTCCGGAGCGCGGAGCCACGTTCGGATGGTCGGCTCCACCAGGGCCTGCCCGCGCGCCCGGACCGTCCATGGCGTGACGAGCGCCGCGACCATCAGCACCGCGAGCGCCGCGCCGGAGAGCGCCAGGACGCGGCGCACCTTGGCGCTGGAGAGGCGGTCGCGCGCCCAAACGCGCCCCACGCGCAGGAAAGCGGCGAGCGAGTTGCGGCCGGCGAACCAGCCGCCCGCCGCCACCGTCACCCAGCCCCAGCCCCCCCAGTGGCGGACGACGAAGCGTCCGAAGATCACCGCCATCGACCCCAGCAGCACCGTGGTGTACAGCAACGACAGCGTCCCGTACGTCAGGAATACGCGGCGCTCCCTGTCCGTGGCGGTCGGGATCTGGACGTCCATTTGCAGCACGCGCTTCTTCACCCACGCCGACAGGTACGCGAACGCACGGGGGCGGAGGTTGGGGATCTCCAGCCAGTCCATCAGGGCGTAGTAGCCGTCGAGCGGGATCAGCGGGTTGAAGTTCACCAGCAGGACCAAACCCCCGGCGAACACGAGGGACAGGAACGCGACCTGGTTCATCAGCGTGCCCGGCTGGGTGAGCACCCATACGACCGCTGCGGCTCCCGCGGCCACGAGTTGGATCCAGCCGCCGGCGAAGGTGACCCACAGGCGCTCCGAGCGTTTCTCGAACGTCCAGGCGTCGTTGACGTTGCAATAGAAGGAAGGGCCGAAGTAGAGGAGCATCGCTCCCATCTCGTGCACCTCGCCGCCGAAACGCTTGCAGGTCAGCCCGTGGCCCATCTCGTGGATCAGGATGATGACCGCCACCGCGCTGTAGAGAATCACCACCGTGCCGAGCGAATAGAACGCGGGGTCGTACATGCTGAGCATGCCGGCGGCGAACGCGTCCCAGTGGGTCGCGACGATGATCGCGTAGGCCGCGAACGCGACCGTGGACAGGGCCAGGAAGCTCCTCGTCCAGAAGAACGACAGACGGGGGACCCAGCGGTCGAAGAGCGCATCCGGATCCCCCATGGAGAAGCGCATGCGCAGGAGGGTGTTGCCGTGCCCCGACAGCTTCATGCGCCGCTCGCGCCGCAGTGCTTCGGCGAGCACGGCCCGGCGTTCGCCGGCGGTGCGCTGCGCGAGCCCCATCTCCTTCAGCCGCGCGACGAAGGGCGCCAGGGCTGCGGCCCCGGCGTCGATCCCCCGCTCCGCTGTGAGCTCGGCCGCGATCTGCTCCAGCGTGCGCGTGCCGTCCATGCGCCGCATCAGCCAGACCTCCACCTCGCCGAAGCGGAAGTACCGCAGCTTGATGGGATCCTTCACCACGAACGAGAGCGTCCCCTCGGACGTCTGTTCGACGTACGTGAGGCCCGGCTGCATGCGCGGACGCTCGTGCGTCATGGACCTCAGCCGCCGTCCGTCGACGCCGCGCCGGCAGGCGCCGCCGCGCCGGGGAACACGCGCACCGACGAGCCCGGCCGCAGCGGCCCCGGATCGGCAACGTCGATGAGCACGTCCACCGTGCCGCTCGCGGGGTCGACCGCGGGCGCCACCCGCGCCACGCTGCCGAACACGCGCGTCCCGTCGAGCGCCTCCAGGATCATGCGGCGGCCCGGCTCGACGGCGGCGGCGGCGGATTCCGGCACGCGCACGAGGGCGCGCAGCGGGCGCAGCGCGGTCACGCGGAACAGGGGATCTCCCTCCTCGACGTAGGACCCCAGGCGCACGAAGCGGCGCGTGACGACGCCGCCGAAGGGCGCGCGCACGCGCGTGCGCTCCAGACGGGCGATCGCGTCCTGGTGGGCGGCCACCGCGGCGCGCAGCCTGTAGGTGGCCTCCTCGAGCTCGACGCGCGTGGTCAGGTCGCCCTCCGCCAGCGTGCGCGTCCGTTCCTCCTGATGGCGCGCGTAGTCCACCGCGGCCTCCGCGGACGCCACGCCCGCGGCCTCCTCGTCGCTCTCCAGCGACGCCAGGCCCTGGCCCGCTGCCACGCGGTCCCCCATCTCGGCGCCCAGCGACCGAACGTGCCCGTCCCGGCGCGCGCGGATCTCGGCGTCGCGCTCCGAATACAGCACGGTGTACAGGCCCTCGGCTTCGCCGTCGGCCGGAGCCGGGTCGCGCCGGGCCGCTCCCTCGACCGGATGGGCGAAGCCGCGCTCGGTCTCCTCCACGTCCGGCAGCGCGGCGGCCGCGACCACGGCGTCGACCTCGTCCTCGTCCGCCTGCACCTGCGTGCCGCAGCCGGTCACCGCGAGCAGCGGCGCCAGCACCAGGGGCCACGCCCGGTGTCCCGGCCGGCGACGGCCGGGGACGCGGGGCGGGTTCGCCAGATCACGTGTTCGGTTCATACGGGTAGCCACCACCAGAATCCCATGCGGGCCGCCCGCCACGGACGGCGGAAAAGCACGACCCAGAGCGGGCGTGAATCGGTCAGCACCTTGGCGCGCGCGTCCATGCCGGGCCTCAGGAGTCCGGCGCCGTTGTCCAGGACGGCGCGCACGGTGAAGGTGCTCGGGACTGCGAGCGTGTCCGCGCCGGGTGCGACGGCCGTGACCCGGCCCTCGTAGGTGACCGCCGGGTAGGCCTCGACGCGCAGCCGCACCCTGTCGTCCAGGTCTATCAGCCCGATGTCGGCCTGGTCGACCTGGAGCTCCGCCTCCATCCACGCGGGGTCGCCCACCCACGCCACCGGATCGCCCACGCCCACGCGGCTGCCAAGGCGCTCGTTCATGCGCGGGGTGAGGATGACTCCTCCGGTGGACGCGCGCACCGTGTTCCACTGTTCCTGACGGCGCAGGACGTCGAGCGTCTGGCTCGCCTCGGCGGCGCGCACGCGCGCCAGCGACGCTCCCAGCGCATCGTTGCCGGCCTCGGACGCGAGCGCCTCGCGGCGCGCCACCGCGAGGTCGCCCTCGGCCGTGAGCACGTCGCGCTGGCGGTCCTCGCTGCGCAGGACGACGACCGGATCGCCGGCCATCACGGTCTGGCCCTCCTCCGCTGCGACGCGGTCGATGACGCCGCCGACCTGCGCGCGCACCGGCCGTTGGAGGACGGCGCGCACGGAGGCCTCCTTCGCCGCGACCCGGACCGGCAGGCGGATCACCGTCAGCGCGATCAGGACGACCGCCGCGATGGCCGCGTACTTGAGAAGGGTCGCGCGCGGCAGTCGCGCGAACTCGCGGCGCTTGCGGCCGAGCGGCTCCAGGAAGGAAATGAAGGGCACGCCCGCGTACAGCTGCGCGTTCCGGAGCGCGAGCGTCGAGCTCGCCGCGAGCAGCCCGGCGGCCTCCTCGTGCCACTCGGTGAACGCGTCGGGCTCGGCGAACTCGAACAGCAGGACCCCGAGCCTGCCCTCCGCGTCGCGGATCGCGAGGGACAGCACGCCGCGGACCGCGTTCCGCTCGAGGTACTCGCCGAACCGCTCGCGCAGGCGCGCGCCGGACGCGTCGTCCGGGTCGGCGACGTCGGGCACGCGCAGGTCGTCGCCGCGCTCGCCGACCCAGGCCAGGAAGGACTCCAGCTCCTTTACGGCCACCGCGCGCCGGTCCACGGTCTGCTCGCCCGAGATCGCCGCGACCTCCAGGCGCTCCTCGGCCCACACGCCGAGGACGCAGCGCTCGTAGGGGATGGCCTCGCCGCCGAGGTTGACGATCGACAGGTGGATGCGGTCGAGGTCGAAGGTGCCCGCCACTTGGTGACTGAAGTCCAGCAGCGCGTGCAGGTCGCGGGCGCGGCGTTCCGCTTCCAGCATGCGGGCGTTGCGCAACGCGGCGGCCGCGTCGTCGCCCAGCGCGGCCAGGAACGCGAGGTGCCGGTCCTGGAACAGGTCTCCGTCGCCGCGGCGATTGGCCACGGCGATCCCCCCGACCACTTCGCCCCGAACCTCCAGCGGGACCGCCATGGCCGAGCCCGTCGAGAAGCCCGCCGCCTCGTCCAACTGTGGCAGGTAGCGGGCATCCGTGGAGGCGTCGGTCACGAGCACGGAGCGGCGGTTCAGGACCGCGTCGCCGACCAGTTCCGCGCCCAGGGGAATTTCGACGCCGACCAGCGCCTCGCCGATTTCCCCGGCCGACATCAGGCAGCGCAGGGTCTCGCCCTCCAGCACCCAGATCGAACCCATCTCCGCACCGAGCAGCTCCAGCGTGGCGGTCAGGATGTCCGGGAGCAACTCCTCGAGGTCGAGGGTGGAGTTGAACTCCTGCGACAGCCGAATGAGCGTGCGCAGATGCGCCTCATCCAGGCCCTGGAGCGGGCCTTCGTCGGCGTCGCGGAGTTCCGTGTCGGGCGGGGAGGACATGGATGCCACCTCCCAAGAGACCAGCTGTTCGGCAGCTCCCCCACCCCAGTTGGCCTCCCGTCCACCCGGAGCGGCGGAGCCGAGACGTAGCCGGCGCGCGGCGCCGGCGATGTGCCGTGATTCGCGGCCGGCAAGGGCGGCCGCCAGGGCACGGCGTTCAATATTCCCGGGCAGGGGCCTCCCGCACAAGCGGGTGGCTCATGCCCGGCGCAGCGCCGCCTCCGCGTCGCGCACGTCCCGACGTATCGCCGCCACCAGGTCGGACACCGAATCGAAGCCGGCGACGTCGCGGAGGCGGTCCACCAGCTCAAGGCGGAGGCGGCGACCGTAGAGGTCGAGGCGGTGCTCGATCAGGTGCGTCTCGACCGTGACCCGGGCGTCGTCGAACACCGGGCGCGGGCCCACGTGCAGCACGGCATCGAGCGGGCCGGCGGGCACGGGTGAGGGTTCCTCCGACGCAACGTCGGCCAATCGCGGTCCATCCGGCGAAACCGCGGCGGGCGCGGGGCCTCCGACCCACGCCCGCGCCGCGTAGATCCCGGCAGCCGGGAGCAGCTTGCCCCCCGGGATGTCCAGGTTGGCCGTCGGCACGCCGATCTCGCGTCCCCTTCCCTCCCCGCGCACGACCTCGCCCGTCAGCCAGTAGGGGCGGCCCAGCATCACCTCGGCCGCGCGCACGTCGCCCACGGCCAGCGCGGCGCGGATCGCCGACGAGGATACCGGTCCCGCCCCGCCCGCGGGCGCCAGATCGAGCCGCACGGGATCGACCACCGTCACGCCGAATCCGAACTCCTCGCCCAGCCGGCGCAGCTCCTCCGCGTCGCCGACACGGTCGCGCCCGAGCGCGTGGTCGTGGCCG
>Ga0299907_10003526_pt1 | contig 10029 bp, 8 predicted proteins | sample RVTome_16_FD_198680 | JGI IMG/M metagenome (GOLD analysis project Ga0299907, IMG submission 198680) | Soil microbial communities from uranium-contaminated site in the Upper Colorado River Basin, Wyoming, United States - RVT152D67 (version 2) ... | reverse complement strand
CAGGACGCCTTGGGCGCCAGGCTGCGCCCGCAGTGGGGGCAGAAATCGACGCACGCCGGAGGCAGCGACGACCAGCATTCCTGGCAGCGATTCGGTCTGGTGGTCACCGTGCGCCCCTCCTGATCACCCTTTCTTGTCGGCGAACGGGCGCCGGGCTGAAGGGGTCAGGCGCCCGGGGCGCGCCACATCCATCCCTTTGGTGCCATCTGGCCGGGCAGTGCCGGTGCCGGGCCGAACGATAAGGCCGTGCAAAGAGGTTCAAGAGGAGGGTTCGAATCCGCCGATACCGCGAGGGAAGAAGCGGCATGGTCCAGAGCGCCGACCGTTGTGCCGCGGCAGCGACCCCAGCTGAGGAGGGGGGAGCATGACCGACCGGACCGTGCACGAGCTGACCCGACCGCCTGACCTGGCTCTTCCCGGCCTCCTCGAGGTCGAGCGGACGGCCCGGATCGAGGCCGAGCGGCGCCAGACCGAAGCCGAGCACGTCGTCCACGTCCTCCAGCGCAGCCTGCTGCCGCCCTCCCTGCCCGAGATTCCCGGGGTGGAGCTCGCCGCCCGCTATCACCCGGCCGGCGACCACACCGAGGTGGGGGGCGACTTCTACGACGCCTTCTCCCTGGGTGTGGGCCGCTGGGGATTCCTCATCGGCGACGTGGCCGGCAAGGGCCCCGGGGCCGCGGCCACGACGGCTGTCGTGCGGCACACGGCCCGGGCCACGGCCCGGGTGAGTGGCGGCCTCCGGGTTCCGGAAGCGGTCAACGCCGCCCTGCTGGAGTCGGATCAGGAAGAGGGGTTCGCCACCATGGCCTACGGCGACCTCCGCCTCGCCGAGGGCCACGTGGCCGTCCGTCTCTTGTACTGCGGGCATCCCCCGGCGCTGCTGGTGAGGGCCGGCGGCCACATCGTCGCCGTCGAGGGTCGCGGCCCGCTCCTGGGCCAGTTCCCCGTCATCAACGTCGTGCCGGTGGCCCTGACCATGTTCCCCGGTGACGTGCTCGTCCTGGTCACCGATGGCGTCCTGGAGGCCCGGGCGCCCCGCTCGTCCCTGCCCCGGAGCCCCGACTGCTTCCTCGAGGAGCAGGGGCTGGCCGCGGTGCTGGCCGAGACGAGAGGCGAGCCGGCGACGACGATTGCCAGGAGCATCGAGGAACGCACGGTGACCTTCTCCGGAGGAGGCCCGGCTGACGATCTTGCCGTCCTCGTGCTGCGCATCTTGACGGAGGGCGAGGTGGCCATATAGTAAACGCCTCACTCACTATCGTAGACACGCTCGGACCCCGGGGAGGGTGTCATGAAGACGGTCATCGTGGGCGGAGGCGCCGGGGGGATCGGAGCCGCGGGAGCGGCCCGGGCCGCCGACCGGTCGGGCGAGGTCGTGGTCTACACCGAGTTCGAGGACGCCGCTTACAGCCCGTGCGGCATTCCCTACGTCCACGGCAAGGAGATCCCCGACTTCGAGCGGCTGTTCCTGGCCGGCAAGGAGGCCTACGTCGAGGCCGGGATCGACATCCACTACTCGACCAGGGTGACGGGGATCGACGTGGGCCGCCGGGTGGTGACGGTGGAGGGCGAGGGCGAGGGCGAGGTGGGCTGGGACCGGCTGATCCTGGCCACCGGCTTCGACTACGCCGATCCCGGCGTGCCCGGCTCCGACCTCGAGGGCCTCTACTACGTGAAGAACATCCGCCGGGCGATGGAGTGGGACAAGGTCCTCGACCAGACCAAGGTGGCCGTGGTCGTGGAGGCCTCGCCGCTGGGCCTGGAGATGGTCACCGCCCTGCCCCACCGGGGCATCGAGACCCACCTGATCGACCCCCATCCCTGGGCCCTGGCCGAAGCCGCCGATCCCGACATCGTCGGCCCGGTGGAGGATTCGTGGGCCGAGATGGGCGTGAAGATGCACTTCAACACCGCCCTGGAGGCATTCCTGGACGACGGCCGCGGCCATGTGCGCGGCGTGCGCACGTCCGGAGGCGAGCTGCCCGCCGACCTGGTCGTGATCTGCACCAAGAAGGTGCCCCGCAACGACCTGGCCGCCGCCGCCGGGATCCAGATCGGTTCCACCGGCGGCATCGTGGTCGACGAGCGCATGGCCACCTCGGTCTCGGGGGTCTATGCCGCCGGCGACTGCATCGAGGTGCCTCACGGCGTGGCCAACATTCCCCTCCAGGGCCTCTCCGGTAGCCACGCCTACGCCCAGGGCAAGGTGGCGGGCACCAACGCCGGCGGGGGCCGGCGGAGCTACCAGCCCGTGTACGTCCCCTGGGGCATGGTGGCGGGCAAGTGGATGATCGGCGGCGTGGCCTTCGGCGAGACCCTGGCCGCCGCGCTCGGCATCCCCCATGTCGTGGGCGTGGCCGAGGGCATCTCCCGGGCCCGCTACTACCCCGACAACAAGACGCTGCGGGTCAAGCTCCTGGCCGAGCCGGGCAGCCTGCGCCTCATCGGCGCCCAGATGGTGGGCGGCGAAGGGATCAAGGAACGGGCCGACTTCCTGGCCATGGCGGTCAAGATCGGGGCCACCCTCACCGACCTGGCCAACCTGGAGAACGTCTACTCGCCGCCCCTCGGCGCCCTCAACGAACCCATCGCCCTGGCGGCCCAGAACGCCCTGGCCGGGCTGAACCGCCCCGGCGATTAAGCCTTCTCGGTGACCCGAGTGTCGTCGCCGGCTGACGTGCCGGCGTCGACGCCGTCGAGCACGGGCTGGCCCAGCCCGAAGGTGTCGGCGCGCAGGCCGAGGCGCAGCGACTCGACGGTCAGGAGCTCGCCCGGAGCCACGTTGCCCAGGTTCACGCCGGGGCCGAAGCGGCGCACGAACCACGCCTGCTGGGGCGCCCGGGGGGCCTCGAACACGACCCAGCGCAACCCGATGGTGGCGGCCAGCGTGTCGGCCAGCTCCTCCCGCACCCGCCCGTCGGAGTGGTAGAGCCCCACGGTCCCGCTCTCGCGGCCCTCGGCCAGTACCCAGGTGGCTCCGGCGTCGAGGTCGCCCGTCATCTCCTCGGCCCACGAGGCGGGCGACACCGGGATGGCGGGGTCCTTGGAGCCCACCTCGGAGATGGCCACGAAGTTGCGGCTGGCGGTGGCGATGAGGCGCCGCTTCGCCTCCAGCGGCATGCCGCAGGTGCCGTTGGACACCTCGACACAGGAGAAGCCGGATTCCCCGGCCCAGTTCAGGCATTCCTCGGCCCGGCCCTGGGCCCAGGCCACTTCGAGGAGGGTGCCGCCCAGACAGGCCCGGATCCCGGCGGCGCCGAGCGTCGCCACCTTCTCCTCCACGGTCGGGTCCAGATAGGCGGTGCCGAAGCCCAGCTTCCAGACGTCGACGTACTCGCCCGCAGCCGTCAGCTGCGATCGCAGTTCGGGAAGCGGCAGGCCCTTGTCGATGACGTGCGTCAGTCCGACGAATCGGGGCTTCTCGCTCCGGCGGGGCAGGCGGAGAAAGGATGGCATGTCCAATAGTAGACAGCCATTCAGTTTAGTAGTCAAGTTCGGCGGCAGCCCCGCCGGAACGAATGTCTCAGGCCGCCGTTTCCATCTCCGCGCCGTACCTGCCCTGGCTGGCGGCGGCGGCGAGGTTGAGGCGGTGGGCCAGGGCCAGCTGGGTCGCCTCGCCGTTGGCCGCCTTGCCGCCCCAGGCCCTGAGGGCGGGGTCCTGGAGGGCCCGGCCGAAGGAGTAGGTCAGGGCCCAGGGGGCCTGTCCCCGGGCGTTCATGGCGTTCAGGTGGGCCGTGGCCAGCTCCGGGCTCTGCCCGCCGGAGAGGAAGGCGATGCCGGGGACCTCGGCCGGGACGTTTTCGGTCAGGCAGCGCAGGGTGGCCTCGGCCACCGCCTCCACCGAAGCCCGGTCGGGGCTCTGCTTGCCGGGGAGCACCATGTTGGGCTTGAGGATGATGCCCTCCAACATGACGCGCTGGGTCGCCAGCTGGTCGAAGACAGCCCGGAGGGCGGCGGTGGACACCTCGAAGCAGCGCTCGATGGTGTGGCTTCCTTCCATCAGCACCTCGGGCTCGACCACGGGCACGACGCCCGCTTCCTGGCACAAGGCGGCGTAGCGGGCCAGGGCGTGGGCGTTGGCCTCCAGGCAGGTAGTTGTAGGGCGGGCCTCACCGATGGCGATGACCGCTCGCCATTTGGCGAAGCCCGCCCCCAGCGCCATGTACTGCGCCAGGCGCTCTCGTAGGCCATCGAGCCCCTCGGTCACGGTCTCGTCGGGGCAGCCGGCCAGAGATTTGGCGCCCGTGTCGACCTTGATGCCGGGCACGACACCCCGGGAGGCGAGGAGCTCGGGAATGGGCGTGCCATCGGCTGTCGACTGGCGCAGTGTCTCGTCGTAGAGGATCACCCCGCTGACCGTGTCGGGGACGGCCGCGCAGGTGAAGAGCAGCTCCCGGTAGTCCCGCCGGCTGTCGGCCGTCGACTCGATCCCCAGGGCTTCGAAGCGCTTGGTGATGGTGCCGGTGCTCTCGTCGGCGGCGAGGATCCCGCGGCCGGGAGCGATCAGGGCCTGGGCGGTGGCGATGAGCTTGGAGCTGTCCATGCGCTGAACCTAGAGAGCGCAGGGATGGGCGACCTCACCCCCCAGGGTGGTCCTCCGGGGGATGCCCGGGCCTGGGGCGCGTCGGAGAAAGGCGCATTGAAGGGGGTGCGTGCTTGGCTGGGCGGCGGGGGGCCTCGCACCCTGCCTGCAGGTGCCCGTGTTGCGACAGTGCCGCATGGTGCCCTCCTCCGCGTAGGGTCAGCAGGAAAAGCACCTGGCAGGTGCATTTCCTGCTGCGCGTCTCTGGCGGCGGCGGCGGCGGCGTGACGGACCACGACCGGCCAGCCGACCACACGCCCCCCTCCACCGCGTCTTTGTCGGGGCCCGTCGAGCCCCTTTATCGAAGAGCGATGCGCAGCTCCCGGAGGCTGTCCGCCTGGCGGCCCAGGCCCAGGCGCAGGCCGAGGAGCAGGTCGGCTCCCGAGGATGCGCCCAGAGAGGCGATGCGGCTGATGGCGGTGACCGCCGCCGCCCGGTTGCCGGCGGCGAGGGCGATGAGGAGGCCGTGGACGGGCTCCACCGCCTGGCCCCGGGCGGCCCAGGCGAGGAGGGCTGAGCTGAGGTCGGTGGTGACGGCGGTCCGGGCGGCGGCCCGCAGCTCGGGTTCGGCGCCGGCACCGGCCAGGGCGCGCCGGGCGAGGAGGATCCCGGCCAGGGCGTCGTCCCCGGCCGGGGTGAGGCCGGGACCGAGGCCACCCAGAACGGCGGCGACGCGGCGGAGATCCCCGCCCCGGAGGGCCGATTCGGCTTCCCGCAGCGCGGGCCGCCAGGGCCCGTCGAGGAGTGGGGAGCGCGGGGCGGTGGTCAGGACGTCCAGGGCGAGACGATCCGCCGTCCGCAGGCGGTCCGGGTCGGGCAGAGGACCAAGCCAGGTCACGGCGCCGGCGAAGGGGAGGCGCACCCCCGCCACCTCCAGCCACTGGTCCCCGACGGTCACGGGGGCGTGGAGCCGCAGGCCCAGGCCGGGAGCCGGGTCCGCCCGGATCCAGAGCGGCCCGAGGGGGACGTCGGGCGCCACCAGGGCGACGATGCCGCCGGCCAGGCGGAGATAGGCCGCCCGCCGGTAGACGGCGACCACCGTGCCCGGCCCGGGCCCGGCCAGCGCCTCCCGGGCCCCGGCCCCGACCTGGAGGCGGCTCACGCCAGCCGGCGGTCCAGGGCGAGGAGAGCCTGCTGGAAGCACTCCAGCGGGGCCACCGCCACCCCGGCGCCGACCTGGCCCGTCCCGGCCGAGGCGTGGAGGATGCCGGTGTTGATGCGGGGGGTGATGCCCGTCTCCACCACCCGGCGGACGTCCACGCCGATCGGCGTCCCCCGGAAGTCCAGCAGGGCGAGCTTGAAGCGGGTGCTGCGCCCGGCGCAGATCCGGTCCATGTCCTCGGTGAGGCGGACGGCATCGGCCATGGTGCCGCCCACGAAGGAGGCCACCGCAGGCGACGCCGCTCCGGCCGGGCCGCCCAGGCCGACGAGCTCCAGCAGGGCGCTGTCGCCGATGTCGGGGGCGCTCGTCTCCGGGCCCTCGCCGGAGTAGTACAGGGCATGGGTCACGGGCGGGGAGGGAGCCAGGTGCCACTCGTCGTCGCCGGGGAGGCGGACGCCGAACGTCGTCCCGTTGCGAGCCATGCCCCACACCACGCTCGACCCCCGGACCTGGGCCGCCCACTCGGTGAGCGAGCGGGCTCCGGCCATGGCCAGGTTGAGGAAGAAGAGGTGGTTGGAGGCCAGGAACGCGGCCAGGTCGACCCGGCGGGGGTCCTCCAGGGCCACCAGGTGGGGGAGAAGGTGGCGCCAGAGGATGTTGGTGGTGGCCTGGGTGCGCATGTGCACGTCGTCGCCCATCTGGATCCCCTGGGCGGCGAGGCCGAAGACGTCGATGGGACCGGCCCCGCGCAGCGCCTCGGCCAGCAGCGGGCCCGCCACCTCGGCCAGGAAGACGAGCCGCTCGATGGCGGCAGGGGTGTCCCGGCCGAACCAGGCCACCTCACCCGGCCCCTGGTTGATGGCCGAGAAGGCCCGGGTGCCGGCTTCGCGGCACTCCACCACCCACACCCAGGCCGACGGGCCGACGGCGCTGGCCATGGGGATGACGGTCATGTGGGAGTTGGCCGGCTCCAGGAGCACCTCGCCCCGCGCCACCAGTGCTCCCGCGTCGGCCGGGGCGGCGGCCCAGCCTTCGGCCACCACCGCGGCCTGCACCGAACGGCGCAGCGGGTCGCACATCTCGTCCCAGGCGATGGCGGGCCCGCAGTGGAGGATGGTGCGCTCCCCGAGGTCGGGGACGACCCGGGAGGCGGGCTCGAGCCCCACCAGCAGGGGAACGCCCTCGTCGAGGCGGCGGACCACCTCGGCGTTGGCCTCGTCGATCGCCTCCCCCCGGGATCCGTAGAGCCTCTTGAGGGCGGCCACGGCCTCGAGATCGCCGCCGGCCGGGATGCGCCAGTCGACGGTGGCCACCGGGCGGTCCTGGTCCCGGATGGCGTCGGTGAAGAGCGAGAGGCCGACGTTGACGACGGCCACGTCCTCGGGGAGAACCAGCTCGGTCACGTCTCGAGCGCGGAGGCGTAGGCGGTCAGGTCGATGGCCATGGGCTGGTGGGGGAGTCCGACGTAGACCTCGACGGGACCCCGGCGCTCCCACCCCAGACGCTCGAAGAACCGGACGTTGGCCGGCTGGATGTGCGCCTGCATCTCCCGGCCGCCGAGGCGGGAGGCCGTCGCCACCGCGAAGCGGACGAGCGGCATGCCCAGGCCATGGGCCCGCACGGCGGGCAGCACCGCCAGCCGGTCTCCCTGCCACAGCCCGCCGGCCGGCTCGAGCGGGTAGAGCCGGACCGCGCCCGCTGCCACCGGCCCGGCGAAGCCCAGGACGGCGATGGTGGTCGCCTCTTCGTCGTGGGCGTCGACGTCGGAGCCGGCGAAGATGCCCTGTTCGGTGACGAAGACCTCGTGGCGGATGCGGTGATGCAGGGCGAGCTCGCCGGCGTGGCGGGCCATCCGGCACGACAGGCGGGGCCGGCCGGCGAGGAGGATGGCCACATCCGGTTCCGGGAGGGCGAAGGGAGAGATGACTCCCTGGCCGGGCTGGGCCGAGAGGGCGGTGCGCTCCGCCACGCTCAGGCCCGGGCGTCCTGGAGGGGGATGCGGGTCTGCCCGGCGTCCTGGACGGGAATGGTGCGCCGGGCCGGCGCGGGGACCTTCCCCCGCAGCTCGCCGACGCGCTCCATCGCCCCCATGGCCGAGCAGGCCTGGCAGCGGGCGCAGCCGGCGGAGACGGCGCCGGCGGCGATCCCCCGGGCGGCGAGGTAGGGCACCACCTGGCGGTAGATCCTCTCGGTGTACTCGGCCGAGGGGGGAACGTGGTCCTCCATGAGGGTCCCGGCGATGGGGCGCAGCGGAACCACGAAGGGATACACGCCGATGTCGATGGCCCGCCGGCAGCCGGCCACCGTCAGCTCGGGGTCTTCGCCCATGCCGAGGATGACGTAGGTGGAAACCTGGCCCTGACCGAAGCGGGCCACCGCCCGTTCCCAGGCGGCGAAGTAGCCCTCGATGCCGGTGCGGGCCTTGGCCGGGGCGACCCGGGCCAGGACCTCGGGGTCGAAGGACTCGACGTGGATGCCGGCCGAGTCGACGCCCATGTCGGCCACCGCGTCGATGGCGTCGAGGTCGGCGGGCGGTTCGAACTGGACCTCGACGGGCAGCCCGGCCGCCTCCTTGACGGCCGCCCCGCAGCGACCGACGTAGAGAGCGCCCTTGTCGGGGGCGGACGTGGAGCCCGTGGTGAGGGTGGCGTCGACGGCACCGTCGAGCTCCTTGGCCGCCACCGCCACCTCGGCCAGCTGCTCGGGGCTCTTGCGGGCGATGGTGCGCCCGGCGGTCAGCGACAGGCCGATCCCGCAGAAGCGGCACTGGTCGTCGTTGCCCCAGTAGGCGCACGCCTGGAGGACCGTCGAGGCCAGGGAGTCGAGGTGGAGGAGGGCGATCTTCCAGTAGGGGATGCCGTCGGCGGTGGCCAGGTCGTAGTAGCGGGGCCGCTGGCTGGCAGAAGCCCCGGCCAGGCGCACGCCGTCCCGGTAGATGCCGAAGCCATCGTCCTCGGGTCGCAGCGAATAGGGGGACGATCCGACCCAGGGGGCGTCGGTGGGGACGGTGACGGCCACGCCCTCGATCCAGAGCATCCCCGAGTCCGACGGCCCGGCTCCGCCCCGGCGGCCCTCCAGCGGGCCCTCCGTCCGCAGCCCCGCGCTCTGGAGCTCGGTGATCAGCCAGGCGAGGTCCACCGGTCCTTCGAAGTCGACCATGTTGACCTCCTCTCCTCGGCCCGGCGCTGAATTTAACTACTTTCCGACATGAGCGTCAACCATAAGAAACGAGTAAGAAACAAGGGGGAACGGTGGAACGTTAGACGCTTGCCAGGCGAAGTGCCGTCTACTATGGTGAACGTGTTTTTTCCTATCCGTCACGGAGGCCCTTGTGGCTCCCGGGGGCGGAGATCAGGGGCCGGAATCGGAGCCCGGGGCACGGGGTGTCCCCGAGGAGGTGGACGTGAGCCATCGGGTGCGCCTGCTCAAAGACGCCTATGTCGATTCGGTCCTCCAGATGGCCGCCACCCGGGCCATGCGGGAGGTCGACGGGGTGGAATGGGCCACGGCGGCCATGGCCACCCCGGCCAACGTGGCCGTGATGGAGGGAGAGGGCTTCGATCTCACCGGGGCGGGGGCCAACGACTGCGTGCTGGCCGCCCGGGCCGGCGACGACGAGGCGGCCGAGGCGGCCCTGGGAGCGGGGGATGCTGCTCTCGGTGGCGGCTCCCGCCGGGGCGGAGCGGGCTCCTCGCCCGCAGCTCGGGAGCCGGCCAGCCTGGAGGAGGCGGTGGCCGAGCTACCCGAGGCCAACCTGGCCATCGTCTCGGTCCCCGGCGACTTCGCCGCCCTGGAGGCCCACAAGGCTCTGACCGCCGGTCTCCACGTCCTGCTCTTCTCCGACAACGTCCCGGTGGAGGAGGAGATCGAGCTCAAGGAGCGGGGCGTCGCCCTCGGTCGCCTGGTGATGGGCCCGGGCGCGGGCACCGCCGTGCTGGGCGGGTGCGGGCTCGGGTTCGCCAACGCCGTGCGCCGGGGCCGGGTGGGAGTGGTGGCCGCCGCCGGCACCGGGGCCCAGGAGGTGATGTGCCTCCTCGACCGGTGGGGGGCCGGTGTCTCCGCCGTCATCGGGGTCGGGGGGCGGGACCTGTCGGAAGCGGTCGGGGGCCGGATGGCCCGCCTGGCCGTGGCCGCCCTGCGCCGCGATCCCGGCACCGACGTCATCCTCCTGGTGTCGAAGCCGCCGTCGCCGGACGTGGCGCGGGCGGTGGTGGCCGAGGCGGGCGACACGCCCCTGGTCGCCGCCCTCATCGGCTTGAAGGAATCGATTCCCGTCCCGCCCACCGTGCGCCTGGCCGCCACCCTGGAGGAGGGCGCCCTCCTGGCCCTCGAGCTCGCCCGGCAC
>Ga0299907_10003525_pt1 | contig 10031 bp, 7 predicted proteins | sample RVTome_16_FD_198680 | JGI IMG/M metagenome (GOLD analysis project Ga0299907, IMG submission 198680) | Soil microbial communities from uranium-contaminated site in the Upper Colorado River Basin, Wyoming, United States - RVT152D67 (version 2) ... | reverse complement strand
CTCGAAACCGTCCGCCCGGACGAGCTCGACCGTGGAGCCGTGCGCCGGCGACAGGTGCATGCCGCCGACGAGCAGCTGCAACCGCAGGTCCGTCCGCTCGCGCAGAGCCACGCACGTCGAGTGGAGGATCCCCCAGTCCTGCCGCCCCGTGCTCAGGACCGCGATCGTGCGCTCCGCAGGGCTCACCGCGGCGCGTCCCAGTCACCGGGGGCGACCAGGTCCCCGGCGATCACCGGGCGCGTCGTGCGGCGTCCCACGAGGTCCGTCAGTCGGGCGGGACCCAGGCCCGTGCCGGGCCGCAGGGCAACCAGGTCGCTGGCGCTGATCGCTCGCCCGGCAGGCAACGAGCGTCGCCAGTGGAGGCTCCTGCGGACGATCGCGGCCATCTCGACCTCGGCCTCACTGGGTCGCTTGTCACCCGAGCCCAGCGCCGCCTCCACGGCCCGGATCCCGTCGGCCATGGTTCGGAACGCATCGGGCTCGAGCGAGGCGGCGTGGTCCGGCCCGGCCATCGATCGATCGAGCGTCAGGTGCTTCTCGACGAGCGCGGCGCCGCCAGCGACCGCCGCAAGCGGGAGCTCGATGCCCAGGGTGTGGTCGGACCAGCCGGCCGGCACGGCGAAGGCGCGGCGCAGGGTCGCGATCGCCCGGAGGTTGGCGTCCGCGGCCGGCGCCGGGTAGCTCGACACGCAATGGAGCAGCGCCACGGGCGGATCGCCGGCGTCGGCGACGGCATCGACTGCCTGGGCGACCTCGACCATCGTCGCCATGCCGGTTGAGATCAGCAGGGGCCGGCCGCGTCGCGCGAGGCGCTCGATGAACGGGAGGTTCGTGAGCTCCCCGGAGGCGACCTTGAACGCGGGCACGTCCAGCCCGTCGAGCAGGTCGGCAGAGGCGTCGTCGAACGGCGTCGAGAGAAACACCAGGCCGCGCTCGCGGGCATGATCGCGGAGCGCCGCCCATTCACGCTCCGGCAGCGCCAGGGCTGCGAGCATCCCCCGCTGGTCGGTGCCGGCCGCCACCGATCTGCGCTGGTATTCGGCGGTCGGGGCGCCAACCGCGGCGAGCGCCTCCGGATCGAACGTCTGGAACTTCACCGCGTCGGCACCGCTCCCGGCCGCGGCGTCGACGAGGCGGTGGGCGAGGTCGGGCCGGCCGTTGTGGTTCACCCCGCCCTCGGCGATGAGGAAGGCGGGTCCCTCGCCGATCCGGCGGTCCGCGAGCTCGAGCGTCCGAATGGGGCGGGAAGCGGCGAACGCCTCGGCGATGACGAAATCCTCCGGCTCATCGATGTCGACGCTCCGTTCGGCCGGGATGCGCAGCCCGAGTGCATCCTCGTCGACGAAGCGGTGCGTGCGGCGCAGCGTGGCCGGGCTGACGACATAGATCGCGCCGGTCAGGAGCTCGTCGGCCTCGGCGGTGTCGCCGGCATCGACGGCGCGGAGCCGCGCGAGGGCCGGACCCCTCTCGAGGTCCCGGCTCATGTGCCACGCGGCCGGATGGGTCGCTGTGACGCTGACGACCGTGCGTCCGTTCGATTCGGCATGCAGCGCCAGGGCCGCGACGAGATCGGCCGGCTCGGTCAGGGGTGACGTCGGCTGGACGAGAACGAGGGTGCGGACCGTGGTTCCGCGGCGCTGGAGCCAGTCCAGCGCGTGCAGGGCAACGTCGACCGAGGACGCCTCGTCGGTGGCCAGCTCCGCCGGCCGGTCGAGCGTCTCGGCCCCCCACGCGCGAGCCGTCTCGGCCGTGCGCGGATCATCGGTCGAACAGACGACCGCGTGCGGACCGCCGGCCAGCCCGGCGGCCGCGCGACGCGCGGTCCGAACCGCCCGGCCGACGAGTGGAATCCCTGCCACGGGCTGGAGGTTCTTGGCCGGGACCCGTCGGCTGCCCCCCCGGGCGGGGATGAGGAAGGCGACCGCGTCGGTCACGAGACCCATGCCAGCAGGTCGGCGGCGATCCGTTCGGTGGCCGAGCCGGGCTCGAAGTGGGCCTCGCTGAACGCGCGTGCGTCGGCTTCGAGGAGCGCGCCCTTGGCCCCGGCTTCGAGGGCCTCGAGCAGTGCGCCACCGTCCCGGATCGAGCGCGCGACGCCGGATGCCACGTAGTCGAGCAGATCGGCGGCGGCGAGGCCGTCGGCGATGAGGTTTGGCGTCCGCACCGCGACCGCCTCGGTCAGAACGGTCGAATGGATCCCGAGATGCGCGTCGGCAGCGGCAAGCAGCCGATAGAGGTCGGTCGATCGAACCGTCGTGAGCGGGGGCGGATCGAACCCACCCGCCGCGGCGACGGCCTCGATCGTTCGCCGGTACGGGCCATCGTCGGGTTCTCCCGGATGGAGCTTGACGACGAGGTGCACGCGCGGCAGCGGCCGATCGACGAGACGGGCGAGCGCGATCGGGTAGTGGAACCGCCGATAGAGCGCACCCCACGTCCCGGAGATAACGACCAGGCGGTCCGAAACCGCAACGCCGAGATCGGAGCGGACTCGGGCGCGGACGTCGGGCTCAGGCGCGATCAGATCGAGCCGCGGCGAGCCACCGACCATCACCTCGTCGTCGCGGTAGACGCTGGCGGTGCGCAACAGGTCGCGCTCCCAGCGCCCGAACACGTAGGTTCGCTGCGTGAGTCGAAGCGTCGCCGGCCGGCTGGCGTGGATGTACCCGTTGTGGCGGCCGTAGATCATGCCGTGCTGAATGGCCGCCACCGGGATCCCGAACGTGTGCGCGGCGGCCAGCCAGTCCTGGCGGTGGTACTCGTCGGCCAGGAGGATCGCCGCCGGCCGAATTCGCCGGAGGAACCGCTCGATCCGCTCGATCACCCGGCTCATGCCCGGCATCCATCGCGAGGCCGACTCGGCCACTTCCGCAGCCAGGAGCGGGCCGAGATCGACGCCTGCGACCTCGACCGGGACCCGCAGACCGTCGCGCCAGGCGGTCATCGCAGGGTCGGGCTGCGGCACGACGCCCACCGAGGGCGTCCTGGGCAGGCCGATCGCGAGTGCGTCGGACGGCAACGAGCGCGGGTCGCGCCCCGCGCCGCAGCGTTCCCACGCCGCGTCGTCGGAGAGGCGCGCCCGGATGTCGAGAACGATCGGGTCGAGCCGGGTCCCGCGCAGCCGGTCGACGACCGGATCGAGGAACGGGTTCATCTGACGCGGGCCGTCGCTGGTGTCCACCCGCTGCATCGCGTGCTCGTGGACGACGAGCAGGCGACCGTGTGGTTCGGCTTCGAGCCCAGCAACCATCGCCTCGACGCATGCCATCCGATCAGCGATGACTTGGTCGCGGGCCGTCCGCGGATCGGCACGCCGGCGCCGGAGTCGTGCGCGGAGGGGCGGGGGGATCATGCTGGCCACGATCCGGCGGAGGCGTGAGCGGCGGTCGCGCCGACGGGCGTCCCCTCTCCGGCCAGGGGGCGAGTGGGGTGCCGGCTCGGCGGCGGAGGCCGGCTCGGGCTCGGGCTCAGTCTCGTCCCGCAGCTCGACCCCACGGCAGGCACAGACCAGGCGCAGGACGTCGACGAGGGCTCGGTCCGTGCCGGCGCTGCACACGATCTCGGCCGGCCGGTGCGTGCGCACGATGTCGTCCGCGATCGATGCCCACAGGATCCGCTCCTGGAGCCACATCCAGTGGCGCAGGCGCACGTAGTACCAGAACGACGTGTCGCGAATCGTCAGCCGATCGACGACGCCCGAGGCCACGGCCCAGCGGTCGAGATGGGCGGAGGTCTCGGCGAGGAGGTCCCGCTCGGCGAGGATGCGCTCGGCCACGTCGCGGACGGCGATCGCGACCGGGGCCGGCGCGCCGGGCCTGCCGGCCGACGTGGATGCCGGCGGCATCCACGTCGTGTCGAGGACCACCGTGACGTCGGCGCCGTCGAGGTCGTCGGCCGTGGGACTGAAGCGGACGACACCGCCGGTCGATCCGCCGCTCATGCGGAGTTCGGGGCGTGCTCCGCCGGAAGGCGACACGACCGCACCATGCGACGGACGGGCTGAGGCCGCATCCGGACAGGATATCGAGTCGGGGTCGTGATGGCCCCACTTCGACGCAAGGGCTATTCTCTGGCGATGCCGACCCTCCGGAGTCGCCTCGGGAACTGGGAGCTGGCTCACGTCCATGCCTGGTCGGACCGCGCGCTTCGCATCCGCGCGGAGCCCGTCCGCCTGATCGATTCCACGACGAAGGTCGCCACGATCGGAAGCTGCTTCGCCCAGGAGCTGGCGAAGTCCATGCGCACGACCGGCATCCACGGCGGGATGCATCCGGGCGGCCTGTTCTACTCGACCGCGACGATTCGTCAGGAGCTGGAACGGATCGCCGGCGGCTGGCCGGACCGGGCTGCCGAGCCAACCTGGCGCGTCGGTGACGGGCTCGTGGACCCGTTCCGCGACTATGACACGCAGCACGCCGATGAGGCCGCCCTCCTTCAATCGCGCGAGGGAGTCGACCGAGCGGCCGAGGCGCTGTTCGAGGGCGCCGGGGTCGTCGTCGTCACGCTCGGGTTGATCGAGACGTGGCGGAGCCCCGCGACCGGCAATACGTTCCGGCAGATCCCGCATCCGGCCGTGTTCCCGAACCTCGGAGCGCAATTCCACCGCCTGACGGTCGGCGAGATGGTCGAGGACCTCGAGCGGATCCGTCGGGTCGTCCGGGATCACCTCGGCGCGGAGCTCGTCATCACCACATCGCCGGTGCCGCTCCACACGACGTTCACACCGCTCGACGTGCGCGTCGCGAACACCGAGTCGAAGAGCCGCATCCGTGCCGCGGTCTCGGAGTTCGTCGATCTCCATCCCGACGTGCACTACTTCCACTCGTACGAGATGGTCGTCACCGCCGAACGGCAGAGCGACTACTTCCGCGACGACGGGCGGCACGTGCACCGCCACGCGGTGCAGCACATCGTCGCGGAGTTCCTGCGCCTCTTCGGCGATCCGGGTCTGCAGCCCGCCGACGAGGACACGTCGTGGCTCACGCCGATCTCGAAGACCGCGACCGAACCGAGCCCGGAGCCATCGGCGACGCGGGCGAAGCCGGGTGGCGCCGCGATCCCCGCCTCACTGCCCCGGCGGGCGGTGCGGAGCCTGCGCCGCCGCGTCCGTTCCGCCCTCGGCGCGGGCGCCGCCCGCTGACCGAGCCTCGGCGCACTCATCGCCGCGCTCAGCGAGATCGCAGCCACGCCTCGATGACGTCCGCGATCCGCTCGCCGGCGCGGCCGTCCCATAGTGGTGGCGACTCGGGCGGCGACGGCGGCGACCCGCCGAGGATCGCCTCGACGGCGGGGCCGACCTCATGCGGCTCGACGAGCCGGTTGGTGCCGTGGGTGATCGTGATCGGCCGCTCGGTGTTGGGGCGGACGGTCAGGCACGGCACGCCGAGCACGGTCGTCTCCTCCTGGATCCCGCCCGAATCGGTCACGACGACCGTCGCCCCGCGCACGAGCGACACGAACGCGAGGTAGCCGAGCGGCTCCACCACGTGCAGGCGCGGGCCGGGCTTCAGGCCGACGGCGGTGAGCGTGGCCTGGCCACGCGGGTGGAGCGGCAGGACGACCGGGAGTTGGGCCGTCACCGCGTCGAGCATCGCCACGAGCCGCGCCGCCGCCTCCGGCGTGTCGACGTTGGCCGGCCGGTGCAGCGTCGCGACGGCGTACCGCCCGTCGAGCTCGTACTCACGGCGGGCGGCGTCCGGATCGAACCGCTCGAGGTTGGCCATGAGCGTGTCGATCATCGGGTTGCCGACGAAGTGGATCCGGTCGGCGCCGACCCCCTCCCGCCCGAGATTGTCGATCGCCTCGGGACTCGTCACGAAGCACAGGTCGGAGAGCACATCAGTGACGCGCCGATTGACTTCTTCGGGCATCGTCATGTCGAAGCTGCGCAGGCCCGCCTCGACGTGCGCCAGGGGCTGACCGAGCTTGCTCGCGACGATCGCCGTGGCCAGTGTCGAGTTGATGTCGCCATAGACCACGACGAGCGCGGGTCGCAGCTCGAGCAGCGCCGGCTCGAGCGCCATCAGGAGCGCCGCCGTCTGGCCGGCCTGGCTGCCAGATCCCACGCCGAGGTTGAGGCCGGGCTCGGGAAGGTCCAGGTCCCGGAAGAACACGTCGGACATCGCGGCGTCGTAGTGCTGGCCGGTGTGGACGACCAGCTGCTCGATCCCGCGACGCTCCAGGGCCTTCACGACCGGCCCGGCCTTCATGAAGTTCGGCCGCGCCCCGACGACGTGGACGATCTGCGTCGGCATCGTCAGGCTGACGTCGCCGGCAGGGCCCAGCCGGCCCCGAGCCGCAGGACCTGGCGATCGCGAGAGGTCCGGCCGCGCGAGTTGTTGACGGTGTCGACGACGAGGTCGGCGACCCCGTACACGTGCTCCCAGTCGACGGCCCGGTGGCCGGCGAGGACCACGACCACATCGCTGCCCAGGACCTCATCGAGCGGCACGGCCTCGTAGCGCGATCCGTCGGCCGCAACAAACGTCTCGACGTGCGGGTCGTGGTAGGCGATCAGCCCACCGCGTTCGGCGAGGCCGGCGATGACCTCGGCGGCCGGCGAGTTCCGGGCATCTCGAACATTGGGCTTGAACGCCACGCCGATGATCCCGATTCGCGCGCCTCGGACTGCCCGACCACGCTCGTTGAGCGCTTCCGCGACGAGGTCGACGACGTGACGCGGCATGCCCAGGTTGATGTCGCCCGCGAGCTCGACGAACCGGTCGACGAAGTCGAACTGGCGCGCCCGCCAGGCCAGGTAGTAGGGATCGACCGGGATGCAATGCCCGCCGACACCCGGACCCGGCAGGAAGCGCATGAACCCGAACGGCTTCGTGTCGGCGGCCTCGATGACCTCCCACACGTCAATGCCCATGCGCTCGCACAGCAGGGCGAGCTGGTTGACGAGCGCGATGTTGACGTTGCGGAAGACGTTCTCGAGGATCTTGGCGAATTCCGCCACGTCCGGCGACGAGAGCTCCACGACCGTGTCGTTGATGGTGCGCAGGAGCGCGGCGACGCGACGTGTCGCCTCCGGCGTGGTCGCGCCGACGAGCCGGGGGACCTGGCGCGAGGCACTGGCCGGGTCGCCGGGGTTGACCCGCTCCGGCGCGAAGGCGAGGTCGAAGTCGACCCCGGCGCGCATGCCGTCGCGCTCGAGCACCTCGCGGAACGGGCCGGTCGTCGTGCCCGGAAACGTCGTCGACTGGAGGACGATCACGTGGCCCGGGCGGAGCGAGGCTCGAATGAACTCGGCGGCGGCCAGGACCGGTCCGAGATCCGGGTCCTTGGCGGCATCGATCGGCGTCGGGACGCACACGAAGATGGCTTCGGCATCGGCGAGGGCCGCCTCCGCGGGCAGTTCGATGCGCAGGCCGTGGTCGAGCGCAGCCTGCAGCCGCGCGTCCTCGACATCGTCGATCGGTGACGTGCCACCGCGAAGCTCGCGCACTCGATCCTGGCTCGCGTCCACGCCGACCACCTCGAGCCCGGCCTCCTCGAAGGCGATCGCCAGGGGCAGACCGACGTAGCCGAGCCCGATGATCGCGACGCGCCCGTCGTTGGCCATTCGAACCTCCAGGAGCACCCCGTCGCCGTGCGGGGATCGATGTCGGGCAGGGTGGGACGCGTGCCAGTCTAGCCGGACGATGGCCCGCTGGACGCCACGGGCTTCTCGAGCACGACCTGGAAGAACCCGCGTTCGAGGTCCTCGCGAGGATACCGACCCAGGACGTCTTCGAAACGCCGGTAGAACGCCTCGTCGAGCGGGTAGTGATCGAACGACAGGGAGCGGATGAGGAGCCCGGCGCGCAGGAACTCGAGCTCGTACTGCTCCCAGGTCAGGCGGTTCACCCAGGACGCCCCGCGCGGGACCTTCCCGGCCCGCCCGAGGGCCTCGTAGATCACGTCGTCCTGGAAGAGCAGGTGCGGGAACGGGAAATGGATGTCGCGGGCCCGGTGCGAGGCGGTCGGCCCGCGGTACAGGTTGGCCCGGATCCAGGCGAGCGCGCCGGGCTTCATGACCCGCTGGAGTTCCGCGATCGCCTCGATCGGGCGGGTGATGTGCTCCCAGACCGTGAACGAGATGACGCGCTCGAACGTCTCGGCTGGGAGCGTTCCGCGGTCCGCGATGTCGCCGTGCACGAGATGCACCCGGTCTCCGGCCAGGGCAGGCCACGAATTGCGCGGCGTGACGTCGATGCCCCACGCGTCGCAGCCCAGGTGCTGGCCCAGGTACCAGACCTCGTACCCTGCGGCACACCCGATCTCGAGCACGGTCCGGTCGGCCAGTCCGATCCGGTCGTGGATCGCGGCGAGGCGCCTTCGCGATCGATCCGCCAGCGTCGTCGGGTCGTATCTGGGCGCGGCGCTGACGATCGGTTTGGCGGCGTACTCGGCGTTGAGCTGCTCGAACAGCGCCAGGTCGTAGCGGGTCGGCGGCGGCGGGCGGCCGGGGTCGGACGCGGCCTCGAACGGCCGGTCAATCGCTGGCGGCTCGGGCCACGGTTCGGGCAACGCCGCCGGGCGCGGCTGGATCGCAAAGTGCGTCGGGTACGCGGCGTTCCCGGCGTGGCCGGTACGGCTCGCCGGCCCGTTCGCCGAACGCGCGGCCCGGATCCGCCGGACGATGGGCCCGGCCACGCGGCGCACGAGCTCGTTGCGGCGAAGCCGGCGCTCGAACCTGCGGATCACGAGCTGCCATCCCGGCCCGGATCCCGCCCGGCCACGGATTCGACGAGCGCCACGTAGGCCGGCGCCTCGTTGTCCCAGGACAGTTCCCGGGCCCGGCCCGCCGCGCTCCGGGCAGCCGTCTCCCGGAACTCGATGTCGTCGACGAGCCGGAGGATCGCCGAGGCAAGACTGTCCGGATCGCCCGATGCGTACCAGGAGAGCATTTCCGGATCGAAGTGCTGGCGGGCGGCGGGCAGGTCGGCCGCCACGACCGGTTTGTCCATGACCGCGTACTCGAGCGCCTTCGTCGGCATGCTGATCTCGGTGAACGGGTCGCGCCGGATCGGCGAGATGCCGATGTCGACGGCGGCGATCGCCGCCGGGACGTCCTCGAGCGGGATGCGGCCATGGAGCGTGACCATGTCCGCGATGCCGAGCTCCGCCGCGAGAGCCGAGAGGATCGGTTCGGCATCGCCGCGGCCGTAGATGTCGAAGCACACCGGCAGGTCGGGCCGCCGTTCGCTGATCCGCCCGAGGGCGCGCACGACCGCGTCCAGTTCGTACAGTGGGGTTACGGCCCCGGCGTACACCAGCCGCAGCGTGCCGTCCGCCATGAACGGCCGGCCGGGCAGCGACTCCGGGCGGAACCGTCCGAGCGACGGGCCGTTCGTGACGACGTGCAGCTTGGCCTCCCGGTAGCCGAGTCCGAGGAGCCGTGCGTGACGGGCCTGGTTCACCGAGATCACGACGTCCGCAAGACCAATCGAGAGGCGCTCGGCCAGATGCAGGAGGCGGTCCGAGACGGGATTCGCGGCCCGGGCGAAGCGGCTCTTGAAGAACTCGGGCGTGGCCTCGTGCAGGTCGAGGATGACCGGCACGCCGACCAGTCGCAGCGGCAGGGCAGCGACGACCAGCGGATCCGGCGGCGCCGCCACCTGGACCACGCGGTAGCGCCGCCGGCGATGGGCACGGGCCAGGGCCCAGCCGGACCGGACCAGGAACGACGCGTACTCGCCGAGGTAGGTCGGCAGACCCGCGCCCTGGTGGCGGGCAACGTCGATCGGGACGAGCCGGATCCCCGAGCCGGCCGCATTCGGATCGCCCGGCCCACGCAGGCTGAAGATGTCGACCTGCCAGCCGGCGCCGGCCAATGCCTCGGCCTCCCGGCGGATGCGCGGATCCTCCTCGACCACGCTGTGGGTCACGATCGCGATCCGCTTCACCCGGCGAGCCTCCGGTACAGCCCGATGACGTGCTCGCGCTGAATCTCCCACGTGTAGCGCTCGAGAGCGGTGGCGCGGGCGTGGCGGCGCAGCCGGTCCCGCTGCTCGGGAGCCGCGTTGATGAGCTCGCCGATGGCC
>Ga0299907_10003524_pt1 | contig 10032 bp, 8 predicted proteins | sample RVTome_16_FD_198680 | JGI IMG/M metagenome (GOLD analysis project Ga0299907, IMG submission 198680) | Soil microbial communities from uranium-contaminated site in the Upper Colorado River Basin, Wyoming, United States - RVT152D67 (version 2) ... | reverse complement strand
CAGACCACGATCTCGGCGCGAGTCAGGGACACTTCGCCACTCGAGTCGGTGGTCGTGCGATGGAGCCCGGACGGCGGTGCTCAGCGGGAGACGGCCATGGAGTCGGTGGGCAATGACATGTACGAGGCCGTGATCGGGCCTTTCACCACCGTGCAGACCGCGGAGGCACGGATCGTCGCCTTCGACGATCGGGGCAACGCCGGGGGTGCTTCGGCATCGGTCGCGGTGGTCGCCTGCCCTTAGGGGGGCCGTCTTTACATCAGCGAACGGATCGGCCATCGTTGTCGCCGATGAAGGTCGTTCTCGCATACTCAGGGGGCCTCGACACCTCAGTCATCCTCGCCTGGCTCCGTGAGGAGTACTCGGCCGACGTCGTCACCTACACCGCCGACGTGGGCCAGGGTGAGGAGGTCGGCCAGGCGCTGTCCAAGGCTCTGGACACCGGCGCCGTCGACGCCGTGGTCGGTGATCTCCGCGCTCCCTTCGTCACCGACGCTGTCTTTCCCGCCCTGAGAGCGGCCGCCGTCTATGAGACGGAGTACCTGTTGGGTACCTCTCTAGCCCGCCCCATAATCACCCGCGGCTTGGTGGAAACGGCCCGGGAGCACGGCGCCGACGCAATCGCCCATGGAGCCACCGGTAAGGGAAACGACCAGGTTCGATTCGAGTTGTCCACGGCAGCACTCGCACCCGAGCTGAAGACGATTGCCCCGTGGCGGGAGTGGAAGCTGAAGGGACGAGCCGACCTCGTGGCGTACGCGGAGGCTCGAGGCATTCCCACCCCGGTGACCACGGAGTCTCCGTACTCGATGGACGCCAACCTCTACCACATCTCGTACGAGGGTGGGATTCTCGAGGACCCTTGGGCGTCACCGCCCAAGGGCATGTTCCGCATGACCACCGACCCCGAAGACGCGCCCGACGAGCCCCAGGAGATCGTGATCGGGCTGGAGGCGGGTGACCCGGTCTCGGTCGACGGCCAGGTGTTGGAGCCCGTAGAGCTCCTCTCCCATCTCAACGATGTCGCCGGCTCCCATGGCGTCGGCCGCATCGACATCGTCGAGAACCGATTCGTCGGGATCAAGAGCCGTGGGGTCTACGAGACTCCGGGGGGGACCGTGCTGCACGCCGCCCGTCGTGCGGTGGAGTCGATCGTCCTCGATCGCGAGGTGCTCCACCTGAGAGATGCACTGGCCCAGCAGTACGCCCGGATCGTCTACAACGGCTTCTGGTACTCGCCGGAGCGGCGCACCCTCCAGGCGACCATGGACCACATCCAGGGGGCTGTGACCGGTGAGGCGAGGCTGGTCCTCTACAAGGGCACCGTGCGAATCGTGGGCCGCCGCTCACCGAACACGATCTACGACGCCGATGTCGCCACGTTCGAGGCCGACGAGGTCTACGACCAGGCCGACGCCAAGGGGTTCATCAACCTGAATGCCCTCCGCATCAGGGGATACGGCGACGATTCATGACCCTCTGGGGTGGTCGCTTCGACGGCGCCATGTCGGAGGTGACCCGGCGCTACACCGGTGACGAATCCGATCGGCGTCTCCTCGAATTCGATGTGCGCGGCTCCGTCGCCCACGTGACGATGCTGGGAGCCACCGGGATAATCGAGCCCGCCGAGGCCCAGACCCTGGTCGGAGGGCTGCAGACGATCCTCGATGAGGCCGCCGACTTCGAATTCGAGCGCAGCGACGAGGACGTGCACACGGCAGTCGAGCGCAGACTCGGCGAACTGGTGGGACAGGTCGCCGGAAAGCTGCACACCGGCCGATCGCGTAACGATCAGGTGGCCCTGGATCTGCGGCTCTATCTCACCGCCGCCGCCCGCGAGCGGATCGGCCAGCTCCATGCCCTGACAAATGTTCTCACCGACCTCGCCGAGCGGCACGCCGAGACTCTGATCCCTTCTTTCACCCACCTCCAGCAGGCACAGGCCACCACGCTCGGTCATCATCTCCTCGCCTACGCGTGGATGGCGATGCGGGATGCCGACCGCTTCGGCGACTCATTGGATCGGACAGCTGTGTCGCCGCTCGGCGCCGGCGCGTCTGCGGGCTCCTCACTCCCTCTCGACCGGCAGATGACGGCGGACGCCCTCGGTCTCTCCGCTGTCATGCCCAACTCCATGGACGCGGTCGGCTCGCGGGACTTCGTGGCCGAGTACGTGTTCTGCTGCTCCCAGGCCATGGTCGGGTTGTCACGACTCGCCGAAGAGGTCATTCTCTGGGCGTCCCGGGAGTTCGGGTGGGTCACACTCTCCGATGACGTGAGCACCGGCTCGTCGGCTTTGCCCCAGAAGCGAAACCCGGACATCGCCGAGCTCATCAGGGGCCGCTCGGCCGGGGTGATCGGCGACCTCACCTCGATCCTCGCTCTGCAGAAGGGTCTCCCCCTCACCTACAACCGCGACCTCCAGGAAGACAAGCGAATCGTGTTCCACGCCGACGATGCACTGGCCGGATCGATCGAGGCGATGGCAGCACTCCTCGCCGGGCTCGACTTCCATCCACCCCCACCGGGGTCGACGATCTCGGCCCTCGACCTCGCCGAGGCCATGGTTCGCCGTGGTGTCCCCTTCCGCGAGGCCCACACCGAGGTGGGCCGTCTCGTACGTCATCTCGAAGGCGAGGGACGGTCACTCGACGAGGCGACCGCCACCGACTTGGAGGCAACCGATTCCCGTTTCGAACCTTCCGACCTCGATCTCCTCGACCCGTCGACGTCCTTGCGGCATCGCGCCACTGAGGGGTCGGGGAGCCCGCGATCGGTCAGAGATCAGGTGGCGGCGATCAGGGAGCTACTGGGCCGCCCCGCCCGATCCGTTGGGTGACCCGCCGTTCGGCGAGGCGGCGCCCACCGTCCAGGTCCCGTGGGACCGGATCAGCTTGTCCAGATCTCCGGTGCCCAACTTCTCCTGGGCCTGTGCCACCTGGACATTGACCTGGGTGTCGTAGGCGGGCCGGGACACGTCACGGAAGATGCCGAGCGGGGTCGGGCCATATGGCCCGTGGGAGAGACGGCTCAAGGCGAAGGCGATCGAAGGGTCCTCCCTCGTCTCATCATGGACGAGGATGGCCTTGGGATCGACCGACGATGAGTCCACGACCTCGGCCTGGCCACCCCTCATGACCACGGCCTTGGCGCCCTCGTCGAAGACGATAGGCTTGCCGTGCTCGAGATCGATGCGGTTGTGCACCCGCTCCTCCTTGCCGGTGAGCTGGATGAAGGCCTTGTCGTTGAACACATTGCAGTTCTGGTAGACCTCGATGAAGGCCGATCCCTCGTGGTCGTAGGCCTTCTGCAGCATCTCCTGGGTGTGGCCGCGGTCCATGTCGAGCGTGCGGGCCACGAATGATGCCTCGGCTCCGAGTACCAGCGAGATCGGGTTGAACGGGTAGTCGAGCGAGCCGAAAGGTGACGACTTGGTCGACTTGCCCACCTCCGAGGTCGGCGAGTACTGGCCCTTGGTCAATCCGTAGATCTGGTTGTTGAACAGGATGATCTTGAGGTTGACGTTCCGGCGCAAGGCGTGGATCAGGTGGTTGCCCCCGATGCTGAGACCGTCGCCGTCACCGGTGATGACCCACACCGACAGGTCGGGGCGGGTGGTGGCGATGCCGGTGGCGATCGCCGGGGCCCGACCGTGGATCGAGTGCATCCCATAGGTGTTCATGTAATACGGGAAGCGACTGGAGCAGCCGATGCCCGAGACGAACACGAACTCCTCGCGGGGCCGGCCCAGGCCGGCGAGGAACATCTGCACCGAGGCCAGGATCGTGTAGTCCCCACAGCCGGGACACCACCGGACCTCCTGGTCGGTCTGGAAGTCTGCTCTCGTGTATGCGGGGGAAGTCATTCCACCATCTCCATGATCTTCTCGGCGATCTCGCTCACTTTGAACGGCTCGCCAGCCACCTTGTTCAATCCGACTGCGTCGAGCAGGTATTCCGCTCTGATGACCTTGAGGAGCTGGCCGGTGTTCAGCTCGGGGATGAGGATCCTGTCGTAGGAGCGGAGCACCTCGCCGAGGTTGTTCGGCATCGGGTTGAGGTAACGGAGGTGGGCGGTCGCCACCTTGTGACCCTCCAACCGGACCCGTCTGGCTGCCGCCCTGATCGAGCCAAAGGTGGATCCCCAGCCCAACACGAGGACGCTGGCGTCTTCGTCGCCATTCACTTCGAGTTGGGGGATGTCGTTGGCGATGTTGGCCACCTTCCATGCCCGGGTGTCGGTCATCAGCTGGTGGTTCGCCGGGTCGTAGGAGACGTTCCCTGAGATCGCCTCTTTCTCCAGGCCACCGATCCGATGCTCGAGGCCAGGGGTTCCGGGGACCGCCCAGGGACGGGCGAAGGTGTCGACATTCCTCATGTAGGGGAGGAACGTCCCGTCCGGGCCGTTGGCCTTGGTGACGAATCCGACTTCGATCTCCGGTATCTCGCTGACGTCCGGCAGCAGCCACGGCTCGGAGCCGTTGGCGATCTGGTTGTCGCTCAGCAGCAGCACCGGCGTCATGTAGGTGATCGCGATCCGGGCGGCCTCGATCGCCATGTTGAACGCCTCCGACGGTGTGGCGATCGCCAGCACCGGGATCGGGGATTCGCCGTGTCTCCCGTAAAGGGAGAACAACAGGTCGGACTGCTCCGGCTTGGTGGGCAGCCCGGTGGAAGGACCACCCCTCTGCACGTTGATGACGATCATCGGCAGTTCCAGCATGAAGCAGAGTGAGATCGTCTCCGACTTGAGGGCGATCCCCGGGCCCGACGACCCTGTGACCGCCAGGTTCCCGGCGAAGGCGGCGCCGACGGCGCTGCCGACTCCGGCGATCTCGTCTTCGGCCTGGAAGGTGCGCACCCCGAAGTTCTTCTGCCTGGACAGCTCGTGGAGGATGTCGGAGGCGGGAGTGATGGGGTAGGTGCCGTAGAACAGCGGCAGGTTGGCCTTCTGCGCGGCGGCGATGAGGCCCCAGGCGAGGGCGGTGTTCCCGTTGATGTTGGTGTACGTGCCCTCACGCAGGGTGGCCGGCTTGACCTCGAATGTGGTCTTGGTGGCCTCGGTGGCGACCCCGAAGGTGTACCCGGCCTGGAAGGCGGCCTTGTTGGCCGCGGCGACCTCGGGGAGCTTGGCGAATTTCTTCTCCACCCACTCGATGGTGGGCTCGGTGGGGCGATGGAAGAGCCACGCCATCAGCCCCAGGGCGAAGAAGTTCTTCGAGCGCAACACGTTGCGCCCGCTCACGCCGGTGTCCTTGACGGCTTCCTTGGTCAGCTCGTCCATCGGGACCTTGATGACCCGGTAGCCCTCGAGCACCCCATCCTCGAGAGGATTCGCCTCATAGCCGGCCTTGTCGAGGTTGCGCTCGTCGAAGGTGTCGGTGTTGACGATCAACGTCCCGCCTTGGCGAAGGTCCTTCAGGTTCTTCATCAATGCGGCCGGGTTCATCGCCACCAGGCAGTCCGGGGCGTCGCCGGCCGTCAGGATGTCGAAGTCGGCGATCTGCACTTGGAAGCTGGAGACACCGGGAAGGGTGCCCGCGGGGGCACGGATCTCGGCTGGGAAGCTGGGGAGGGTGGCGAGGTCGTTGCCGAATAGTGCCGAGGCGTCCGTGAATCGGCTGCCGGCCAGCTGCATCCCGTCGCCGGAGTCCCCGGCGAATCGGATCACTAGTTTGTCGAGCTCTTCGGTGGGTGTGGTCGAGGGATCTGCGGTGGCGATTTCATCAGCCACTTTGGGTCACTTCCTTGAGTGGTTCGAGCGCGGACGCGGGCGCCGATCTTGGGTCGGCATCACTGACCGCCCGTGGTTTGTCATGCACATCCAAGTCTATCGACCGCCTGTGTTAGGTGAATTCTTCGTGGCAGGGGTGAATGCAACGGTTTCGACCTCCTCGAGCCATCGCCCCAAGCCGAGGAGAAGAGGCTCGCTGTCGAGGTCTCCGATCACCTGGAGGGATGCGGGAGGCTCTCCTGTGCCGGCGAGCGGGAGGGCGATCGCCGGGTGGAGGGCGTGGTTGACGATCGCCGTGAAGTAGGAGAGCACGGCACGGTGGCTCTTGTCGCCGATGAGGTCGTCGCCGATCACTTTGCGCATGGCCGGGGTCGTGGGTGTGATGATGAGATCGACCGTGTCGAGGGCGTCGGCGAAACGCTGTCTGATCATTTTCTGCCACTCCCTCGCCTCGGCTACTTCCTCGGGCGTCAATTCTTCGACAGCGATGATCCGTTCCTCAACCGCTTTTCCGTATTGCTTGCCTTGGAGTCTGAACTCGCGGTGCACTTCCGCCACCTCCTCGAGGGCACCGACGATGTGATGGCTGGGGTAGGTGTCGGGCATCTCGATCGGGTGGACGGCGTGCCCGAGACGCTCGAGACCCGAGATCGCCCCGGCGAAGGCGTCGGCGACCTGGTCACTGACCGGTGCGCCCCCGAACCAAGGCTCGGGGACCCCGAAGCGGAGCGTGCGGCGCGCTGGCTCGGGAGTGTCGTCGCCCGACATCGCCCTGTAGGCGAGTGCCGTGTTCTCGACAGAGTCCGCGAGCGGGCCCACCGTGTCGACCGAGGGGACCAGGGGGAACACCCCGTCGAGGGGGATCTTCCCATACGTGACTTTGAGCCCATGAGTGCCGCACAAGGCAGCCGGCACCCGGACCGACCCACCCGTGTCGGTGCCGATGGCGATAGGGGTGATCCCGGCGGCGACGGCCGCTCCGGAGCCTCCGGACGATCCCCCGGCAGATGTGTCGAGGTCCCAGGGATTACGAACCGGGCCCCAGTGCTCGTTCTCCGAGTTGAACCCGAACGCCCACTCATGGAGGTTGGCGCGGCCGATTACCACCGCACCTGCGTCTTCCAGTCGGCGCACGCTGGCGGCGGTCGTGGTGGCGGTCTCGGCATAGAACCAGGAACCGCAGGTGGTCACGCGCCCCTCGTGATCGATCAGGTCTTTGAGGGCGATCGGTGTCCCGGCCAGAGGCCCCACATCATCACCCCGGGCGAGCCGGTCGTCGATGTCGGCGGCCCGAGCCAGGGCACGTTCATCGTCTATCGAGATGAAGGCGTTCAGTGTCTCCTGGGTGGCGTGGGCCATGGCCAGCGCACCCTCGACCCGCTCGGTTGCGCTCGGCTCAGACACGACGCCCCAACTTAATCACGGACGGGAAGGCGTTGCTATAGCAGGAGGTCGTGGATTCCGAGACCTGATGCTATAGCAACGCTATTCGGTGACGGTGAGGCCGCTTCCCGATGGGACGAGGGAGACCCAGATCTTGCCGGGGGGGACGGGAATCACGTTGCCATCGGCATCGGTGAGGGTGAACCAGTCGGTCATCTCTTCGCGCTCCCAGGTGCCCTGCACGTACTCCCCGTCGGCGAAGACGTATGCCTCGCCGGAGCCGATCGTGTGTGAGCTGGGCAGACCGTTGTTGGAGTACTGCTCGACGAAGAGAGCGACCATCACCGGCACCCCGATGCGTGTCTCGATGCCTTCCTCGTCACGGACCATGCTCTCCTGGCCGCTCGCGGTGCGGAGCCAGAGACCCTCGGTCTCGTCCCAATCCCAGACGACCGGGTTCCCCGAGAATCCGATGTTCACCGATGATGCCGGGGTGGCATCGGCGGGCATGGGGCCGAACTCCCAGATCGGGCCTTCGGGTGGCAGGTCGGGGTATTCGCGCTCGTCGGCGGTCTCCCTGAGCACGTGGGTGTCGACGTACAGGTTGTGCGGCGCCGAGCGGCCCGAGATGCGGAAAGTGCCCTCCGAGAGCTCTTTGATCAGGTTCACGCCGTTGCCGGTGATCATGTTTTGCACCCATCCCTGGGCGCCCGAGATGGTGAAGGTCGGCTCGTTGAATCCGGGGAGCACCTCGGCGTCTGTCGGCCTGCCCGAGCGGTTGGGGCCGAGATAGTCGCTGTCGCTCTCGTGCCAGATCGTGATGAACCGGGTGATCCCCTCCACCAGCATCTCCATGACCATGTCTGCCTGGTCGATGCCGGATTGCGGCCTGGCGCGGGGATGGTTGTCGATCTTGACCGCGAGAACCCGCCGGTCGAGGAGGTTGGCGTTCTCGACTTCTAGACCGTTCACCAGAGACTCGGCGCTTTCGCCGATCGTGGTCGAGGTAGTCGAGGTGGTGGAAGTTGACGTTGATGAAGAAGACGTGGTCGGTGCCGATGTGGTGGTGGTATCAGCAGAGTCGCTCGGGCTGCATGCTGCTAGCAGCAGTGCGAGCGTGACCAGCCTGGCAGCTGTGGTCCGCATCGGAGGGAGTCTACGAAGCGGTCGTCAGTTAGCTGGAATTACCCGGAGAGACCGCCGCCGACCACGTCGAGATGGGGCAGGGCGGTCTCGGGCTGGTCCACCGATATCGCCAGATCGATGCCATTGGAGTTGGCCCGAAGGACGTAGAGGGCGTCGATGTTGACGCCGGCGTCGGCCAGTGACCTGGTCAGCCGAGCCAGCTCACCGGGTCGGTGGGGGAGTGAGACGGTGAGCACCGTGTGCTCTTCGAAGTTGAGGGATGCCTCGTCCAGGACGCGACGGGTGGTGGGTGCGTCGCTTGTGATGAGCCTCACCGTGCCGTCGCCGTTGTGCCCGTAGGCGGTCAGGGCCTCGATGTTGACGTCGAATGCGGCCAGTGCCTCGGTGAGCGAGGCCAGCCGGCCGGGCCGGTTCTCCATGTCCACGATGAATTCGGTCATGGCCTTTCCGACTCTACGCATCCGGCGAGATCTCGTGCACGAGTGTGGGATTGGGTGGCTCGACTCGGCCCCGCTCCGAGAGGTAACCGTGCCAGATGATCCTCGCCGCAACGGCGCGGATCGGCTGCCAAGGCTCGGCGATGAGCTCCAGTTGGCTCTCGTTCGGGACCGAGGCCATGCCGAGTGCGGCTCCGGTGCCGACCTGGAGGGCGCGGTCGCCTACCGGCCACATGTCCGGGCGCCGGGACGCGGAGAGTAGATAGGCGTCGGCGGTCCAGGGCCCGATGCCTTTGATGCCGAGCAGCGTTGCTCGAGCATCGTCGACTCCGACTCTCTCCATGGCGTCCAGGTCCAAGACGCCCTCGGCTACCTGGTCGGCCAGCCCCAGCAGGTAGCCGCTTTTCTGACGGGTCACCCCGATGGAGCGCAGGCCGTCGTCCCCGGCGGAGAGCACGCTCCCCGCCGTCACTTCGCCGACGAGCCCGGCGAGACGGCGATACATGGCAGCTCCGGACTCCAGCGAGACTTGCTGCTCGAGGACCAGTAGCACCAATGTCTGGAACCCGGGTGGCCGGTGCCAGAACTCAGGGAGACCCCAGCGGGCGACCAGGGCCGCGAGATGCTCGTCCTCGCCGGCGAGCAGCTCGGCGCCGAGGGCGAAAGTCTGCTCGTCGAGACGCTCGACGACCGTGAGCATCGACTCCATGGGGATCCGGCCGAGCGTGCGGGAGTCGGAGTGGTCGTGCTCGTCGTTGTCCGAGACGACCCAGCCGCTCTCGTCACCGAGACGCTTGATCAGCCAGAACCCCGGGCGCCCGGGGTGCTCGAACACCACGAGGTTTCCCGGCTCGGCGCCTCGGGTATTGACCGCCACGACTTCCTGATCGGGCTGGAGCGTCGGGGTCATCGAATGTCCGGCCACCCGGAACCGCTTCATTGCCATGTCGGCTCAGGAGTATGGTCGGCACGACGAACCAGAAAGAAGGAGCCCCATGCGACACGTGACCGTCGCCCATGCCCATTGCGATCTCTACTGCGGGGTCTACGACCCGGCACAGGCGAAGATCGAGGCGATGTCAGTCCTCAAGTCTGCCCAGAAGTACCAAGACTCGGACGACGAGGTGTTTCGCGCCCGCGCCATCCAGATCAAAGAAGAGCGTGCCGAGTTGGCCAAGCACCACCTCATGGTGTTGTGGGCCGATTTCTTCACGGCCGATCATCGCAAGGAGTTCGACAACCTCGACGACCTCTTCTGGCGTGCCATCCATCAAGCCGGTGAGGCCAAGAAGTCAGTCGACCCGGCCGACGGCCAGAAGCTCGTCGACCTCAT
>Ga0299907_10003523_pt1 | contig 10032 bp, 9 predicted proteins | sample RVTome_16_FD_198680 | JGI IMG/M metagenome (GOLD analysis project Ga0299907, IMG submission 198680) | Soil microbial communities from uranium-contaminated site in the Upper Colorado River Basin, Wyoming, United States - RVT152D67 (version 2) ... | reverse complement strand
GCAAGCCCGTGCTGCTGTGCTGGCGGCTCGGCGAGCAGGAGGTCGGCTGGTACCACGATGAGGCATCGGGGTTCCGCGGCAGGAAGCGCCTGTGAGCCGCTCGTGAGTGGCCTGTGAGCTCTCGACCTTTCGTGGTGGTGCTCGGGGCAACCCCGGACGACGCGCCGCCCGGGATCGATCGGGCGAGCGCCGACGTCGAGCTCCGGTTCGTGCCCGACGGCAAGGTACTCCCGGCCGCGCTGCGCGGAGCGTCCGGGCTGTTCTTCTGGCGCGCCGAGCGGGCATGGCTGGAGAGCGCATGGCCGGAGGCCGGCGGCCTTCGGTGGGTCCAGGCGGCATCCGACGGTGTCGACGGCTTGCTGTTTCCCGAGCTCGTGGCCAGCGGGGTGCACGTGACCAACTCCAGGGGCGTGTTCGACGACGCGATCGCGGAATGGGTGATCGGCGCGATACTCGCGTTCACGACCGGGATCTTGGTGCAGCGCGATGCGCAACAGACGCGCGAGTGGGCATATGCATCCAAGGGACGCGCGGCGGGCGCGCGGCTCGTCGTGGTGGGTCCCGGGCCGATCGGCCGCGCAACCGCCGTTCGGGCCAGGGCGCTGGGCATGCGCGTGGGTGCCGTCGGCCGATCGGCCCGGGACGATGACACGTTCGGCCGGATCTCGACCGATCTGTACCCATCGTTGGCCGGCGCGGACTACGTGCTGGATGCGTTGCCTCTCACCTCGCACACTCGCCACCACTTCGACGCACGCGCGTTTGCCGTAATGCGGCAGACGGCTCGGTTCATCAACGTCGGGAGAGGTTCCACGGTCGACGAGCCGGCGCTGATCAGAGCGCTCAGCGACGGCGACATCGCCGGTGCGGCCCTGGATGTGTTCGAGACCGAGCCGCTCCCGGCCGACTCCCCGCTGTGGTCGATGCCGCAGGTGCTGGTCAGTCCTCACATGGGCGGGGATTTCGACGGCTGGGAGTCGGCCGTCGTCGACGTCTTCGTCGAGAACTGCGCTCGCTTCGCCCGAGGGGAGCCGCTGCGCAACCAGGTGGACAAGGCAGATGGCTTCGGAGTCGGTTGATACGCTCGCCCGTGCATGGCGGAACGCGTGATCGAGGTCCGAGACCTCCGCAAGGCCTACGGAGACATCGAGGCGGTCAAGGGGATCGACCTCCACGTGGAGCGGGGCGAGGTATTCGCGCTGCTGGGACCCAACGGCGCGGGCAAGACCACTACGACGGAGATCCTCGAGGGGTTTCGACCGCGTACCGGAGGAGAGGTTTCGGTGCTCGGCCACGACCCCGCGCGGTCGGAGATCGACCTGAAGCGACGGATCGGGATCGTGCTGCAGTCGACGGGCGTCGACCCTTACCTCACGGTGCGCGAGACGATCGAGCTGTACAGCGGCTATTACCCGAGGCCGAGGCCGGTCGACGAGGTGATCGAGGTCGTCGGGCTCGAGCAGAAGCGGGACACGCGCGTCGACAAGCTCTCCGGCGGCCAGCAGCGCCGCCTCGACGTCGCGATCGCCCTCGCCGGGGACCCGGAGCTGCTGTTCCTCGACGAGCCCACGACGGGCTTCGACCCGAACGCGAGGCGCAACGCCTGGGCGATCGTGAAGAACCTCGCCGGTCTCGGCAAGACGGTGTTCCTGACGACGCATTTCATGGACGAGGCCCAGTACCTGGCCGGCCGAGTGGCGATCATCCGCAGCGGTGAGATCGTCGCCGAGGGGGCTCCTGGCTCGCTCGGCGGACGAGCAACGGCCGCGACCACGATCCGGTTCCGAGCCCCGACGAACGCGGCGGATCTGCCCGATCTGGGCGGGGAGCGCGCGGCCGACGGTACCCACCAGATCCGGACGCACGAGCCCACCCAGGCCCTTCAGCGCCTCACGAGGTGGGCCGTCGACCACCGTGTGGAGCTGGAAGGCCTGGAGGTCTCCCGACCTTCGCTGGAGGACGTGTATCTGGAGATCACCGGCGGTGAGGAAGGCACCGCGTGAGCGCCGTATCTCAGGTCGCACGGCAGGTCGGTTTCACGAACAAGGCCTTCTGGCGGAACCCCGCGTCGGCGTTCTTCACGTTCGCGTTCCCGTTGATGTTCCTCGTGATCTTCACGTCGCTGCTCGGCTCGGGGGACATCGAGCGAAATGGCGTCACGCTGAACCTCTCCACGTACTACGTGATGGCAGAGGCAGCCTTCGGAGTCATCGCTGCCTGCTACACGAACATCGCGATCGGCGTGAGCTTCCAGCGCGATCAGGGGATCTTGAAGAGGACTCGAGGCACACCCCTTCCTGGATGGTCCTACCTCGCTGCACGCGTGATCCACTCGATGATCATCGCGTTCATCCTCGTTGCGATCACGGTCGCCTTCGGGATCGTCTTCTATTCGGCCGACGTGCCCACCGGTGTGCCATTGCTGCAGTTCATCCTCACACTGATCGTGGGCGGCCTCAGCTTCGCCGCGCTCGCGCTAGCGCTCACCGCCGTGATCCCCAACGCCGACGCATCACCGGCGGTCGTGAACGCGTCGATACTGCCTCTGCTCTTCCTCTCGGGCATCTTCATCCCCCTTGGCGATGACGCGCCTGAATGGATCAAAGCGGTGAGCAACATCTTCCCCGTGCGACATTTCTTCGATGCGATGGCGGACGGGTTCCTCGGGAACCTCACGGTGAGCACGCCGACGGGTGTGATGCGCGCGTACCCGTTCGATTGGTCCGACGTCGTGATCGTCGCGGTGTGGGGCTTGGCGGGCCTGATCCTGGCCGCTCGGTTCTTCACCTGGGAACCGCGCAAGTAAGGACCTCTGCTACGCTCCGCCCTTCCAGGGGAACGAGGGGGCTCACCGATGCGGAAGTGGTTCCTGTCGCTTGCCGTGCTCGCGGTCGTGACGGTCTCGTGCGCGCCGGAGGAGGAAGCGCCGCAGACCACCGGACCGACCGGGGCCGAGGAGCAAACGGCCGAGGAGTGCGCGGCGACCAACGAGGCCGACTTCTTCGAGCCCGGAACGTTCACCGTCGCCACGGGGAACCCCGCGTTCGATCCCTGGTGGAGCGGGGGCACCACCGATGACAACCCCGACTGGGAGTTCAACGATCCGTACCTGTTAGAGGGCTACGAGGGCGCGTTCGTGTCGGAGCTGGCCGGGCGCCTCGGCTTCTCGACCGACGACGTGACGTTCGTCCCCATCGGCTTCAACAAGTCCTTCGCGCCGGGTCCCAAGGACTTCGACGTGGTGCTGCAACAGATCTCGTACTCACCCGAGCGTGCCGAGGCGGTCGATCTCTCCGACAGCTACTACGACGTGAACCAGGCCCTCGTGTCCATCGAGGACTCGCCATTCTCGGGGGTCACCTCGATCGAGGACCTCGCCGACGCGACGTTAGGCGCGCCGATCAACACGACCAGCCTCACCTACATCGAGGAGACCATCCAGCCCACCGGCGACCCTGCCGTGTACGAGGATCTGAACGGTGCGATCCGCGACCTGAAGAGCGGTCAGATCGACGGGATCGTGGTCGACTACCCGACAGGCTGGTTCATCGCCAACGTCCAGATCGACGGGGGAGTCCTCGTGGGGCAGTTCCCGCCCGCCGGCGAGCAGGAGTACTTCTCGCTCGCGCTCGAGCAGGGCAGCCCGCTCACGGAGTGCGTGAATCTCGCGATCGGAGAGCTGCGCGAGGACGGCACGCTCGACGCGATCAAGCAGGAGTGGCTCGAGCAGGTCGCGGCGGCTCCGGTCATCGAGTAGCCGGAGGGCGAGGAGCAGGCCTTGGCGTGGGGTCCGGGCGGAACGCCCGATCTCCACGCCTCCCGTGGGGTACCCGGGCTGGATCCACGAGCGCCGCTGCCGCCTGACGGCTCCCGCCGCTCACGGATCCTTGGGGGCGACGGGGGCGGTCGCTCGATCCTGATCGCGATCGCCAGCACGGCGGTGTTCTTCGGGGTGATCGGGGCCGTCATCGTCAATTCACCCGGGTGGCCCTCGATCAAAGAGGCGTTCTTCGACGGGGAGGTGTTCGCCGACTCCTTCCCGAAGATCCTCGAACGTTTCTGGGTGAACGTCTTCATCTTCTGCGTGGCCGAGGCGTTCGTGCTGGTGTTCGCACTGGCGATCGCGGTGCTGCGGAGCCTTCCCGGGCCGGTGTTCCTGCCACTCCGGCTGGCCGCCGCCGCCTACACCGACGTCTTTCGAGGCCTCCCAACCATCCTCGTGATCCTGCTGCTCGGTTTCGGCGCGCCTGCGCTCGAGCTCCAGGGCCTGCCCGACTCCGACCTGTTCTGGGCGATCGTGGCGCTGGTCCTCGTGTACTCGGCCTACGTCGCCGAGGTCTACCGGGCGGGGATCGAGTCGGTGCATCCGAGCCAGGTGGCGGCGGCTCGCTCCCTTGGCCTCTCCCGGTGGCAGTCGCTGCGCTTTGTGGTGCTGCCCCAGGCTGTCCGGCGGGTCATCCCGCCGCTGCTCAACGACTTCATCGGATTGCAGAAGGATTCCGCGCTCGTTGCTGTGCTCGGTGGGGTCATCGAGGGCCTGCGCGAGACGCAGATCATCACCTCGGCCCGCTTCGACTTCACGCCCTACATGACCCTGGCATTGATCTATCTGGTGATAACGATCCCAATGACGAGATTCGTGGACTGGCTGATCCAGCGGGATCGCAGGCGGCGCCAGGCGGGGGGCACACTCTGACGTCGGCGATCCGGCTCGAGGGACTCCGCAAGTCGTTCGCCTCGCTCGAGGTCCTGAGCGGGATCGACCTGGAGGTCGACGATCACGAGGTGGTCTGCCTGATCGGTGCGTCGGGCTCGGGCAAGTCGACGCTCCTGCGGTGCATCAACCTGCTGGAGCCGATCGACGCCGGTCGGATCTGGATCGAAGGGGACGAGGTCACGGTTGACGGCGTCGACGTGAACGCCGTTCGGCGCCGCATCGGGATCGTGTTCCAGGCGTTCAACCTGTTCCCGCACATGACCGTGCGGCGAAACGTGACGCTCGCCCAGGAGAAGGCATTGGGGCGTTCCCGGGGAGACGCCGATGCTCGTGCCGTCGAGTTGCTCGAACGCTTCGGGTTGGGGGACAAGCGCGACGACTACCCGGACCGGCTATCGGGAGGTCAGCAACAGCGCGTGGCGATCGTGCGTGCACTGGCTATGGATCCGGACATCATGCTGCTGGACGAGGTAACGAGCGCCCTCGACCCCGTGCTCGTGGCCGAGGTGCTCGACGTGATCCGAGAGCTCGCGGCCGCCGGCATGACGATGGTGATCGCCACGCACGAGATGGGCTTCGCGCGCGACGTTGCGAACCGCGTGTGTTTCCTGTACGACGGTCGGATCCTGGAAGAGGGTCCACCCCAACAGATGTTCAGTGAGCCGCGCGAGGCGAGCACCCGACGCTTCCTCGACCGCATCATTGCCGCCGGCAGGATGTAGCTAAGGCCTCGTTGCCGGCATCAGTATCCGGACACAGCAGCCGGGCGGTTTCATGACCGTGGACGTCTACGTGCGCCGGGCGACGTGGTATCAGGTCGGCGTCAGCCGGTCTGTTCTGGTGACCTCCGCCGACCCGACAACGCTCGGACTTCTTCCTCGACTCGTTCCATCCCACGGACTGAGGACGGCCCCTGTCGGCGGCGGTCAATAGACTGATGCGAGGATGCCTCCCTTCAAGATCCACTCCGATTTCCAGCCGGCCGGTGACCAGCCCGCGGCGATCGACGCGATGACGGAGGCCGTCCGCGCCGGCGAGCCGCACGTCACGCTCCTGGGTGCCACGGGCACGGGCAAGACGTTCACGATCGCCCACGTGGTCGAGCGTGTGCAGCGGCCGACCCTCGTGATGGCGCCCAACAAGTCGCTTGCCGCCCAGCTGGCGAACGAGTTCCGGGAGTTCTTACCGGAGAACGCCGTCGAGTACTTCGTGAGCTACTACGACTACTACCAGCCCGAGGCATACGTCCCGCAGACCGACACCTACATCGAGAAGGATTCGTCGGTGAACGACGAGATCGAACGCCTCAGGCACTCGGCCACCGCGGCCCTCCTGACGCGGCCCGACGTCCTCATCGTCGCGAGCGTTTCGGCGATCTATGGCCTGGGATCACCCGAGCAGTACGAGGGCCAGATCCTGCGGACCATCAAGGGAGTCGACCTGCCCCAGGAGTTCTCGATGCAGCGATTGGTCGACATCCAGTACAAGCGGAACAACGCCAGCCGCGCGCGCGGGACGTTCCGCGTGAATGGCGACACGCTCGAGGTCTTCCCGCCGTACGAGCAGGCGGGGTACCGCATCGAGTGGTGGGGCGACACCGTCGAGCGCATCACCAGGTTCGACCCGGTCACGGGGGAGCTCACGGACGAGCGGAACGAGATCACCGTGTTCCCCGCCACGCACTACGTCGCCTCCGACGACCGGATGAAGCAGGCATTGGTGACGATCGAGGAGGAGCTGCACGAGCGGCTGGCCGAGCTGGAGTCGCAGGGCAAGCTGCTGGAAGCAGAGCGCCTGCGGATGCGCACGTCGTACGACCTCGAAATGCTGCGCGAGGTCGGCTTCTGCTCCGGCATCGAGAACTATTCGCGCCACATCGATGGGCGGGGCCCGGGCACGGCTCCCTACACGCTCCTGGACTACTTCCCCGACGACTATCTGGTGGTTCTGGACGAGTCCCATGTGACCGTGCCACAGCTGCACGGCATGTACGAGGGCGATGTGTCTCGCAAGACCACCCTGGTGGAGTTCGGCTTCCGGCTCCCGAGCGCGATCGACAACCGGCCGTTGCGCTTCGAGGAGTTCAACCAGCGCGTTCACCAGCTGGTGTACATGTCCGCAACGCCGAGTCCCTACGAGCTGCGGATGTCATCCCGGGTGGTGGAGCAGATCGTGCGACCAACGGGCCTGATCGACCCTGAGGTGCAGGTCCGGCCGACGAAGGGTCAGGTGGACGACCTGATCGATGAGATCCGTCGGCGATCGGAGCGCCAGCAGCGGATCCTGGTCACCACGCTCACCAAGAAGATGGCGGAGGACCTCACCGACTACCTGATCGAGATGGGGATCCGGGTGCGTTATCTGCATTCGGAGGTCGACACCCTGCAGAGGATCGAGATCGTTCGTGACCTCCGGCTGGGGGAGTTCGACGTCCTGGTCGGGATCAACCTGCTTCGCGAGGGCCTCGACCTGCCCGAGGTGTCGCTCGTCGCGATCCTCGACGCCGACAAGGAGGGGTTCCTGCGGTCCGAGACCTCGCTGATCCAAACGATCGGACGGGCCGCCCGGAACGTCGACGGCACGGTCGTGATGTACGCGGACGACGTGACCGATTCGATGAAGGCCGCCATCGGCGAGACGCAGCGTCGTCGCCAGATCCAGCTTGCCTACAACCGCGAGCACGGCATCGACCCCCAGACCGTGCGGAAGAGAGTCACCGACATCTTGCTGACCCTGCGCGAGGAGGGCGCGCCGACGGTCCCCAAACGGGAGCGCCGGCGCAGAGCCGTCGAGCGCCCCGACATGCCCATCGACGATCTCGAACGGCTGATCATGGAGCTGGAAGAGGAGATGCACCAGGCCGCGAAGGATCTCCGTTTCGAGTACGCGGCGCGCCTTCGCGACGAGGTCCATGAGCTCCGGAAGGAGCTGCGGCAGCTGCGAGAGGCCGGCGTCGGCGCCTGAGCAGCCGCCGCACCCAGAAGTAGGGTTCCGGCGATGACCGGTCTTTCGATCCGAGCACCGCTCGCGTGGCTCGGTCCGTCACGCCTGACCCCGGACGTACAGATCGACTGCGAGGGCGGCCGGATCGCAGCCGTCGGACGTACGCATCCCGTGTCGGACGATACCCGTCTCGTCGTGACGGATGGGTTCGTGATGCCTGCCGCAGCCGATCGGCACGTCCATATCGAGCTGGCGGATCCGGCGTCGGTCTTGCTTCGCGGGGTGACCGCGGTGCGCGATCTCGCCTGGCCGCCGGAGCGGATCTTTCCCCTCGCCGACGCGTCGGAGCTCACCACGTTCCACGGGCCGCTCGTTCGGGCCGCGGGCCCGATGCTCACGGGACGTGGCGGTTATCCGACGCGAGACCAGTGGGCACCGCCCGGGACGGGTCGCGAGGTGGACTCGCCGGAAGAAGCGCGATCCGCGGTTCGTGACCTCGCGAGCCGCGGTGCCGACGCCATCAAGGTCTCCTTGAACGTCGACGCGGGCGCCACGCCGGATGACGCCTCGTTGGCGATGATCTGTGAGGCGGCCCACGAGGCAGGCCTTCCGGTGACCGCACACGCACAGGGCGCCGGTCAGGTCGAGCGTGCGCTCGGTGCGGGGATGGACGAGCTCGCCCACACACCCTGGACCCACCGGCTGCCCGATGACGTCGTGGCTGCCGTGGCGAGCCGGATGCGCATCGTCTCGACGCTCGACATCCAGTCCTTCGGTCGCGACACGACCGAGATCCGAACCGCTCTGGACAATCTCCGGCGGTTCCATCAGGCGGGCGGCTCGGTGATCTACGGGACCGACCTGGGGAACGGGCCGATCCCGCCCGGTATCCACACGCGAGAGCTCATGCTGCTGGCGGAGGCGGGGCTCGAATACGAAGAGGTGTTGGAGTCTCTGATACGGGCACCGATCGACGTCGGGGCGCCCGCGGATCTCATCGCGACGGCCGAGAACCCTCTGGACGAGCTGCGCGCCCTCGATGATGTCCGGCTCGTGGTTCGCGCCGGTCGCGTCGTCCTGCAGAGCTGACTATCGTCGAGAGGGGAGGAGCGCTCCCAGCTCGGCGAAGCAGTGGTCGACCTCGTCCTCGGTGTTGAAGAAGTGAGGGCTGATGCGGAGCCCGTCCTTCCGGAAGTCGGTGCAGACGCCGCGGTCCAGCAGCGCGTGACAGATCTTCTCTGCGTCGGGCCCCACTTCGACGTTCACGACGCCGCCTCGGTGCTCACGGACTCGAGGCGTGCGCACCGGCAGGCCGAGCTCGTCGGCACGCGCGATCACTCGGTCCTGCAGCTCCCAGTGGCGCGCACGGATCCGCTCGGGCGTCACCTCCGAGATCACGTCGATCCCGCCCTGGGCGATGAAGAACACGGGGGCCGGCGGCGTGCCGTGCTCCAGGCGTCGCGCGCTCGGGTGATAGTGCAGGTGCTCGGTATCGAAGGAGAACGGCTCCTCGGTCGCGAACCAGCCGGTGATCGCAGGCTCCAACGTGGCCACGAGGTCCCGCCGCGCGAAGAGGAACACTACCCCCGGTCCGCCGAGCATCCATTTCAGCGTTCCCGCGGCATAGAGATCGCAGCCGAGGTCGTGGAGATCCAGCGGGACGATGCCCAGCCCGTGGTAGTCGTCCACGAACGACAGAGCGCCCCGCTCGCGGGCGAGGGCACACACCGCCTTCGAGTCGACCAGGGCACTCGACCGGTAGAGCACGCGGTTCACCATCACGAGCGCCGTCCGGTCGTCGATGGCGCGGTCGTACTCCTCGAGCGGGATCGTGAGCCCGTCGCCGCTGCGGAGCCAGGTGATCTCGGCGCCCGCGCGACGCGTCCACGCCAGCCACACATGGCCATCGGTAGGGAAGTCCAACTCCGACAGGACCACGCGGTTGCGTTCACCGGCGAGATCAAGACAGGAGGCGATCGTGGACAACGCGATCGAGATGTTCGTTGTCAGTGCGACCTCGTCGGGGCGGCACCCCGTCAGTGCGGCGAACGAGCTCTTCAGCGCACGCATCCTCGGGAAGATGTCCTCGAACCACACGTGATCCGGGGCTCCCTTCGTCGCCCAGGCAGCCATGTATTCAGAGAGGTACCGCTGCGACCGGAGACCCACGGGGCCGAGCGAGGCGCTGATGAGGTACGTCTTGCGTGCGAGAACGGGGAACTCGTCGCGGTAGTCGGCGAGCGGGGGGTCCGGCATCGTGCCGGGCAGCCTACTCACGCGGCGAGCTTCCGGATCAGGCCGGCGAGCCCGCACGCCAGCGCCACAGGCGCCGGGTTCGCTCGGAACCAATAGATCGCGACGAACGCTGTGGC
>Ga0299907_10003522_pt1 | contig 10033 bp, 8 predicted proteins | sample RVTome_16_FD_198680 | JGI IMG/M metagenome (GOLD analysis project Ga0299907, IMG submission 198680) | Soil microbial communities from uranium-contaminated site in the Upper Colorado River Basin, Wyoming, United States - RVT152D67 (version 2) ... | reverse complement strand
CCGTACCCCTTGGCATCATTGAACCATTTGACTCTCCCCTTGGCCATTCGAAACTGCCTCCTCCTGCGATAAGCGGATCCTGCCCGGGGCACGCGGCATTGCGTCACCTCGTGCAAGACGCACCCGGCTGGCGCGCGGCGCCTAAATAGGTGCCATATGCCTTTTTGTCAAGAGTTACGCGGTGTTATGCTGCAAACATACGAAGTGCGTCACTGTCGCACCACCAGCGCCGCGGGCAGGATCTCCCGCCGCCGCCCCCCACATGGTGGCGATCGCGAGTGACCTGGGAAGCATCACGGCTGTCGCGAGCATACCGAGCATCAGCCACGTGGCTCCAGTGATCGACGCACGCGAGTGAGCTCCCGGTGCAGCGCGAGCGGCTGCGTGGTCACACAGGGCGCAGCGCCGGATAGAGTGCGCGATAGAGCTCGCGGTTGCGCAGCACGATGCGCACGTAGTCCCGGGTTTCGGTGAACGGAATTCGCTCGATGAATACCTCGGCATCCTCGGTGCCGCGCTTGCGATTCCAGCGTTGGACGCGCGACTGTCCCGCGTTGTAGGCAGCGAGCGCCCGTGCCTCGTGATCGTAGCGCCGCAGCGATGCAGCGAGATGCGCGGCGCCGAGGGTCACGCTCGCCTCTGGCTCGTACAGCAGCGCCGCATCCCAGTGTGGGAAGCGCAGCGCGCGCGCTACCGCCTGCCCGGTGCGTGGCATCACCTGCGCATAACCGCGCGCCCCAGCGCCGGACGTCGCTCGCGGGTTGTACCACGACTCCTGGCGAACGAGGGCGGCGAACAGCGCCGGGTCGATGTCGTGGCGCCGGCTCTCGCGGACGATCGTCTCGAGCATCGGCGCCGGATACTGTGCTCGATAGGCCTCGACCCGCGCCACGCCGGTGCTGCGCGTCGTGGCCGCCGCTGCGAGTGGAATGGCGCGATACGGTCGATCGGCGGCCACGAGCTGCCGGGCCGCGTCGAGCATCGTCAGGGAATCGGATCCCCGCGCGAGCTGCTCGAGATGCGAGAACTCGAGCCCCGCCTCGAAGTCGAGATCGAGCGACTCGAGCCGCAGCGCTCGTGACAGCACCTGATGCGGTACCGGAGCTTCGGCGGACGCAGCGTCGCCGTCGAACGGCGTCCACCGGTCGTTGCCAAGGCGGCGCGCCGCGGCAAACGCGTAGTACGATGTGGGATCGGATTCCGGGATAGCGCGCCACCGCTCGCGTGCGAGATCCGCGTTGCCGGCGCGCGACCACGCGCGGCCGCTCCAATAGCGCGCCGCGACTGCCTCGTTGCCATCCGGGTCGTCGCGTGCCAGCGCGTCCCATTCCTGCGCAGCGGTCGTGTACTCACCATTCGTGAACGCGATCAGCGCGGCGAGATACCGCGCCCGTGACGTTCGCGCGAGCGAGGGGAACCGCAGTGCGCCCTCCCGATAGGCATCGCGTGCGGCCCCATCGCGCCGCTCATCGGTCGCGAGGTCGGCGAGCAGGTACAACGCCATCCCGGCGCTCGTATCGCTCGGGAAGTCGGCGATCAGCGACCGAAGAACGCGCCTGGCGTCGGCGACGTTGCCGAGCGCCACCAATGCGCGGCCGCGTTGATAGGCAGCGGCCGCGGCGACCGCGCCGGTGCCCGACACGCGGGCATACTGTGCGGCGGCAGCCCGATCCCGGTTGAGCCGTGCCAGGACGCGCCCGTATTGGAATCGATCGTCGTTCGTCAGCAGACCGGCATTCCCGGCGCCTGCGTACGCCTGCGCCGCTCGGCCAAGCGGACCACTGCGCGCAAGCGCACGTGCGATGTACAGTTCGTCAGGCGGCGGCACCGGAGCGTACCACTGATCGAGCAGCTCCGCGGCTACCCGCGCTTCCGAGGTGCCCGGACGCGTCCGAATCGGCTCGAGCAGCGCCGCTTTCACGGAATCGCGCGACCCGCCGTTACGCATTGCGTGGAGCGCCGCCGCGCGCAACGCATCGTCGCGCGCGCCAAGCGCCGCGAAGGCTCGCGCCGCTCCCCCGAAATCCTCCGAGCGTTCGCGCGCCTGCGCTTCGGTGTGGCCGATGCGTGTCCGGGCGGTGGGCTCCCGAATCTGGGTGTACAGCGCAACGCGTGCGACGCTGTCCGGGGTGAGCGCAGCCGCGCGCAGCCGCAGCCACTCCGCGACGACCGGCAGCTCACGCGATGCCGCGAGGTATGCGGCTCGCGACGGCTCGTGCTCATCGAGTCGGTCGAGGGCTCGCGCTTGCAGCAGCAGCCGCTCACCATACTCGGTGCCAGCCTGCGCGCGCGCCACCGCGGATGCCGCATGCCGAGCAGCCATCGAGTCGTCTCCGCTCGCCAGCGCCGCTCGTGCGAGTAGCTCGTGGGCGGCACCGTGTTCAGCGCTGTCGCTCCACGGTGCATCGCGCAGGAGCTCCTTCACGTGTTCCCATCCGCCCCATGCCGCGGCGGCTCGTGCGGCCGCGAGGACGACGGCCGGCGATCGGCGGGTGGAATCGCGGAGCGCCGGTGCGACGGCTCGATAGGCGGCCCACGCGCGTCCGGCGGCCAGCATTCTCGCCGCCGCTTCGACGGTCGAATCGGCCGCCGTCGATGGAGCTGCGACCGCGCCTCCAGCCGAGTCCATGCGCACCGGGAGCAGGGTGGCGGGAGGGCTGCAGGCGACGATCGCGACGAACGGAAGGAGCGTGCGTAAACGGATCGACACACGGGTCACCCGTTCAGGAACCGTGCCCGCGCGGCACGTTTCGCAACCTATTTGCGCACGCGCTGCGCCACGGCGTCGAAGTCGACCTCGCTACTCGACGTTAGGCGCCAGCGGCCAAACCCCGATTGATCGATGAACACGAGCTGCAGCCGGTGCTGATGGTATGTCCAGAGCTGTGCGCGACCGCGCTGATTGAAGCCCTGGTCCCCTTGCTCCAGCATCTGGTCCGGTTCACCCAGCGTCACGTACACCTCGCCGCGATCCGACTGCCATCCAGATGCGCCTTCATCGGCGAAGCGCTCGCTGGCCACGGTGAGCCTCGAGAAGTATGTGCGAAGCCCCTCGTGCTCAGGGGACCGCGGATCCGGGTCGGTCTCCTTGTAAAAGGTCGCCCATGCCGCCGCACGCTCGCTCCCGGCCGACTGTCGCAGCTGCGTCAGGCGCACGTCGCTCGCATAGAAGCGGAGCAGGTTCAGCATCTCATCGAACGAGCTGATCGCCCACTCCTCGCCGAACGTGATGAACAACGGCGTGCGCACGGTGTCGGTGGCATCGAGCGGTGTCGCTGCCAGCGTCAGGCGCCCCACGCCCAATTGGGCCACCGGCACGCGAATCACACTTGCCTGCATGACGGGCGTGCGCACATCGAGCTGAACCGTGTCGCGCCATACGACCACCTGTTCGCTGGACAGTGCCGAGAGGGACACCGGCGTATCGTCAGGCAGGCCGTAGCCCTCGAGGTAGATCTGCATGGTGGAGTCGCGCCCGAAGATGGCGGTCGCCCGCGGATTGGCGACCAGCTCCGGCAGCGAGTCGCTCGAGTGGCGCGGCGTGGCTTCATACACGGCGACAGGCGTCGACAGGCCGATCGGCATCATGCGTGGCACGTCGATCAGGATCTCGTGCCGCCCGTTTCGGGCGCTCCCCTCATCGCGGACGGAGATCGCGAGCACGTAGTGTCCGGGCCCCATCTCGAGGTACTGCTGGAACACCACACTTTCATCCTCGCGCGTCGATTCCCGATAGCTGGCGACGCGAACGGTCTCGCGTGCGTCGATCTGGTGCGCGATGTCGCCACCGCGCCGGAGCTGCAACGAGACCTGATACCGTGCGCGGTAGCCATCGCTCTCGGACGCGAACGTGAAGTCGCGGTTCAACATCGACAGCGTGATCATGACGAGCGTCGAATCGGCGGTCGCGCCGGCCAGATACTGCACATTCCCGATGAACTGGATCGGACTCGATTCGGCGATGAAGCCGGCATTGGCATACGCGGCCACCGGATCGAGCGCGCCACCGCCACGGCGATTCCCCGGACCGTCCGCCGGAGCGGGTCGCTCGTTCGGGCCGGCACTGGTGCGGGGTGCGCACGCAGGCGCCACGAGCACGAACGCGAGGAGTGCCGCGGAGAGATGGCGGGGGTGTGGGGCGAGCATTGCCGGAGACCTCGAAGGGGATTGGTGCGTGTGCGCAATCTACACTTGCGCGCGTCCGGTGTTCACCGGAGGAGGCTGCTTGCTCCCCTCTCTGGCGCGCGTTAGCTTCGCGGCGTGACGCGCGAGGATCTTTCGGGAACGACGCTCGCTGGCTATGTCCTGCGACAGCTGATCGGCGAGGGTGGAACCGCGACCGTCTACCGTGCCGAGCATCCCACCCAGGGCGTCGTGGCGGTCAAGGTGCTACGCGAGAAGTTGCGCACGGACCGCACGGCGATCGCCCGCTTCCTGCGCGAAGCGACCTACGGGACGCGCGTGCAACATCCGAACGTGGTTCGCACGATCGAGATCGGCGAGGCGCCGAACGGGCTGCACTTTCTCGCCATCGAGTGGGCGACGGGCGACCTGCTGGAGCGCTACGCCCGCCGGCACGCGCCGCTGCCGGCCGAGGATGTGGCGACGATCATCCGCCAGATCGCCGACGCGGTGCACGCCGCGCATAACGCGGGGATCATCCATCGCGACCTGAAGCCCGACAACGTGATGTACGATCCGGAGACCCGGCAGGCCAAGCTGCTGGATTTCGGGATCGCCGCCGACAGCGACATGACGCCGGAGGAACGCCTGACGCGGGCCGGGTTCTTCGTCGGGACGCTGATGTACGTGGCGCCCGAAGCACTCTCCGGAGCGCTGGTCACGCCGGCCGCGGACCAGTACAGCCTGGCGACGATCGCCTACTATCTGCTCACGGGTTGCTTTCCGTACCTCGGCAAGAATCAACGCGAGATCTTCACCCAGCTGCTCTCCCAACCGCCCATCCCGCTCAACGCGGCCCGCCGGGAGCTCAAGTTTCCCAAAGCGGTCGAGGACGTCGTCATGCGCGGCCTTTCGCGCGAGCCGGAGCGGCGCTTCGTCAACGTCGTCGAGTTCGCAGCGGCGCTGGGCCGGGCCATCCATGCGCCGGCCGAGTCGGAAGACAAGCGCAAAGGAGGATTGTTCGGCCGCATGCGCACGATTCTCGGGCGGGAGCAGTAGTCGTCAGGCGTCCGCTGCCAACCACAAGGTAAACGTCGAGCCTTTCCCCACTTCGCTCGACACGGTAACGTCGCCGCCAAGCAGGCGCGCGAGCCGGCGCGAGATCGCCAAGCCCAGCCCGGTGCCGCGGACGATGGAGTCGCCGCGCGAACCGGCGTTCACCTGCTCGAACTCCTCGAAGATCCGGTCGAAGTCCGTGGGGGCGATGCCGATTCCGCTGTCGGTCACCGAAACGGTCACCCACCGGGATGCGGGAGGGATGGTCGACATCTCACCGGTTACGGGCGACGGCGGCGCCTCGCCGGTCAGGTGCGCCGGCGCCGTCTTCGCATCCGCGAGCTGCGCCTTCACGAGGATCCCGCCCTCTCTGGTGTACTTGATGGCGTTCCCTAGCAGGTTCAGAATGATCTGTCGCAGGTGCGTCCGATCCGTGGAGACCCGTGGGAGCGAGGGCGGCAGGATCAGGCGCAGATGCAGATCGCGCTCGTTGAGCAGTGATTCCATCTCGCTCGCGACCTCGGTCACGAGTGCGTGCACATCCACCGGCTCGGCATGGAATTCCATGCGGCCCGCCGCCAGCTTCGCGATGTCGAGCACCTGATCGACTAGGTGCCGCAGATGGGTCGCAGATGATGCGACGCGGGCAATCGGCGCCACCTGACGAGGCGGCATTTCGCCGTAGACCCCATCGCGCAACATGTCCACGAACCCGACGATCGCGTTGAGCGGTGTCCGCAGCTCGTGCGAAACGCTCGCCAGGAACTCGCTCTTCGCCCGATTGGCTCGCAGCAACTCGGCCGAGAGCCGCTCCAGCTCCACCGTGCGTTCCGACAGCCTGAGTGCCTGACGCCGCGCGTGAATGAACGCGATGGTCAACGATCCCATGAGCAGCAGCGCCGTCGTCCACAGGGCGACGCGGCCGGGGTAGCCAGCCTGGTAGCGGATCACCACCTCCCACGGGCTCCCACCCGGCGCCGTGAGCTGGGCCGACGCCGTGCGGTACCCAACGAACCGGGCCTCCGGCGGCGCATCGGCGCCTACCGTGTCGCCCGAGGCCAGGATTACTCTCGAGAAGGAGCCGCCCGGCACCAGGCTGTCGAGCGCTTCCAGCACCGAGAGCCCGCTGATCGTGCCGCCGGCGAACGCGGCGAACGTGTCGTCGATGTAGATCGCCTCGATGATCGCGAATCCCCGCTCGCCGCTCAGCAGCTTGCCGGTGTTGGAGCTCTGCGATCCGCGCGATCGTCGCGCGAGTCGCGCGATCGCCCGCAGCTCGAGTGTCCGGAGCGTGTCGAGATCCGAGCCTGCGGCGCGGGGGACGCTTCTCTCGTGGAACACCCGTTCGTGTCGAATGACTCCAGCCGAGTCGGTCAGCCAGAGCCGTCTAAACGAGGGCGCGTGATTTTCCAGGACCGCGACGACCGACCCGAACTCCCGATCGCTGACGTCGCGCACGCCTCGCAAGTACAACGTGCGCATGACCTGAAGCGCCTGCTCGTGTACATTGAGAAAACCGCGCACGAAGACCGCAGCCTCGCCGGCGGCGCGCTCGGCTTCACTGCGCCGTGTTGCCACCAGCATCTGATCAAGCGCAAGGATGCCGAGGGCGGCCAGGATGAACGCCGCGCTGTTCGCGAGGGCGGACGCGCGAAGTCGTGTGCGATGGAGAAGGCGTCGCACCATTCAGAGAGGCGGCGCGATTAACGACGTGCGGAGCGCCAGGTAGCCTACGGAAATGACCGATCTCGAGCGCTTGATCGCGCTGCTTGCGCGGGAATCCGCGCGGCGCGGACAGTTCACACTCTCCTCCGGGCGCACATCCACACTCTATATCGACGCGCGGCGCACAACAATGAGCCCGCAGGGGTTGACGCTGGTCGGTCCCCTGGGGTTGGGGGCCATCCGAGAGGCCAAGTGGCGACCGGATTCGGTAGGCGGCATGACGCTCGGCGCGGATCCCATCTCGTATGCGATCAGCTACGCCAGCGCGACGACCGACACCCCAGTGCGGGCGTTCACCGTGCGAAAGGAGGCCAAGGCGCACGGCACCGGGCGCCTGATCGAAGGGCCGTTCGCCGCAGGCGATTCGGTCGTCATCATCGAGGATGTCATAACGACAGGCGGTTCGGCTCTGCGAGCCGCGGACGCGGTGCGCAGCGCGGGCGGCTCGGTGATCGGCGTGCTCGCGCTCATCGATCGCGAGGAAGGCGGACGTGAGGCGATCGAAGCCGAGGGGTACGCGGTTCGGGCGCTGGCGGCGGCATCCGAGATCGTCAGGCGTATGCCGCCGTCACCCAGTCGCACCGGCACGCACTCCGGCTGACGCTTCCCTTCCCGTCAGATACGGCGCGAGAAAGTCCAGCACGCGCCGCTCGGCATAGTACGTTGGACGCCAGGGCGCGTTACCCCCCACGAAGCCCACGTGCCCTCCACGACGAGGGAACTCCGCCTGGAGCGACGGATTCGCGGTGACGATCTCCCGAACTTCATCGAGCACCGCGGACGGAAGAAACGGGTCATCGGCCGCGCTGAGCAGGAGCGTCGGCCTGCGGATTGCGTGCAGAAAGCGGATCGCGCTGCATCGCGTATAGTAGTCGTCCGCCCCGTCGAATCCGTGGACTCGGGCCGTGACCACATCGTCGAACGCCTCCAGCGATCTGGCCCGGTCGAGTGCGCCACGATCGAACAAGCCGGGGTACCGTTCCAGCTTGGCCAATGCCTTACGCCGCAGCGAGCGCAGAAAGTGCGCCTGATACACGCGCGCGAAGCCGCGATCGATGTGGCGCGCCCCGCGGCCGAGGTCGAACGGCACCGAAATGGCCGCGGCCGCGCGGAGCTCGGGCGGCAGCGCCGCTCCCATCTCTCCCAGCCACTTGAGCATGACGTTGCCCCCGAGCGACACGCCGACGACGCCGAGCGGTATCCCGGACGCCTCGGTCGTGAGTCGCCTGACGACGAATGCCACATCGGTGGTTTCCCCGGAATGGTAGAATCGCGGCTGCTCGTTCAGCGCGCCGCCGCACGACCGGAACTGAAGCACCGCGGCCTCCCATCCGCGCCGCCACGCCTCGGCGACCAGGCCGCGCGCGTAGTGGGATCGCGCCGACCCCTCGAGTCCATGCAGGATCAGCAGCCGCGGCGCGCCCGCATTCGAACGCAGCCGGTGCACCGCGACCCAGTCGTCGTCAGGCGTGCGCCAGCGCTCCTCCACCGTCTCCAGCGGTGGCGTACGGCGGGCCAGCTTTCCCCAGAGTGTGGGAAGATGCGGGCCCGGCAGCCACCAGGCAGGCCGGAACGAGGTCATTCCACGTCGCGGCGCGGGGTCGGCGCGGGAATCTTCACAGGTGAAAGATCGATAGCCGGCGGGGTTCGACGAAACCCCGCCCATGTCCCGCGCGTAGGTCCAGCAGACAGGAGGATTCCCAATGATCGAGCTTCTGACCGCCGCGGCGGCAATCGCCGCTACTGGCTTTGGATACACGCGCAGCCGTCGCTTCGTCCGCGAGCGTCTGCGCTTCGTCGATGCGGCGCATCGCCGCGCCGCCCCTTGGCTCGCCGGCACTGCCGCGGCTGTGGTCGCCGTGCCGCTCGTTGCGCTCGTGCCGCTCGTCGGTGCAGGGACCGCGCTGCTGTTCGGGGCCGGCGTCGGAACCGGCGTCGCGCATGGGTCGCGTGACGTTCAGTCCGGTAAGTGAAACGCTCTGCATTGACCGGTTCGCGAGCTTCAGCTAGGTTGTGGTCCATGCTTCGGATCGTTCGCGCTCTCCATCATGTGCATCATCACCACCGCCCGACGGGCTGGGGGATCGTGCGCATGCCAGGTAGTCGCGTGTAGCGGCTCCGAAGCACGCTCTGGTCACCGGCGGCCCGTCCTTCTGGATGGGCCGCCGTTTTGTCATCCCATCGTGTTCCTATGCTTCGCATTGCCTTACCAAACAAGGGGCGACTCGTCGAGGACATCCGCGAGCTGCTCGCCGATGCCGGTCTTCCGGTACGATCGGCGGGGGACCGCGCGCTGGTGGCCTCACTCGGCGGCGAGTTCGAGGCGATCTTCGTGCGCGCGCAGGACATCCCGGAGTTCGTTGCCGACGGAGCCGCTGACGCCGGGATCACCGGGCACGATCTGGTGCGCGAATCGAATCGGCCGGTCCTCGAGCTGTACGACCTGGAGCTCGGCCGCTGCAGGCTGGTGGTCGCCGCTCGCGACGACAGCGGTGTGCATCGGGTGGACGACGTCCCCGTCGGGGCGCGGGTGGCCACCGCCTTCCCGCGACTGACGCGCCGGTTCTTCGAGGAGCGCGGCCTCGCCGTAACGCTCGTTCCGGTGAGCGGAGCGGCCGAGATCACGCCGCACCTGGGTGTCGCCGATCTGATCGTGGACCTCACGTCGACAGGCTCCACGTTGCGGGTCAACCATCTCCGCGAGCTCGAGACGGTGCTGACGTCGAGCGCGCGACTGATCACGGCCGAGAATGGCGCCGCGATGCGCGATGAGCCGAAGCGGCTGGCGCTGGAGGGGCTTACGACCGCGCTCGCGTCGGTGCTGCGGGCGCGCGGTCAGCGGTACCTGATGGCCAACGTGCCTCGTGCGGCACTCGAGCGCGTGAAGGAGATCCTTCCCGGTCTCACGGGCCCGACGGTGATCGACATCTTGAACGGCGGAGCGTTCGTGGCGGTGCACGCCGTCGTTGCGCAGCAGACGGTCTATCGCACGATTGCCGACCTCAAGGCGTTAGGTGGTGAGGGGATCCTCGTTACCCGAATCGAGCGCTTGATGCCATGACGCGCGCGCTCTTCGCCATCGACGCAGCGATCGAGGCGCTCACTCCAGGCGAGCGCGCGGTAATGTATT
>Ga0299907_10003521_pt1 | contig 10035 bp, 9 predicted proteins | sample RVTome_16_FD_198680 | JGI IMG/M metagenome (GOLD analysis project Ga0299907, IMG submission 198680) | Soil microbial communities from uranium-contaminated site in the Upper Colorado River Basin, Wyoming, United States - RVT152D67 (version 2) ... | reverse complement strand
GCGGGCGTGTGGTGCGGCTCGGTGTGGCTCACGACCGACGAGGCCGAGACCCACCCGGTGGTCAAGCAGAAGTTCCTGGCCGCCGGGGCGGCAGACACCGTGCGGTCGCGGTCTCGGACGGGCAAGCCCGCGCGTCAGCTCCGCAGCGCGTGGACAGACGAGTGGGACGATCCCGACACCCCGGCGCCCCTGGGCATGCCCATGCAGCCGGTCCTCGTCGACGGCGCGTTGCGGCGCATCGACCGGGCCGCCTACCGCGAGGGCTCCGGTGCCGAGAAGCTCGCCAACTACTTCGTGGGCCAGATCGTCGGCGCCATGAACCAGTCCAAGCCCGCCGCGCAGGTCGTGTACGAGATGATCGACGAGTTCATCGACGCCGCCCGGTCACTCGGCCGGCAGCTGGAGGACGGCTGATCCCCCCAGCCGACGGGTGGCCGGCGGCTCCCGCCCACGGGGATCGGCCACCCCTGCGGGGTACATTTCCAGCGCCATGTCGCCGCACGCTGCCGACACGCGGAAGGGAGCCGCGGACAGATTGCGCGACATCGAGGCGGTCACCGATGCGGGCCTAGCCCGCCTCTCGGTGGACGACCTGCTCGTCGAGCTGCTCGATCGGGTTCGGGACATCCTCAACGCCGACACGGCGGCCGTCCTCCTCCTCGACAGGCCCACCGGCCAGCTCGTGGCCACCGCGGCCCGCGGCATCGAGGAGGAGGTCTACCAAGGGATGCGAATCCCCCTGGGGAGCGGCTTCGCGGGGCGGGTCGCGGCCGGGCAGCAACCCGTGGCCATCGACGACGTCCAGGATGCGGACGTCGTCAATCCGGTGCTCCGCCAGAAGGGCATCCGCTCCCTGCTCGGCGTTCCGCTCCTCGTGGGCGACCGCCTCCTGGGGGTGCTGCACGTCGGCGCCCTCGTACCCCGGCGCTTCGGCGAGGCCGACGTCGACCTGCTCCAGATGGTGGCCGACCGCGTCGCCCTGGCGACGCAGGCCCGCCTGTCGGAGACCGAGCGGAGGGCGGCCCAGGTGCTCCAGCGCAGCCTGCTCCCCGAAAGCCTCCCGCAGGTGCCCGGCCTCGAGGTGGCGATCCGCTACATCGCCGGCGGCGAGGGCGACGTCGGTGGCGACTGGTACGACATGTTCACGCTGCCATCCGGGTGGGTCTGCATGACCGTCGGGGACGTGGTGGGCCGCGGCTTGCGGGCCGCGGCGGTGATGGGTCGACTGCGCAGCGCCGTCCGTGCCTACGCGCTCGCCACCCGGAGCGACCCCGCCGCCATCCTCGACCGGATCGACCGCATGCTGCGCCAGTTCGAGCCGGGCGAGATGGCGACCGCCGTCCTGGCCCTGCTGGAGCCGTCGTTCGGCCGCCTCCACGTCTCGCTGGCCGGCCACCCGGCGCCCGTCGTGGCCACCGGGGCTGGTCCGGCGACCTACCTCGACGTTCCCGTCGATCCGCCCCTAGGCGTCGCACCCCCGGTGAGCCGACGGGTGACAACGGTGGACCTGCTTCCCGGAGCCGTCGTCTGCCTCTACAGCGACGGCCTCGTCGAGCGTCGCGGCGTGCCGTTGGACGCCCGACTCGGGCGGTTGCGCGAAGCCGTCACCGTCCGCTCGGCCGAGGAAGTGTGCACGACGGTGATGGTCCAGCTCGTCGGCGACGATCGGCCGACCGACGACGTCGCCCTGCTCACCGTCCGGCGGCTCGACCCGCCTTCGGCCGAACCGCTCGAGCTGGCGGTGCCTGCGGTGGCGTCTTCGCTGCGCGACATCCGCGCCGCCGCCAAGCGCTGGCTGACGACGATCGACGCCCGCCCCGAGGACGTGATGGACGTGTTGCTCGCGATCGGGGAGGCGACCAGCAACGTGGTCGAGCACGCCTACGGGCCCAAGGGCGGGCTCGTGCACGTGCGCCTCGAGCTCCAACGGCCGGACGTCGTCGTGACCGTCCGCGACAACGGGCGTTGGCGTTCACCCCGCGGGGACAATCGGGGGCGCGGCACGCACATCATCCATGCGGTGACCGACGAGTTCACGACCGACCGTCGCTCGAACGGGACCGAGGTGGTCATCCGACGTCGCGTCGGCCAGGCGGGCTCGCGCTCGTGACCACCGCGGTTGTGGATGTGACCGTGGACGACGGGAACGTGCGGATCGCCGTCGCGGGAGAGGTCGACCTCGCCAACGCCGCCGCGGTCGAGGACCAGATCGTTGCCGCCATCACCAACCAGGCGACAAGCGTGTCGGTCGACCTCGGCGAGGTCGACTACATGGACAGCGCCGGCATGAGGCTCCTGTTCTCCCTGGCGTCCCGCATGGCCGGGCTGCAGATCGCCCTCGAGGTCGTCGCGCCCGTCGGGTCCTCGGCCCGGCGGCTGGTCGAGGTCTCGGGGCTGCCGTCGTTCGTGGCGCTCCGCCCGCCCCTGGACAGGGCGGCCGGCTGACAGGAGGAACCGTGCCCTACGTCGTCCACAAGGTGGTCCTCGAGAGCGTGTCGGACGCATCCGGCATGGCGGGGCTGATCGACGCGGGCGCCTTTGCCGCCGACGGGGTCGTCGCCGTGATCGGTAAGACCGAGGGCAACGGGGGCGTCAACGACTTCACCCGCATATTGGCCGACCAGGCATTTCGCACGGTGTTGCTCGAGCGCGGCACCCGGACCCGGGCCGAGGTGGAACAGATCCCGATGGTGTGGTCGGGTGGGACCGACGGCGTGCTCACCCCCCATGCGACGGTCTTCGCGCGGGTGGCAAGCCCCGCCGGTGGGAAGAGCAACGGCGCGGCGCGGCTGGCGGCCGGCGTGGCGATGAGCGAGGTCATCCTGCCCGAGCACATCGGCCGCCCGGCGATGGTGGCCACCGTGGCTGATGGCGTGCGGCGGGCCATGGCCGAGGCGGGGATCGACGATCCCGCCGAGGTCCACTACGTGCAGACCAAGACCCCGCTGCTCACCATGGCCACGATCGAGGAGGCCCGCGGCCGGGGCGAGGACACCGTGACCGACGAGCCGCTCGAGTCGATGAACCTCTCCAACGGCACCACCGCGCTCGGCATCGCCGTCGCGCTCGGCGAGATCGAGGCCCCGGCGGCCGAGGCGATCGGGCGCGACCTGGCACTGTTCTCGAGCGTGGCGTCGTGCTCGTCGGGCGTCGAGCTCGATCGGGCCCAGATCGTCGTCGTCGGCAACGCCCCGGGTGTCGGCGGCCGCTTCCGTGTCGGCCACTCGGTCATGCGCGACGCCCTCGACGTCGACGGCATCTACGGCGCCATCCGCTCGGCGGGCCTCGACCTGCCCGACCGCCCCGTGGCCGGCGACCTCGGGGACCGGCTCGTCAACGTTTTCATCAAGTGCGAGGCGGATCCCACCGGCCGGTTGCGGAACCGGCGCCAAGTGGCGCTGGACGACTCCGATGTCCACCACCACCGGCACATCAAGGGTGCCGTGGGGGGCGTGGCGGCGGCGGCGATCGGCGACCCGGCCGTCTTCGTGTCGGTGGCCGCCCTGCACCAGGGCCCCTCGGGCGGCGGCCCGGTCGCGGCCGTCGTCGATGTCGGTGTGGCCTGAGCGAACCAACCCATGGCGCGGCGGCCGAATGGCCCTACCATCCGGTGCTTGAACGCACGGACGCCTCGTCGCTTGGTGGTCGCTCTCGGTGGCCACGCCATCGTGCCCCACGGCGCAGCGGGGACCGCCGAGCAACAGGTCGCCACCATCGAGCGGGCGATGGGTGAGGTGGCGACGCTGGTGTCCGAGGGCTCCGACGTCGTGGTCACGCACGGCAACGGGCCGCAGGTGGGCAACCTGCTCACCAAGAACCTGCTGGCGCGGCACGTGGTCCCGGCCATGCCGCTGCACTGGTGCGTTGCGCAGACCCAGGCGACGATCGGGCTGGCGATGCTCACGGCACTGGAGGCGAGGCTGCGGGCCGCGGGTATCGGACGACCCATCGTTCCCGTGTTGTCGCGGGTGCTGGTTCGTCGCGACGACCCGGCATGGCGGGAGCCCAGCAAGCCCATCGGGCGCTTCGTGACGGCCGACGAGGCCGCGGCGGCCATGGCCGACGACCCAGCTCAAGTGTGGCGGGAGACGAGCACCGCGGACGGGGCGCGCTGGCGCCGCGTGGTGCCGTCGCCCGAACCGGTCCGCAGCCTCGAGGCGGACACCGTGCGGATGCTCCTCGACGCCGGTGCGGTGGTCATCGCCAACGGCGGCGGCGGCGTCCCCATGGTCGAGGACGACGACGGCCACCTGGTGGGCGTGGACGCGGTGGTCGACAAGGACCTGGCGGCGGCGCTGCTGGCGATGGAGCTCGGGGCCGATCGGCTGGTGATCCTCACCGACGTCGAGGGCGTCGCCGTGGACTTCGGCGGCCCGCGCCAGCGGTGGCTCGACGGCGTGGGCACTGCGGAGTTGCGGGAGCTGGCGGCGAAGGGGACGTTCGGCGTGGGGTCGATGGCGCCCAAGGTGGAGGCGGCCCTGCGCTTCGTCGACGCGACCGGGCAACAGGCCACGATCGGGCCGCTGGGGCGCGCCGCGGACGTGCTCCACGGGCGGTGGGGAACGCGGGTGACGCGGTCGGGCGCCACGGTGGGAGCGGGGCGATGACCGACGCGCCCCGGTTCGGGCCGGGCACCGCCGCCGCAAGCGTGCTGCTGCACGACCTGATCACCGGGCCCGTGCGCCCGGCGAAGGTCCTCGCCGCCGGGCCGGCCGCCACCTACCTGGAGGCCGGAGGACGGGTGCTGGCGATCGTGACCGCCGGCGGGGTGCGGCTGCCGTGCGCGGCGATGCTCGCCGTCGGCGGGCTGCTCCCGGCCGCCCGATCCCGCCTCGCCGTCGGGTGTGGCGTGGTCTACGAGGACGGCCGCCAGCTGGTCGCCGTCCGCCGGTGGTTCGACCCCCGCGTGCGCCTGGCGGGCGTCGACGAGCGGGCGGTGGCCCGCTTCGCCCTCGTGGTGCGGTCGCGAGGGGGCGTCGACACCCTCCTGCCCCACGACGCTCCCGACCGGCTCGCCGCCGGCCTGACGAGTGGTGATGCCGTCGGTGCCGTCTCCGCTCTCCTGGGCCGGGGTACGGGCCTGACGCCGGCCGGCGATGACCTGCTGGCGGGCGCGCTGGCGACCCTGCGGGCACTTGGCTCGCCCGCCGCCGACCGGCTGGGGGCGGTCGTCCGCGCGCTGGCGCCCACCGGCACCACCCGGTTGTCGGCGGCGCTGCTGGAGGCCGCCGACGTCGGTGGCCTGGTTCCCGAGGCCGCCCGCGTGCTCCGCGCCCTGGCGGGCGGGGGAGACGTCGAGGCGGCGGCGGATCGCTTGGTTGCCCTCGGCCACACCAGCGGTTGGCACCTGGCGGCCGGGCTGCTGGTCGGCGTCACCCATGCCGGCGCGGGCCTGAGCGACCGCGTTCCGGCGTTCGAAGGGGACGGATTCCGGCGTCTGCGGACGCCGGTTCGACACCTCGGGGACGCGGGGGTGGCGTCGTGACCGAGACCGTGCGCATCGAACGTGGCCGGTACCACGATTCCGTGACGCTGATGCGTGCGAGCGCGGCGGCGCGGGACATCGCAGGCGTCGAGACCGCGATCGCCGCCATGGGCACCGAGCTCAACCTGGCCCTGCTGGTCCAGGCCGGCTTCGCCGATCCCGATGCGACGGCGGACGACCTGGTGGTCGCCGTGTCCGCCGACAGCCCCGCGACGGCGGAGGCGGCCGTCGCCGCGATCGACCGGCAGCTGGCCGAGCGCCCGGCCTCGGCCGGCGGCGGCGACCGGGCGCGGACCGCGGCGCGTACCGTCGAGTCGGCGGCCGCCCGGGCACCGGACGCCGGCGTCGTCGTGGTCTCGGTCCCGGGGCGGCACGCCTACGTCGAGGCGCTGGCGGCGCTGGGGGCGGGCCGGCATGTCATGGTCTTCAGCGACGGGGTCGACGTCGCCGCCGAGGTCGCGCTCAAGCGGGAGGCCACCGCGCTCGGCCGGCTGGTGATGGGGCCCGACTGCGGCACGGCCATCCTCGACGGCGTCGGCCTCGGCTTCGCCAACGTCGTGATCCCGGGGCCGGTCGCGCTGGTGGCGGCGTCGGGGACGGGCGCCCAGCAGCTGTGCTGTCTGCTCGATGGTGCCGGGATCGGCGTCCGCCACGTGATCGGGGTCGGCGGCCGCGACCTGTCGTCGGACGTCGGCGGCGTGTCGACGCTGGCGGCGCTACCGGCGCTCGACGACGATCCCGAGGTGCGGGTCATCGGGGTGGTGTCCAAGCCCCCGGACCCCGGCGTGGCCGAGGCCGTGACCGCGGCGGCGGCCCGCTGCCGGACGCCCGTGGTGCTGGCGCTGGTCGGCCCGGGCCGCCCCACGCTCACGGGAGCGGCCGCCGAGATCGCCGCCGTCCTGGGGTCGCCGTTCGCCGAGCCGCAGTGGTGGCGGCCCTCGGGAGGACCGGGCGCGGCCCGCTCCGGGCCGCTGCTCGGCCTGTTCAGCGGTGGGACCAACGCCGCAGAGGCGCTGGTCGTCCTGGAGGAGCGCCTCGGCCCGGTGCGCTCGAACGTGCACCCCGACCCGTCGCGGCGGATCGGGCCGTTCGATCCCGCCGACGGCGCCCACGTGCTGCTCGACCTCGGCGACGACGAGCTGACCGCCGGACGGCCGCACCCGATGATCGACCCAGCGGTCGTCGCCGACCGGGTGCGGGCTGCGGCCGATGCGGATGGGGGAGCCGGCGTCGTGCTGTTCGACGTCGTGCTGGGTCACGGCGCCCATCCCGACCCGGCCTCGGAGCTCGCCCCCGCGCTGTCGGCGGCCGGCGCAGCCGGCGCCGCCACGGTGGCGGTGCTGGTCGGCACAGCCGGCGACCCGCAAGGGCTCGACCGCCAGGCCCGCGCCCTGGCCGACGCAGGCGCGATCGTCCACCGCAGCAATGCCCGCGGCGCCGAGCAGGCCGCAGCGCTGCTGTCCGGCGCCGGCGCCGAGCCCGTGGGAACGAGGTCGAGCCGACCATGAGCGCCGCCGTCAGCCCCCTCGCCGACCTGCTGGTGGCGCCCGAGGCCGTCATCACGGTCGGGGCCCCCACGCTCGATGAGGCGGTAGCCGCCCAGGGCGTGCTCACAGTCCCGGTCGCGTGGCGCCCGCCGCCGGCGGGTTCGGTTGCGGCGGTGGCCGAGGTCACCGCCGACCCCCGGCTGGCGCAGGCCAACCGGACCGCCATCGATCGGATGGCGGGGGTGCGCCCGCGGCTGGTCGACGTGCGGACTGCCGCCGAGCTGGTCGGGATCGGACGCCACCAGTTGCTGCACGCCGGTCCCCCGGCGGACTGGGACGCGGCCTCTGGCCCCCTGCGTGGGGCGATCATCGGCGCCTGCCTCTACGAGGGGTGGGCCGACACACCCGACGCCGCCGAACGGATCGCCGCGTCCGGCGCCATCGAGCTGTCGCCGTGCCACGACCATGCCAGCGTCGGTCCCATGGCCGGCATCGTGAGCCCCTCGATGCCGATGTGGGTGCTCGAGGGGGGCGACGGGCGCACCAGCCGGAGCACGCTCAACGAGGGCTTGGGCAAGGTGCTGCGCTACGGCGCCTTCGGCGACACCGTGACGGAGCGGCTGCGCTGGATGGAGCGGGTGCTCGGTCCGATCCTGGCTTCGGGGCTGCGACGCCACGGCCCCATCGACGTGGGCGCGCTGATCGCCTCGATGGTGGCCATGGGCGACGAGGGCCACAACCGCAACCGGGCGGGCACGTCGCTGCTGGTGCGGGCCCTGGCACCCGACCTGGTGCGCACGGTCGCGGACGGGGAGGCGGGCAACCGGGCGGGCGACGTTGCCGACGTGCTCGCGTTCATCGACGCCAACGACCACTTCCTGCTCAACGTCGTCATGGGAGCCGCCAAGCTGGTCGCCGACGCCGGGGCGGGCATCGCCGGCGCCAGCGTCGTCGTGGCCATGGCCCGCAACGGCACCGACTTCGGCATCCGGGTCGCCGGCACCGGCGAGCGCTGGTTCACCGCCCCCGCCGCGGTGCCCGACGGGCTCTACCTGGGAGGATTCGGTCCCGCCGACGCCAACGCCGACATCGGCGACTCGGCGATCACCGAGACCGTGGGGCTGGGCGGGTTCGCCATGGCGGGGGCACCCGCCATCGTGCAGCTTGTGGGGGGCGACGTGGGCGACGCCGTGGGATGGACGGAGCTGATGTACGAGCTGACGCTGGCCGAGCACCCGACCTGGGCGCTTCCGGCCCTGGGCTTTCGCGGCGTCCCGTTCGGGATCGACGTGCTGCGGGTGGTGCGCACCGGCGTCGTGCCGATCATCAACACGGGGATCGCCGGGCGGGTGGCCGGCACGGGGCAGGTCGGCGCCGGGCTGGTGCGGCCCCCGCTCGAGTGCTTCACCGCGGCGCTGGCCGCTCTGGCCGAGTCCGCCGGGACGGACCTGCGATGAAGCCGCCGCCGTTCGTCTACCACCGGCCGACGTCGGTGGGGGAGGCGACCCGGCTCCTGGCCGAGCTGGGAGACGAGGCCAAGGTGGTTGCCGGCGGCCAGAGCCTGGTGCCGCTGCTCAACTTCCGCCTGGCGGCCCCCGCCCACCTCGTCGACATCAACGGCATCACCGGCCTCGACGGGCTGGACCGGACCGACGGGGCCGTCGACGTGGGGGCCACGGTGCGCCACTCCCGGCTGCTTCGCGAGCCGGAGGTGGCCGCGGCCCATCCGCTGCTCGTCGAGGCGACCGAGTGGATCGCCCACCCCGTGATCCGCAATCGCGGCACCGTGTGCGGCTCCCTGGCACACGCCGACCCTGCGGCCGAGCTCCCCGCGGTGCTGGCGCTGCTGGGCGGCAGCGTCGAGGCGGTGGCGTGGCGCAGCGAGTCCCTGGCGTCCCGCCGGGTGCCGGCGGCGGAGCTGTTCGCCGGCCCCCTCCAGACGACCCTCGAGGTCGATGAGCTGGTGGTGGCGGCAACCTTCCCGACGCTGACGGCGGGCACCGGCTGGGCCGTGGAGGAGCTGGCGCGCCGGCATGGCGACTACGCGCTGGCGGGCGTCGTCCTCACCGTCACGGTCGACGGCGACGGCAAGCCGGCGTCGGGCCGGGCCGCCTACCTGTCGTGCGCGCCCACGCCGGTGGTGGTGGACATCGGTCGGGCGCTCGGGGACGGCGGCACGGGTGCCGACGGCCTGTACGAGCTGGTCGCGACCACGCTGGACCCGACCGACGACATCCACGCCACCGCTGCGTACCGCCGGCACCTCGCCGCCACGCTCACCGTGCGGGCCGTCGACCGTGCGCTCGCACGGGCCGGGGCCGGTACCGGCGACCGGTCGTCGGAGGTTCCGGCGTGACACCCGCCTCGAAGCTGTTGACCGGAGGCAATGGCGCACGGTTCGCCGAGCCTGAGGCAATCGCGCACGGTCACCGTTCGCTATTGCCTCGAGTCCACAGCAGCGTTCGCTATTGCCTCCGGGAGGTTGCCCCGTGACCGTTGCACCGAGCCCCGCCGACCTCCACGAGGTCGTTGTCACCGTCAACGGCGTCACCCAGTCGGCACAGGTGCCGGCGCGCCGGCTGCTGTCCGACATGCTCCGCCACGACCTACGCCTGACCGGGACGCACGTCGGCTGCGAGCACGGCGTGTGCGGCGCCTGCACCGTCCTGCTGGAGGGCGAGCCGATCCGCTCGTGCCTGACGTTCGCGGTGATGGTCGACGGTGCCCGCATCACCACCGTCGAGGGGCTCGCCGGTCCCGACGGTGAGTTCGGCCCCGTGCAGCGGGCGTTCCGCGAGTGTCACGGGCTGCAGTGCGGCTTCTGCACCCCGGGTTTCCTGCTGCTGACCAGCGAGCTGCTCGGCCGCAGCCCCGATCCGGACGACGACGAGATCCGCGACGCGCTCGGCGGCAACCTGTGCCGCTGCACCGGCTACGTCAACATCGTGCGGTCGGTCAGGCGCGCCGCGGAGCTCGTGCGGGAGCTCCCCCGATGACCCTTCACCCTCGGGGACTGCGCCCCCGCACCCCATCGTCGCCCGGCTCGCTGGCTTGTCGACCCAA
>Ga0299907_10003518_pt1 | contig 10039 bp, 5 predicted proteins | sample RVTome_16_FD_198680 | JGI IMG/M metagenome (GOLD analysis project Ga0299907, IMG submission 198680) | Soil microbial communities from uranium-contaminated site in the Upper Colorado River Basin, Wyoming, United States - RVT152D67 (version 2) ... | reverse complement strand
TGCTGTTCACCGTGTTTCCGCCGGCGTTCGCGCGCCTCACGACTGTGCTCCATATCCCGCTCTCGCTGATGCTCATCGGGATCGTGTTGCGCGGCACGGCGTTCACCTTTCGCACGTACGACGACCGGCGCTCATCCGCGCAGCGAAGGTGGGGCCGCACCTTCGCCATTGCGAGCGTCATTACACCGGTGCTGCTCGGCATTTGCATCGGCGCGATCGCGTCGGGCAGGGCGGGCGAGTCGTGGGCATTGCTGGCGCGACTCCGGGGCTGCAACGGCGTCGCGATTGCGGACGCGGAGTGTTCGGCGGCGCGCGAGGCGGCATCCTTCTCCGCCGTATACGTGGAGTCGTGGCTCACCCCGTTCGCGGTGGGCACTGGCGTGTTTGCTTTGGCAATGTTCGCGTTCCTCGCCGCGGTGTATCTGACGGTCGAGGCACCTGACGACGATCTGCGACGCGACTTCAAGCGGCGTGCGTTGGTGGCGGCTGGCGTGACGATCGGTGTGGCCGTGCTGCTGCCCGTGCTTACGGTTGACGAGGCGTACATCACGCGCCGACTCATCGATGGTTCAGGATGGTCGGCGCCGTTGCTGTTCGCGACGGCGGCCATGGCGGCGCTCGCGATTCGGGCACTGGTGCGCGAGCGCTACCGCCTCGCGCGCATCGCGGCGGCCGGCCTGGTCAGCCTGCTGCTCACCGGATGGGCGGTGGCGCAGTTCCCGTTCCTCGTGCCGCCCGACCTGACGATCGCGCTCGCCGCCGCCCCGCAATCGACTCAGCGACTCGTCGCCTGGGCGCTGGCCTGCGGCGCAATCGTGCTCATCCCTTCGCTTGTCTACTTGTTCAAGATCTTCAAGGGCAAGCCGCCCGCCTTTTCGCGAATGGATTCCCAGAGTCATTGACCGTGGCTCTGCCCAGCGGTTCTGCCCGTCCTGCCGTCTTCCTTGTCCCGGTGAATAGCAGAGCGTAGTTCGTCTGCGGCTGCCTCGGCGGAAGAAGGCGCAGAGGACAACCAACTGAGATCGATCACGGATTGCCCCTCTTTCTTTGGGTGCTGTTTGGCACGCGTACATCACGCCGACTTTGCCGGCGTTGTTTTGAACGCAAAGGACGCAAGGGTCCGCAAGGGACGCAAAGGAAAGCACAACACGTATCACCGCGTGCGTCAGCCGATCGAATTCGGAAGAGAGCCAGACAGTCGGATCAGGCGCCCTAGCAGCGCCCCTGTGGTTCTGGTGTGTTGCTGCTGTTGTTTTTCCTTTGCGTCCCTTGCGGACCCTTGCGTCCTCTGCGTTGAAAAAACTCAGCCATCTGCCAATGCGACGTCCCGAGCCGCACTCTGACCTGAACCGAAGATACGGGCCCAGGGAAGACTCGGAGCGCTTTGAAATCACCCACTAAAACACGCGAAGACCCTCTTTTTTTTCTCCCTCCTGCACGATCAAACAGATCCGTATCGCACTTGGGTTTGCCGGGAGGAGATGCGGGCATCGGAGCCTCCTCCCTTCGGCGATCACGTTCTGCTCCTGTTTAGATTGCGTCGGCGTGCTGACCTCTGGATCTTCCCGATTCCTGTATCCCCCAGTTTTCTGCCCCTCACAGCATGATCATGCTCGTCCTAACCGCCCTGGTGCTCGGCGCCCAGCATACCCTGGCGCCCGATCACATCGCGGCCGTGTCGGTGTTCGCGAGCCGGCACCCGTCGTGGCGGCGGGCGTTAGGACTCGGCGCGCGGTGGGGCGCCGGCCACTCGCTCACGATCGTCCTGCTCGGAGGAGTGCTGGTCTGGTCGGGTGCGCGCGTGCCCGACGGGTGGGAGCTGATCGTGGAGCGCTTGGTCGGCCTCACGCTGATCCTCGTCGGACTGGCCAGCATCTGGCGCGCCGGCCGAGCGCCGCGTCGCTGGCACGAGCACGACGGCGTGCGGCATGCCCATGTCCCTGCCTTACGCGGCGCACCGCACGAACGCGATCATCGCGCGCTGCTCGGGATCGGGATGCTCCATGGCGTCGCGGGCACCGGCGCGCTGGTCATTGCCATCCCGCTGAGCGCAGGCGCGTCGCCGGCCAGGTCGATGGTGTTCCTCGCCTCCTTTGGCCTCGGGACCATTCTGGCGATGTCGATGTTCGCCGGGCTGGCGGGCGCGCTGTTGGGGCGAGCGGCGCGACTGTCGTCCGGCGCGGAGCGCGCGCTTCGGGTGACGGCGGGTGGCGGAAGCATTGCGGTCGGAGCATGGTGGCTGACCATGGGCGGGGCGTGACCACGCCCAACCACGCGCCAGCGTCCCAGCCTGACGAGGAACGGTGCGAGCGCTGCGGCGCACTCACGCTGGAGTGGCGGCGCTGCAAGCTCGTGTGCACCAACTGCGGGACGATCGTCAGGAGCTGCGCCGACCTCTGATCGGCGGTGCCGCGCTCCTACCGCACCACTCGAACGTCGCTACTTGATCATCCCCTTCGAGTAGATCAGCAGCACGCCCTTCGAGGAGCCGGTTCCGTACAACCCTCCGGCCTCGTCAGGCATGAGCAGCACCATCCGGTCGATCTGTGCCGGATCCAGGTCGTCGAGATTGCTGAAGAGCGCGTCGTCGAGATACATCGCCATGCATCCGCGATCGTCGGCCGCCTGCGGCGTATTGCCCGGCCGCACGGCTTCGACGCTCGTTTCCTGCCCCGCCTGCCGTGACATGGAACCGACGCCGTTCCCGGCGACGCGGCCACGCAGAATCTTGAGGCAAGTCGAGCCGAACCCGTCGTCCTCGACCCACAAGCCGGGAATGTTCTGCCAGCGCAGCACCTCGGCCACGCTCCCGGTCCGCGCCGCCAACAGCTCGATCTTCTCGGGCGTGATCAGCCGCGAGCCTAACGTGCGAACGTCCAGTCCCGCGATCAGATCCCGGCGCGCGCGCCGCTGTTCCTCGGTGACCGTCACCGTCGCGAGCGAGACCGGCCGGACGGCGATCAGGAAGTCCATCGCGAGCGTCTGACCATCCACGAGTGTGAGCTCCGGCGACACGTCCGTTCGATACCCGATCCGGCGCGCGAGCAGGGTAAATGTTCCGGGACGAGGCGCGCGGAGCACGAAGTTACCCGCGCTGTCGGTCGTGGCGGATGCCACCACGAACGACGCGGAATCGCGCATCAGCACCGACGCGAGCTCGATCGGCCGCTCGGTCTTGTCGTCGAGCAGCGTGCCGCGAATGATCTGCGCCGATGGAACGGAAGTCATCGCCGAGAGCGCGATGCCTACGAAACAGAGCTCCCTGCGCATGGTGCCTCCCGAGCGCCGAAGGACGTACCCCAAATCCAGCGTGTCGGTCGCCCGTCTGTCAAGCGGGGGGCGGCGGCGAGCCGGCGGCGCGCTCGAGTTGCGACCCCAGGGCGCTCGGCTCCCTTACCGGCTCATCGCACGCGTAGCCGCGGCAGACGTAGGCGGTTGCATGGCCGTCGCGCGGGGTGCGGCCGGAAAGCAGCGCAGGAGCACCGTTATCCGCGAGGCCTCCGGCGAGCACGAGCGTGGGCAGATAGTGGCGGGCGGTCTCGCGGGCCAGGGACTGGAAATCCGAGGATTCGGCGTGGCCGGCGATCGCCACTTCTACCGCCCCGAACGCCGCAAGCTCGGCGGCGCCGAGCAGGTGACCGAAGGCCGAGGCGTACTGCCGCATCGGCTCGGCCAACGTTTCGAGCACGAACACCGCGCGCCGGCGCAAATCCGCATCGGCCGTAAGCTCCGCGACGCGGAGCAGCAGCTCCACCGCCAGGGAGTTGCCCGACGGGATCGCGTTGTCGGTGATCTCCCGGGGTCGCGTAATCAGGGTTTCGTGATCGCGCGCCGTGTCGAAGAACGCGTTGGCGTCGTCGTCCCAGAACCACTCGACGGCGGCGTGCGCCAGCGCCACGGCGCGCCGCATCCACTGCGGATCGAAGGTCAACTCGTACATACCTAACGCCGCGAGTCCGAGCGCGGAATGATCCTCGAGCATTCCGTTGATCCGCGTCATGCCATCCTTGTGCACCCGGAACGTCCGATCGCCGCGCACCAGCTCGTGAAAGAGGAACTCTGCGCTGGCCGTCGCCAGCTCTCGCGCCTGGTCGTGCTCCATCACCCGAGCGACATCCGCCAGCGCGCGCAGCATCAGCGCATTCCAGCCGGCAAGAATTTTCTCATCGCGGCCAGGCCATACGCGTTGCGCGCGCACCGCGTACAGCGCCTCGCGAATGGACGTCAGCTCCTCCCGCAACTCCTCGAGTGACACTCTCTCCCGCGCCGCCACCACAGCCGCATCCGCCGGAACGTACAGGATGTTCCGTCCCTCGAAATTGCCCGTCTTCGTGACCCCGTAATACGCAATCGCCCGCGCCGCACGCTCGGCGCCGAGCACGTCGTGCAGCTCGTCCTCGCTCCACAGATAGAATCGTCCCTCTTCCCCCTCGCTGTCCGCATCCAGTGAGGCGTAGAACCCGCCGGCCGGCGACGTCATCTCCCGCCCGACCCACGCCACCGTCTCCTCCACGACGCGCCGCACCTCGGGATCCTGCGTCGCCTGCCACAGATGCGCACCAAGCCGCAACAGCAGTGCGTTGTCGTACAGCATCTTCTCGAAATGTGGCACCAGCCATTGCGCGTCGACCGCATACCGCGCGAAGCCGCCGCCGACCTGATCGTAGATGCCGCCCTGGGCCATCGCGCGGAACGATGATGCGGCGATCTCGAGGGCGTGGGCCGTGCCGGTACGTCGCCAGTAGCGGAGGAGAAAGTCGAGCGCCATCGTCTGCGGAAATTTGGGCGCGCCGCCAAAGCCGCCGTGTCGCGGATCGTACCGCTGCGCCAGATCGCGGTAGGCGGCCTCGAACAGTGGCGTCTCGAGCGTTCCGGATGGCCGCATCGCCTGACCAGCGACGTCGTAGATGCGGCGGAGCTGCGCCGCGCCCTGCTCCACATCGCTGCGTCGGTGCCGATAGGCATCGGCGACGGCCTGCATCAGGCGCGGAAACGCCGGAATGCCATGCCGGTCGTCGGGCGGGAAGTACGTACCGCCGTAGAACGGCGAGCCATCCGGGGTGAGGAACACCGTCATCGGCCATCCGCCGTGACCGGTGAGCGCCTGGACCGCTGCCATGTAGATCGCGTCGACGTCCGGGCGTTCCTCGCGATCGACCTTCACGTTCACGAACAGCCGGTTCATCGCCCCGGCGATCTCCGGGTTTTCGAACGACTCGCGCTCCATCACGTGACACCAGTGACACGCCGAGTAGCCGACGCTGAGGAGGATCGGCTTGTCTTCGCGTCTGGCCTGGGAGAACGCCTCGTCGCCCCACGGAAACCAGTCGACGGGATTGTGCGCGTGCTGTAGCAGATAGGGGCTCGTCTCGCCCGCGAGACGGTTCGCTCGACGCGGCGCGTCGGTCGTGGAGTTGGTGGGGGGTGTCATGGTCGCGGCTTCGGCGCAAGTTGCGGTCCCGATTCTTCGGGCAGGGCCCGCTTATTGGGAAGTCGGTATCCTGAAGGCGGGAAACGGGAAAGGGGAAACGGGAAACGGAACTGCGGGAAACGGGAAACGGAACAGCGGCAAAGCGGGATTAGATTGATCAAGTCGGCACTTTGGAGTCTAATTTCGGAACGCGGAATCGCTGACATCCATTGGTCGCACGTCCAGCTCGGCGAACTAGTGTAGTGAGTCAGAAGTCCTTTGACGTTCGTAATCCCGCAGCTTCGTTTCCCGCTGTTCGAGCCGATCTCAGACGAAATGACGACAACTCTCGATCCCGTCCTCGAGCGCTACTTCGCCGAGCACCGCGCGCGCTTCGAGAACGAGCTGTTCGATTTTCTTCGAATCCCGAGCGTCAGCGCTCGCAGCGAGCACAACGGCGATACGGCGCGGGCAGCCGATTGGCTCGCCGCCGCCATGAAGCGCAGCGGGCTCGAGGCAGAGGTTCTGCCCACCGCCGGTCATCCGATCGTGATTGGCGAGTGGCGAAAGGCGGGGCCCGATGCGCCTACGGTGCTCATCTACGGCCACTACGACGTGCAACCGCCTGAGCCGCTCGAGCTATGGACCACGCCGCCGTTCGAGCCGTCGGTGCGCGATGGACGGGTGTATGCCCGCGGATCGGTCGACGACAAGGGGCAGCTCTTTTTACACGTCAAGGCGCTCGAGGCGCATCTCGCCGCTCGGGGGGCGCTGCCGGTGAACGTCATCGTGTTGGCCGAGGGGGAGGAGGAGGTCGGCAGCGACCATCTCGCCGAGTTCGTCGAGCACCATGCGGATCGGCTGCGTGCGGATGTCGTCGTGATCTCCGACTCGGCGATGTTCGCGCCGGGCCTGCCCACGCTGCTCTTCTCGCTGCGCGGGCTCGCCTATCTACAGATCGATGTGCAAGGCCCCGACCGCGACCTGCACTCCGGGAGCTACGGCGGCGCCGTGATCAATCCGGCGATGGCGCTGGCCCGCATCCTTGCGACGTTCCACGATGCCAACGGCCGCGTGGCCATCCAGGGGTTCTACGACGACGTGCGCGACTGGGGAGCCGTCGTACGCGACCAGATTCGCGCGCTGCCGTTCGATGAGGAAGAATTTCGTCTGGAGACCGGCGCGCCGTCGTTAGGGGGAGAGGGCGGATTCGGCGTTCTCGAACGCCTTTGGACGCGTCCGACCTGTGAGGTGAACGGGCTCCTGAGCGGCTACACCGGCGAAGGGGCTAAAACGGTGCTGCCCGCGCACGCGATGGCCAAGGTCAGCTTTCGCCTCGTCCCCGATCAGGACCCCGCCCACATCGCGAAGCTCGTACAGGCACACGTGGCTCGCGTGACCCCCCGCGGCGTGCGTGTCGACGTCCGTGCCCTGCACGGCGGCCGCCCGTGGAAGGCGGAGCCAACGGGCCCACTGTTCGAGGCGGCGCGCCGGGCGCTGGCCGCGGCGTTCGGTCGCGAGCCGGTTCTCACCGGCGAAGGCGGCTCCATCCCGGTGGTCGGCGACTTCGAGCGGATCCTCGGCGCGCCGGTGTTGCTGATCGGCTTCGGCCTGCCTGGCGAGAACGCACACGCGCCTGACGAGTGGATGAGCCTGGAGAACTTCACCAACGGCATGCGGGCCATCGCCGTCCTCTGGGACGAGATGGCCCGCACCGGCCGCGGCTCCTGACGTCGAGTTACCTTCGCCGCGGGGTTGTTCAGCCGCCTCCGCGGTTGAACAACCCCTGAAGGTTCGCGGTTTCTACGATCGCCTCGGCGTTCTTGTAGATCGCCTCGGCGCGAGCGGTCTCGCCCTGACGTGCCAGTCCTTCGGCAATGATCACCGCCGTATTCACGTAGATGAAAGGAATGTTCGACGTCGCACGATCCATCCAGTCGTCGAGCCGTGACAGGGCGGTGGTGCCGCGATACTCCTCCCATAACGCCGCCGAGCGCGTCACGTCCACCCACCCCTCGCCCTGGATGTACGCGGTGCCCGGCACCTCTCGCACCGGCCCCGGCATCACTTTGCGCGCCATCCCATGCGTGACCATGTACGCGTCGAGTCCCATTTGCTCGCCATAACCACCCGCCGACCGGGCAATGTACAGTGGGCGCTCCGGGAAGCTGTCCTTGATGATGCTCAGGACCACGAGCTGGTCGCGTGAGATCACGCCGGGGGGCAGCGTGGCCACCAGGGAGTCCTTGCGCATCTGCGCCGCCTCACGAAGCACCATGTATGGCGGCAGGGTTTCCGAGACCGATGCGAGCGGAACGGCGATCGGAGGCCCGTCAGGCTTCGTCCACTCCCGGTTGCGGTAGACCGCGGGCCCAGTGTCTACGTCGTATGGGTAGATCGGGCGGCGGATCATCTGCCTCACATACCAGTCGGTGTTGAGCAGCGACGTCACGGCCACCGTCACATCGCGCCGAACTCCTTCCACTTCCTGGACGTACCAGAGCGGGTAGGTGTCGTTATCGCCTCCGGTGATCAGGACGCCGTACGGCTCGACCGAGTTGAGCATGTCGATCGCCCAGTCGCGCGCGACCGTGTCGTTGCTGCGTGGCGCCTCGGTCGAGTTCAGCACGAGCGGCACCAGACCCACCATCAGCGCCGGTGACGCGGCGATCCAGGCAAGTCGTTGGCGAGCGCCTCCGAGCCCGCGCGCCAGCGCCTCCGCCCCCCACGACCAGATTGCGGCAAGGGCCAAGCCGATCCACACGCCTAACGCCGAGAAGCCCCAGACGAAGAAATAGTCGCGGTCACGTACTTCCGCGAGCAGCGCCGAATCCATCCCCGGCAGACGTGCCTGCGTCCAACCCAGCTTGAAGTTCAGAAGGAAGACGAACAGCAGCGTGACCGAAAAGAGGAACGGTCCGAAGTACCAGAACGATCTTCGATCTCGCTGGTAATGGACGTATCCGCCAAACAGCCCCAGTCCGAGGAACAGCAGCGCCAGCGCCGACTGGACGGCCGGGTACTGCATGTGGAGATCGCGCAGCCACTGCCACTTGAAGTACAGCCACCACATCCCCACCTGGTGAACGAAGGGAACCTGCCGGTCGAGCAGCTCGGGCTTGGGGTACTGCGACCGATTGAGGTGCTGTCCCCAGAGCGTGAGCGTCTCCTTGCTCAACACGCAATCGGTGTTCATCTCCGTCAGGCAACCGGTCGTCTCCCCCATATTGATCTCTGGGAAGTGCGGCGCGCGGATCGGTTGCATGATGAACGGCGTTAGGCCAAGCACCAGCGCGGCCGCTCCCGTCGCCAGAATGCGCGGCCGGAGCACCGTTTGCGGGCGGATCATCAACACCGCCACGGCTACCGCGGGCGCCGCAAGGATGCCGCCCATGTGATTGGCGTAGCCGAGCCCGATGAGATAGGCGACCAACACCAGCTTGCGGTCCGCGCCTGACGCCTCGGGATCGTCCGCCCACAGCACCATCAGCCACGCGATCGCCGCGAAGATCACGAGCGTGATCATGTACACCTTCTCGCTGACCACCGACTGGTTCCACACGGTGAACGCCGTCGCGCTCACGATCGCCGCGATCGTCCCGGCCGCGATCCGCTGCCACCGTTCCCGGAGAAATCCACGCGTTGCCCGCTCCGTGATCAGGAACCACACGCCGGCCGAAAGCGCACTCGCGACCGCAGACATGAGATTCATGCGCTGTGCAGCCGTCGGTGCGATGGGCAGAATCGAAAACGTACGGCCCAGCATCACGAACAGCGGATTGCCGGGAGGGTGGGGCGTTCCAAAAGTGTACGCGGCGGCGATGTACTCGCCGGCGTCCCAAAGCGCGACCGTCGGAGCGAGCGTGATCACGTACAGCGCGAAGATCACCGCGGTCACGATGCCGGCTGCGAGGTAGCTCGGTCGGGGGGTGTCGATCGAAGAAGATGCCATTGGGGTAGGAATGCGGGAATGCGAACCGGGGCGCGAGCGGTCGCCTAGGGTGCGCCGCCCCGCGTCGGGTTCTCGTCAGCCTTCAAGCTCGCGTCGCGCCCGCACGAATGACAGGGGGCGCACTTGCGAGCAGGGCTTCTGTACATCCGGACCTTCGGCACGTTCCACTCGGTTCCGGTGCCTAGAAGCGGCGCTCCCAAATCAGGAACGCGCCGATCACGCTGACCGGCCGGGCCAGCTCTTCCTGCGCCAACGTGGGCTGACGAAGCAGGAAGCGCGGTTCGAACGTCGCCTCGATCCGGTAGCCTTTGGGCAACCGCTGCTCCACGTGAAAACCGAGCACGGTGCCGGTCGCCGGCCGGATCTGTGTGGAGACGAACGTCTCCGGGGAGAAATACTTCCCGGCCTGGATTTCCGTGCCCCTCACCAGCGACTGGACCCCGGAGGCGTTCAACTCCGTCGGGAGATCGGCGGGCGTGATGTTGAGCACGTCGGCGTTGACCGAGCGTGCAAAGTCCGCCTGAAGCTCCTGGACCATCGCGCCTAGCGCCACGGCGGCGAGCTGTCGGGTCGCCAGGGCGGCCACGTCTCCGACCAGTTGTCCGCTCGCCGTGCCCTGTCCCGAGAGCGCGGATCCGCCCACTTGGAGCAACGATGAGCTCGAGCGGCCGAACGCC
>Ga0299907_10003517_pt1 | contig 10042 bp, 10 predicted proteins | sample RVTome_16_FD_198680 | JGI IMG/M metagenome (GOLD analysis project Ga0299907, IMG submission 198680) | Soil microbial communities from uranium-contaminated site in the Upper Colorado River Basin, Wyoming, United States - RVT152D67 (version 2) ... | reverse complement strand
CCAGTTGCCGGCGCCGATTGCCTCCTCGGCGGCCACCACCAGAAGGAACAGAGTAACGAAGGGGGTGGCGATACCGTCGTTCAGGCCACTCTCAACATTCAGCGCGCGACGAATACGTACCGGAACCGCGGGATTGGTGACGACCGCCAATCCCAGTGCCGCGTCGGTTGGCGCGAGGATCGAGGCTATCAGCGCCGCCATGGCCCACCCCTCTGATGGAAACACGAGCTTCGCCGCAAGGGTTCCGAGGACGATGGTTAGCGGCAGACCGATGAGGAGCAGGCGGGCCGGAAGCCGTGCGTCCCCTCGAACTTCGCGGAGTCGAACTGTTGACGCGTCGGCGAAGAGCAGCATGGCGAGAGTGAGCTCTGCAAGGAGCTTCCCCGTCTCGGCGCTCAGGGCGGTGGGCAGCGCGCCGGAGACTGCCGGTCCTACGACGACGCCTGCGGCGACGAAAACAAGCGGGGCGGAGACGGACACTCGGTCAAGACGAGACGCCACGAGCGAATAGAGAGCGAACGCAACTGCAACGACCGTGAGTCCGATCATCTTTTTTCGTACGAAGGATCTGATTGACCGTTCGCCTGCGTCACAGGTTCCCCTGCTGTTTCAGTGCTCGCATCCGAACCATCCCAGATCGGTAGCGGGTAGTAGGTGACCAACCGGTATGCCCAGGCGGTGGCCAGTGCCAGACCCTATGGACCCCGGTGCGCAACCCAGACCGGTGAGCACAGCCTCCGACACGCCTACCCCGCCCGGCACGGGCAGGAGTCCCGCGAACAGGCTGACCGGCGCGTGAGGAGGATCGATTGGGCGAGTGGTCGCCATGCTCTCCCCTTCCCTCTTATTCATCTAATGATCAAGGGTTATCTCAGTCGGCCGCTGGAAGCGCCTCCCCCCTCGGCGGATCACCCGGGGTGAAGATCGAAACCAAGCCCTTCGCCGGAGTGTGGGGCTGCACTTGCGCCTCATGCAGGTCATATCGCTCAACGAGGATGCCGCTGCATGGTGGTCTCTACAGGTCACGGTGAAGGGTCCTGCGGTCGACGCGGTGGGGTCCTCGAACTTGCACCCACCCCGCCAGGCATCCCCGCGAGCGACTTGGCGAACCTTGCATTCGCGGTGTGTATGTCGCGGCTGCCGCCCCAGGAAGCCGCTGTCGAACCCGCTGCACCAAGACGTCGGCATCGATCCATCCGGGTCCGGCGGGCACTGCTCGATGCCGCGGACTGATTGCGACGCCTCGCTCCAGGACCCCGTGATTCAGATCCCCTCGAACACTGCGAGCGTGGTCCTCAGAGACGGAAGGGCTTTTAGTAACCGCGTGTGAGATTCGAGGATCTCCGAGGGCAAACGAACTGCTGGACCACGAGATACCTCTCCTTATCCCCAGTGAAATCGCATTCATTCCCATGAGGGATTGACGGCGACTCCGCGGAGTGCCCCTTCCGCTTGTACTGGCTGATTGTCGGACCGTTCTCGGCGCTCATACGTCGCCTCTGGCTCCGGGCCGTCGCTCGCGGGCAGTGAAGGTGCAGCGCGCTGAGGGGCGTCACTGTTTAAGCTCCGGACTCGATCGTTCTGGAAGTCGAGGATCACACAGGATCATCCCCTCACACCTTTGGATCCCCATCCAGGGGGATGGACAGCGACTTCCCCTCCTCATACGCTTGTCCCCGAGACTCAAGGGGGGGCCCAATGGATCCAAAACGGCTGCAGTCGATTCCGTTGTTTGAAGGCCTTTCGAAGAAGGACCTTCAAGAACTGGGGAAACACAGCGATGAGGTCGACCTCCCGGTCGGCAAGCATCTAGTGGAGCAGGGAGAGTTTGCCTACGAGTTCTTCGTGATCGAATCCGGCACCGCAGTCGTCACTCAAGATGGTCAGCAGATCTCCACGCTAGGCCCGGGCGATTTTTTCGGCGAGATCGGACTTGTGCAATCTAGCCGTCGGACGGCCTCGGTTGTGGCCACATCCCCGATGAGCCTCATAGTTATGGGTCGACGAGAATTCACCACAATGGAAGATGCCCTCCCGCACGTTGCCGAGGCGATCAGAAAGAAGCTCGACGAGCGCTTGGGAACGGATCCTGGGACTTAGTTCCCATCGAACGCCGGGTCGAAAACCAACATCCCACTCAAGCATGGGAATCCGACACTTTCCTTGGGCGCCAGATGTAACCGCTCAAGGCCGACTCTGTCCGTCGATTCGAGTTTTCGTCACCGACACCCCGTTCGGCCTCCGAATGAGAAGGCTAGCGGGCGAGATCGCCAGGGGAATCGACTTAGTCCACCTTCAGGCGAACCGATGACCAAGAGCCATAACTTCGTTTCTACTTGTGGATGCTGCTGGCGTAATCCGGAACGTAGGTTTGAGTGTCCTTTGGTGGTCGTACGTAGCCCTCGTCTGATTTTTGTCTGGGAAGCTTGATCGGTCCCGGCGTCCTGTCCTCGTAGGGGATCTCGCTCAGTAGGTGGGCGATGCAGTTGAGGCGCGCCCGCCTTTTGTCGTCGGCCTCGACCACATGCCAGGGAACCTCGGGAATATCCGTGTATACGAACATCTCATCTTTCGCGCGCGAGTACTCGACCCAGCGACGCCGGGACTCGAGATCCATAGGAGATAGCTTCCACCGTTTGAGCGGGTCCTCATTGCGCGCGGCAAACCGCCGCTCTTGCTCCTCGTCACTTACCGAGAACCAGTACTTGATCATGCGGACGCCATCCTCGACGAGGAGGCGTTCGACGATCGGGCACTGCCGGAGGAACACCCGGTGTTCGGCCGGCGTGCAAAACCCCATGACCTTCTCTACCCCTGCGCGGTTGTACCAACTCCGGTCGAAAAGCACGACTTCTCCTGCAGCAGGCAGCTCCTCGATGTAACGCTGGAAGTACCACTGTGAACGTTCACGCTCGGTTGGAGCGGGGAGCGCCACCACGCGACAGACTCTGGGATTGAGGTTCTGGATGATTCTCTTGATGACACCGCCTTTGCCGGCCGCATCGCGACCCTCAAAGATCACGACGACGCGTTCGTTCTCGTCGCGGACCCACTCCTGCATCTTGACGAGCTCGCGCTGCAATCGCGCTAACTCGCGGTTGTAGGCCTTCTTGGGCAACCTGTCGGTCACTGCCCACCCCCCAATGGTGCTGGGAACCATGTGCCAGGACCTCTTGTGAGTGAGATTCCTCCCACAACCTTACTTGGATAACCCGTTCTCAGACCTCCTTCTGATACCTCCGACGCCACTTCGCGGTCGGTGATCAGGCGGGAGCTCTCGCGGATCTGATCGAGATGACCACAGGTCGTCGGCGCAATACCTCCTCAGCTCTCCTCATGGTGGAAAGTGAAGGCGCCCCGGCCGAAACCGGGACGCCTTCGGGAAAACGATGGACGACAGCAGTTCGCGATAGCCCGCTACGGCATCGCCACCCTTGGCTCGGCCACCGGATCGCGGACGTCCACACTCGTGATCGGTGCCGGCTTGAACCCCTTCCATGCCGCGTAGACACCGAGCGAGGCCTCCCAGGCGATCTCCGGCAGCGCCATCAGGAACGCTGGTCCGGAACCGTTCTCGTAGACACCGAAGAGGATCAGTACGAACGAGGCGATCAGCATCGGACCACCGATCAGTCCCAACATCGCCATACGACGAGGCACCAACCCCGAGCGGTACATCAAGTAACCCAGCATCAACCCATTCCCGAAACCGACAACGAGTCCCGGACCGAACAGGAACGCCCAGTCGTATGTGGCCGCGAGAGAATTGCCCTGAACGGCGAGCGCGGTGGCCTCGGCTCCTGTTGCTCCGGCCAAGGCATCGCCCACGGATACGATCGAAATGACGCTCATGAGGCCGATCAGGATGAAGGCGCTCTCCATGATCCGCGCGGTGACGTATCCGAGCGCGACGCCTTCGCTCTGCCGCCTGACGATCGGATAGATCACCACAGCGGTTGCGATATTGGTCGCGATGACCCCGAACTCGAGGATTGCTCCCAGGTACACACTGGTCTCGGAAACGGCACCGGGGATGAAGCGCAGCTCGCTGAAGCTACCGCCCAGGCCATTCACGAAGAGGATCTTTGCTCCGATGCTCGTAACGAAGGTGGCTATGAACAACCAGCCAAAGATCCGTGCTGCCTTCTGAGTATCCAACTGACTTCCTTTCTTGGAACGAAAACGGCTCCGCCCGTGTTCGGGCCGAAGGGCTCCCGTGAGGCATCACGTTGAACTCATGGGCATCCCTCCCTCCCATCGAAAGGCTGACGCCTTCCTTGTGCCGATCGCGTCCGAACGGTTCCAGGTATGACCACGACGGTGCAGCTGGGGACCTCGAAGCCCTCGCGCCGCAATGCCTTGTGCATCTTGCGGACGCCGTAGACGCCGTAGTTCTCTTTGTGGACCCGACGGGTGTGCGGGATCAGCGACGCGTCTCTGAGCGCGCGCCGCGAAGGTGGTCTTGTCTTTGCGCCTAGTTCGTCCATGGGTTCCAATCGAGCGCCCGGCGGATCGGCTCGACCCCGAAACGGGTGCATCCGGTGCTGTCGATGTAGGCAGTCAACTCGACGGACGTGGGTCGAGCTCGCGTGCGAAACAAGCACTCGCGGACTTCAGGGTCTCGTTGGCCCGGCGAAGCCCGGTCGTGGTGCCCGGCCTCAGGCCGCCGTCGATTTCGGCTAAGGCGCACCCACGACGTCAGCGTCTCTCGGTGCATCCCTAACTGGTCCGCGACGCGACCGATGGCGCCGCGCTCTCCTATCTCTGCAACCATGTGAACGGCGCGCTCACGCAGCTCTTGCGGGTACCTCCGTGGTTTGGCCATGACACAATCCTTCCCAAGTGTCAGAGCCTCAACAAGAACCGGTGCGATTCATGGTGCCAATTTCAGAGTGTCCGTGAATCCGGATCAACTCCACCCTGCATTTCGCGATGGAATGCGGACACGTGTGGACCGAGATCAGGAATGGATGGTGGTTCGGGCCGAGGAGAAAACAGAACGACGAGCTACTGGCGCTCTCCAGGCAGATCCTGGATCTGAGGAAGGCGGTGCACGGGGGGTGGCTAGTAATGGCTAGGGACAAAGCTTCTGGAGGTCGGCCGGCACCGACTTCGCGCAGTACTCGACCGTTCCATCGACAATCGTTGCCACGACGGTGATGCCCCAGAGAGCCTCTGGCCCTAACTGCGTGGGGTCGGCCGACAGGATCACAAGGTCGGCAGCCTTGCCGGCCTCGATGCTCCCCAACGATTCCTCCCTACCCTGGGCGAAGGCCGCGTCGATCGTCAGGGATCTGAGCGCTTCTTCGACAGTCAAGAGTTGCGACAGCATCCACGGTGGCGGAGCCTTCCCCTTCGGAGAGGTGCGCGTGACGGCCTCCGCGATCGCCGGGATCGATGGCCCCGACGTACCGACGAGCGCCCACGGTCGATCCGTGCCGCCGGCGATGGGGATGCCCGCGTCGATGATGTCGCGCCAGCGCCCCGTGAGGTCGACGCGGTCGCGACCGACCCAGCGGATCAGGTCCTTGGCTACATCTGCGTGGAAGAAGGACAGTTGGATCGAACCGATGAGGCCGAGCTTGCGCAACCTTTTGATCTGATCGTCGCGCACGGTCGTGAGATGCTCGACACGATCGCGCAGCTTGACGATGTCCTTTCGGCCCACGGCGGAGAACGCATCGAGCGCTAGGTCGAGGCCCCCATCGCCTGTCGCATGAATCGCGATCTGCCATCCGGCCTCGTTCGCGCGCTGGAACGCGGCTCCCAGCTCGCCGGCATCCCAGAACAGCTCCCCCTGCACCTCGGGACTGGGTGGGTCAGTTTGGTTACCGAGTCCATCCGGTGCTCTGTCGGCGAAGAACTTAAGGCCCTGCAACCAGATGTGGGGGCCGAACTTCTCGCCGGGCTCATAGGAGTCGTACCAGTTCCCGAATCGCTGCGTCTGGTAGTTCATTGGAAGGAACGCTCCCACCTTGACCCGCAGGTCCCCGCTCAACTCGAGATCGCAGAGTTCGCCTAAGCGTTCCCATGACACGAAGAACTCGCTGATGCTCGTCCAACCCCACGAGAGCGCAGTGTCGATGGCTTGCGTCGCGTCTTCCCCGACCTGGTCTTTGTCACCGATCCAGTGACTGTGCGAGTCGATGAAGCCGGGCATGACCGTCGCGCCCTCGAGGTCAATGGCTGCGCCGGCTCCCTCGGACGTGCCTACGATCCTGCCGTCGTCGATGGAGACGGAGCTAGTGCGCTTCTCGTCTGGATCCATCGTCAACACTGTCGCGTTGGTGAAGACGACCTTGTCGTGGCTGGGAGGAGATGGGAGCGGATCGTCGAGCAACTCCTGACAGGAGCTTGGGATCGCGTCGAGTTCACTCGACTCGATGTCGCTGCCTGATGGGCTCGGGGATCGGGGCGGGGACGCTACCGGTTGCTTGGGTGGTGCATCCGAGGCCCGGTCGTAAGCAACTATACCGAGCGCAACGATGACCGACAGGACTCCAGCGGCTCCGACCCTTGGAGGCCATCTCTTCGTCTGGAGGTCCGGTGAGGTCATCTTGGTCCTTAGCTATCCGGCGACCTTCTCGATGATTTCACAACCGAATCGGCCTCCGACGTCGCCGGTCAGCGCTCTCTGTATATAAAGCGTTCCCGGGCTAGCAAACGGCAAGCTTCGTGGCACCCAGCGAGGCAGTACGCCGGCTCTTAAGGCTCACGCGAACGAATGGACGTTTCCGAACTTTTGACCGCCTGGACGCGGCGCTTGACGGCTTGAGCGACATGCGCCACACAGGTGATAAACCCAGATGACCCAACCACCAGGACGCCGGTTGCGGCAACCTCAGACCAGTCGACAGAAAGGCGGACCCACGATGACAGTGAAGAGAGTCGTCCCCAACGTCTTTGACAGCGACCCGGTACGAACCCGCCGCTTCTATACAGACCTGTTCGACTTTGAGGTTGCTATGGACATGGGGTGGATCGCTACCTTGGTGTCCCCCGACCAACATGCCGCGCAGATAAGTGTCTTCGAGCCCGACGGGGAGGAGGGTCGCGATCCATTCGTCTCCATCGAGGTCACCGATGTGGACGCAGTCCACGCCCGTGCAGTTGAGCTGGACTACGACGTCACCTATCCGCTCCGAGACGAAGACTGGGGAGTCCGCCGGTTCATGCTTACCGACCCAGGCGGACGCACCGTCAACGTCTTGTCCCATCTGAAACGGGAAGAATGACCAACGAACATCGGGGTCGAGGGGATCCGCTCGCTACGGAGCTGGCCTCGCCCGCCGGCTGATCGGGTGCAACGCACGAGTATTCGAGGTGCCGGCGTTCATTTCCCACCGAGAACGCAAGAGCGACGGCCTCATCGTCCCGGCCGGAACCGCGGGACCGGCGTCGAAGACTTGTTCTCGGTACGCAGGTTAGCGGGCGCCCTCCGCTGCGTGGGGCGGTGAGCCCGCCAGCGGAGTGGTGTCCAGGTACTTGATCTCGTCGACGCGTTCGGTGAACCTCCAGCCCTCCGGGGGTGCGCTGGTAGCGGTCGTGGTAAACCGAGTAATTCAAATGCGAGCTCCCGTCGCGCATGTGCCCGAAACTCAGGACGTATGCACGGCCGGACGCGGCGTCGCCCTCGAGCTGGATTGTGCCCGGGTGCGTCGTCTGCACGAGGTAGTCCCAGAGACCCTCCGCCAGCCGCTCGACCCCGGCGCGGATCTCCTGCCGACCAACGTACTCAACGCCGACGCCGGGGATCCGCCACACAGCGTCCTGTGTGAACAGCGACGCTAAGCGGTCGTAGTCGCGCATCATCCCCGCGTCGGTGAACTCGCCGCGCAACGCCTCGATCTCGACGCAGTCAGCAATGGCCTGAAGGTCGCTCATCGGTTTCTTCCCTTGTCTGTTGTGCTCGGCCCTGTTGGGCGAGTGGCCCTCGTCGTGCTGGCGTGGGTTTGGATGCCGTTGCGGGTCATCGCGCACTCCGTGGCAAGGAGCGCCGCGGGAGAGCGCCCAGGTCGCCGACGGGGCCGAGGTGTTGGAGCTTGTCCGGGTTGACGATCCCAAGCACGGACCGAACCTGTTGTCCCGCGATATCGAGCGCCACCACGCCGACCAACTTTCCATCTCCGTCGACCAGGAAGGCACCGGGCTGGCCGTTCACCTCAACCGGGCGCACCGCGGTTCCGGGGACCGTGAGGCGCTGTCTCACCCAAGCCAAGATGGTGCGCGCGACGCGGCTGCGACCGACAACCGATCGGGAAATCGCGGGCGCCTTCCCGCCACCATCGCCGCGCAGTACGACGTCATGGGCGAGCATCGTCTCCAAAGCGCCGAGATCTCCCTCTTCCGCGGCCGCTAAAAAGCGGCTCGCGAGCTTGTCGCGCTGCTCCTTCGACGATTCGAAGCGAGGCCGGCGCTCTCCCACACTCCGGCGTGCTCGAGCTGCCAGCTGGCGGACGTTGCTCTCGCTCTTACCGACAATGGAGGCGATCTCCTCATAGCCGTAGTCGAACACGTCGCGCAACAAGAGCACCGCGCGCTCTTCGGGGGACAAGCTCTCGAGCAGAACGAGGAATGCGAGCGAGAGCGAATCGGCTATCTCGGCCCGGTCCGCGGGATCGCCGGTAGCATCTGCCACGAGCGGTTCCGGCAGCCACTCACCAACGTAGGACTCCCGACGCACCCGCGCGGAGCGCAGCTCGTCGATCGCGAGGCGCGTTGCCACCGTTGCCACGAAAGCGCGCGGGGACTCGATCCGCTCTCCGTCCTCGAGCGTGCGGTGGACCCGCACCAGCGCCTCTTGAACGATGTCTTCGGCCTCGGCGACGCTTCCGAGCATCCGGTATGCGATCGCGAACGCCCGGGGTCGTAGCTCCTCGAGCAGTTGATCCTCCGACACGCTCACACCGTCCTCACCGTCTTCCGCGGCGCGTGCTGAGTGGCTACCTCCACGAATCCCTCACGCCAGCTTCGATGACTCGGACGCCACCCCAACTCGCGCTTCGCCTTTGCGTTCGATGCCCCACGGACCTCGGTCAGCATGCCAACAGCGGCCTCTCCGGCAAGCAATCGGCCCAGCCACCGGGGCACCCGTGGCGGGGGTTTGGCACCCAATGCGCCGGCCAGCGCAGGAAGCCACTCGGCGACCGCAGCAGGCTCATCATCGACGATGTTGTAGATGCCCCTGTTTCCGCGCTCGACCGCGGCGACGGTCGCCTCTGCCGCGTCCTCGATATGAACGAAGGACCAGACGCCGGCCCCGCTGCCGACCAGCGGAAACTTGCGCTTGCCCACCAATTCGAAGTGCTCGCCGTCCGGGGCCATCGAGGTGCCGGGGCCGTAGAAGTTCCCGTAGCGCAACACGAGACCTTCGGTCCACCCCGCGCCCGTGACCGCGTCCTCCAGATGTCGGATTGCGTCGAGGCCCCCGCGCAGCTTATCCGGAAGGCCGAGATCGAACGGGTCCTCTTCAGTCATGACGGGTCCACCACGTCGGGCAAACCGCCACCCCGCGTAGCTCTGGGCCACGAAGCGGCGCACTCCCACCGCCATGCCCGCCGCCAACAAGTGGTCGGTCCCCTCCGTGCGCAGGCGGTCTGTGCGAGCGAAGGCGCGATCAGGATGGCGCACGTCGCTGAGCGAGCCAGTCAGCGCCGTCAGCTGATGAACGATCACTTCAGGCTCTACCTCGGCAACCGCACGGGCAACCTGCTCGGGTTCCAATGCATCGGCAACCACCGGGCGCGCTCCGAGTCCGCGAACAGCCCCAACCCTCGAGTTGCTTCGCGTCATCCCAGCGACCTCGTGACCACCCGCGACGAGCCGCGGGACGAGTTGCTTTCCCATCGCCCCGGTAGCGCCTGCGACCAAGATCTTCATGACAACTCCTTCCAACTCCTGTTGCTACTCTCAGAACAGGAGACGAGGTAGCCGGTCGTCCTGTGACAGCCAGGGGAAAGATGTCGCAGATGATCATCCGGGGGTGCACCGTCGCGATGGATCTGTTGAATCCGCATGCGCGTTGGATTGACCGCCCTCAGTA
>Ga0299907_10003516_pt1 | contig 10043 bp, 7 predicted proteins | sample RVTome_16_FD_198680 | JGI IMG/M metagenome (GOLD analysis project Ga0299907, IMG submission 198680) | Soil microbial communities from uranium-contaminated site in the Upper Colorado River Basin, Wyoming, United States - RVT152D67 (version 2) ... | reverse complement strand
GACACTGCGTCGCGCCTCCACCTCCGCCAGCACGTACAGCGCCCCGGCCTCGTAGCCTCGGGTGCCGCGCTGCCGTGCGAGTCGCAGCGCCTCGTCACCCCGGCGCCGCGCCTCGTCCGGGCGACCGCCGAGCAGGTGGGCGTGGGCCAGCCAGGCGACCCACTGCGCGTGGCCGAACAGGAACGGCAGCGCGACCGCGCGCTCCAGGGCGCGCGTGAGCAGATCGCGCGCCTCGTCCGCCCGACCCGACAGGGCCAGCGCGTACCCGTGCAACGCGGCCGCCCACGGAAACCACGTCGGGATACCGCGCGCCTCGATGATCTCCAGCGCCGGCGCCAGCGCCTGCATCGCCTCGCCGGCGCGGCCCCGCACGATCGCCGTGTGGCCCAGCGCCATGCGAGCCAGCACGAACCCGAAGGGCAGGTCGAGCGTGCGCGTGAGCGTGGCGGCCGCGGTGGCGCATCGCTCGGCCTCGGCGAACTCTCCGAGCTCCGCCAGGCAGATCGCGGAGATGCTGCGCGCGTAGAGGGACGGCGGGACCGCCTGCCCGAACCGCTCGCGCTCGAGGTCGCCCGCCAGCGTCTCGATCGCCTCGCCGTAGAGCGTGAGCGCACGCCGGTAGTCGCCGAGCTCGCAGCAAGCGTGGGCCAGGGGGGTGCGGGCGGAGGCGCGCAGCCCCAGGTCACCGACCTCCTCGGCCAGCGCCAGCGCGCGCTCGCCCACCGCCCGCGCCTGTCCCGGGTCGCCGGCGAACAGGTGCGCGATGGACGTGTACGTCCACACCCAGGCCAGCCGCCGCCGGTCACCGAGGGCGGTGGCGAGCGCCTGGGCCTCGCGCAGGTAGCGCTCGATGCGGGGCAGCTCGGCGAGCTGCAGCAGCACGCTGCGCGCCGCCAGCCGGATGTCGATGGCCTCGGCCAGCGTGTCCGGGTTGCCCGGCAGGCGCGACAGGGCGGCCAGCGCGTCCTCGAAGGAGGCGGCGGCCTCGCGGTTGGCCGAGCGGTCGAAGGCCTTGGTGCCGGCCCGCCGCGCGTAGCGCACCGCCGGCGCCCACAGCTCGCCGCGCACGGCGTGGTAGGCGAGTCGCTCGACGTGCTCGTCGAGCCGGTCACGATACAGGTCCTCGATCGCCGCCAGGATGCGCCCGTGCAGCGCGCGGCGCTCGTCGGGCTTGACGCGGCCGTAGGCCACGTCCTGGGTGAGCGCGTGCTTGAAGGTGTGCTCGACGTCCGGGAAGCGGCGCGTCTCGTAGAGGAACTCGGCGGCCTGCAGGCGTTCCAGGTCGCCGGCCAGCGCGGCCTCGGCCCGACCGGTGACGGCGCGCAGCAGCGCGAAGGGCACGGTCCGGCCGATGACGGAGGCGACCTCCAGCACCTGCCTGACCGGCTCGTCCAGCCGGTGCGTGCGATCGAGGATGACGTCCTCCACGGTGTCGGGTACCGTCACCCCCTCGAGGCCCGCGGCGAGCACGACCCGATCGCCCTCCCGGCGCACGATTCCCTGCTCCCCCAGCGAGCGCACCAGCTCCTCGATGAAGAACGGGTTGCCCTCCGCCTTGTCGAGGACGAGCGCCTGCAGCGCCGGCGGCAGCTCCGCGACCCCGAGCAAGCCACCCGCGACCTGCAGGCTCTCCTCGCCGGACAGCGTCGCCAGCGCGAGGGCCGTGTGGAAGCCTCCGCTGCCGAGCCCCGGCCGGTAGCCCGGCCGGCAGGTCATCACGATCAGGGCCCGCTGGCCGCCGATCCGGTCGGCCAGGCGACGGATCCAGTCCTCCGTGGCCGGGTCGCACCAGTGCAGATCCTCCAGCACGACCACGTGCGGACGCAGCTCCGCGCCGCGCTGGAGCAGGCGGTGGGTGGCGTCCACGATCGCCGCGTGGCGCTGCCGGGGGTCCATCGTGCGCACGGCGGGATCGCCGGGATCGACCGAGAGGAGGTAGCGCACGAAGGCGGGCGTCGCGTCGGCATCGGCGCCGAGCCGGCGCAGCGCGCGCTCGACCTTGGCGACGATGACCGGCTCCGGATCCGCGTCGTCGATGCGGCACACGCGGCGCAGCATGTCGATGACGGGGTGGAACGGCATCGCCCGCCCGAAGGAGAGCGCCTGGCCTTCGACCCAGGTGGCCGAGCGGCCGAGCTGCCGCCGGAGCTCGTGCAGGAGTCGTGACTTGCCGATGCCGGGCTCGCCGACGATCATGACCACCTGGCCCCGGCCCGCCTGCGCCTGCTCGAAGCACTCGCGGAGCAGCCGCAGCTCGCGGTCGCGGCCCACGAAGCGCGAGCGGCCGGGCTCGGCGTTGCGGATCACACGGCAGGCGCCGGCGGCGGCACCACCGGCTTCGAGCGGCGCCAGGTCGAAACGGCGGGCCAGGAAGCGGGCGGCCGCCGCCGTGGCCACGACCGTCCCGGGCGGCGCCAGCGCCACGAGCGCCGCGAGGGCCTGCCGGGCTTGGCCGCGCGCCGCGGCGTCGACCTGGGCGACGTCGCGGTCGCGGGTGACCGGCAGGAACTCCGTGTGCAGCGCCACCGTGACGGCGGGCACCGCGCCCGCCTCGCGGCGGGCGCGGGCGGCCAGCGTGCGGACCGCGAGCGCCGCGTAGGCGGCCCGCCGCGGCGCGTCCTCGTCGGGCTCGAGCCCGAACGTCGCCAGCAACACGTCCGGGCCCGTCTCCTCGATCCGTCCACCGAAGCTGCGTACCTTGGCGACGCTTTCCTCGATCGCCCGCGTCGTCTCCCATCCCGGCGCCAGCCGCGCGAGCAGCAGCGTCACGCGCCGCGTGTCGTGCACGGCGTCGGCCGGCGCCGAGGCCGCCACCGCCTCGACCGTCCGGGGCGTGGCGGGCGGGCGGCCCCCGCGGCGGCGCTCCGGCTGGCCCTCCAGCGCCAGGCCGAGCCGCTCTGCCCGGTACCGCAGCGTGTTGCGCGGCAGGCCGAGCCGCGCCGCCGCCCGGGTAAAGTTCCACCCCGTGGCCTCGAGGACGTCGAGGAGCACGCGGCGCTCGCCTTCCGCCTCGGCGTCGGCGACGGCGGGGGCCGGTGGCGGCGCGCCGCGCTCGGCATCCACGGCCGCTGCCGGCAGGCCCAGCTCTGCCGCCGTCAGCGCCGGGGTGTCCGCGAGCAGCGCCGCCCGCTCCAGCACGTTCGCCAGCTCCCGCACGTTGCCCGGCCACGGGTACGCCAGCAGGGCCGCGCGCGCGTCCTCGGTGAGGAGGCGCGCGGGAAGCCCGTAGTCCTCGCACACGCGCCCGAGGAACTCCTCGGCGAGCACCAGGACGTCGCGTCCCCGCGCCCGCAGCGGTGGCAGCAGCAGCGTGACGACGGCCAGGCGATGATAGAGATCCGGCCGGAAGCGTCCTTCCTGGGTGGCGACCGCGAGGTCCTCGCTCGTGGCCGCGATGATCGACACGTCGATCGGCTCGCTCCGTGTGCTGCCGAGCCGGCGCACCGAGCGCTCCTCGATCACCTTGAGCAGCTTGGCCTGCAGGGACAGCGGCAGCAGTCCTACCTCGTCGAGGAAGATCGTGCCGCCGCTCGCCGCCTGGAACAGCCCCGCCTTGGCCTGCCGCGCGTCGGTGAATGCGCCCCGCTCGAAGCCGAACAGCTCGGCCTCCAGGAGGGTCTCCGGAATCGCGGCGCAGTTGACGTCCACGAAGGGGCCGCCGGCGCGGCCGCCGGCACCGTGCAGAGCGTCGGCCAGCAGCCCCTTGCCGGTGCCGGTCTCGCCCAGGATGAGGATCGGCGGCAGCCGCCGGCCCGGACTCGCCGTGCGCAACAGGCGTCTCGCCTGCTCGCGCACGGCGGCGATCGGCGCACTCTCGCCCAGCAGCTGGGTCAACGCGGCCATGGCCGCATCGTACCCACAAAGACTTTACGCTGTCGAAGCGCGTCGGGGGGGACGGGCGGCTAGCGTGAGGTGAGCTGGTGGGTGCCGGCGACCTGCGCGGTGACGCGGCTCAGCCAGCAGGCGGCGTGGTAGAGGCCGTCGCGCTCGCGCACGGCCGAGGTGTCGCCGTCATGGACGCGCTCGTGGCAGCGGCCGCACCAGACATCGCCGGCGGGGCGCGGCATGTCGAGGGCGCCGGGCCGCGCCTGGCACTGCCACGGCGTCGTCTCGTCCGGCAGCACCGCCTTGCGGCGGCCGACCAGCACGGCGAGGCCGACGACCTGCTGCAGGTTGTCGAGCATGAAGGGCTTGCGCACGTAGTCGAAGGCGCCCGCCTTGAGCAGCGCGCACGCCAGCTCTTCGTCGTCGGTGCCGCTCACCATGACCACGGTGATCGAGCCGTCCAGAGCCAGCAGGTCGCACAGTACCTCGGGGCCGTCGCGATCGGGCATGCGGATGTCGAGGAGGACCGCGTCGGGGCGGGACAGCGAGGCCAGCACGAGCGCGTCGCGCCCGTTGGAGGCGCACGTCACCGCGTAGCCTTGCTCCTCGAAGAAGTCGCGAAGGAGGTCCGCGACCTGCGGCTCATCGTCGACGACCAGCAGCGACCCTGCGCGGCTCATGGACGCCGGACATTTCAACTCCTGTGCCGGGCCCCGACAGCGGTCAACCCCCTGGTTTCACACGCTTGTAAGGATGGCCGGCGCCCTCGACTGGACCGTCTCTAGCCGGACCGACCGGCCAGGCGGCGAGAAACTGATCAGCGCAGGCCGAAGCCCCGCGCCATGAAGCTGGCCACGAACACCGTCACGACGACCAGCGCCAGCTCCACGTGGCTCACGAGGTAGAGCGCCCGGGCGCCCGAGGTGTCGGGCATGCCGCCACCGCGCACGGCCGCACGCCAGCGCATGAGCATCACCATCGGGCGGATCTCGAGGAGGACGATGGCGACGAACAGCGCCATCTTCAGCCAGAACAGGTGGGAGGCGAGGTAGAACGCGGTGACCTTGTCGAGCCCCGCGAACGCCCGCAGCAGGCCGGTGACGAGCCACACGGCGGCCGCGGTGCCCCAGACGGCGTCGGCGGCGAAGACTCGCCGCAGGCCGTCCCGGTCGAGGCGGCCCTTGAGGGCACGCCCCCGCAGGAAGACACTCGGCAGCCCCAGGGCGAGAGCCAGGACGTGGAGGGCCGAGACGGCGGCGGCGAGCACGGGGCGTATTCTACCCCCGGGGCCTGTCGACGGTGATCGGGACGGCGACGGTGCGGTGCTGCATCGCGGGTGGCGGTCCGGCCGGCCTGATGCTCGGCCTGCTGCTGGCCCGGGCCGGCGTCGACGTCCTCGTCCTCGAGAGGCATGCAGACTTCCTGCGTGACTTCCGCGGGGACACGATCCATCCCTCCACGCTCGAGATCGTGCACGAGCTGGGAGCGCTCGACGAGCTCCTCGCGCTGCCGCACGAGAAGGCCCACGAGCTTCGCGCGCAGTTCGGCGACGTGACGACCACCGTTGCGGACTTCCGCCACCTGCCCGTGCGCTGCCCGTTCATCGCCTTCATGCCCCAGTGGGACTTCCTCGACTTCCTGGCGCGGCACGCCGCCGCGTATCCCGCGTTCCGGCTGCGCATGCGGACCGAGGCGACCGGGCTGCTCGAGGAGCAGGGGCGCGTCGTCGGAGTCGAGGCCGTCACCGCCGACGGGCCGCTGCGCGTGCGCGCCGACCTCGTCGTGGCCGCCGACGGCCGCGAGTCCGCCCTGCGCGAGCGCGCCGGGCTGCCGATCGACACGCTCGGTGCCCCGATGGACGTGCTGTGGTTCCGGCTGCCGCGCGCCCCCGCCGATCCTGCCGCGCCGATGGCCCGCTTCGAGGCCGGGCGCATCGTCATCACGCTCAACCGGGGGGCGTACTGGCAGTGCGGCTTCGTCATCGCCAAGGGCTCGCTGCCGGCGCTACGGGCGGGCGGACTGGACGCCTTCCGGGCCGAGGTCGCCCGGCTGGTGCCATACGCCGCTGCCCGCGTCGGCGCGATCCGCACCTGGGACGACGTCAAGCTCCTGACCGTGCAGGTCGACCGGCTCCGACGGTGGTACAGACCGGGTCTGCTCTGCATCGGCGACGCCGCCCACGCGATGTCGCCGGTGGGTGGTGTCGGCATCAACCTGGCGATCCAGGACGCCGTCGCCGCGGCCAGCCGGCTGGCGGCGCCGCTGGCGGCGCGGCGGGTCGGCCTCGACGATCTGCACGCCGTGCAGCGGCGGCGGGAGTGGCCGACCCGCACGACCCAGTGGCTGCAGCTCGTCATGCAGCGCCGGGTGATCGCTCCGGTGCTGACGACGCGCGAATCCCTGTCGCCCCCGTGGCTCTTCCGCCTCGTCGCGCGGGTCCCCGTCCTCCGCCGGCTGACCGGCCGGCTGGTCGGGCTCGGGATCCGTCCGGAGCACGTGCGCGCGCCGACCGAGGCTCCGCCCCCGGGCTAGGCGGCGGCTTCCCGCTCGACGCGCTCCTGGCACTCGCGGCACGTCGTGACCTCGGGGATCGCCGCGAGCCGCCCGGCTCCGATCGGGCTCTTGCACACCTCGCACACTCCGTACGTCCCTCGCGTCAACAGCTCGAGCGCGCGCGTGAGGCGGTTGATGCGCTCGGCCAAGCGCTCGCGGTACGCCACGCCCATGTCCTGGCGCTCGCTGGCCTGGGCCTGGTCGCCCTCGTCGAGCGAGGCGCTGCGCGGCCCCGTCTCCTCGACGGGCGACACGCCGATGCGCCGGAGCGCCTCGATCGCCGCGTCCCGGTCGCGCACGAGGCGCTCGCGGACGTCCTCGTGTGCAGAAGGCGCGCTCTCCCGCTCGCCCGTGTTCGGCCCGCGCGGATGCGTCGTCATCGGTGGCTTGATCCTCCTCGGACATAGACGCTCGATCACCGGATGGGGATTCAGCGAATCGCATGCCAGGCACCAGCGCGGCGACCATCCATGCAAGAACGACAACCGGTCAGGCGAGAGCGGTGCGGACCTCGGCGAGCCGCGCCAGCGAGGCGAGGACGTACGCCTGCGCGTCGGTGACGTGGCGGACGATCACGTCGGTGTAGCCCAGGTCGCCGAGCCGGCGGAAGCGCTCGACGACCTCGTCGATCGTGCCGATGACGAGCGCCCCGGGATCGAAGCCCCGGTAGCCGGCGCGCACGATGGCGCCGGTGGCGGCCTCGGCGTCGGCGCGCGAGTCGGCGACGTAGACGTCGCGGCGGATGGCGATCGCGGCCGGCAGGCGGCCATGGGCCGCGCAGCGCTCGCGAAAGTGACGCAGCTGCTCGCGGGCCTGGGCCGGCGTCGCGCCGGGGGCGGCGAGGAAGCCGTCACCCAGCCGGGCCGCGCGGTCGATGGAGGGCGGCGCGCTGGCGCCGATCCACACCTCCACGGGCTCGGCCGGCCGCAGCGCGACGCGCGCGTCCCGGAAGGTGAACCGGCCGTCGGCGCCCACGACCTCGCCGGCCAGCAGCCGGCGCACGATGTCGAGCGACTGCTCGAAGGCCGAGGTGCGCGTCCTGAGCGTGGCGCCCATCGCCGCGAACTGTGCCTCGTCGTCGCCAAGGCCGACTTGCAGGATGAACCGGCCGGCGGCGAGCGCGGCCAGCGTGCCGACCTGCTCGGCGAGCAGCACCGGGTTCCACAGGGGCAACAGGAACAGGCAGCCGGCCGGTGCCGGGCCCCACTCGGCCAGCATGCGGGCGAGGATCGGTACGTTCTGGTAGTACGGTGCCGGCGTGGCGTGGTGATCGCCGACGAAGAGGGAGTCGAGGCCGGCCCGCCGGGCCGCCGCCGCCCGCTCGATCATCCAGCGCGCGCCCTCGCGCGGGTCGCGTACCCGGCGGGCGCTGGCCTCCGACACCCCGACGCGCATCAGTCCACCAGCTTCAGCAGCGGCTCGAGGTTGCGCGGGTCGGGCACGAGCGTGCCGACACCGTGGCGGCGATAGAGGTCGACGACGGCCTCGTTGACCGGCGTGGCCACGCCGGCCTTGCGGCCCTCGGCCACCGCGTAGCCGTTGAGGTACTCGATCTCCGTGCGCCGGCCGCGCATGACGTCCTGCAGGAGCGAGGGCCTGCCGCCGGCGCGCGATGGGGCGTCGCGGCTGATGTCGGCCTCCACCTCGGCCAGCCCCCGGCCACCCACGGCGTCGACGAAGCGCTGGGGGGCGATGCCCCAGATCGGCTCGACCTCGAACCCCCGGGCGCGGCCCACGGCGATCACCTCGGCTCCGAGGTGCACAGCCAGCCGCCGCGGGCCCGGCTCGACCCGCACCTCGGCGGTGCCCAGGCCGCTCAGCCCGGCGATCGGGTTGGCCATGCAGTTGACCGCGAGCTTCGACCACCGCTCGCCCCACAGGTTCCTCGTCACGGTGGTCGGCGCCACGACGCCGAGCGCATCGGCCAGCGCGCGGGCCCGGGGGGTGTCACGGCCATCGTGCTCGCCGATCTTGAAGCCCGCGCGGCCGGCGTCGGTGCGCATCGCGTGGCCGGGCTCGTACATGCCGGCGGCGATGAGGATCACGCAGCCCAGCGTGCGCTCGCGCCCGGCCACCGCGGCGACGCGCTCGTCGTTGATCCCGTTCTGAAAGTCGACGACGACGCCGTGCGGCCGCACCAGACAGGCGGCGCCCAGCGCGGTGGCCCACTCGGTGTCGTAGGACTTCACGGCGACGAAGACCGCGTCGAACGGCGTCACGATGCGCTGCACCTCGTGCAGGTGCAGCGCGGTCACCGGGATCACGTGGTCGCCGCAGGTGCCCGACAGGCGCAGGCCCCGGCGCCTGAGCGTCTCGACGTGCTCGGGCCACTGATCGATCAGGGTCACGTCGTGACCGGCCCGCGTGAGCAGCCCGCCGACGACACAGCCGATCGCGCCCGCGCCCACGATGCCGATCCGCATGCTCATGGGGCTGGAGCCTACCGCGGTGCCCCGTGCGTTGACAAATCCGGTGGAGCCCCGGGCTGTCGTGGCACTATAGGGCCGCCGTGATCGACTGGAGCGGGATCTTCCACATCCTCGCCACCCCGTTCACCGACGATGGGGCGCTCGACGTCGACGGGCTGCCGCGGCTCGTCGAGGCGGTGCTGGCCACCGGCGTGAGCGGGATCACCGTCCTGGGCATCGCCGGCGAGGCGCACCGCCTGACCGACGAGGAGCGCCGTCGGGTCGTGGAGGACGTGGTGAAGGCCGTCGCCGGCTACGTGCCGGTGGTGGTCGGGGTGTCGGCGCCGGGGACGCACCTGGCGGCCGGCTTCGCCGCCATGGCGCGCGAGCACGGCGCCGATGCGATGATGGTGGCGCCCCCGGCCGGGGCCCGCAGCCTGGACGCGGTGGCCGAGTACTACCAGGCCGTCGCGCGTGCCGCGCAGCGCCCGCTCGTGCTGCAGGACGAGCCGGTGACCACCGGGGTCGTCATGCCGGCCCCCTTCCTGGCGCGGCTGGTCGACGAGCTCCCGACGGCGGAGGCCGTGAAGCTCGAGGAGGCTCCCACACCGCCCAAGATCAGCCGCCTGGGCGCGCTCGCCTCCCGGCGGGTGGCGGTCTTCGGAGGGCTGGGCGGCGTGTACTTCTTCGAGGAGCTCTCGCGTGGCGCCGACGGTGCCATGACGGGCTTTCCCTATCCCGAGGCGCTGCGGGCGATCCGCGAGCACTTCGTGGGCGGCCGCCGCGACGAGGCGCGCGCCCTCTTCTATCACTGGCTGCCGCTGATCCGCTTCGAGAGCCAGCCCGGCGCCGTGCCCGGCACCTCGCTGGCGATCCGCAAGGAGATTCTGCGCCGCCGCGGGTGGCTGCGCTCGGCGTACGTGCGTCATCCGGCAGCGGTTCCGGACGTGGCGACGCTCGAAGAGCTGTCCGAGGTCCAGGCCGCCGTCGTCCCCGGCTAGCGTGGCGGCCGGGGCTGCGACCGGTGCCACCCGACTCGTCGACGCGCTCGCCGCCGCGGGCGTCGACCGGCTGTTCGCGCTCTCCGGCAATCAGATCCTCTCGGTCTTCGACGCCACGCTCGGGCGTGACATCGCGCTCGTCCACACCCGCCACGAGGCCGCCGCCGTCCACATGGCCGATGCCTGGGGCCGGCTCACGGACCGACCGGGCGTCGCGCTCGTGACCGCCGGGCCCGGCCACCTCAACGCGATCTCG
>Ga0299907_10003515_pt1 | contig 10045 bp, 7 predicted proteins | sample RVTome_16_FD_198680 | JGI IMG/M metagenome (GOLD analysis project Ga0299907, IMG submission 198680) | Soil microbial communities from uranium-contaminated site in the Upper Colorado River Basin, Wyoming, United States - RVT152D67 (version 2) ... | reverse complement strand
CCACGTGCCGCCCGAACAGCTCGACGCGCAGCGTGTCCCACCGCCCGGCCGCCTCGGAAAAGAACGCCTGCGATCGCCGCCGTCGCGCGGCGAGGACGCTCCGCGCCCGCTCGCGGTCCTCCTCCAGCCGCCGCGAGCCGTCGATCGCCCGCCGCGACACGCGCCACAGCTCCGCCGCCTCGCCCTCGAGCCGCGCCAGCCGGTAGTGCCGGCTCGTTCCGTCCTGCCGCCAGCGGATCCAGTCCTCATCCGCCAGCACCTTGAGGTGCCGCGACACGGTGGACTGTGGCAGCTGCAGCACGGACACGAGCTCGGAGACCGTGAGCTCGCTCCGGTCCAGAAGCGTCAGGATGCGAAGCCGGCTCTCATCTCCCAGCGCCTCCAGCCGATCGAGATAACGCCTCGCGGGCGCGGTTGTATCCATAGATTCGCATATACTGATATGCAAGACGGATGCCAAACGCAAGCGGCCCGGTGGGTCGGCGGCCCCGGCGGACGATGTTGCCGGACCAACCTCGGCCGGGCACGTTCTGACCGATGACCCCCGAGGCGAACCCGGGCCGGATGTCGTTGCTGGGTCGCGTCAAGCAGCGAGCCCTGTTCAAGTGGGCGGCGGCGTATGCGGCCGCCGCGTGGCTCACGCTCGAGATCCTCGGCTTTCTCGCCGACCATTTCTTCTGGGCCCCGGCCATCGTGCGGGGCGCCACCATCGCCCTGGCGGTCGGGGTGGCCGTCGTCCTCGTGCTCGCCTGGTTTCACGGGGAGCGGGGCCGACAGAAGGCCGGCGGCGGCGAGCTCCTCATCATCACCGCGCTCCTGCTGGCCGGCGGTGTGCTCGTGGCGGCCTTCGCCCCCGGGCGCGCGGGCGCTCCTGGTCCCGGTCCGTCCCGCACCCTTCTCCCCGCGGGGGAGGCACGAGGCCGGTCCGTCGCCGTGCTCCCGTTCGAAAACCTGAGCACCGATCCCGAGAACGCGTTCTTCGCCGATGGGATCCACGAGAGCATCCTCACCCGGCTCTCGACGATTCACGAGCTGCGGGTTCTCTCTCGCGCCTCGATGATTCGGTATCGGGACACCGAGCTCACCGTTCGGCAGATCGCCGACGAGGTGGGTGCCGGTGCGGTGCTGCGGGGCAGCGTCCAGCGGATCGGGGATCGGATCCGAATCAGCGTACAGCTCATCGACCCGGTGGCGGGCGAGAATCGGTGGGCGAGGCAGTTCGACGCGAGGACCGACGAGCTGTTCGACGTACAGTCGACGGTCGCGCTCCAGGTCGCCGAGGAGCTCGAGGCCTCGCTCGACCCCAGCGAGCTCGATGCCTTCACGCGGCCCTCGACGGAGAGCGCGCCCGCCCTTGAGTTCTACCTGCAGGCGCGCGAAGCGTCCGGGCGGCTTCGGGCCGATGACAACGAAGAGGCGATTCGTCTCTTCGGGCTCGCGATCGCGGAGGACTCGGCCTTCGCGCTCGCGTGGGCCGGCCTCGGGAGGGCGTACCTCGAGCGAACGCAGCGCTTCGGCTATCCCATGGTGTGGACGGACTCGGCCGAGACGCTGGGGCGCCGCGCCATCGCGCTCGACTCGACGGTCGCCGAAGGGTACTCGGTCGTAGGCTTCGCCTCCGCCCTGAGGGGGCACTACGCGGAGGCGATCCGGTGGTTCGAGCGCGCTCTCGACCTGAACCGCGGAATGCACATGACGGCCGCCAGTCTGGCCGTCGCGCACATCTTCACGGGCGACTGGGCCGAGGCGCTGCGCCGGGCCAAGCATGCGTTCCGCCTCGAACCGTCGAGCGCCCCGCTGCGGGGGCTTCTGGCCAACTCCTATCAGGATCTCCTCGAGTTCGAGATCGCCGAGCGCTGGCTCGAGGAAGCGCTGGCGCTCGACCCCCGGTCGATCTCGGCCCGCCGCCAGGAACAGGCGCTCGAGATCCTGCGGGGTCGGCCCGAGCTCGGATACCGCAAGCTCACGGCGTTCATCGAGGAATCGGAGGAGGCAGACGTGGTCCTCTCGACCGTCGCGGCCGTCGGGGCGCATTACGCGCGTGAGTTCGACGATGTCCTCACCTGGTCGGATCGGGCGTTCGAGCAGGCCGCGGGCGGGGCGCTCCGGGACTACCACGACCTGCGGGTGATACGGGCGTACGCGCTCGGTCGTGGCGGGCTCACCCCGGACGCGATCGAGCTCCTGGCGAGCGCGGAGCGGGACTATTCGCAGCCGATCGAGCAAGGCGCCGACAGCTGGGTCTTCCCCCTCTACCTGTCGGCGATCCACCTCGTGCGCGGAGCGACCGGAGAAGGCCTGGACTGGTTCGAGCGCGCGGCCGAGGCCGGGTTCAACGGGTGGAACCTCGTGGAGGAGGACCCGATCTTCGATGCGGTCCGGGAGGAGCCGCGGTACCGGGAGGCCATCGCCGCGATGCGGGGCCGCCTGGACGCCTATCGAAGAGCCATCCGAATGGAGGAGCGAGCGGCCGGGGAGCGTCCCTGAGCCCGACGCCTCTCTCCATACCGCCTGCCGGGGAAACGCGCTCTCGCGTTGGCCCCCGGGGTCTTCTCGTGCGATCTTGACATCCCCCTGAAGGGAAAACCGGCGCTGCGCCGCGAAGCCGTGGATCGTCCTGCGATCCGAGGCGATCCACGAACGCGAGTCGAAGGAGGACCGCGAATGCGTACGAGAACGAGATCCGCTTCCGCTGCGACCCTGGCCCTGGGGCTCGGCTTGGGGCTCGCCGTTTCCCCCGCGCCGGCCTCCGCCCAGGGGCTCCCCGAAGGCGTGACCGAGGTGGCCTCGGTCGAGGGGATCACCGAGTACCGGCTCGACAACGGCCTCCGGTTCCTCCTCTTCCCCGACCAGAGCCGCCAGCGCATCACCGTGAACGTGACCTACCTGGTCGGCTCGCGGCACGAGGGGTATGGCGAGACCGGAATGGCCCACCTGCTCGAGCACCTCGTGTTCAAGGGGACTCCGAACCACCCGGACATCCCCGCCGAGCTCACCGAGCACGGCGCGTTCCCCAACGGCACCACGTGGTTCGATCGCACGAACTACTTCGAGACGTTCCCGGCCAGCGAGGAGAACCTCGAGTGGGCGCTCGACCTCGAGGCGGACCGCATGGTGAACTCGTTCATCTCGGCCGAGGATCTCGAGTCCGAGATGACCGTCGTCCGGAACGAGTGGGAGTCGGGCGAGAACAACCCGGGCGGCGTCCTCCGGAAGCGGGTGCTGTCGGCGGCCTTCGACTGGCACAACTACGGGAACTCGACGATCGGGGCGCGGGCCGACATCGAGAACGTCCCCATCGATCGGCTACAGGCCTTCTACCGGAGGTACTACCAGCCGGACAATGCGATCCTCGTCGTGGCCGGGCGCTTCGACCGGGACGGGGCGCTGGGGCTCATCGCCCAGAAGTTCGGCGCGCTCCCGCGTCCCGAGCGCACCGGCGCGAACCAGCTGTTCGAGACGTACACGGCCGAGCCCGCGCAGGACGGGGAGCGCTCCGTGAGCCTCAGCCGCGTGGGCGAGATCCAGCTCGTCATGGCCGCGTATCACGTGCCTCCTGGGTCGCACGAGCAGTTCGCGGCGGTGGACGTGCTCACCCACATCCTGTCCACCGAGCCGGCCGGGCGTCTGTACCGGAACCTCGTCGAGCCGGGTCTCGCGGCGTCCGCGTCGGCGTCGAACTACCAGCTCAAGGAACCCGGGCTCCTCCTCGTGTCGGCGCAGGTCCGGCGACAGGACTCGCTCGAGCGGGCGGAGGAGGCGCTCCTCGAGACCCTCGACGAGCTGGTCGAGGCGCCCCCCGCGGCCGAGGAGGTCGAGCGCGCGAAGACGGAGTTCCTCAAGAACATCGAGCTCGCGTTCAACAACCCGCAGGGGATCGCCCTCCAGCTCAGCGAGTGGGCGTCCATGGGCGACTGGCGGCTCCTCTTCCTCCACCGTGACCGCCTCGAGCAGGTGACGCCGGAGGCCGTGCACCAGGTCGCGCAGGCCTATCTCAAGCCGTCGAACCGCACGATCGGCACCTTCCACCCGGTGGAGGAGACGCCGCTCCGGGCCGAGATCCCGGCCCCCCCCGACGTCGACGCGCTCGTGTCGTCGTACACGGGCCGCGAGATGGTCGCGGAGGGCGAGGTGTTCGATCCGACCCCCGCGAACGTGGAGGCGCGCACCGAGCGCTTCGCGCTCCCGAGCGGGCTCGAGGTGGCGTTCCTCCCCAAGGAGAACCGCGGCGACGCGGTGTCCGTGTCGCTGTCGGTCCGATACGGGACGGAGGACGCCCTCATGGGCGAGGCGACCGCGGGGGACATGGCGGGGAGCATGCTCATGCGCGGCACGGAGAGTCACACGCGGCAGGAGCTGGCCGACGAGCTCGACCGGCTCAAGGCGCAGGGAAGCATCTTCGGCGGGCCGCTGTCGGCCGGCGGCTCGTTCACGACCGTGCGGCAGACCCTGCCCGACGTGCTGCGGCTCGCGGCCGAGATGCTCAAGGAGCCCGCGTTCGAGGCGAGCGAGTTCGAGCTCCTGCGCGAAGAGCGGCTCGCACAGCTCGAGAACCAGATGACCGAGCCGCAGCCGCTGGTCGTGCGGGCGTTCCAGCGCCACACGAGCCCGTGGCCCGAGGATCACCCGCTCTACACGCCCACCTTCGAGGAGCAGAAGGCGCGGCTCGAGGCGGTGACCGTGGACGAGGCGCGGGTCTTCTGGGAGCGCTTCTACGGCGCGCAGGGCGGCACTCTCGCGATCGTGGGAGACTTCGACCCGGCCGAGATCCGCCCGGTCATCGAGGAGCAGCTCGGGTCGTGGACCAGCGACGCCGAGTACGTGCGCGTGGCGCGGCCATATCGCGACGTCCCGGCGGTGTCGGAGTCGATCGAGACGCCCGACAAGGCGAACGCGATGCTGATCGCGGTGCACCCGATCGAGATGTCCGACGGCCACCCGGACTTCCCGGCGCTCGAGCTGGCCAACTACATGCTCGGCGGCGGCTTCCTCAACTCGCGGCTCGCGACGCGGATCCGGCAGGAGGAGGGCCTGTCGTACGGGATCGGATCGCAGTTCGTGGCCCCGCCGCTGGACGACTCGGCGCAGCTGCTCGCGTTCGCGATCTTCGCGCCCGAGAACGCGGAAGCCGTGGAGACCGCCCTCATGGAGGAGATCGAGCGGGCGCTCGAGAGCGGGTTCACCGACGAGGAGGTCGAGGCCGCGAAGCGCGGCTACCTCGACGCGGCCCAGAACGGCCGGAACAGCGACGGGGCGCTCGCGAACGCGCTCGCGAACGGGCTGTTCGTGGATCGCACGATGGAGTTCACGGCCGAGCAGGAGGCCGCCATCCGGGCCCTGACCCCGGCCGGGATCCTCGAGGTCATGCGCCGCCACATCGATCCGGAGAGGATCTCCATCTTCAAGGGCGGCGACTTCGAGGGGGCGAAGGTGTCGACCTGAGCGAAGAGCCGCGATCCATGCGCGTGTTCGTCACGGGCGGGACGGGGTACATCGGGAGGGCGCTCATCGCCGAGCTCGCGGAGGCGGGCCACGAGGTCGTGGCGCTCCACCGCTCGGGCGGCAAGGCGTCGATGCTGGAATCGCTCGGCGCGACGCCCCTCGAAGGGGACCTGCTCCAGCCGGGGACGTGGCGCGCCGCCGCGAGCGCCGCGGACGCGGCGATCCACACGGCGTTCGACTACGGCGATCCCGAGCGCGGCGACCGCGTGGCGCTCGATGCGCTCCTCGAGGCCACCGCGGAGGGGGGCGCCCGCCTGGTCTACACCTCCGGCTGCTGGGTGGTGGGCGATACCGGGGGCGAGGTCGTGGGCGACGACGCGCCGCTCGACCACCCGGCGGAGCTCGTCCGCTGGCGGGTCCCGCACGAGCGGCGGGTGGTCGAATCGTCGCGCGAGGACCGCCCGACCGCGATCGTGCGGCCGGGGATCGTGTACGGACGCGAGGGCGGCCTCATCGCCCGCATGTTCGCGACCGCGCGGAAGACGGGCGCCGCCGAGTACGTGGGCGGCGGGCTCAACCACTGGTCCCTGATCCACGTCGGGGACCTGGCCCGTCTGTACCGGATGGTGCTCGAGACGCGCGCGGAGGGCGTCGTCCAGGCCGTGGACGGACGGCCCGCCCGCGTCGCGGACATCGCCGGAACGGCCAGCCTGGCCGCCGGCGCGGGCGCCGAGACGCGCCCGGTGCCGCTCGAGGAGGCGCGCGCCCGGATCGGGGCGATGGCCGATGCGCTGTGTCTGGATCAGCGGCTCACGGCCCCGCGGGCGCGGGGGCTCGGCTGGGAGCCGGAGCGCGTGTCGTTCACCGACGCCGTGTACGACGCGTTCGAGGAGTGGGAGGCCGCGGCCGCCGACGACTGAGCGGGGGCGCACACAGCGACCCGATGATCCACCCGCTGGCCTGCGGTGGGCTCTTGGAACGCGACCGGAACACCGACGTCACACCGATCACCGGATCTCGAACCGCCCGGAGGTGGCGAGCACTTCCCGGCTCGACCCGACGGACCGGCCAGGGGAACCCCATGCCCGGTGCGCCGGTTCAGCGGACGGGGGCTCGAGCGATGGCCATCCCCTGGAAGCCCGGAACGCAAAAAGCGGGGAACGCGAGGACATCAAGCGGCTGGCGTGGTACAGCACGGAGTTCGGGCTGATCCGGGAGGAGGAGGGGCTCAAAGCGTTCGGGGCCGGTCGTCTGTCCTCGATCGCGGAGCTCGAAAGCGTGATGTCGGGTGCCGTGCCGGTGCTCCCGCTCACCGTCGAGAACGTGATCCCGCACGAGAAGTCGGTGTGGAGCCACAACGACGTGACCTTCGTGATCGAGTCCGTCGACCAGCTCGCGCGTGAACTGGAGCGCTACTTCGCGCGGCTCCAGGTGTCGCCCGATCGTGGGTCACTCAGTCGTCGAGGGCCATGAACAGGTTGTTGATCGATTCGGCCAGCGTCGGGTGCGCGAGCACGGCGTCGCGCAGCGCCGTGTACGGCAGGTCGCCCATCATGGCGAGCTGAAGGACCGGAGACGATCTCTCCGCCGGGCGGGACGTGATCGCGCGCCTGCGCGCCGCGCTCGGGACCGTGGTCGTCCTGTCGGGCGGTGTTCCACGTGAAGATGAGGGCCGCGGCCGGCTGGAGCTCCATGTCGTCGCGATCGAGGATCCGTGATCGGCGCTCAGGTGAACTGCCGGCGGCCGGGGCGGAATGTCCCGCGCCTCGAGCCGATTCGCCCCGAGTCCTGACGGGTGACGCGCCGTGGAGGACGGCGGACTTCCGAGTCGTTCGGGGCTCACTCGTGCGGTCTCCCGTCCACGCACGCTACTTGCTCGGATCGGACGCACGCGTTTGGATCGGGGCCCTCGCCGCTGGAGGGCCGGTCGCCTCCGTGATAGCTTGCACGATGATGAGACGTACCGCGCTGCTGCTCCTGCTTTCATCGCACGCGTGGGGCTTCGCCCAGGTCGTGTTGTGCACCCCCGCCGCCCACGATACCGCGGATTGCGGAGATATGGCGGCGGCCGCCTGGACGATCGAGAGCGCCACATCGTGCGACGACTGCGGCCCGTCGGACTGCCCGGACATGTCGACCTGCGTGGCCCCGGTGCCCGCCCTGGCGTCGACCATCGACATGACGTGGCGGATCGCCTCGCTCGTCGGCGAGCGCGTATCGCCCATCCGAACACCGCACAGCGTGCTTCGCTCCCCGCTCCGGCCCCCTCCCAGAGTCTGACACCTCCCGGTCGATAGCCGACACACCCGGACGGCGGTGCTGCGCCGCCGGCCGCCGTGTCATCCGCAGTCATCATCGAGAGGCACGCATGTTTCGCATCTTGACGCACACGTGCGTCTGGTTCGGGGCCATCCTCGCATCGGCTCTCCCGGTCGGCGCGCAGGAGGCCCCCGCCCCCGGCGCCGACCCGCTGGCGCGCCTCGTGGCCGAGGCGCTGGAGCGGAGCCCGCGGCTGGCCGCGAGCCGGGCCGATGCAGACGCGCTCGAGGCCCGCATCCCGCCGGCGGGGGCGTGGGAAGATCCGATGCTGATGATCGGGTTCGCCAACCTGCCCGTCACGTCGTTCGACTTCGGCGACGACTTCATGACCATGAAAACGGTCCAGGTCGGTCAGCGCATCCCGCTTCCGGGCCAGATCGGGCACCGGCGCGAGGCCGCCGCGCTGCGCGCGAGCTCGGCGGCGCACCTCGTCGCCGCGACGGAGGTGGAGGTGGCGGCAGAGGTCAAGCGCGCATACGCCGAGCTCTACTTTCGCGACCGGGCCATCGGCACCGTCGATCGGAACCTGCGGATCCTGCGGGGCCTCGAAGAGGTCACCCGGACGCGCTACGCGACGGGCGTCGGCCGACAGCCGGCCGTCCTCCGAGCCGGAGTCGAGATCGGGGGACTGGAGGCCCAGCGCGTGCAGCTCGTGGCGAGCCGGCACGCGGCCCTGGCGCGCCTCAACGCGCTCAGGGACCGGCCGGCGGCGACGCCGCTCGACGAGACCGCCTTTCCGATTCCGCTCGCCCGTCTGGCGCAGCGGCCCGGGCGGGAGCTCGCCTTCGTCTCCGCCATGGATGTCGGGGGGGCGGAGCGCAGCCTGTCCGCCCCCGCGGGTCTCCCGCCGCTCGACTCGCTCATCGCCGAAGCCGTGGAGGGCAGGCCCGAGCTCCGGGCCCACGTGGCGCGTATCGACGCCCAGGAGGAGAGCGTGGCGCTGGCCCGTGCCCTCCGCTGGCCGGCCCCCGAGGTGGCCCTCGGGTACGGCCAGCGCGACGGATTCCCCGACATGCTCAACGCGTCGATCTCGTTCCGGCTCCCGCTGTTCATGGGGGCGAAGCAGGGGTCGGCCGTTCGGGAGGAGTCGGCGATCCTGGCCCGGGAGCGGGCGATGCACGGGCGCATGGTCGCCGAGATCGAGCGCGACGTCACCGCGGCGTACTCCCGGGTCCTCGACGCGCGCGGCCAGCTCGAGCGCTACGACCTCGGGATCCTGCTGCGCTCGGAGGCGACGCTGGACGCGACCCTCGCGGCGTATCGCTCCGGGACCGAGGACTTCCTCGCCCTGCTCGACAGCCAGACGAGCCTGTTCCAGGTCGAGCTCGAGCGGCATCGCCAGCTCGCGGATCTCCTCGCGGCGTGGGCGGACCTCGAGCGCGCCGTGGGCCGGGAGATCGAGCCGTGAGGGCGGGGGCGCGGGGTCACGGGGAGGTGCGACGAATCGGTGAGACTGTGAGGATCGACATGTGGAATACGGAATCGAATCGCATGCGACGCCTGACCGCCGCCGGGGGCTCGCGCGACGCCGCGCGCGTGCTGCTCGCGATCGCGGTCCTCGTCGCCGGGTGCGGTGGGGATCGTCCGCCGGGAGCGGGATCGGAGGCTCGCCCGGGTGCCTCCGACTCGGGTTCGATGGCGGAGATGCCCGGAATGGAGGCGGGAGAAGAGGGCATGGAGAGGATGGACATGCCCGGGGAAGCAGGCGCCACGGTCCTCCTGCAGCCCGGCCAGGCCGAGCGCATCGGGCTCCGGTGGGGCGAGGCGAGCGTGGAACCCTTGACCCGCACCATCCGGACGGCGGCCGTGGTCGAGTACCCGGAGTCGGAGATGACGTGGGTGTCGCCGAAGGTGTCCGGGTGGGTCGAGCGGCTGCACGTGAGGTTCGAGGGGGCTCCCGTGCGCCGGGGGGATCCGCTGCTCGAAATCTACTCGCCGGATCTCGTGACGGCGCAGGAGGAGCTCCTCCTCGCTCGCCGGCTCGATGCGGATCTCGCCGCGGGAGGGATCGCCAGGGGCGGTGACAGCCTGATCGCCATCGCCCGGCGCCGGCTCGCCTACTGGGACATCTCCGACGAGCAGATTGCGAGGCTGCTCGAGACCGGCGAGGTGCTCAAGACGCTCACGCTCCACGCACCGGCCACCGGCGTCGTGATGAGGAAGCAGGTGTTCGAGGGACAGGGCGTCCGGGCGGGGGAGAACCTGCTCATGATCGCCGCGACGGATCCCGTGTGGGTCGAGGCGGCGGTCTACGAGCAAGACCTCCCGTTCGTGCGGACGGGTC
>Ga0299907_10003514_pt1 | contig 10045 bp, 6 predicted proteins | sample RVTome_16_FD_198680 | JGI IMG/M metagenome (GOLD analysis project Ga0299907, IMG submission 198680) | Soil microbial communities from uranium-contaminated site in the Upper Colorado River Basin, Wyoming, United States - RVT152D67 (version 2) ... | reverse complement strand
GCCGGCGACGAGGACTTCTCCCTCCAGGGCACCCAGCCGCAGATCGAAGGGCTGGACGCCGATCCGCGGGGCCCGATCCACGTGATCGACGTGTCGGAGCTGGAGCGTCCCAGGTACGTGGGCAAGTACGAGGTGCCGGAGGCGGGGGCGCACAACTTCTGGATCGACCCCGAGGCGGGGGTCCTGTATGTCGGCTACTACCAGGGCGGGATCCGGGTCGTCGACGTGACCGGCGAGCTGCGCGGCGAGCTCTATCGGCAGGGCCGCGAGATCGCCCACTTCCTTCCCGCCGCCCCGGCGGACGCCGCCAAGAAGCCGTACGCCCCGCGCGTCTGGGGTGTCTTCCCGATGTTCGAGAACGGCTGGCAACCGACCGGCGACGTATTGTACGCGACCGACTACAACTCGGGGCTCTGGACGTTCACCGTCGAGCTCCCGGAGCCGATCTCGTAGCGGTCAACCGATCGGCGATGTCAGAACGGCGCTCATGAACGCGTCGAAGACGTCGTGCCGCCACCAGTGGCGGTCACGCACGATCGTGTCGATCGCGGTGTCACGGGTCATCGCGGCGCGGTAGCTCCGCTTGGTCGTCAGCGCATCGAACACGTCGACGATGCAGATGATCTGGGCGGCGGTCGGAATATTGGAGGGGGTCGCTCGTCGGGCCGACAGCGCGCGTTGTCGATCCGGAAAGCCTCGAATACGTTACGCCGGCCAACCGATCGGCTCCTCGCACGGAGCGTAAATGGAACCTGGGGTCTTCGAGAAGCTCGGCGTCTTCTACCTGGGTCGCTTGCACGATCTGGAAGCGGGGAAGACGACCGGCGAGCCGCTTCTCTACGATTCCCGCGATCTCGTCACCCACGCGGTCTGCGTCGGGATGACGGGGAGCGGGAAGACCGGCCTCTGCATCGACCTCCTCGAAGAGGCCGTGCTCGACGGCGTACCGGCGATCGCGATCGACCCGAAGGGGGATCTCGGGAACCTGCTCCTCGCCTTTCCCGAGCTCAGCCCCGAGGACTTCCGCCCCTGGATCCACGAGGAGGAGGCGCGCCGGAAAGGCGTCACGGCCGACGCGTACGCGGCCGCGCAGGCCGAGCTCTGGCGAGAAGGTCTCGCCGAGTGGGACCAGGACGGCGAGCGAATCCGCCGCTTTCGCGAAGCGGCCGACTTCGCGATCTACACTCCGGGGAGCACCGTCGGGCGGCCGCTGTCGATCCTGCGCTCGCTCGCGGCCCCGCCGGCGGCGCTGCACGAGGATCCCGAGCTTCTGGCAGACCGTATCGGGACGACCGTCACCGGGCTCCTGGGGCTGCTCGGGATCGAGGCCGACCCGCTCCAGAGCCGCGAGCACATCATGATCTCGACGATCCTTCAGAAAACGTGGCGTGCCGGCCGCGATCTCGATCTGACGGGCTTGATAGGCGCGATCCAGAAGCCGCCCATCGACCGGGTCGGCGTCATGGACGTGGAGGCCTTCCTTCCGTCGAAGGAGCGCTACGAGCTGGCGCTCCGGATCAACAACCTTCTTGCCTCGCCCGGCTTCGCGACCTGGCTCGCCGGGGAGCCGCTCGACCCCGGCCGGCTCCTCTTCACCGAGAGCGGAAAGCCCCGTCTCTCGATCGTTTCGATCGCCCACCTCTCGGACGCCGAACGGATGTTCATCGTCGCCCTCCTCCTCAACGAGGTCGTGGGGTGGATGCGCACCCAGCCCGGTACGTCGAGCCTGCGAGCCATCGTCTACATGGACGAGATCTTCGGCTTCTTTCCGCCCGTCGCGGAGCCCCCCTCCAAGCGCCCTCTCCTGACGCTCCTCAAGCAGGCGCGGGCGCACGGGCTCGGCGTCGTGCTCGCGACCCAGAACCCCGTCGACCTCGATTACAAGGGGCTCGCCAACACGGGAACGTGGTTCCTGGGGCGCCTTCAGACGGAGCGCGACAAGGAGCGCGTGCTGGAGGGCCTTGAGGGCGCGACGGCGGGGAGCGGGCCGGCGTTCGACCGATCGCGGATGGGCGAGGTCCTGGCCGGTCTCGGAAAGCGGATCTTCGTGATGCACGACGTCCACGAGTCGGGCCCGGTCGTCTTCGAGACCCGGTGGGCGATGTCGTATCTGAGGGGGCCGCTCACCCGGGCCGAGATCCGGAAGTTGACGCCCGGAGCGGAGGCGGCGGGGGGAGAGGAGGGCGGCGCCGGCGCCGCTCCCGAGTCCACCGCTACGGCGTCGGCCGGAAACGCGCCCTGGGTCTCATCCACCCGCGACGCAGCGGGAAGCGCGCACCATCGACCGCTCGTTCCGACCGGGATCGAGGAGGTGTTCGTTCCAGCCTCGATCGATCCGCCGGCGCAGCACGAGCTACACTACGAGCCGTTTCTTCTCGCGCTGGGCACCTATCGGATCGACGACCGCAGATGGACGGAGACGCCTTCGCGCGAGATCGCGGTGGCAGCTCCGCTCACCACGGAGGCGATCCCGGTGGCCTGGGAATCCGCGCGGGCGCTGGCGATCGAAGCGAGCGAGCTCGCCGAGAGTCCCCCGAGTCGGGCCGCGTTCGGCGCGCTCCCGGCGGCGGCGGTCGAGAAAAGGAGCTACGCGACGTGGAGGCGCGAGTTCGTGGATTGGGTCACGCGCACGCAGTCGTTGACGATGTGGAGTAGCCCGTCCCTCGGCGAGGTTTCGCGGCCCGACGAGGACGAGCGCGCGTTCCGGATCCGCCTGCAGCAGCACGCCCGCGAGCGTCGCGATGCCGAGCGTGGGAAGCTCGAGGAGAAGTACGGCGCGAGGGCGGCTCGTCTCGAGGAGCGGATCCGGAAGGCCGAGCAGACGGTCGCCCGCGAGGAGGAGCAGGCACGACAGGCCAAGCTCCAGACAGCGGTCTCGATCGGAGCCACCGTGCTCGGCACGCTGTTCGGCCGCCGCGGCCTCGGGCGCGCCACCACCGCGGCGCGCGGAGTCGGCCGGTCGCTCGACCAGGCGGGGGACGTGGGACGGGCGGAGGAGAACGTGGCGAAGCTGCGCGAGGAGCTCGCCGCGCTCGACGCGGAGCTTCGGGCCGAGATCGAGGAGCTGGGGGACCGCACCGATCCCCTCACCGAGACCCTGGAGACGATCGCGGTCCGGCCCGAGAAAGATGACGTATCGCTCCGCCTGGTGGCGCTCGGGTGGCTTCCCTGGTGGGTGGGGCCCGGCGGCGTCCGGGTCCCCGCCCGCGCGGATCTCGACTGAGGCGGCTACGCCGGCGCCACCTCCATCGTGCAGCTCGCGCACCTGTGCGCCTTGATCGGGATCGTCGACAGGCACTGCGGGCACTCGCGGGTGGTCGCCTCGGCCGGCTCCTCTGCCCGCCACCGGTTGATGACCTTGACCATCATGAAGATCGCGAACGCGATGATCAGGAACGTGATGACCGTGTTGACGAAGGCTCCGTAGTTGATCGTAACCGCGCTCGCCGTCTTGGCCGCTTCGAGCGTCGTGTATGGCCCCGCAGGGCTACCCTCGCGCACGACCATGAAGAGGTTGCTGAAGTCGACCCCACCGAGGAGAAGGCCGATCGGCGGCATGATGATGTCGTCCACCAGGGACTTGACGATCGGCGAGAAAGCGGCGCCGATGATGATGCCGATCGCCATGTCCAGCACGCTGCCCGTCAGGGCGAACTCCTTGAACTCCTTCCACATGTTCCCTCCGAAGTGAGGCTTGGCCCACCGAGCCGGAACGACCGTTTCGCTGTCCCGCCGGTCAAACGGCGGGACCGCTTCGGACCTCATTAATGGCGAGGTAGAGCGCGCACAAGTGTCGATTGGCTATCTTGCGCCGCCCACGCAGCCCAACGGCCCAAGATCGATGAGGATTTCATGACCCGCATCGCCGTCTTCGCGTCCGGACGCGGCTCCAACCTGGAGTCCCTGTTCGAGCGGCTCGAGGACCATCCCGTCGCCGAGATCGCGCTCGTGGTCGCTGACCGGGAAGCCGAAGCCCTCGACCGGGCCCGCGATCGTGATGTTCCTGCGGCGATCGTCGAGCCGAGCGAAGCGGAGGCTTTGCTCGCGCTCCTCGCGGATCACGAGATCGACTGGATCGTCCTCGCCGGCTATCTGAGGAAGGTGCCCGGGGCCGTCGTCGCGGCGTACCGGAACCGGATATTGAACGTCCATCCGGCGCTTCTTCCGCGGTACGGCGGCGAGGGGATGTATGGAGAGCGGGTGCACCGCGCGGTCCTGGATGCGGGGGATTCGGAGTCCGGTGCCACCGTCCACCTGGTCGACGAGGAATACGACCGTGGGCCGATCGTGGCCCAGCGAAAGGTGCCGGTCGAGCCCGGAGACACGCCCGGGAGCCTGGCCGAGCGCGTTCTCGCGGTGGAACACGAGCTCCTGCCGAGCGTCGTGGCTGCTGCGGCCGAGGGACGGATCCGCGTGGCCGAGGGCCGGGCGTGGATCGAAGACGAGCGGCCCCTCCGACCCCGCCGCGCGTTGCTGTCGGTGTGGAACAAGCACGGCCTGGACGAGCTGGCGGGGGCGCTGGCCGGTCACGGGATCGAGCTCGTGGCGAGCGGCGGAACGGCCCGCCTGCTCGAGCAGGCTGGCCTAGCCGTCCGCAAGGTCGAGGACGTGACCGGCGCGCCGGAGTTCCTGGACGGCCGTGTCAAGACCCTCCATCCGGCGATTCACGGGGCCATCCTGGCGCGGCGCGACCGGGAGGCGGATCTGCGGGCGCTGAAAGAACGCGGGATCGAGCCGATCGATCTCGTGGTCGTGAACCTCTACCCGTTCGACGACGCCGACGCGCTCGGAGCCACGGACCCGGAGGCTCGGACCGAGCTGATTGACATCGGGGGCGTGGCGCTGATCCGGGCCGCGGCGAAGAACTGGCGCGACGTCGCGGTCGTGACCGATCCCGCCGACTACGAAGAGGTCATGGAGGAGCTGGCTCGCGGCGGGACCCTCGGCGAGGCGACCCGCCGCCGTCTGGCCGCTCGCGCGTTCCGGCTGACCGCGTGGTACGATGCCCGCATCGCGGCCTGGCTCTCCCAAGGGGAGGAGGGGTGGCCCGACCGATGGGCGATCGGCCTGGACCGGATCCGTGAGCTTCGCTACGGCGATAACCCGCACCAGACCGCCGCCCTCTACCGGGATCGCGCCTCACGCCCCGAGGACCTGACCGCGGTGGATGTCCTCCAGGGGAAGGAGCTCTCCTACAACAACTACCTGGACGCCGAGGCGGCGCGCCGCGTGGTCCGCGACCTTCGCTCCGTCGATCCGGAGTCCGCCCATTGCGTGATCGTCAAGCATACGATCCCCTGTGGAGCGGCAAGCGCCGGGACGGCTCTGGAAGCCTACCAGCGCGCGCTGGCCGCCGACCCGATCTCGGCATTCGGCGGCATCGTGGCGCTCGACCGTCCGATCGACCGCGCGCTCGCCGAGCGGCTGGCCGAGCACTTCCTGGAGGTCGTCTGGGCGCCGGAGTTCGAGTCCGGAGCGCGGGAGGTCCTGGCCGGCCGGAAGAACCTGCGACTTTTGGAGGGACCGGTGCCCGCGGCGGAGCCCGCGGCCTTCGAGGTGCGCCGGGTGGGGGGCGGGATTCTGGTCCAATCGGCCAACGTCCGGATCCTCCAGGGTGACGCCGTGTCGCTCGAGGTCGCGACGGAGACGCCGCCGACCGCCGAGCAGAGGGCGGACCTCGTCTTCGCGTGGACCATCTGCCGCGCGGTCGCCTCGAACGCGATCGTGCTCGCCCGCGACCGGACGACGGTCGGCGTGGGCGGCGGTCAGACCAACCGAGTGGGGGCCGTGGAGCTCGCGATCCGGACGGCGCGCGAGCTGGGGCACGATCCGGCGGGCGCGGTCCTCGCCTCGGACGGTTTTTTCCCGTTCCCCGACGCGGTCGAAGCCGCGCGGGCGGCCGGAATCGTCGCGATCATCCAGCCCGGGGGGTCGATTCGGGACGTCGAGGTCGTCGAGGCCGCCGATCGCGCCGGGATCTCCATGCTTCTGACGGGGATGCGGCAATTCCGCCATTGACCGCCTCCCAGGCCGCCTCTAGGTTCGCGCACCGCATGGCCGGGAAGACACGAGCCCCCGAGAAGAAGACGCGCCGCGCGGACAAGCCAAGGAGCCGCGACCCGGCCAAGCCGGCGAAGCCGGCGACGCCCACCTTGTCCTTCTCCCGCGTCAACGGGATCCTGCTAGGATCCGCGGCGGCCTCGATCAGCCTGGGCTATCTCCTACTCGCCCGGGGGAGCATGACCCTGGCCCCGATCCTTCTCGTCCTGGGTTACTGCGTCCTCCTGCCGATCGGCATCATCAAGAAGTAACGGCTCAGTTTGCAAGACGTGCTCGCGGGGGGCCGGCGACGCTTGGATCCGGCGGAGGGCGGCTCGTCGTATCGATGCTATGCTAAGATATTCTTATGTAGTCAAAGGTGCCGAGGTTGATGGGCCCGGTCGCCCGGGAGTCCGCCACGGTCTTGGTTGGTATATACTTTGCGGAACCGGCAGACGGAATTCCGAACCGTGGGCCCACCCGGTCGTGGCGGCTCGAGGCTCGCCCTTCCCGGCGGCACTCTACCAGAAAGGTGCTTCGATGATGAAGACGCTCCTGTCAGGGTTCCTGGTCGCGTTCCTGATCGCGGCGGCCGCACCTGCACGGGCCCAGGTCGGGGTTGGGCGCGATGTCCCCTTCCTCGAGGTGAACGGCCACGTGGGCTCGCTCAATCTGCCGGACCGCACGGGCGGCCACGAGCTCATGATGGGTGGCCGGGCTGTGGTCAGCGCCCGGAACGGCTGGGGGGTCGGCGGCAACGTCGACTTCATCAACGGTGAAGGCGTGAACTTCACGATGTACTCCGCCGAGGTCCATTTGACGATCCCGACCCACGCCATCGGCAACATGTTCCTCGCAGCCGGCGTGGGCGCGATCACCGCCTCGTTCGAGGATGAGGTCGATGAAGGCGAGTTCGAGTTCGACGAGGAGTCGAACACGGTCATGCCTCTCGCGCTGGGACTCCTGTTCCATGATGCCGACCAGGCCCCGCCCTACATCGGCTACCGGGTCGAGATTCGCGACAACGTCATCTTCGAGAACGAGGACTTCGACCAGGAGACCCACAACTGGGAGCTGACCGGCGGGGTGTCGTTCCTGTTCTGAGGTTCTGGTAGAGGTCGCCCGGTTCCCACCGGGTCCATGAAAGTGAAGCGGCGCCGGCTCGAGCCGGCGCCGCTTTTTCATTCCGCTGTTCTACCCCGCGGGAATCCTTAGGTGGAACCACGGCATACCGGGCCCTTACCTTGGGGGGCAGGCGGATTCCGCCGGCCGAGCGGGCGCATAGCTCAGCGGTTCAGAGCACCTGCCTTACAAGCAGGGGGTCCCAGGTTCGAATCCTGGTGCGCCCACCACCTACGTCGAGGCAATTCTAAGGTGGACTGTGATTTGCGCGATGGCGTCGTCCTTAAGCTCTCGGGGCTCCGGGGACGCAGATCGGTCCGAGTCCGTCTCCAGGCCACGAACCAGCCGGTTTAATCGGGCGGCTATTCGGAGCTCGCCGGACAGGGGGTCAAGCGTGAGGGGCGGGTCGAACCGCGACAGGAGACGGGCTGGATCTCCCGCGCGGCGGGATCCTCGTATCGGCTCCGGGGCTCGGGTCCCGCACGCCGGAGGCCGCGCAGCTCGGCCAGCTTGACGGCGTCCACGATGTCGGCCGTCACGATCGCATCGAGTCGTGTACGTCGGTCCGGACGCGAAGCTCGAAGGAGCCGATTGCACCGGCAGCGCGATCGTCTCGAATCTCCTTCTGGAGGTGCTCGACTGGCTCCCAATCGACTCCCGCATGGCGAACTGCCAGACGGAGTTCTCCTCGTCGTTCTGGGCCCGGGCCACAGGGGACGGCCTGGAGGGCACTGCACATAATGACGTAGATCACGGAACGCGGTTCGAACCCGCCTCGGAATCGGGCTGTGAGAATCGGGCCTCACGATCATCCCTCGATCCTGATCACGGGGAGCGGCAAACGGCTGCTGCTCACGATCCGCATCCGTGAGTCGGGGTGCGTCGGTCCGATGAACGATCCGACGCTTTCGGCCCGCACGCCTATCTCCAGCTCATGGTCTCCGGTCTCGAAGACGCTAGCGGCGATCTTCAGCTGACGGGCGGTGCCTGGTGCAGGGAAGTCAATGGTGGTCGGATCAATATTCGAGGGGACGAATACCGTCCTGACCGCCCCTCTCGCATCGCTCGCCCCCTTCGAGACGGGTAGGAGAACGTCACTGCTGGATTGCGATCACGGATTGCGACCTCTCGCCCCGAAGACTGACTTGGGAGTCAGGATCTGCCGGTCCGCTAAAGGCTAAGGATCCCTCCTTGCCGGTCCGGACGGTGACGAACACCTCGTCCGACAAGCCGATGTCGCTGGCGGCGATCTTCAGCCCGCGCGTGGTGCCTGGGAGCTCGAATTCCAGGCACGGACCCGCAATGAAACAGTCGACCGCGATCTTCACATCGAAATGGTGCGGGTCCGCCGCGCTGGTCCAGGTAACGGCGATGGAGTCCGAGAGAGCGAAGACCGTCCCGGTGGCAGGGGCGGTGAGGACCGGCGCCTCCGGCATGTTGCCCACCCCTTGCACCGTCTGCCCGCCGTGCTTCACCTCGAGGACGAGCCGGCCGGCGGGAAGGGCCTCGGGAGGGGCGCCCGTGTAACCGTCGCCATCGCTCTTAGGTCGAATCTGTACGCCGTTCACCGTCACCAGGGCGTTGGTGACATGCCGGCCTGCCTGGGAAACGAGGATGAACGTCGACTCCGCACTCAGATAGCCGGAAATCAGAAGCGGTTTGACAACTTTAGGGTCGCCGGTATCGCCAGGGCCGGTGGTGTCGTTGTCACATCCCATCGCGACCATCGCCCCGAGGGCGATCATGCTGCTTCCCATCCACATTCGGATGCTCATATGCGTCTCCTTTCGAGACCGCTTCTCACTGCGAGGCGCTGGTGAAGAACTCCGCCCCTGGAGGTGGATCGATTTGCCGGTTGGTCCGCGCGAACGCCTTAGGGCTACCGGCGATCTCCAGACGGTTGTCGCTGCCCTGAAGCTCCGGAGGCAGCGGACCGGAGGGTCCATCGGCGTTCACGTACTCGTTGAATCGCGGACCGCTGCCCGTCACGCCGCGCACTACGGCACGCAGCTCGTTGCCGTCGCCGGGGAAGAGCGCATCGTTCCCCGCGAAGGCCCCCGCCAAGTCCAGATCCGCGACGAACGGAGCACCGCCGCACGAGGGGGTCGAGATTCTCCCACCGAGCAGCTCCAGGCCGAGGCTGTTGTCCGTGCTCGGGCCGGCCAGCGGCAGCGGGAAGAAGCGCCGGCTGCCGGTTGCGAGGACGCCGGTGGTGAAGCCCTCGATCCGATCGTCGACTGAGTGCATGCGGAGGGTGTTCCTGGCCGTCTCGGGCACAGGGATCGGAAACGGCGGACCGGAGCCGCCGGTGAGGTTCCAGCCGAAGCGCGGTATCGTGCACGAGTCCGCGCTGTCGTTGCGATAGAGATTGCGCTGTGACTCGATCCTCACCTCGGAATCATGCACGGCATCAGGGAGGCTGACGCCTCCATTCGCTGTGATGCTGCCGCCGACGACGTTATCGGCGAGCGTGACGGACACACTCCCGAACGACGCGTTGTTGAAGGCGAACAGGCCGCCGCCGCCCGCAGGCGACCGGATCAATGACCGGACCATACGGGCGGTGAGCGCGGCTCCCTCGTGGGGCAGAGGATCGGCCCCCAGATTCAGGTTGCGGGTGAGGACGAGCAGCCCGTAGCCCGTCTGCCCGGCGACGGGGTTCGGGTTGACCATCTCGCACTCGACGATGGTCGCCGATATTCGATCGCCCGCATCGCGCGACACCACGGCGATGGCATTTCCGGCGCGACCCGCCAGGTCCACGATCTCTAAGCCGCGTACGGTGACCCCGTCCCCGAGCGTCAGTAGGTTGCCGGGAACGTTCGTGGTCATGCTCAGCGTCGTGCGCGTGCCCGCGGCAAAGCCCGCGGGCCGCCCCGCCCCG
>Ga0299907_10003513_pt1 | contig 10047 bp, 12 predicted proteins | sample RVTome_16_FD_198680 | JGI IMG/M metagenome (GOLD analysis project Ga0299907, IMG submission 198680) | Soil microbial communities from uranium-contaminated site in the Upper Colorado River Basin, Wyoming, United States - RVT152D67 (version 2) ... | reverse complement strand
CCGCTCTTCGAGCCGAACAGCATCACCAGGAAGACGAGGGCGAGCGCGATCATCCCGATGTAGAAGCAGTACTTCTGGACCTTCGCGTACCCCTCCATGCCCAGGGACACGAGGTAGCCGGCGAGGACGACCGTGACGGCGCACACGAAGAACAGCCCATTGTTCGAGGCCAAGAAGTCGCTGATGCCGTTCAGCTCGAATATGGCCGCGAGGGGCTGGAAGACCTCGACGTTCAGGATGTTGCCGTAGATCGGCGCCCAGTACCACAGGATGAACCACCATCCGGTGACGGCCAGCACGAACGCGACGCCGCCGCCGAGGACGCGGCTCTGCCACACGTAGTCGCCCCCTGCGCGCGGCATGACCGAGATCAACCCCGCGTACGTGATGACGAGGAACGTGACGAAGACGCCGCTGATCAGCAGCGCCGGCAGCACCTGGCCGGACGGCACGAACGCGAGCACCGACAGCGCGAAGAAAAGCCCCAGCGTGACGAAGTTGACCGACATGAACGAGTAGAGGAACGCGTCGAACTTCGACCACCCCTTGACCAAACCGGTCGCCTTGCGAAGGAACAAGGTCGGTGCTTCGTCTACCGCAGCCATGAAGCCCCCCTCCCGAACGAGGAACGGCCGATCAGCCGTTCACGAGCTGGTAGTTCTTGACCTTCCGTTTCTTCTCGTCGATGTTCACGATGGCCGCCTGCAGGATGCCCTCTTCGTACGAGCTGCCGGGATTCAGGGCAAGCGTCTTCCCGATCCTGGTCGCACCCTTGCTCTCGTGGATGTGGCCGTGGAGCGACAAGAGCGGCTGGAACCGCTTGATGGATTCGTGGACGGAGGTCGAGCCGACCGGTCGGATGGCCTGCCCGCCAGACACATAGGTGAGGTCCGCGTTGAGCGCGGGCGCATTGTCGAGCTTCGAGCCGTACGGGGGGGCGTGGAAGTTGAAGATCGTGGACTCCGGGTCGCTCGCGGCGCTCAACGCACGGTCGATCCGTTTTGCCAGCTCCGGCTCCTCGGCCTCGCGGAACGTGTTCCAGGGGGTGGGATTCGTCCAGCCCATCGACACCATCGTGAACTCGCCCAGCTGGATCGGATGATCCTCATCGCCCGTCTCGACGACCTGCGCGCCCGTCAGCAGGTCGTCGATCTCGAACATGTCGTCGTTCGCGGGACATGCCACCACGCGGATGCCGGTACCCGCGAGCTTGTCTTCGGCCATGGCGATCCACCGCTCGGTGCCGTCGAGCATGACCTCCTTGAAGCGCTTGTCGACCAGGTCCTCGTCCTCCTGCATCGCGACGTACTCCTGGTCCGAGACCCGGATCGGGTAGTAGCCGCGGTTCATCACGCGCTTCTCGAACTCGACGATCGCGTCCTCGCTCTCCAGGATGTCGCGATGGTCTTGGAGGGAGGCCTCCCAGGTACCGTTCGCACGCTGGACGATCGGCACCATGGCCTTGCCCGTCACGTCGCCGCCCAGGATCACGACGTCGGCCTTGTAGAAGGCGCCGGCGTTCAGGAACTTCTTCCAGCAGATCTCCGAGCCGTGCAGGTCGGTCACGTAGAAGATCTTCACCGACGGCATCATGCATCCGCGGTGCCGCGGAGCGCAAGCGGGTCAGTTCGCCCGAAGGCAACCCCGAGCGCTAGTGACCGACCTCCTCGGGAAGTCGGTACCACTGCACCCGGTCTCCGACCTTGGCGCGCAGCTTCCACTTGAGGGGCTTCGGGACCTCGTCGCAGTGCCGGCGGAGTGCCAGAGCCTGCTCGGCGGGGTCGAACCGCCGGGCCTCCGGCACCAGCTCCGGGTGCTCAGGATCGGCCAGCGCGGCCAGCTTGTCCAGATTGTTCGTGACGGTCCTCCACCAGCCCCAGTCGCCGGCGACGATGCGCCCGACACGATCGAGGCCGATCCCCCCCGGCTCGTCTCCCCGGCGCACCTCGAACCCGGACAGGAGGTGCAGCAGGTCGTGGACGTCCTTGGCGTTCAGCTCGACGATCTGGAGCTTCGAGAGCAGCAGATCGGTCACGTCGAGGGTGTCGGGCATCCGATCGATCCGGTCCTTGAATTCGAGGACGTGACACATGTTGAGCTTGTCCATGACCACGTCCACCGAGGTCTTGCCGTCGCCGGTCGTGAAGTACATCTGGCGATCGCCGTGGAGGAGATTGAACTTCGCGTCCCCCAGGAAGCCCTTCTCACCGAGGAAATCGATCACCTCTCGTTTTCTCGACGACACGCAGGCGAAGTCCATGTCCTGATCGTCACGCGCCCGGTGCGGGAAGAGCGGGCAGAGGACCCGCACCGCCTGGCCACCGATCAGCTTGAGCGGGATCCCGCGTCCGTTCGCCTCCCGAACGACTGACACCGACGCGTCGAACGGATCGTGTGCCGGAGCGTCCACCGGGCGAGCTTACTCCCAGCGCCCGAGAGGAGGTTCGTGCACACTGTGAGCGGATATGGCCCGCAGACGGTTCGACTTCATCATCGTGGGCGGCGGATCCGCGGGGTCCGCCCTGGCCAACCGTCTCTCGGCGGATCCGTCGAACAAGGTGCTGGTGCTGGAGGCGGGCCGGCCCGACTACCTCTTCGACATCTTCATCCACATGCCTGCGGCGCTCACGTTCCCGATCGGCAGTCGCTTCTACGACTGGAAGTACGAGTCCGAGCCCGAGCCGTTCATGGGCGGGCGCCGCGTGTACCACGCGCGCGGGAAGGTACTAGGCGGGTCCAGCAGCATCAACGGGATGATCTTCCAGCGTGGGAACCCGCTGGACTACGAGCGGTGGGCCGCCGACCCGGGAATGGAGACGTGGGACTACGCGCGCTGCTTGCCGTACTTCAAGCGGATGGAGAACTGCCTGGCGGCGAGGGAGGACGACGTGTACCGCGGCCGGGTCGGCCCACTCGTCCTGGAGCGGGGCCCGGCCACCAATCCTTTGTTCGGCGCCTTCTTCGAGGCCGCCCAGCAGGCCGGCCACTCCCTCACCGAGGACGTCAACGGCTATCGGCAGGAAGGTTTCGCGCCGTTCGATCGGAACGTGCATCGGGGCAGACGACTCTCCGCGTCCCGTGCGTACCTCCATCCGGTCACGGCTCGACCCAACCTGGAGGTGCGGACGCGGACGTTCGTGACCAAGATCGTCTTCGAAGGCACACGAGCGGTGGGCGTCGAGTGCGCTCGACGAGGCGGCGGCGCGGAGCGCATCTCCGCCGGTGAGGTGATCCTGTGCGGAGGCGCCATCAACGCTCCGCAGACGCTGCAGCTTTCGGGCGTCGGCAACGCCCAGGAGCTAAAGGAACTCGGCGTCGATGTCGTGCACGACCTCCCCGGCGTCGGTGAGCACCTCCAGGACCATCTGGAGGTCTACATCCAATACGCGAGCAGGCAGCCGGTGTCGATGGCGCCATACCTGAAGTGGCGGTACCGGCCCTGGATCGGGTTCCGCTGGCTGTTCCTGCGAAGCGGACCGGGAGCGACGAACCACTTCGAGGGCGGAGGGTTCGCGCGGAGCAACGACGAGGTCGAATACCCGAACCTCATGTTCCACTTCCTGCCGATCGCGGTTCGCTACGATGGCTCGGCGCCCGCGGCCGACCACGGCTACCAGGTGCATGTCGGACCGATGTACTCGAACGCTCGCGGCTCGGTGAAGATCACGAGCGCCGATCCTCGAGTTCACCCGGCGTTGCGCTTCAACTACCTCTCGACCGACGAGGACCGCAGGGAATGGGCGGAGGCCATCCGGGTCGCCCGCCACATCTTGAACCAGCCCGCGATGGGCCCATTCAACGGCGGCGAGATCTCGCCCGGCCCGGAGGTCCAGACCGACGAGCAGATCCTGAAGTGGGTGGCCAGCGACGGGGAGACCGCGCTGCACCCGTCGTGCACGTGCCGGATGGGCGTGGACGACATGTCGGTGGTCGATCCACTGACGATGCGGGTCCATGGCTTGGAAGGGCTTCGCGTCGTGGACGCCTCCGTGATGCCGTACATCACGAACGGCAACATCTACGCACCGGTGATGATGGTGGCCGAGAAGGCGGCGGACCTGATCCTGGGGAACACACCACTGCCGCCGGAGCCCGTGGAGTTCTATCGACACCGGAAGGAGACCGGCGGGTGAGCCGCACGGTCCGATGGACGGTTGCGGCTGGCGCCCTAAGGGACCCTTCGAAGCTCCGATTTCCGGCCAGCTACGGATCGATGATGCAAGTGGGACGGTCCTTACGCTGCTGGGCGCGTATGGGTCCACGACTACCTTCGATGTCTCGACGCTAGAGTTCGGGTAGTCGTCGTGGCATTGCCAGGCGGGGTGCTCGTGTTGGTAGAGCGTCGACTAATCACGCCTCCCATTTCACGGACGGAGGATCAGTCGATCACGGACCCGCCGCTGATGTTCAGCGTGGCGGCCGTCATCATGCGGGCGTGGTCGGACGCGGCGAACACGGCAACGTCGCCCACGTCATCGTAGGTGGCCGCTTTGCCGATCAGGGTCGCTTCGACGATGCCCTGGCCGATGGCCGGATCGCCCTCGTCGCCGATGGTCTCGGGGATGCGGCCGGTGATGATCGTGATCACGCGGACGCCCAGTGGGCCGAGTCGGTGGCCAGCTGCCGACGCATGGTCTCCTGGGCGTGAAATGCGACCAGCGTGCCTCCGAGGCTGTAGTCGCGCATGGGTTCGCCCTCGCCGCCAAAGATCAAGATCGCGCCTGCGCCCTGTCGCGCCATGTGGCGGGCCGATGCTTGGGAGTGCGTCGCCTCCCCTGGAAATGCGATCACCACGGCATCCTGATTGGTGACGGGCAGGGTATCGCTCGGGTCGACGGGTACATCTGTAATCGAGCCCGGCAGTGGCGGTCGTGCACACGACTGTATGCCCTGTCCGGGTTAGCGCACAGCCCGGCGCGCCGCGACCCAGCAAGGAGGCCCACCGGGAGGCAGGTCGAGCTCTCGACGTAGGATGGCCTCGGTGGCGTACGACGAGGAACTCGCCGATCGCATACGTGAACTGCTCGGCGGCGAAGCCGATCTGACGGAGAAGAAGATGTTCGGTGGGCTCGCGTTTCTCGTCGGGGGCAACATGGCTGTCGCAGCAAGCGGCCAGGGCGGCGTGTTGGTTCGTGTCGACCCAGCGGAGTCAGAGACGTTCGCCGCCACGACGAACGCTCGCCTCATGGAGATGCGCGGCCGGCAGATGCAGGGATGGCTACGAGTCGACCCGGATGACCTACGCACCAAGAGGCAGCTCGCGAAGTGGGTGGGGCTGGGCGCGACGTACGCCCGTTCGCTACCCGAGAAGCGATAGACCGAGCCGACCTGAGTACGAACCCAGAGCGATGACACGAGGGAGGACGATGGTGACCACGAAGGGGACGACCGAGACGAAGGGCACCGGCGAATACGCCGAGGTCAACGGCATCAACCTCTACTACGAGACCCACGGGACCGGGCGGCCGCTGATACTGCTCCACGGCGGGCTCGGCTCGGGCGAGATGTTCGGGCCGATCCTCCCCGCCCTGACCGAGCGCCACCAGGTCATCACGGTCGACCTCCAGGGGCACGGCCGCACCGCCGACATCGATCGGCCGATCGACATCCGGCTCATGGCCGACGACATCGGGGCCCTCATCGAGCACCTCCGGCTCGAGAAGCCGGACCTCGTCGGGTACTCGCTCGGCGGCGGCGTCGCCTTCTTCACCGCGTCGAAGTACCCGGAGAAGGTCGGCAAGCTGGTAATGACATCGGCGCACATCAATTCGGACGCCATGCCGGCCGAGATGCGTGCCCAGCAGGCCCAGGTGAACTCCGCGGCGGTCGAGTTCATGAAGGACACGCCCATGTACCAGCTCTACCAGCGGGTCGCCCCGCGCCCGGAGGACTTCGGACGGCTCCTGGACAAGATCGGCGAGTCGATGAGCAAGGAATTCAATTTCAGCGAGGAGATGCGCGGCCTCCAGATGCCGACGATGCTCGTCTGTGCCGATGCCGACATGGCGCCACCGAGCCACTACGTCGAGGCCTTCAAGCTTCTCGACGGCGGTCTCCGCGACGGGGGCTGGATGGGCGAGGGCCGGCCGAAGGGCGGGCACGCGCTCGCGATCCTGCCCGGCCTGACCCACTACAACATGGCCACCTCGCTGCTCTTCGCCGCGGCCGCCCTCGACTTCCTCGACGGGCAGCAGAGTCTGGGCTGATCCGCAAAGGCTGACGAGGCCGGGCCGATCATCGAGGTCTCCCCCTGAAGAGGCCGGAGTAACCGACCACGGCTTTCCGGTTAGCGCACAGCCCGGCGCGCCGCCACCCCTGCACGTCAGATGAGCGACGGGCAGGGGTGGCCGGCGCTGCTGCTGTTCCGCAACTTGGACACTTCGCATCCGCGGCCGCACGCGCTCCGGCGCATGAGGCGGGCTTCGGAACGGTGGCCTCAGGCCCGAGGGGCGATCGCGGAGAACAAGGCGGCTGAGCCCGCGACCTCGATCTCTACGTCTCGGAACGACGCATCGAGAATCCCGCGAAGGCCGTCGACCGTGTCTTCGAGGTTGTCGAAGTCGCCCTTCTTGTTGACTGCCCACAGGAAGGCGCGGGCCGGACGCGTGTGCGCCTCCTTGAGGCCGAGAACCGTCCCTCCGAAGAGCACGCCGTCGGGCGTGAGGACGTCGGCGATGTTGCGGACCGCGGTCGCCTTGTTCGTCATGGGGCCGCGCAGGCAGTGCAGGACGAAACTGAGCGCCGCGGAGTCGAACGGGCCGTCGACCGGCAGAGGCTTCATCACGTCGGCCTCGACGGTCACCGGTGCCATTGACGCGAGCCGTCGCGACGCGTGCTTCAGGACGTGGGGATTCGGGTCGAGGAGGGTGATCTCGGTCCCCGCGGGCGGCCCCGCCTTCTCGATGAAGTACCCGGTGCCGGGTCCCACGTCGAGGTGCCGAGAGCCCAGATGGCGGCGGTAACGCTCAACCCCCGGTGGAATCGGCGTCTTCCAAACAGTGCGGGCCATGAATTTGAGGACCCACACGTCGTAGATTGCGAGGAGCAGGGGGTTGTACCCGGCCTGACCCTTGTATGACGGATCGCTCCGTTCCATCCGGCGACCTCCTGGATGGTGTGGAGGGTCCACGCTACATGCTGGGTCCGTCGGGGTCACGCTTGCATACGCCGGGTGTCCGCACCCGTGTCGGCCTCACTTACCTCATAGGGCCCAATTGGTCACGCGCCCCGGCGGAGCCGCCGCCCGAACTCTTGCTGCTCTACGCATCAGGTGCGCTATCGGCGGATCGAGATGGGCCGTCTCCCGGTCACGACTCAGCACGCGAACGGCATATTTCTAGAGATGAAACGATCCCTGTGGTCTGCACTGGCCGTCGGCCTACTCCTCGCCGCGTGCCGCGACGCACCGGCGCGTATTGAGTCAGGGGTGTTCTTCCCTACGCAGCCCCAGGAGAGCGGCGAAAAAGCTCTGTATCGAGGCCAGCTCGTCGTCCGTGACGGGTGCGTCTTGATCGGCCGCCCTGGTGACTACCGTGCCCATCTGGCCAAAGGGCTTCACGGCCGAGCGAGATCAAGCCGGGCGACTTGTCGTGCGTGACGGTGCAGGTGCGGTCGTGGCTATCGAGGGCGAGACCTTCGAGATGGGCGGAGGCTACGTCGCGGAGTTCCGCCCGCAGGACAAGGTCGAACCGCGGGAGGACCAGCTCCGCTGGGTCGAGGAGTGGCTTGGCTATTCGATCCCCGAGCGGTGTCTCGATTCCGACGCCTACGGCGTCTGGAGCGTTGGGGAAACCTAGGCCGCGACCGGCTCCCAACCTAGGGATAATGGCCGCGCGCCCGGCGCGAGCAGTAGCCCTCGCGGCGGGCCGGGAACGGCCGAGTCGGGCTCCGAGCTACGCCGGGTCGATGAGCCATCACACCGGAGCCTGCTCGGCCCCGGGTTCGGTCTGCCACAGGGCCTTGGTACTTTGGCCGCATGGGCAAGCCTTTAATGGAGGACGCGTTCGCGCATCACGTGTGGGCGACGCTGCGGTTGGTCGATACGTGCCTCGCGCTCAGCCCGCAGCAGCTGGAGACCACCGTCCCGGGGACCTACGGCTCGATCCTCGACACACTGCGCCACTGCATTGGGAGTGACGCCTGGGACCTGTTCGTCGCGACCGGTGACCGCGCCTCCCTCATCGACGAGGACGACATGCACCTCTCGGAGCTCCGGGCCGCGATGGAGAGCCACGGCCCCGCTTGGTCACGGCTCCTGGCCCAGGACCTCGATCCGGATGCCGTTCTCAACGAGGTCGACGAGGATGACGGGTACGAGAGGAACGTCGCGATGGGCATCCAGCTCGCAGGGGCGCTGCAACACGGCACCGATCACCGGAGCCAGGTCTGCACGGTCCTCACCGCGCTCGGCGTGGAACCGCCGACCATCGATGTCCTGGAGTTCGGCATCCAGGAGGGCCGGGTCGTGGAGATCACACCCGCGTCCTGACGAGCTTCGAGGAACAGGCACCCTCATAGGGTCTAATTGGACACGCGCCCCGGCACGTATGTCCGCATTCAAGGGGTCGGACCGCACGAGCGTCAGACTCAGCGCGGGCAAGTCGGAGGCACGGTTGACGTTGAGAATGGGCTGGTCCTAGCTTCTCCTCATGAGGAGAGCGCTGACATCTCTCGTCGTCGGATATCTGTTCCTCGCTCTCGTGAGCAAGGCGAGAGAGGCCGCCGGATTGCTCTCATGCGACTGCTATCCCGATTGCTGGTGCCGCAAGCCGGGACTGAGCATGTTCCGCTGGGTCTTCCCGCGCTTCCATCACAACCCCGCGCTTGAAGCGTGGGAGAAGCAACAATTCGACCGCCCGGAGTAACCCTTCGCTACTTTGACGACCGCGCGAACTGGCAGACGAAACTGTCGCGGCTCAAGAGTCCTGAGGGTCTTTGAATAGACCGTCCGATACTGGTTGAAGTCGCCTTCGCCTCACCTGCACGCTTAGGCCCAGCAGCATCCTTTGAGTGGCACGAGACGGGCTCGGCGAGGACTAGCCGAACCCCAGCAGGAGGAGGCCGACGACGACCAGCCCGATGCCCACGTACTGGTTCGTAACTGGCCGCTCGTGCAGGAGCCACACGGAGAGCACGACGGCTACGAGTGGGAAGACCGCGCTGGCCGCCAGCACGATCGAGAGGAAGCCGGACTCGGCGCCGTAGGAGAAGGTGGTGACACCGAGGACGTCGGCCGCGCCGGCGGCGAGGGCGAGCGCGATCCCCGTGATGCCGCCGGCCGGGATCCGACGGAACTCATGGCGGCGTGCGAGCGCCAGCGGGAGGTAACACGCGACCTGTGCGACACGCGAGGCCCACAGGCCGAGGATCCACCCCAGCTCCTTCGCGAGGTAGCCGAGCAAGAACCCGGCCACACCGAACGTCAGCGCCGCGACGATCGCCCACGTGAGACCGGGGGCACGCGTGCGGGTGCCGGAGCGGAGGGCCATGAGGTCCGTCGAGACGAGCGCGACGCCCACCACCGTGACGCCGGCGCCCGCCAGCTCGATCGCTCCCGGCCGCTCCCCCAGCACGATGATCGAGAGCCCCACGCCGACGACCGCGAACCCGGCGCCGATCGGCGAGACCACCGCGACCGGTCCGAGCTCGAGGGCCCGGTAGTGCGAGGTGTATGCCGTGGCCGCGAATACCCCGTTCAAAGCCACCAGCCCCGCGACCGGCCACACGGCGCCGACGTCTTGGGCGGTGAAGAGGACCACGACACTTATGAAGGCGGCCGATAGCACCTGGCCCATCACCACCGCGGAGATGCTGCCGATGCGCCGTCCGGCGAGCGCCCCGGTGAAGTCGGCGAGACCCCAGCCGAGCGCAGCAGCCAGGCCGAAGATCACGCCGGCGGCCGAGCCTCGGCGAGGGCATCCACGGCGACGGCGCCGTGCGAACCGACCAGCAGCGGGTTCGCCTCCAGCGACACCAGGCGGTCGCGAAGGTCGTGCGCGGCGCGACCGACCGACTCCACCGCCCGTACGACCGCCGCGAGGTCGTGGC
>Ga0299907_10003512_pt1 | contig 10049 bp, 8 predicted proteins | sample RVTome_16_FD_198680 | JGI IMG/M metagenome (GOLD analysis project Ga0299907, IMG submission 198680) | Soil microbial communities from uranium-contaminated site in the Upper Colorado River Basin, Wyoming, United States - RVT152D67 (version 2) ... | reverse complement strand
TCATGTACCTCGGCGGTTGGAAGAGCGTGCTGATCCCCGGCATCCCCGCCCCGCTGTGGACGCTCGCGAAGATCGGTGCCGTCTCGTTCCTCGTGATCTGGCTGCGCGCCACCTACCCGCGTCTGCGTGAGGACCAGCTGCAGAAGATGGCGTGGAAGTACCTGATCCCCGCGGCGCTCGCCAACATCCTCCTCACGGGCATCTTCAAGGTGGTGGCCGACTGATGCCGATGCCGCGGACGAAGGAGGAGGCGCTCGAGCGCTTCCGCGCGATCGAGAAAAGGATCGCCAAGAGGAAGATCATCGGTCCGGCGTACGGCCTCGCCAAGGGCCTGAGCGTGACGCTGCGCACGATGACGAAGCGGTCAGTGACCCAGCAGTACCCCCACGTGGTCCCGGACCTCCCGGCGCGGACGCGCGGGGTCATCGCGTTCAAGGAAGAGAACTGCACGGTCTGCATGCTGTGCTCGCGCGAATGCCCCGACTGGTGCATCTACATCGAGTCGCACAAGGACACTGTCCCGCCGAAGTCGCCCGGCGCCCGCGCGAGGACGCGCAACCAGCTCGACCGCTTCGCGATCGACTTCGCGCTGTGCATGTACTGCGGGATCTGCGTCGAGGTGTGTCCGTTCGACGCGCTGTTCTGGAGCCCCCACTTCGAGTACTCGGAGCTGTCGATCGAAGGGCTCACGCATGAGATGGACGTCCTCGGCGGCTGGATGGACTACGTGAAGGTCCCGCCCGAGCTCGAGGAAGGCGCCGAGCCGGAGCCCGAGCGTGAGGCGCCGATGAAGGCCTACGAGCCGATCGGCGTCGCGGCCGCGGCTCCAGCCCCGACGCCCGCCGCCCCCGCCCGGCAGGCGGCGCCGGCACCGGCCGCCCAAGCCGCCGCCGCTCCGGCTGCGGAGGCTCCTGCTGCGGAAGCGGCGTCGCAAGCTCCCGCCGCGGAAGCTCCGGCCGCCGCTCCGGCAGCCGAGGTCGACCACACACCGCCCGAGATCGACCAGGAGACCTTCGATCGCGAGATCGCCGCCGGCAAGCCCGATCGCATCGCGCGTGCCCTCGCGAAGAAGGCGTGGGTCGTCAAACGACGGAAGGGACAGTCGTGAGCGGGAGCGAGGTCATCTTCGCGATCATCTTCGCGATCGCAGGGATCGCCGCTGCGCTCCTGGTGTCGAGCAAGAACGTGGTGCACGCCGCGCTGTACCTCGTGGCTGCGCTCGGCTCGATCGCGGCGCTGTTCCTTCTGCTGGGCGCGGAGTTCGTCGGATGGACGCAGATCCTTATCTACGTTGGGGCGATCGTCGTCCTGCTGCTGTTCGGGATCATGCTCACGAAGGCGCCGATCGGGGGGACGACGCTCGACAACCAGAGCAGAGTTTTGGCGCTCGTCGTCGCCGCCGGGACGTTCGGTGGGCTGACCTGGCTCATCTGGGACGCCTTCGGCGACAAGGAAGTACCGCTCGACAATGCGGTGCGGACGGCGGACATCGGCCGGTCGATGTTCGATCGGTTCGTGCTCCCGTTCGAGGCGATCTCGGTGCTGCTGCTCGCGGCGTTGGTCGGCGCGATCGTGCTGGCACGCAAGGACTAGCGAAGACGGTGGGGGGAGGACGGAGAACGTGAACCTCGCGTGGGTGCTGACCCTCGGGGCGCTGCTGTTCTCGATCGGGATCTACGGCGTGATCGCGCGGCGCAACGCCGTGCTCGTGCTCATGTCGATCGAGCTGATGCTGAATGCCGTCAACATCAACCTGATCGCGTTCGGTGCCTACTTCGGAGATCAAGCCGCCGTCGGCCAGATCTTCGCGCTGTTCGTGATCGCCGTCGCGGCCGCCGAGGTCGGGATCGGCCTGGCGATCGTGCTGATGATCTTCCGCAACCGTGAGACCGTGAACCTCGACGAGGTGGACCTGCTGAAATGGTAGCCGCCCTCGCCGCCGTTCAGGAGCACGCCGAAGAGGTCGTGGCTACGACCGGCAACTGGGCGACCGAGCACGCCTGGCTCATCCCCGTGCTGCCGCTTGCGGCCTTCTTCCTGATCCTCGCCTTCGGCAAGCGGCTTCCGCGCAAGGGCACCGAGATCGGTCTCGCAGCCGTCGGGGCGTCCTTCGTGCTGTCGCTGTTCATCCTGATCGGCGACTACGTGGGCGGCGGCGGCCCCGTCGTCGAGCGAAAGGTCGACTGGCTCCCGTTCGGCGCAGACCTCGGGCTGAACCTCGGGATGAAGATCGACGGCTTGGTCGCGGTGATGTTCGTCGTCGTGACGCTGGTCTCTTTGATGGTCCAGATCTACTCCACGGCGTACATGCACGGCGACAAGCGGTACACCTGGTACTACGCGGCGCTGAACCTGTTCACCGGCTCGATGCTTACCCTCGTGATCGCCGACAACCTCATCCAGCTGCTGATCGGCTGGGAGCTCGTCGGGATCTGCTCGTATCTGCTGATCGGGCACTGGTGGGAGGAGCACGAGAACTCGAGCGCGGCGATCAAGGCGTTCGTCACGACCAAGACCGGCGACATCCCGTTCCTCATCGGGATCTTCGTGATTTTCGCCGCCGCGCGGACGTTCGACATCACCGAGATCATCCACAAGGTAGAGGCCGGGGACATCTCGCACCTGACCCTGACCGCGGGCGCGATCCTGCTGTTCGGCGGCGCGATCGGCAAGAGCGCGCAGTTCCCGCTCCACGTGTGGCTCCCCGACGCGATGGCCGGCCCCACCCCGGTCAGCGCGCTGATCCACGCCGCGACGATGGTCACCGCCGGCGTATTCCTCGTGGCGCGGCTCTTCCCCGTGTTCGAGGCGTCGCCCGAGGCGCTCAACGAGGTCGCGCTGATCGGGGCGTTCACGATGCTCATCGCGGCGTTACTTGCGATGGTGCAGGACGACATCAAACGTGTACTCGCGTATTCCACGATCTCGCAGCTCGCCTACATGATGGCCGCGCTGGGCGTGGGCGCCGGGAACGCGGCGATCTTCCACCTCTTCACGCACGCGTTCTTCAAGGCGCTGCTCTTCCTCGGCGCCGGGAGCCTGATCCACGCGGTGCACTCGAACAACATGAGCGACATGGGCGGCCTGAAACGCATCATGCCAACCACCTACAAGACGTTCATGATCGGCTCGCTCGCACTGGCCGGGATCCCGCCGCTCGCCGGGTTCTGGTCCAAGGACGAGATCCTGACCGAGGCCTATCGCTTCGGCACGGGGACGATCGACCCGCACGGGACTCAGATCGTTGCACTCATCGTCTACATCGCAGGCGTCCTGACGGCGTTCCTGACGGCGTTCTATATGTCGCGAGCGGTGCACCTGACGTTCGAGGGGAAGTACCGCGGTCAGGGGCACCCGCACGAGTCTCCGCCTGCGATGACGGTGCCGCTCGTCATCCTCGCCGCCCTGTCGGTAGTTGCGGGCTTCGCCGGGATCCCCGGCTGGCAATCGGGGTTCGGTGCATGGGTCGGCGTCGGCGGCGAGACCCACGTGCCGAGCGCCAATCTCATCCTGATCCTGGTGTCGGTCGCGGTTGCGGCCGGCGGGATCGCGCTCGGCCGGCGGATGTACATGCCGGCGCCGGCCCGGGAACCGCTCGAGCGGATGGGCTTCTTCTACAAGCTCCTCCAGAGGAAGTACTACCTCGACGACTTCTACTGGGTCGCGATCGTGCGACCGATCCGCGACGTCGCCTCACGAGCCATGTACTGGATCAACCAGAACGTGCTCGACGGCCTCGTGAACGGCTCGGCGGCCGCCGCGCGCGCCAGCGCGCAAGGCATCTACAAGTACGTCGATCAGAAGGTGATCGACGGCGCCGTGAACGGCGCAGGCATCAGCACCAAGCGTACCGGTGGGCTGCTCAAGTACTTGCAGGGCGGCGACGTGCAGCGGTACGCGGCGTACCTGTTCGCCGGTGTGGCGATCTTCGCGTTTCTCTTCACTCGATTCGGATAGCAGGGGGCACGGATGGAAACGTTCGATACCTGGTCGCTCTCGCTGGTGGTTTTCCTGCCGCTGGTGGGGGCGCTCGCCATCACCGTGGTGCCGAAGGCGCAGGAGGCGGCGGTCCGCGCCGTCGCGCTGATCGCGAGCGGCGCGTCGCTCGTCATCAGCATCATCGTCCTGGCGCGGTTCGACTTCGACAACACGCGCACGTTCCAGTTCGTCGTCGACGAGAGCTGGATCGAGACGATCGGCGCGCGGTATCACATGGCGATCGACGGGATCAGCCTGCCCCTGCTGGTCCTGACGACCCTGCTGGTGTTCCTGTGCGTGGTCTACTCGACGAAGATCATGCCGGAGCCCCACCGGCCCAAGGGTTTCTTCGCCCTGATCCTGTTGCTTTCGACCGGCATGTCCGGGACGTTCACATCGCTCGACCTGGTGCTGTTCTTCGTGTTCTGGGAGCTCGTGCTCGTGCCGATGTATTTCCTGATCGCGATCTGGGGATCGGAGCGCAAGGAGTACTCCGCGCTGAAGTTCTTCCTGTACACGCTGTTCGGCAGCGTTTTCATGCTCCTCGGGTTCCTCGCGATGTACTTCCGTTCGAAGCACCCGGCCACGGGAGCGCACACCTTCGACATGATCGCGCTCCAGGGACAGACGTTCGGGAGCAAGGCGTTCGTGAACCTCGTGTTCGCCGGCTTGTTCCTCGGCTTCGCGATCAAGGTGCCGATGTGGCCGTTCCACACCTGGCTCCCCGACGCCCACGGCGACGCCCCGACGGTCGGGAGCGTGCTCCTCGCCGGCGTCCTGCTCAAGATGGGCACCTACGGCTTCGTGCGCATCGCGCTGCCGCTGCTGCCCGACGCCGCGAAGGACTGGGCCCCTTACATCGGGGCGCTGTCAGTGATCGCGATCCTCTACGGCGCCTTATGCTGCCTCGCCCAGAAAGACATCAAGCGGCTCATCGCGTTCTCGTCGGTCGGCCACATGGGCTTCGTCATGCTCGGCATCGCGACGCTGACCGACACCGGCATCAACGCCGCGATCTTCGGCATGGTCGCGCACGGCGTGATCACCGGGATGCTGTTCTTCCTCGCCGGCTCGATCTACGAGCGCTTCCACACGCGTCAGATCGACCAGATCGGTCCCGGCTTGATGCAGGTGATGCCGTACCTCGGCGGGATCTTCGCGTTCACCGCGATCGCGTCGCTGGGACTGCCCGGCCTGGCCGGTTTCTGGGGCGAGGTCCTCGCGCTCCTCGCGGCGTTCAACCCAGCGGAGGGATTGAACGTCGGCCTGTTCCGTACCTACATGGTGCTGGGCGGCGTCGGGACGATCCTGACGGCGGGCTACATGCTTTGGCTGGTCCAGCGGCTGAACCTCGGGAAAGCGTCCGAGAAGCATGTCGAGGAGCGGCTCCCCGACGTGCGGCCCGTCGAGCTCGCCGCGTGGGCGCCCCTGCTCGTCGGCATCCTCGCGCTCGGCGTCTACCCGAGGGCCGTGCTCGAGATAACCAACAGCGCCGTCACCGGCCTGACCGGACTGTTCTCCTGATATGAGCTCGATCGATCTGCACGCCGCGCTGCCGGAGATCATCCTCACGGCGGCGCTGCTGCTCGTCCTGTGCGTCGATCTGTTCCTCCCCGATGAGCGGAAGAAGTGGAACAGCCTCATCGCGATGATGGGCGTGATGGGGTCGCTCGTCGCGCTGGGCACGCTCGTGGGCGAGCGGAAGACGACGTTCGCCGGCATGTTCGTCATCGACGGCTACGCCCTGCTCTTCAAGTTCCTCTTCCTCGCCGTCGCCGCGATCGTGATCCTGATCTCGATCGACTACATCGACGACAACACGCGCACCGCCCAGGGCGAGTTCTACTTCCTGTTGCTGTCGAGCTTCCTGGGAATGCTCTTGATGGCATCGGCGCGCGACCTCGTGATGCTCTTCGTCGCGCTCGAGCTCGTAAGCGCGCCCGGGTTCCTCGTCGCCGGGTTCCGGAAGAAGGACGCGCGGTCGAACGAGGCCGCCATCAAGTTCTTCCTTTTCGGCGTGCTCTCGACCGCGATCATGCTGTTCGGGATGTCGCTGATCTACGGCGTCACCCGGGCGACGAACCTCACCGAGATCGCGAACGCCCTCCAGAACAGTGGCGACGATCCGCTCGTCGTCGCGAGCATCCTGCTGATCGTCGCCGGGTTCGGCTTCAAGGTATCGGCCGTTCCGTTCCACTTCTGGGCGCCCGACACATACGAGGGTTCGCCGATCCCGGTCGCCGCGTTCCTTTCGGTTGCGTCGAAGGCGGCCGGGTTCGCGGGGCTGCTCAGCCTGATGTTCGTCGGCTTCGTCCACCAGACCTCGTCGTGGGCCCCCGGGTTCGCGATCATGTCGATCCTCACGATGACGATCGGGAACGTCGTCGCGATGCAGCAGCAAAACATCGTCCGCCTGCTCGCGTACTCCTCGATCGCCCAGGCTGGGTACATCCTGCTGCCGTTCGCCGTCGTCGACGGCGCGTCGCCGACCGTTCTGCGTGAGGCGTTCGCCGCGGCGCTCACCTACATCCTGATCTATTCGTTCATGAACATCGGCGCGTTCGCGGTCGTGATCGCCGTCGCGCGTAAGCAGCCTTCGAACCTGATCTCCGACTACGACGGCCTCGCTCGCCGGGAGCCGGGCCTGGCCGCGGCGATGTTGTTCTTCCTGTTGTCGCTCGCGGGGATCCCTCCGCTCGCAGGCTTCTGGGCGAAGTTCTTCGTCTTCTCCTCCGCGATCGACGGGAACGCGGCGTGGATCGCGGCGGTGATGGTCGTCAACAGCGTGATCGGGCTCTACTACTACCTGTCCGTCGGCTCGCGGATGTATCTGAGGTCGGCCTCGGACACCTCGCCGGTCGGCGTTTCGTACCCAGTCGCGGTCGCGATCGTGCTTGCGTTGATCGTGGTGGTCGCCGTCGGGATCTTCCCGGACTTCTTCAACCACTTCTCACCGCGGTCGACGCTGGTCGCCGGATAGTCCGGCCGGATGTCTCAGCCCTGACTCAGACTTCCGCGTACCATTGACGGGTGGAGAGGTCGGCGCCGGAGGCGCTGGGAGCTCCGGGGGCCCCGAAGCCACGGTGGCCGGGCCCAGAGGAGGGTCTCGAGTGAACAAGAACGTCATCAAGACGTTCGTCTTCCTGGCGGCGTTGAGCGGCTTGCTGGTCGTCGGCTTCGGAGCGCTCGGGCGCGGCTGGATGGTCATCGGCCTCGTGCTCGCCGTCGCGATGAACTTCGGGTCCTATTTCTGGTCGGACAAGCTCGTCATCAAGATGACGCGCTCCCGACCAGTCACCGAGCAGGAGGCGCCCTGGCTCTACAAGATCGTGCGTGACATCACAACCCGGGCGAAGATGCCGATGCCGAAGCTCTACGTCATGCCCGCGGCGCAGCCCAACGCATTCGCCACCGGCCGGAACCCCGAGCACGCTGCCGTCGCCGTCACCGAGGGGATCCTCAACGTTCTCGACGAGCGCGAGCTCGAAGGGGTTCTCGCGCACGAGATCGCGCATGTCAGGAACCGAGACATCCTCATCGGCGCCGTGGCCGCCACCGTCGCGGCGGCGATCACGTTCATCGCCCGTATCGCGATGTGGGGAGCGATGTTCGGCGGCGGGGGGGACGACGAGGACTCCGGACCCTTCGGCGCCATCGGCTACATCCTGTTCCTGTTGCTCGCGCCGATCGCGGCCGTGCTTATCCAGATGGCCGTTTCGCGCTCACGCGAAGCTCAGGCGGACCGCTCGGGCGCCGAGCTCCTCGGCGATCCGACGCCGCTGGCGAATGCGCTCATCAAGATCGACGCGGCTGCCCGGCAGACGCCGTCGCCGCAGGTCAGTCCCGCGGTTTCGCACGTGTTCCTCCAGAACCCGTTCCGCGGGCAGAACGTGATGAAGCTGTTCATGAGCCACCCGCCGCTCGAGGAGCGGATCGAGCAGCTCCGCCAGCTGGGCGCACGCGTGTAACGGAAAGCGGACAAACCTAAAGCGACCCCGGCCGGAACGGCCGGGGTCGCGCGGTTCCCGACCCGTCGCGCCGGAGGTTTCGGTTTGCCCCGTTGTTAACGAGCGCGACGCTTACGGCGTTGTTCCGCGCCGGCCGGCACACCCTTTCACCCGCACGACTCGTTGGCTGGAGGGGGAGGATTCATCGCTCGAAACGTCGAAACGAGCATCCTCGCGCCCGGGGAGCAACGCGAGCTCAGGAGGTCCAACTGATCCGTCGCCGTATCGCGATCACGTCGGTCGCGCTTGCCGCCGGCTTGGCGTTGCTCGCGCCCGGGATCGCGCACGCGGATCACTGCTTCGTCCCCAGGCTCCTCGGCGACTGCCACGAGTCGCCGACCCCATCGCCCTCGCCCACCTCGTCCCCGACGAGCTCGCCCAAACCGAAGCCCAAGCCGTCCCCGACGAGCTCGACGCAGCAGCCCTCGGGGCAGCGCAACGGCTCCGGGCCGGCGCCGGCGCTCCGCAGCGCGGTGACCTACGTGCTCGACATGGCGAACACCGCGCGTAACACCCAGCATCTGCTCGATCTGATCGCGCGGCTGAGCCCGCCGGGCGTGCCACCGACGACCGCCGACCTTGCGCGCGGCTTCGGCCGGTTCCCGGTCGTGGGCTACGTCTGGTACCACGACGACTACGGCGCGCCCCGCTACACGCCCTACTTCCACCTGCACGAAGGTGTCGACCTCTTCGCGGTCTCCGGAACCCCGGTGATCGCGACCGTCGACGGCGTGATCGAGAAGATCGCGGACGGCTCGATCGGTGGGATCTCTATCTGGCTCAAGGGCGTCGACGGGATCACCTATTACTACGGTCACCTCGCCGGATACGCGCCCGGCGTGGTCGCCGGCAAGCGCGTTCGCCTGGGTGAGGTCCTCGGATACGTCGGCGACACGGGCGTCGCGAAGGGCACCTATCCGCATCTGCACTTCGAGATCCACCCGCGCGGCGGCCCGCCGGTCTCCCCGAAGCCGGTGCTCGACGCGTGGCTCGGCCAGGCCGAGACCAACGCGTTGAACGCGTACCAGCGGCTCGTCGAGTACAACGCGCTCAACCGTATCGGCGGAGCACGGTGGCAACGGATGTTCGACCTCATGCGCGAGCCGGCGGCGCCGCTCCCGACGCTTTGGCAGGTTGCGCTCGATCCGTCCGGAGGCTCGCTCGGTTACGACGTCGCCTTCGACGCGCTCGCGTGGGGGAGCGATCTCGGGTCGTACGACACCGGGTCGGCCGGCCTCGACATGCTGGCCACCACCGGCCCGCAGTGGGCGAACCCGATCTGGCCCATCGGCCCGGTCCCGAGCGGCTCGTCCCTGGCTTCGATCGGATCCTAGACCCGGCCCGCGGGCGCTTCGACCGCACGCCAGCAGTACCACGCCGCGATCGATCGATACGGCCGGAACCGCTCGCCGAGCACGAAGAGCTCCTTCGGTTTCGGAAGCTCCTTCATCTCGTACGCGCGCATATACCCCTTACGGACGCCGTAGTCATCGACCGGCCACACGTCGATGCGCCGAAGCTGGAACATGAGGAACATCTCCGCCGTCCAGCGGCCGATGCCACGCACGACGACGAGCCGCTCGATGATCGCTTCGTCTGGGAGGCGCGTGAGCCGGTCCACCGGCACCGTGCCGTCGCGGATCTTCGCGGCGAGGTCCCGGATCGACGCCATCTTGTTCGGCGACAACCCCGCGGCCCGAAGGGTCTTCTCGCGCTTGGCGAGCACGGCGTCCGGCGAGAGCTCGCCGTCGAATAGACCACGGAACCGCCCCCAGATCGCCGCCGCCGCCGCGCCGGCGAGCTGCTGGTAGACGATTGATTCGGCGAGCGCCTCGAAGTGCGGCTGCGTGCTCCGCCCGATCTTGCAAGGTCCGAACCGATCGACCAGGCGCCGCATCACGCGATCGCGACCGGCGAGCTCGGCGGAAGCGACGGCGTGACTGATCCTGGGCACGGTCCGAGGATGATATCCGCGGCACCCGACACGCCGCCGTGGTGAAATGCGCCGATGCCCGACGTTCTCATCGCCACGGATTCCGAGCACGCCGACGTCTGGGAGGACGA
>Ga0299907_10003511_pt1 | contig 10049 bp, 9 predicted proteins | sample RVTome_16_FD_198680 | JGI IMG/M metagenome (GOLD analysis project Ga0299907, IMG submission 198680) | Soil microbial communities from uranium-contaminated site in the Upper Colorado River Basin, Wyoming, United States - RVT152D67 (version 2) ... | reverse complement strand
CGCCGACTGCCACGTTGAGATTGTCCCCGGCTCCCCGGTGGTTTGGGCCCAACTCACGGCAAAGGACGAGAGCCTCGACATCGGTAGGAACCGTGTCCTGGTCGGCCGTTCTCCTGAGACCGACGTCATGGTCGGCCATGACGACGTGAGCAGACGTCATGCACTCATCTACCGGGAACGTGGTCAAGCCTGGATCAGGGATCTGTCCTCGGCCAATGGAACCTCTATCGACGGGACGGCCGTAGGCCAGGAAGCCGCACCTGTCTCCCATGGGTCGGTGGTGGGTCTCGCCGGGCACCGATATCGCTTCGTGGAGGTCCCGGATGCCTGATGTGATCCTGGCACTGCTCAGGATCATTTTCCTGGGTCTGGTGTATCTCTTCGTTTGGCAGGTAGCGCGGGCGATAGGCTCACACCTGGGGATATCGGTCCGTCGAAAGCGCAAGGAGGGCAGCCGTGTTCTGTTTGTCAGATCGGAGAGTCAGCAGGGGCAGGAGTTCGAAGTCAACGACGTCGTCGTCTTGGGGCGGTCGGACGAGACCGATTTTGTCATCGACGACCCCTACGCTTCCGAGTTCCACTTGAGGCTGGTCTCACAGGAGAACGGGATGATGCTCCACGATCTGGGAAGCACCAACGGGACCTACGTGAACGGTCGGCGTGTCTCTGCTCCCACCGAACTGAAACGCGGGGACACCATCCAGGTGGGCAAGACGGTCATGGAAATCAGATGAGCACACTGCACGAACGAGATCGACTGACCGAGGCAGTCGCCATGCGAGAGTCGGGCCAGGTTGATGAGGCGAGGCGGCTTCTACTCGAGCTGCAGGCAGAGAGCCCCGACGACGCAATCATCAACCTCCAGTGCGCGTGGGCTCATGACAAGCTCGGGCTGGAGGCCGAGGCCGTGCCCTTCTACGAGACTGCCATACGACGCGGCCTCGATGACGACAATCTGAGACATGCTCTTCTCGGGCTGGGAAGCACATATCGCACTCTCGGCAGGTATGACGACGCTCTCGCCACCCTGACCAGGGGCGTCGAAACGTTCCCTGGTGACTTCAGCCTGCAGGTCTTCAGGGCGATGGCGCTATATAACGACGGAGATCCGAAGGAAGCCTGTCAGGTTCTCCTCCGGGTCCTGTCGGCGACCACGGCGGACGAGAGGATTCGGTCCTATCGCAATGCCATCGACATCTACGCCGCAGATCTCGATCGGACCTGGTCTTGAGATACGTCTGGGCGACGGCCACCCACAGGGGGATGGTGCGGGACCAGAACGAAGACTCGGTGTTCCCCACGTCATCCGGGGAGTCGACCGATGAGGTGCTGGCCATCGTCGCCGACGGCATGGGCGGGCACGTCGCCGGAGAGGTGGCGTCGCGAATCGCCATCAACGCCGCAGCTTCCAGCGACCTCGACCCCCCCGATCGGGTGGCGGCGGGCAACCGCGCCATCCGCGAGGAAGTGTCACGCGATCCAGCGCTCGAGGGCATGGGCACAACGATGACTCTCCTGAAAGTCGTGGACGACACGGCCGTCATTGCCCACATCGGTGACAGCAGGGCATATCTGCTGAGGGAAAACGAGCTGAGGCAGGTAACCGAAGACCACACGGTCGCCGCCGAATACGTCGCCCAAGGCCAACTGAGCCCTGAGGAGGCTGCGTCTCACCCACAGCGTCACATGCTGTTGAGAACCCTGGGTCTCACCCGTTTCGTCAATGTCGATGAAGTGAACATCGACCTCGAGCCCGGGGATCGCCTTCTCCTCTGCTCGGACGGGCTGACGGAGATGGTCAGGGACGAAGCGATCGGCAAGATCCTCGCCGACGGCACACCCGACGAAGTGGTTTGGAATCTGGTCGAAACGGCCAATGACGCCGGAGGTGTGGACAACATCACCGTCGTCGTCGTCGAAGCGTTGGAGTAGTGGGCCACTAACCATGGGACGCACCTCCGAAGGCGTCACCATCGTCGCCGCTTCACTCCTGTCGGCTTTTGCCGTGGCCCTGGTCAACTTTGCCCAGGGTGCGGGGGTGGATGCTCAGATCGGTCTCACGTTTGTGGTCTTTCTGATTGCTTTCGGCACTCTCTACGCAGCAGTGAGGGGGTTCGCCCCCCGGGCCACGCCGCTGTTGATCCCACCCGTGGTCGCCCTGGTGGGTCTGGGCTTCTTCGAGATCTATCGTCTCAGTCCCGATCTCGCCGGGCTGCAGCGTTGGTGGATGCTGATCGCCTCCGCGGTGGCCACTCTCGTTCTGTTCCTTCTTTCGAAGGGAACGACCTCGGTTCTGCGGCGATATCGGAACCTGATCCTGATCGTCACCATCGGTCTGCTGCTGCTCCCCAATCTCCCCAGTGACTGGGGTTTCCCGCTGCGGGGTCTCGAGGTGAATGGGTCGAGACTTTGGATCGTCCTCGACCTGAGGTTCACCGAGATGCAGTTCCAGCCGGCCGAGCTGGCAAAGCTCGGAATGGTCATCTTCTTCGCGGCCTATCTGGCCGACCATCAGAAGGCCCTCCGCGAGGCGCACCGACGATTGGGTCCCATCCGTCTTCCCGAGCCCAGACAGCTCATCCCCCTTCTCCTCGCATGGGGAGGCAGCCTCTTCATCCTGGTTTGGCAGCGCGACCTGGGGGCGTCACTATTGATGTTCGCCGGGTTCGTCCTTCTCCTCTACGCCGCCACCGGCTCGACGGGATATCTGGTGACCGGCGGGCTGTTGACCTTTAGCGGTGCCGTAGCCGCCGCAGTGCTCTTCGACCACGTGCAGCGGAGGATCGTCGCCTGGCTGGAACCTTTCGAGCACTATCAGGACGAGGGGTTCCAAATAGCGCAAGGGATCTTCGCTCTGGGCACCGGGAGTCTATCCGGGGCCGGTCCGGGTCTCGGTCGACCCGATCTCATCCCGAACGCCTCCACCGACTTCATCTTCGCTGCGGTCGGTGAGGAGATCGGATTCGCCGGGACAGTCGCGGTCCTTGCCATCTATGCGTTGGTGATCACCGTCGGTCTCGGCGTCTCGTTTCGCAGCCGGGACACCTTCCGCAAACTTCTCGCGGCTGGTCTCACGTTCGTGATGGCGGTTCAGGTGTTCCTCATCATCGGCGGCGTACTTCGAATCGTCCCACTCACGGGCATCACGCTGCCGTTCATGTCATACGGTGGCTCGGCTCTGGTGGGGAACATGGTGCTGGTGGCGATCTTGTTGAGGATCAGCCACGAGGAGGCCGCATGAACGGTCCCATCCGGAGGGTCGCGGCGGGCATCTTTCTCTGCCTGTCGGCACTGCTGGTCGGTGTCACCTGGTATCAGGTGGTTCGCGCCGACGAGCTGCGTGACGACCCGAGGAATCCTCGTCCCGCTCTCTTCGAACGTGGGAAGGAAAGAGGGCTGATCGTCACCGTCGACGGAACCGTGCTCGGCCGCTCGATCGAGGACCCTGACGACCCACGGTCGTTCGTTCGGGAGTACCCGGAAGGAGAGGCATTTGCCCATCTCGTTGGGTACTCGTCCTTCTTGATCGGAAACAGCGGGCTGGAGGCGACGTACTCCTCGGAGTTGCGCTCGAGACGTGACCTGACCATCAGCGATCTGGTGGCGGCTCTTCTAGGAAGCGATCTACGTCCGAAGAGCATCGAAGTAACAGCCGACCCTGAGCTACAGCGAGCGGCTCAGGCGGCCCTCGGCGCCAACCGCGGTGCGATAGTCGCCCTCGACCCGGCCACTGGAGCGGTTCTGGCGTCGGTGTCGAACCCGACCTTCGATCCCGAGTTGCTGCTCGGCAACGATGCATCCACGCAATGGGATCAACTCTTGGCAACCGAGGGCGAGCCGATCCGTGACCGGGCGACTCAGGAGCTTTATGCGCCGGGATCGACGTTCAAGACCGTGGTGGCGGCTGCTGCCCTCGACACCGGTGCGGCCGGACCGGGAACGACTTTCGACGATCCGGCCGAATTTCAGCTACCGGGGTCCGACGCGACGATCTCGAACGCCAGCAGGGAGCCATGCAACGACGGCCAGACCGCAACCCTGCTTCAAGCCGTCGTCCGAAGTTGCAACACGATCTTTGCCCAGTTGGCCATCCAACTCGGCGCGGTTGACATCGGGATCACCGCTCAGGCCCTCGGATTCAATGAGGACATCGGCTATGAATGGGACGTCCCCGAAGCCGTCTGGAACACGAGCGAGCTGGCCCAAGACCCCGCAGCCCTCGGGCAAAGCGGTATCGGAGAGCGGGACGTACGAGCTACCCCCCTGCACATGGCAATGGTGGCTGCCGCCATTGCCAACGACGGTGTCGCGGTGAGTCCCCACGCCGTGCGACGCGTCTTCGATGCCGACGGGGGCACCGTCGAAGAGATCGAAGTCACCGAGCTGGGTCGGGCGATGACGTCGGACTCCGCCACGACTCTCACTCAAATGATGGAGCGGGTGGTAACGGAGGGAACCGGCCGCCAGGCTGCGGTGCCGGGAGTACGGGTCGCAGGGAAGACAGGGACGGCAACCGGCTCGGGTGAGTTTCCCAACCCGTGGTTCATCGGCTTCGCACCACTCGAAGACCCTTCGATCGCCATCGCAGTGTTCATCGAAGGCACCGCCGTCTCCGGCGAATCGGCGTCGGGTGGCTCCTCAGCTGCTCCGATCGCCTCCGAGCTCATCGATCTCTGGCTGTCGTCATGAACCTGACTTGCTCAGGTGCCTCCCTACAATTCCCCCGGTCCGATGGAAACCCCTTCTGTCCTCAATGAACGTTACGAGATCACGTCCCACATCGCCCGGGGCGGGATGGCTGACGTCTACGAGGGTCGCGACAACGAGCTCAACCGTCCCGTCGCCATAAAAGTCCTGCACTCACAGTTCTCCGCCGACGAAGCCTTCGTGAAGCGATTCCGCCGAGAAGCCCAGGCCGCAGCCAATCTAAGCCATCCCAACATCGTCGGGATCTACGACTGGGGCCAGTCCGCAGGCACCTATTTCATCATCATGGAGATCGTCGAGGGCCGCTCCCTGCGGGACATCCTCAAATCGGAGGGTGCGCTTCTCCCTCGACGGGCAACCGAGATCGCTGCTGAGACCGCCGCCGCTCTTTCGGTTGCCCACCAGGCAGGCTTGGTTCATCGTGATGTGAAGCCGGGCAATGTTTTGCTGGCCAAGGACGGAACGGTGAAGGTGACCGACTTTGGGATCGCCCGAGCATGGGACGACAGTCAAGAGCTCACCCGCACCGGTGCGGTCATCGGGACCGCGACATACTTCAGCCCCGAACAAGCCCAGGGAGCCTCAGCCGACGCTCGCAGCGACGTCTACTCGCTCGGTGTGGTGCTCTACGAGATGCTCAGCGGCCGTCCGCCCTTTACCGGGGATTCGCCGATGTCGGTGGCATTCCAACACGTCTCTACCGAGGCTCCTCCACCGGCATCCCTCAATCCTGACGTTCCAGATTCGTTGAACGCGGTGGTGATGAAGGCTCTCCGAAAAGATCCCAACGCCCGTTATCAGTCCGCGGAGGAAATGCGTCAGGATCTCCTCTCGGTCCTCCAGGGCGAACAGGTGATGATCCCTCCAGTCGCTGCCGTGCCCAACGGCAACGGCGACTTTGCCACCCGGATCATGGCCAACACGGTGCCACCGGCGACAGTGCCACCAGACGAGGTCTACCGGGAGTTGGAGGAAGATGAGCCCAAGTCTCAAATTCCGTTCATCCTCACCGCCTTTGGTCTCCTTGTCACCCTTGGTGTTCTCTTCTTCATCATGTGGACCAACCTGGGCGGTGGTGCCGAGGAGCCCGAGATGATCCCCGTTCGCAATGTCTTTGGCCTCCAGGAGCAGGAGGCGATCGACCTGCTCGAAAGTGACGGTCTCACTGTCAACCGCCAGGTCGAAAATAGCGACACCGTCGAGGCGGGTATCGCCATCAGGACCGAACCGCCCGCCGGGGATATGGTCGAGGTCGGTTCTGAGATCGCCCTTTTCATCTCGGCGGGAACGGAGCGGATCCCGGTGCCGCCGGTAGTCGGCATGACCGAAGAAGATGCGCGGCAGGCCATCCAGGATGCCGGGTTGCAGGTCGGCGATGTCACCCGAAGACCCGATCCCGACCATGACGAGGGAATCGTCATCGAGTCGAATCCGGTGGCGGGTGTCGAGATCGGTGCGGCGATACCGGTTCACCTGGTCGTTTCGTCGGGACCCGAGGAGGTGACCATCCCTGATGTCACCGATATGACCGAGCGGGATGCCATCACCGAGCTCACGCAACTCGGCCTGTTGTTCAACGTGGACGAAGAGTTCTCCAACGAGGTGGTGCGAGACGTCGTGATCCGCCAGGATCCGGCTGCGGGTACCGAAGCGATCGTTGGTGACACGGTCTTGCTGGTGGTCTCTCTAGGCCCCGAGCCCGTGGAAGTTCCCGATCTCTCCGACATGACCGAAGGGGAAGCGCGTCAGGCCCTGGAATCCCGCAATCTGGTGATCAACGTATCCAACAGCACCCAACCTGTAGCCGACCAGTCCCAGGACGGGCGGGTGGTGAGCCAGGTGCCATCACCAGGGACTACGGTCGATCAAGGTGACACGGTCACGGTGACCTTGGGCGAGTACACCCCTCCGCCCACCACCACGACCACGGCTCCACCGCCGACGACCACCACCACAACACAGCCCTAATAGCACGTTTCTATCGATAATTCGTGGTCATCAGGAATCCGGCGGCGATAGCACCGAGTCCGACGAGAAGCATCGTCTGTGACATGTCCAGGATGAAACGGAGCAGCACGAGGACCACTCCGACCACCATCAACCCTGCCATCACCGCCACGTACCAGGTCGGGCTGGGCTCTTTGGCCTTGGCCGCCGCTTCGATCGCCTTCTGCGACTGGGGTCGATTCTTTGGCTTGCGTCTCTTCGATTCGGGCATTCGGTCGGCGAGGGTAGTCGGTCACCAACTATCGCAACAAGGGGTGACGAGAGGGTTACACATATGTAATTCCCCACAGGCTGTGGAAAACTCTTGGGAAAACTACACCGGTGTAAGTATGGCTGGGTTGCTATAGCATCAGGTCTCGGAAACCACGACCTGATGCTATAGCAACGCCGCACACCCTCCAGCTATGACGGGCGCCAAACCGGGTCCATCTCCTCGCGGCAGTGTTTGGGTGGCTTGTCCTCTGCGGGATTGACTGCCTTCATCGTCACCTCGGCGCCGCACACACTGCACTTGTAGTCCTGGTCGACTACGACGATGTCATCGGGGTCGACTTCGGGCGGAGGCGTCGACAACATGCGGATGATGGCCACCGATCCACGCCAAATCAGCGCCCCGATCAAAAGGGCGAGCAGGATGTCGGTCCAGAGAGTTCCGGTCAGAGTCGCTCGATGATGGTCGCGTTGGCCATTCCCCCGCCCTCACACATGGTCTGCAGCCCGTATCGACTGCCGGTGCGCTCCAGTTCCCAAACCAGCGTGGTGAGCAGTCGGGCGCCGGAGGCCCCGAGAGGATGACCTAGAGCGATGGCCCCACCGTTGACATTGGTTCGATCCCAGAGCCTCATTGGGTCGCTTCCCCCGTGCTCCATGCGCCAGGCGATGGTGACTGAGGCGAAAGCCTCGTTGACCTCGAAGAGATCAATGTCGTCGATCGACAATCCGGCACGATCGAGCGCCTTGCTGGTGGCAGGGATGGGCCCGGTGAGCATGATCACCGGGTCGACTCCGGCCGTCGCGAACGTGTGAAATCGAGCCTTGGGTGTGAGACCCAGCTCGTCGGCGGTGTCCTCACCCATGATGAGGATGGCCACGGCACCGTCGGAGATTTGTGAGGAGTTGCCTGCGGTAACCTTGCCGTCGGCCTGGAACGCCGGCTGTAAAGAGGCCAGCTTCTCGAGTGAGGTGTCCTCGCGGATACCCTCGTCACGGGTCACCACCTGTGTGCTGCCGTCGTCGAGTGCGATCTCCACCGGCACGATTTGGCCCTCGAAACGACCTTCCTCGGTGGCCCGGGCCGCTCGTCGATGTGACTCGAGTGAGAGCTCATCGAGCTCCTCACGGGAGATGGCCCATTTCTCGGCGATCATCTCCGCGGAGATTCCCTGGGGAACCAGACCGTTGGCATAGCGCTCCAACATCCTGGCCCCAAAGGGAAGACCGGGTCCGTTTTGGGCCGTGATGCCCATGGGAACACGTGTCATGTTCTCGACGCCGGCGGCGATCACGATGTCCTGGGCGCCTGCCATGATCGCCTGGGCGGCGAAGTGGGCGGACTGTTGCGACGAACCGCACTGGCGGTCGATGGTGACACCAGGGACGGATTCGGGGAACCCGGCGGCGAGGGCGGCGTTGCGCCCCACGTTGTAGGCCTGCTCCCCGGTCTGGGAGACATTGCCCATGATGACGTCGTCGATCCGCTCGGGATCGAGATCATTGCGCTGGACGATCGCTTGAAGGGGGATTGAGGCGAGGTCTACGGGGTGGATGTCTTTGAAGACCCCATTGCGACGTCCAACCGGGGTCCGTACCGCGTCGACGATGACGGCATTTCTCATGTGACTCCTTGCTCTACATTCAGAACGGTAACTAGATCCAGAGCATTCCCGTCAAGGGTGGTGGAGACGATGGGATTCGAACCCACGACCCCCGGCTTGCAAAGCCGACAATCACCTGCCCTTCACCAGGGGAAACACCCACCAAGGGACCAGGCTGGTGCGCGGTTGGTGCGCGCCGGTTTCAGACCGAGACTACATCTGAGCTGACTCACGACGCGTGCAGCTGGGAAGTCGCTTAGTGGTTGGATGAGACGACACCACTCGATACCAACCGGGATGAGGCGAGTGCAACAGTCGCCATACATGCTTCCGCGGAGTCCGGCACCAGCTTCCCACCCGTCAATCCATCACAGAGCGTGGTGATCGGGTCCCGGCGGTACCCACCCTGGACGTGCCGTTCTCGCGCGTCTCACGAAATGCTCGTTATCCGCCCAGATCTGGTGATCGGCGCCAGTACCGATCAGTGGTGCCTGCTGCAATCGCCCTTGGCTGGCGGGGCGGGTTGGGTCACAATGCCAAGGCGATGACTTTCGAGGTGCCGCCGTTGCCTGAGGACCCCGGCTTCTGGTATCCGCGCTGGCGGGAAATGTGGGAGGAGTCTCTTGACGATTCGACTAGAAAGCGGATCAAAGGCGCTGTCTGGAGCGGCTTGCCCTTGGCTGACCCGGTCGAAGCTCGCTACGCCGTCACTCTCGCTCGCCAAAAGCGCAGCTCCTGGCGTTGGTGGCCGGTACTCGCTTTGTTCTACATGGGCATTGCTCTGACGTGGCTTGTTTTTGCTTCCAAGATCCCATTGACGGCGTGGACTTGGTCGGACTGGTTGGTTGGGACCGTGCATGTCTTTGTGCTCCTGGCTGCCGCCCCATTGGGGTATCGGCGGTACAGGCTCATCGTTGAGGCTGAGCGTCGCAACAGAGGTGTCGTCGCGTCGCACGAAACCGGCGCGTAGGCCGAGCGAGACGTGCCGATCCCGGACGGTGTCAGATATGTTCGGTTCCGCAACGTCTTTGTTGATATGGGCGGCTGGCGAGCATGTCGTGGGACCCGACACTTGCTCCTTCAGCCATGCTGCTCTTGGTCGACGAACTCGAACGATTCGAATCCTTCGTCGGCGAATGTGATCCGACAGATGCGAGTGAGCGACTTCCGATCGGTGAGGTTCGTCACGATCAGCGGAAATTCGATAACGGGGCTGAGGGGTCGCAGCCTCCATCCAATGCCATGCTCATCACGATTCCAGGTGACGTTCTCGGCCGTCCAGAACCAGAAGATGGTTCCCTGACCTTCTTCGCCGACCGCTACGTTGGCGAGACGAAGACGCCCCACTCCCAGATCTCTTCTCCAATTCACCGTTTGCTCCCATGCAACGTCGTAGACCTGAATCACATTGACCGTTTCTCCGGTCTCCAATTGGGATGCCGAGACCTCGGCGGGCGGAATCCTTGCTGAGAACTCAGCGACCCGCCCGTGGTTGGCTACCTCGACCCATAGAGCCCGAAC
>Ga0299907_10003510_pt1 | contig 10052 bp, 8 predicted proteins | sample RVTome_16_FD_198680 | JGI IMG/M metagenome (GOLD analysis project Ga0299907, IMG submission 198680) | Soil microbial communities from uranium-contaminated site in the Upper Colorado River Basin, Wyoming, United States - RVT152D67 (version 2) ... | reverse complement strand
TGGGTTCCCATGGCGAACATGTTCGACGGCATGGACCCGTGGTGCAGCTTCAGCGTGACGTGACCGCCCGAGGGACGTGGCTGCCAGAACGAGGGGCCGTCGTCCGGACCCAGGCACACCGCGACGCCCTTGTCGGCGGGCTGCGCGGCGTCGATGCGCTCGGGCCGCGCGAACCCGGCGTCGTCGAGGATCCGCGGAAGGTCGGGGATCTCGCCGCGTCCGTAGCGGGGCGGCGGGGGGTCGCCCCAGCGCCGGGGCTTGCCGATCGCCCGCCAGCCTTCCTCGATGCCGGGCGGGAACACCACGATCAGGACCTTCATCGTCCCGGCCGCCACGTGGTCGAGCTGGTGGCGGACGTAACGGCCGACGAGACACGTCGAGCCCTCGCGCACCCCGACCGTCCGGCCCTCCAGGCGGAGGGTGCCGTGCCCCTCGTACAGGAAGAGGATCTCCTCGGCGCGCTCGTGGGCGTGGGGGCGGATCATGCAGCCCGGGTCGATGTACTGGGTGGCCACGCTGAAGGCGTTCGACGGACAGTTCCGCGGCGACAGGATCGTGTTCATCGTGCCGTGCGAGGGGGCCGGTTGCCAGTAGGTCTCCGCCTCGTCGCGATCGATCACGATGCCGACCGGTGCGCCCGTCACGAAGGTGGACATGGCGCGTATCTTAGTCGGACTTGCCCCCGCGCGCCACGAGCAGCGTGATCAGGTTGCACGAACGGCACGGTATCCACACCGCGCGCTCGGTGGCGCGCAGCCTCCGGTTGACCGCCCGCTGGCCCTCGAGATGTCCGCAGGGGAACCGCAGGCGAGGCGCAGCGCCCCGGCGCCGCCCGCCCCGTCTGGCCATGGCGCGGATGTCGCGCGCGGTCCTCACCGCGCGGCTCAGGCTCGCGCGCAGCTTCACGTCGGCGACAGTCGGCATGCGACCTCCAGTCGGGGTGTCGCGGGCGCGGCGCCCGCATCGTCTGCGAGGGACGGTAGCGCGCCGGTGTGTCAGGGAAGGTCACAGACCGGTTCCGACCTGCGCTATGCTGAGCGGCACGATGATCGAGCGACGGCCGTTCGGCCGGACGGGGCACCGCAGCACCCGGACCATCTTCGGCGCCGCCGCCCTGGCCCGGGCCAGCCAGGCGGAGGCCGATCGTGCCCTCGATGTGCTGCTGGCGCACGGGGTCAACCACATCGACACCGCGGCGCGATACGGCGACTCCGAGCTGCGCGTGGGGGCGTGGATGGCGCGGCACCGCAGGGACTTCTTCCTGGCCACGAAGACGGGCCTGAGGACCGCGCGCGAGGCGCGCGATGAGCTGCACCGGTCGCTCGAGCGGTTGCGTGTCGACCACGTCGACCTCATCCAGCTGCACTCCCTCGGGCATCCCGACGACTGGGACCTGGCGATGGGGCCCGGCGGCGCGCTGGAGGCGCTCGTGGAGGCGCGCGGCCAGGGGCTGGTCCGGTTCATCGGTGTCACCGGCCACGGGTGGGCCATCCCCGCGATGCACCGGCGAAGCCTCGCCCGCTTCGACTTCGACGCGGTGCTGCTCCCTTACAACTTCCCGATGGCGCAGAACGAGCGCTATCGTGCGAGCTTCGAGGAGGTGTGGGCCACCTGCCGCGAGCGGGACGTGGCGGTGCAGATCATCAAGGCCATCGCGCGCGGCCCCTGGGCCACGGAGGACCGGACGCACGCCACCTGGTACCAGCCCCTGGAGGCGCAGGAGGACGTCGACCGCGCCGTGCACTGGGTGCTCGGCATGCCCGGCGTCTTCCTCAACACCGTCGGCGATCTCGCGCTGCTCCCCCGCGTGCTGGACGCGGCCCGCCGCTTCGAGCGCCGTCCCCCGGACGGGGAGATGGCGGCGATGCTGGACGACCGGCGCATCACGTCGCTCTTTGGCCTGCCCACCTGAGAGGCTCATCGGTGGACGAAGGAGATCCGAGATGAACACGCTCCGTGCGATCCTCGTCGCGTCGCTTCTGGTGCCCCTGGCCAGCTGCTCGACGGATCGCCACGACATGACGCACACGGGCGCGGGCGGGGGAGACCGTCCCGTGCTCTATGACTCGCTCGGCACCTACTCCCGCAAGATCACGACGGCGTCGCCGCAGGCGCAGCGCTGGTTCGACCAGGGCCTGCGGCTGACCTACGCGTTCAACCATCAGGAGGCCCGGAAGGCCTTCCAGGAGGCGACGCGCGTCGATCCCGGCTGCGCCATGTGCTACTGGGGCATCGCGCTGACCGAGGGCTCGAACTACAACAGCCCGACCGACGGCGACCGCGAGACGAGGGCGCTGGCCGCCGTCCGGCAGGCCGTGCAGCGTGCGGGCGGTGCGACACCCGTCGAGCGCGCGCTCATCGGGGCGCTCGCCAGGCGCCACTCGGCGGACCCCGGCGCGAAGCGCGAGGCCCTCGACCGGGCATACGCGGACGCCATGCGCGAGGTGGCCGGCCGGTTCCCCGACGATCCCGAGGCGTCGACCTTCTTCGCCGACGCGGCGATGAACCTCCGGCCGTGGAATCTGTGGACCCCGGAGCGCACGCCCCAGCCGGGGACGGACGAGATCCTCCGCACGCTGGAGCGCGTCATGGCGCGCAACCCGGATCACGCGGGCGCGCTGCATCTCTACATCCACGCCGTGGAGGCCGGTCCCGACCCCCGGCGCGGGGAGGCGGCGGCCGACCGTCTGGCGAAGCTGGTGCCCGGCGCCGGGCACCTGGTGCACATGCCGTCCCACATCTACTGGCGGATCGGGCGCTACGCCGACGCGGTCGCGGTGAACATGGCCGCGGTGGAGGCCGACCGGCGCTACTTCGAGACGGCCGACCCGAGCCAGATCTACCGCGGCCTGTACTACCCGCACAACATCGACTTCATCTGGCAGTCGGCCAGCATGCAGGGACGCAGCGCGGACACGCTGCGTGCGGCGCGCCAGTTCGCGGAGACCGCGCCGGCCGCGATGATCGAGGCGATGCCGGACATGGAGACGGCGCCGGCCGCGCCGATCGTGGCCCTGGTGCGATTCGGCCGCTGGGACGACGTGCTGCGCTACCCGGCGCCGCCCCGTGACTGGTTCTACACGCGTGCGGTGTGGCACTACGGGCGGGGCGTGGCGTTCAACGCCAAGGGCCGGACGGCCGAGGCTCGGCGCGAGCTGGCCGAGCTGGAGAGCGTGCTCCGGACGGTGCCGCCGGAGCGCAGCATCGCCTTCTTCTTCCGGGCGAGCAATTTGATCCAGCTCGCCGGCAACGTGCTGGCCGGGGAGATCGCCGCGAAGGCGGGCGACTTCGCGAGCGCCGAGCGAGTGCTCCGCTCGGCCGTCGCCGAGCAGGACACGCACTGGTTCACGGAGCCGCCGCCCTGGTACTTCCCCGTGCGCCAGGCCCTGGGCGCCGTGCTGCTGCAGGCGGGCCGAGCCGGAGAGGCCGAGAAGGTCTATCGCGAGGACCTGGACCGCAACCCCGACAACGGCTGGTCGCTGTTCGGGCTGGCCGAGAGCCTCCGGGCCCAGGGGAAGGCAACCGAGGCGGCGCAGGCGGAGGAGCGCTTCCGGGAGACGTGGGCCCGGGCGGACGTCACGCTGTCCGCCTCGAGGTTCTAGCGCGACTTCTGCTTCTGCATCTGGATCGCCTCGGCCAGCTCCTGGGCGCGGCCGGTATCGAGGGGGCGAAGGCGGGCGAGGATGCGGCGGGCCTCGTCGAGGCGGCCCATGTCCACGTAAGCCTCGCCGAGGTACTCGAGCGCCTCGGGGAAGTTTGGGCGGAGCCGGAGCGCCTCGTCGTAGGCCTTGACCGACTCCGCGTAGCGCTTCTGGTTGCGGAGCGCGTAACCCAGCTCGTTCCACGCGTCGGCGAAGCCGGCCCGGAGGGCGATGGCGCGCCGGAACGCCGTCTCCGCCGTCGTCCAGTCCCTGGCGACTCGCGCGCGGACGCCCCGGTCGTACTCGCTGTCGGCGCTCGGAGCGGCCGTGGGCTGCCGCTTCTCCTCCACGGCGGGCGAGCCGGGGTCGGCGGCGCCGGGGGACGCCGAGAGGGCCATCACCACCGCGGCGAGGCCCAGCGCGGTCAACCGTGCTCGTGCGGGCATCGCCGCGTAGCATACCCCCGCGTCGGTGCGCCCCGCCAGCGGCTCCTACCCCGTGACCGTCGCGCCCCCCTGCTGCCAGCAGTCGTGGCACACGGTCCATGCCCAGCCCGCGATCCGGCTGCGCCGGACGTCGGACACCACGCAGTCGCGGAACTGGGGCGAGCCCAGCATCTGCTTGCGGAACGTCTGCGCCTCGTGCTCCGAGCGGAAGGCGTAGAAGACCCGCGCGGAGGAGTGCAGGCATTCCCGGTCGGCGCCGGCGCCTCCGTGCGGCAGACGCGCCCCGGGCTTGCGTGGGGTGGGAGTCGTCATGGAGCGAATAGGATAGCGTAAGGGGGCGCCGCGGCGCCCCGGTCTTGACCTCTCCGGCGGCGCGGCCTAGGGTGTGCGCCATGGGCCACTCCCTCGGCATCGACATCGGCGGGACGTTCACCGACCTCGTCGTGTTCGACCATGACGAGGGTGTGCAGTCTAGCCGCAAGATCCTCACCACCCACGACGACCCCTCCCGCGCGGTCGCGGCGGGCGTGGCGGCGCTGCTGCGCGACGGCCGGGTGGACCCGGCGCGAATCGCGCGCGTCGTGCACGCCACCACGCTCTTCACCAACGCGCTCATCGAGCGCCGGGGGGCGCCGACGGGGCTCATCACGACCGCCGGGTTCGCGGACACACTCGAGATCGGGCGCGAGCGCAAGTTCGACCTCTACGACCTCGACATCGAGAAGCCGGAGCCGCTGGTGCCCCGACATCTCCGCCTCGAGGTCCCCGAGCGCGTCGGCGCGGACGGCACGGTGCTCGCGAAGCTCGAGACGCGCGCCGTGCAGGCGTCCGCGAGGCGGCTCGCCGCCGCGGGGGCCACGTCGATCGCCGTCGTGTTCCTGCACGCGTACGTCAACCCGCGTCACGAGGTGCAGGCGGCGCGCCTGATCGCCCGGCACGTGCCCGGTGTCGACGTCACCACCTCCCACGAGGTGGCGCCGGAGATCCGCGAGTTCGAGCGCGCCTCCACCGCGGTGGCGAACGCCTACATCAAGCCGCTCGCGCGGCGCTACCTCGACCTGATGGCGCGCCGGCTCGCCGACCTCGGCATCCCCGCCCCGCTGCTGCTGATGCAGTCGAGCGGCGGTCTCACCCACGTGGCGGAAGCGGAGCGCACGCCGGTGCAGATGCTCGAGTCGGGCCCGGCCGCGGGCGCCCTCGCCGCCGCCTTCTTCGGCGCCGACGACAGCGGCGGCGCGCTGCTCGCCTTCGACATGGGCGGGACCACCGCCAAGCTGAGCCTCGTGGAGGACGGCGAGCCGCGCACCGCGTACGGCTTCGAGGCGGCGCGGCAGCGCCGGTTCATGGAGGGCAGCGGCCTGCCCATCCGGATCTCGACCATCGAGCTGCTCGAGATCGGGGCGGGCGGGGGCTCCATCGCCCGCGTGGACGAGGTGGGCCTGCTCAAGGTCGGGCCGCGCAGCGCCGGCTCGCACCCGGGCCCCGCGGCCTACGGCCTCGGCGGCACGGAGCCCACCGTCACGGACGCCGACTTCCTCCTCGGCTACCTGGACCCCGGCCACTTCGCGGGCGGCGAGGTGACGGTCGACCTCGAGGCGGCGCGGGCCGCCGTCGGCCGGCTCGCCGACCGCATCAATCTCTCGCCCGTCGAGACGGCCTGGGGCATCCACGACGTCGTCGACGAGAGCATGGCGGGGGCCGCCCGCGTGCACGTGGCCGAGCGCGGGCGGGACCCGCGGGACTACGCGCTCGTGTGCACGGGCGGCGCGGGGCCCGTCCACGCCTACGCGGTCGCGCGCAAGCTGGGCGTCGCGCGCGTCATCTGCCCGCCCGCGGCCGGCGTGGCCTCCGCGCTGGGGCTGCTGCTCGCGCCCGCTCGCGTCGATCGCGTGGCCACGGTGGGGCTGCGCCTCGACCGCGACCCGGTGGCGGCGCTGGAGGCGGCCTTCCGCGCGCTGGAGGACGAGGCGCGCGCGGTGATGGCCGACACGGGCCTGAAGCTGCAGACGGCGACGGTGCGGCGCTTCGCCGACGGCCGCTTCCTGGGCCAGGGCTTCGACCTCGTGGTGGCGCTGCCCGACGGCCCCTACGCGGACGACGCCGCCAGCCGGCGCCGACTCGTGGAAACGTTCGAGGGTGCCTACCGGGAGAAGTTCGCGCTGACGCCGCCGGACGTGCCCGTGGAGTTCATCAACGTCCGCGTCTCGATGCGTGCCCCGGTGGCGGGGGCCGAGGTCACCGCCCGGCGCGCGCGCGGGACGGTGACGGGTGGCGGCGCGGTCAGGGGCGCGCGGCGGGCGTACTTCCCGGAGGCCGGGGGATGGGTCGACGCCACCGTGTACGACCGCGCGCGCCTCGGGGCAGGCGACGAGCTCGCCGGCCCGGCGCTGGTCGAGGAGGAAGGCTCCACGCTGGTCGTCGGGCCGACCGGGCGCGCCCGCGTGACGGAGACGGGCAACCTCGTGATGACGCTGCCCGGAGGGCGGTGACGGTGCGCCTCGATGCCGTGACGCTCGAGGTGCTGTGGACGCGGATCATCTCCGTGGTGGACGAGGCGGCCAAGGCCATCGTGCGCACGTCGTTCTCGACGCTCTCCAACGAGGCCAACGACTTCGCGTGCGTGCTCACCGACGCGCGCGGGGGGGCGCTCGCGCAGAACACCGGCAGCATCCCGTCCTTCATCGGCACGCTGCCGGCCACCGTCCGCCACTTCCTCCACGCGCTGGGCCCCGACGGCATCCGCCCCGGCGACGTTCTCATCACCAACGACGCCTGGATGGGCACCGGGCACATGAGCGACGTGTCGGTGGTGAAGCCCATCTTCCACCGTGACCGGCTGGTGGCCTTCTCGGCCACCACCGCGCACATGCCGGACATCGGCGGCCGCGTGCGCGCCATCGAGGCGCGGGAGATCTTCGAGGAGGGCCTGCACATCCCGCTCGCGAAGCTGGTCCACGCGGGGCGCACGGACGACACCCTCGTCCAGCTCGTCCGCGCCAACGTGCGCACCCCGGACCAGACCTTGGGCGACATCTGGGCGCAGGCGAGCGCGAATGAGCTGATGGAGCGGCGGGTGCGCCAGCTGCTCGAGGACTACGGGCTGGAGGATCTCGAGGCCGTCGGCGCGGAGCTGTTCGCCCGTGCCGAGCGCGCCATGCGCGCCGCGATCCGTGCCGTGCCCGACGGCACCTACCGCTACGGCTTCCGCACCGACGGCGTCGACGTGCCGTTCGACTTCACGGTGGCCCTCACCGTGGCCGGCGACGAGGTGGTGGCCGACTACACGGGGACGTCGCCGCAGCAGCCGCGCGCCATCAACTGTGTCCTCGCCTACACCTACGCCATGACGGCGTACGCCATCCGCTGCGCGCTCCTGCCCGCGGTGCCGAACAACGAGGGGATGTACCGCGCGGTCACGGTGACGGCGCCGGAGGGCTGCCTGCTGAACCCGCGCTTCCCGGCCGCCGTCGTGAGCCGCGCGGTGACGGGGCACTACGTGCCGCTGCTGGTCCTCGGCGCGCTGCACCGTGTCGTCCCCGACCGGGTGATGGCCGGCGTGGGGTCGCCGCTGTGGGCGGTCACCCAGTCCGGGGTGCGGGACGACCATCGGCCCTACACCAACGTGCTCTTCTTCAACGGCGGCATGGGCGCCACCGCGCGCAAGGACGGCGAGCACGTGCTGTCGTGGCCCAGCAACATCTCGTCCACGCCCGTGGAGGTGGCGGAGCGCAACAGCCCCTTCCTCGTGCGCTACAAGCGCATGCGGGCGGGCTCGGGCGGCGCGGGGCGCTTCCGCGGCGGCCTCGGTCAAGACGTCCTGCTCGAGAGCCGGTCGGCGCGCCCCATCGTCGTGAGCTTCATGGCCGAGCGCACGCGCCACGCGGCCCCCGGGTTTGCCGGGGGCGGCCCCGGGGGGCTCGGCGCCGTGCGGCTCAACGGCCGGCCCATCGACCACCGCAAGCAGCACGTGCTCGAGCAGGGCGACCGCATCCTCGTCCGCACGCCGGGCGGCGGAGGCTACGGGCGGGCGGCGCAGCGCGACCCCGCCCTGGCCGCGCGCGACCGCGCGCGCGGCTACGTCCGGGCGCGCGGGCGCCGGACCGGGCCCGGGTCGGGCGGCGGCTGAAACCGGTTTCTGCACTCTCCCCACCGGCACCCCCGGATCCGCAATTCGTTGCGCTGAGGGCCCGTGCCACCCGCGCCGGTGCGGCCGGGCCGATCGGCCCACGGGTTGCACGTGACCGCCGTGGTCGCTGATCGAAAGGAGGCCGTCATGACGGCCATTGTCGCCCTCTTCGTCTTTGTGTTCGCGTTGATCACTCCCGGAGGCGCCCACGCCGCGAGCCTTTTCGACTTCGAGTGGAGCTCGTCGGCCCTCTTCTCGACGCTCCTTCCGGTCAACCGTGTGGAGCCCGACGGCAGCGTCACGCCCTACGACGAGGTCCGCCAGCGCGGCACGCGCGCCGGGTCCGGCACCCTCACCCTGACGCAGCCCGGCGCGTCCGTCGGGGATTACGTGTTCGAGTTCTCGGGGACCGGCGGGGCCGGCGCCGGCGAGGCCCGGGCCGGCGGCGAGATCGCGCCGGGGAGCTTCACCTTCGCGCTGCCATCCGACGTTCCCAGGAGCGGTCCCGGCGCCTGGACGCTCGGCGGCGGGCACCTGACGCTCGAGGGCGACCCGGCCCGCCCGTCCGCGGTGTCCATCTCCTACTTCGAGGGCACGAGCCCGCACTGCGTCTTCGACTGCTCGTCCGTGGAGTTCCGCGGGTTCGGCCGGGCGCGCGGCGACGCCGTCGCCGCGGCCGAGCCGGAAGGCGCGATGCTCGCCCTGCTGGGCCTGCTCGGTCTGGGGTGGCTCCGCGCGCGCGCGACGCGGATGCCCCCGACCGCGCCGGCGTCGATGTCCTGAGTTCCCGCACCCGCGACCCGTATAATCACCCCTCGTCGGGCGGCGCACGCCGCCGTCCCGCGAGGGGAGGGGAGCGTGGCAAGACACCGGATCGCGGTCATCCCCGGCGACGGCATCGGCAAGGAGGTCGTCCCCGAAGGGCTGCGCGTGCTCGACGCGGCGGCACGCCGGTTCGGGGTCGACCTCCAGCTCGACCACTTCGACTGGAGCTGCGACCACTACCTGAAGCACGGCTCGATGATGCCCGAGGACTGGAAGGAGCAGATCGGCGGCCACGACGCGATCTACTTCGGCGCCGTCGGCTGGCCCGCGACGGTGCCCGATCACGTCTCGCTGTGGGGCCTGCTCATCAAGTTCCGGCGCGACTTCGATCAGTACGTCAACCTGCGCCCGTGCCGCCTGATGCCCGGCATCCGCACGCCGCTGGCGGACCGGCGGCCGGGGGACATCGACTTCTTCGTCGTGCGGGAGAACACGGAGGGCGAGTACTCGAGCGTCGGCGGCCGCATGTACGAGGGCACGGACCGCGAGGTCGTCTTCCAGCAAGCGTGCTTCTCGCGCAAGGGCGTCGACCGCATCTTGAAGTACGCCTTCGAGCTGGCCCGGACCCGCCCGAAGCGACACCTCACCTCGGCCACCAAGTCGAACGGCATCTCGATCACGATGCCGTACTGGGACGAGCGCGTGGAGGCGATGGGGCGGCACTACCCCGACGTCCGGTGGGACAAGTACCACATCGACATCCTCACCGCGCACTTCGTGCAGCACCCGGACTGGTTCGACGTGGTGGTGGCGTCCAACCTGTTCGGCGACATCCTGTCCGACCTGGGGCCCGCCTGCACCGGCACCATCGGCATCGCGCCCTCCGCCAACGTCAACCCGGAGCGCGGGTTCCCCTCGCTGTTCGAGCCGGTGCACGGCTCGGCGCCCGACATCTACGGCAAGGGCATCGCCAACCCCATCGGCCAGGTGTGGGCGGCCGCGATGATGCTCGAGCACCTGGGCCATCCGGACGCGGGCGCGGCCATCGTGAAGGCGATCGAGACGGTGCTCGAT
>Ga0299907_10003509_pt1 | contig 10052 bp, 9 predicted proteins | sample RVTome_16_FD_198680 | JGI IMG/M metagenome (GOLD analysis project Ga0299907, IMG submission 198680) | Soil microbial communities from uranium-contaminated site in the Upper Colorado River Basin, Wyoming, United States - RVT152D67 (version 2) ... | reverse complement strand
TGTCCCCCGAGCAACAGCGAGCACGCGACGAGGTCTTGGACGCGATTCAAGCGGGGGGGCTCACTCCCCCGCTGTCGAAGGATCTTCGTGCCGACCCCGCACTGCTGCGAGCGCTCGTCGACTCCGGAGAGCTCGTGCGCGTTGGCGACTTCCATCTGACCTCTTCACAGGCAAGCGACGTGCGAGCGCGGGTGCGCGACGCCATCGACCAATCTGGACCAATGACGGTGGCTCAGATCAGGGACCTTCTGGGGACCTCACGCAAGTACGCCGTACCGCTCTGCGAGTGGCTCGATCAAACGGGGGCCACTCTCCGACAGGGTGACACCAGGATTCTGGGCCCCCGTTCCTAGGTGGACCGACTCCCCGACTCGCCGGGCAGGCGGTCACCGCTGTCGGGCACGCCCCCGATCATGTCGTCGTCGCCGAGAGGCCGGGGTTTTCCGCTCTGCAATTCATGAACGAGGTGGTCGACGACACGGGACAAGTCGCCGGTTTCTCTATAGACCTCGCGTTGGCGGGTTGAGGACGTCCCTCGCTCGAGGATGTCGTCGATCCCTCTGAGCTCCCTCAGACAGCCGAGCCTCTCGGCCGTCGGTGCGAGCCGGTCCACGATGTCGCTGATCGAGCGCCGTAGCGACATGACGTTGCCCTCTTCGTCGCGGATGATCTCGGCTTCGAGTCCATGGCGAGCGGCGCGCCACTTGTTCTCTCGGATCGTCCACGCCTGGTGCTCGAACATGTCGAGTCCCGAGTTGTAACGCTCCGCAAGCCAGACGACGAGGCACTGCGACAGCGCCGTGATCGAGGCGATCTCCTCGAGAGAGCTGATCCCATCGCAGATACGCAGCTCGAGCGTTCCAAATCCCGGGTGGGGGCGAATGTCCCACCAGACCTCGCGGATGCTGCGGATCGTGCCTGCGCCGATCAAAGTACGCATGAAGCGTTGGAACTGACCCCAGTTGTCCATTTGATACGGCAGACCTGCGGTCGGCAACGATTCGAAGATCTTGCTTCTTATCGAAGACAGCCCCGAGTCGCGTCCCTGCCAGAAAGGGCTCGATGTCGACAGAGCGAGGAAATGAGGGATAAAGGTTGCGAGGCTGTTTCCCACCGCGATCGCCTCTTCCCCGGTTCGCAGTCCGACGTGGGTGTGGACACCGAAGATCAACAAGCGGCGCGCGGTCCACTGACAATCCTCGATGAGCCGGTGATACCGGGGGTCGGGCGACACGGTCTGATCGACCCACGCCGAGAAGGGATGGGTTCCCGACGACATGATTCGGTAGCCGTAGTTGTCGGCCACCTCGACCAATCGCTCGAGTTTTCCTTGCAGCTCGCGCCGCGCTGCCTCCACGGTAGGGCAGATGTCGGTGATGACCTCGATGGTGCACTCGAGTAGCTCGTGTTTGAAGCCCGGCTCTCCATGAAGGTCGGCGAGGATCTTGGTGGCGGCGGTGTCGGTGGCTAGAGCTCCCGCCTCGTCGACGACTTGGACCTCGATCTCCACTCCGAGCGTCGGTCGTTCGCTTCCGTTGAAAACGATGTCCACGATCTGTCCCCCTGCCACCCTGTGCGAATAACCTCTGTTACCCGCCTTTTTTCTTGCTTCCCTCACACTCCGGCGATCGCTTCTGACCCCTATCGGCCCGCCTTGATGTTATTGCCCGGACGGGAACTGTCCACCGCCTTTAGCGGCGGCCTGCCTGCGGCCGAGCACGTAAATCAAAGCGATGAGATTGGCTACAACTCCCGCCGCGACCACCCCACCCCCCGAGGAGATGGCCGGCCCAAGAGGGATGAGAGCCCCAACGACCCACGCAATTTGAAGTACGGACTCAAGCCGGGCGAAGACCCAGCCACGCGCACCAGGTGGCGTCTCTCGCTGGATGATCGAGTCAAATGCGACCTTTGCCGCGCCCGACGCGATCCCGAAGACGGCCACCAGCACGCCAGCGGACACGACCGTGAAGTTCCGTCCGATGATCACGGCAGCGACTCCCGCAACCACGAGCGAGAGAGCAATGATGCCCTCCTCACGCAGCTTCCGCTTCACGACCGGTGCGAGCAGCGAACCCACGAGCGATCCAGCGGCCGCGGCTCCGACAAGAATCCCGAGGCCTACCGACCCAAGATCCTCGCGCCGCATCGCGAACGCGAGATGCAGGACGAGGAATCCAACCAGCAGTCGCATCCCGGCCGCGGCGAAGGTCGCCTGCCGAATGCTCACGGACCGTGCGAAGTTCTGCGCTTCCAGTCGTTCGGTCACCGCTCGGCGCCCCTTGCGACGAGGAAGTCTGAGCGCCGGGAAAACACCCAAGTAGTAGATGACCGCAGCGAGAAGCAGTTCTGCTCTGACCGAGAAGAAATGCAGGAGCAAGAGCCCGAAGGGCACCGCCACCATCCCCGCCAGCGCGCTTACCTTTGCAATCGAGGAATTCGCCTTGACAAGGGGTCGATCCTCCGGGGCCAACTCGGGAAGCATTGCTCCTTTCACCACGAGCGAGGAACGTGAAAGTACGAGGACAGCGAACGCGATCGGGAAGAGATAGAGGCTTTCCGTGCGAGTGGCGAGAAGCCAGGCGAGAGATCCGCGCCCGAGTGCCGAGATGACCATTGCAAACCTCAGCCCACCGCGATGCCTGTCGAGAAAGCGCGAGAGGAACGGCGCTACGACGGCGAAGGGAGCGACGGTGAGAACGAGATAAATGGCAACTCGGCCGCGAGCGGTTGCCTCGGGCACAGAGAAGAACAGCGAACCGGCCAGAGCTATGGCCAAGAGAGCGTCTCCCGCCGCGCCCGTTGCCTGAAACAGGAGGAACCTGCCGAACTCTGGTGTCGCCGCCTCCCTGCGCGCATTGCGAACGGCTCGACGGGCCGCAATGCGCAGCAGCGGTTCTTCCTCGCGCGGCTTGTAACGATCTGCCATGAATCGCAAGCGTAGAACCAGCGTCCAGCATGCCACTAACGGATTTGACAATCGTTTTCAATAAGACTTAGCCTGGGGCGATGAAACACTTGGTCTTCGCCCTGTCCGCCCTCGCCCTGCTCGGGGCCGGATGCGGAATCGCGGGTGAAGACGCGGCGGGCTCGGGGGGGCCTGAAGTGATTGCGGCTTTCTATCCCCTGGAGTTCGTGGCCTCCGAAATAGTCGGAGACTCCGCCACGGTAACGAACCTGTCGCCTCCCGGCATCGAGCCGCACGATCTCGAACTCGCCCCCGGGCAGGTCCGCTCCCTGGCCGAAGCCGATCTCATCCTCTACCTCGGTGAGGGGTTTCAACCGGCCGTCGAGGACGTCATCGGCGAACTCTCTGGCACAGCGTTGATCGACGGGCTCGAAACCCAGGACGGGCTGCTCCAGGGCAGCGATCAGGACGAGGACGAAGTCGAAGAGGAACACGAGGAGGGCGCAAGCGATCCACATATCTGGCTCGACCCGACCCGCGTAGCGTCGTTGGGTAACTCGGTAGCCGACGAGATGGCGAGAATTGATCCCGACAATGCAGACCACTACAAAGACAACGCCTCAGATCTTGTAAACGCCCTAGACGAACTGGACGAGGAGTACTCGTCCGCTCTCGAGAACTGCGAACGGAACGAGCTCGTCGTGAGCCACGAGGCGTTCGGCTACCTCACGGACCGTTACGGGCTCGAACAAGTCGGCGTGTCGGGAATCGACCCGGAGTCTGAGCCCTCGCCCGCACGCGTAGCAGAGGTCGCCGAGTTTGCGAGGGACCACGGAGTAACCACGATCTTCTTCGAGGAGCAGGTCGCGCCAGACATCGCCCAGGTGATCGCCGACGAGATCGGTGCGGAGGTAGAGGTTCTGGACCCACTGGAATTCGAGCCGGAAGGTGGCTCCGACTACTTTGACGTCATGCGCAACAACCTGGATTCGATTTCCACAGCGCTTGGGTGCAACTAGGCGATGACACCCGACTTTCACCTTTCTGGCGCAACGATCTCTTTCGGCGCAACGGAGGCGTTGCGTAACGTCCACTTTCATCTGAATCCCGGCGAGTTCGTGGTCCTTCTCGGGGCAAACGGCTCGGGTAAGACGACGATGGTCAAGGCGCTGCTGGGTCTAATCCCACTTCGGAAGGGCCGTCTGGACGTCTTCGGAACACCACTGCCGAAATTTAAGGACTGGGGTCGCATCGGTTACGTCCCACAGCGAGCGACCGCAGCCTCCGGCGTCCCGGCGAGCGCCTTCGAGGTCGTCCTGGCGGGCCGTCTGGCCAGATCGCGGAAGTGGGGACCCCACTCCAAGGACGACGCCCGGGCGGTGAAAAACGCTCTCGAGCTCGTGGATATGGCCGACAAGGACAAGGAACCCGTGGCCACCCTCTCGGGAGGCCAGCAACAGCGCGTGCTTATCGCGCGTGCCCTTGCCGGTGAGCCAGATGTTCTGGTGCTCGACGAACCGGTCTCCGGGATCGACCTCGAGCATCAAGAGAGCTTTGCCGCGACGCTCGGGGAATTGAACCGGCAGGGCCGAAGCGTTCTGCTCGTCGCGCACGCTCTCGGGGTGATCGAGCCACTGGTGTCGCGCGCCGTTGTGCTCACACAGGGCGAGGTGACCTACGACGGAAAACCGTTGCACGAGTTGCACGACAGTCACGTGCACCATCATCCGCACTCGGTCGAGGATCCTCTTCCCTTCTCGAACCCAGCCGGAGGATCGCACTGATGGAGATCCTCGCCAACATCTGGAACGGGTTCTGGGACACGTGCCCGTTCGAGTTCTGCCAATGGGCTTTTATGCAGAAGGCGCTCGTGGCCGCGGCGCTGGTTGGGGTGACCGCCCCTGCAATAGGCATTTTTCTCGTGCAGCGGCGCCTGTCGTTGATGGGAGATGGGATCGGCCATGTCGCGTTCACTGGAGTTGCCGCAGGCTTTCTATTGGACACCCTGCCGCTGGTCACCGCGATTGTCGCTGCAATCCTCGGCGCCCTCGCAATTGAACTGATGCGGGAACGGGGCCGAACCGAGGGAGACGTTGCGCTTGCGGTCGTGTTCTACGGCGGCATCGCCGCCGGCGCCCTGCTCATGGGCCTGTCGGGAACCTCGAACACCAACATCCTGACTTATCTGTTCGGGGCGCTACTTTCGGTCAACAGGGCCGACATCCTGGCCGCGTTGGGCATCTCCGTCGTCGTCCTCGGAATTGCCATGCTGTTGCGACGAGTTCTCTTCGCCGTGTCTTACGACGAGGAGGTCGCTCGTGCTTCGGGAATTTCCGTGCGCACGCTCAACCTTCTGGTGGCGGTGGCCGCCGCGATCACCGTCGGTGTAACCATGCGAGTCGTCGGGATTCTTCTGGTTTCCGGGATGCTCGTGCTTCCCGTGGCGGCCGTGCAGCAACTGACGCGCAGCTTCAACTCGACGTTCGTCGGGAGCCTCGCGGTAGGACTGGTAGTCAGTGTCGCGGGAGTCGTGACCTCCTACTACGTGGACGCCCCGCCCGGTGCAACGATCGTGATGGCGGCGATCGTCGCCTTCGTCCTCGCAAGCGTCTTCGCGCGTGCCCGAGCGGTGGTGTGATGAGGGATATGGACAAGGAATCGATGGTGCCCCAGCGGTCGACCAGGCAACGAGCGGCCATCAAAGAGGCACTTGGCGCCGCCGAAGGATTTCGGACCGCCCAGGAGCTTCATGACGAGCTCAAGGCCGAGGGCCAACGTGTCGGCCTTACAACCGTTTACAGGAACCTTCAGGCTCTCGCGACCGCCGGCGAGGTCGACGTTCTCCGCACGTCCGAAGGCGAAGCAATCTACCGGCAGTGTGGCACCGGCGAGCACCATCATCATCTGGTCTGCACTCGGTGCGGCAATTCCGTCGAGGTTGCGAGCGACGAGATCGAGGCGTGGGCCGCGCGGGTAGCGAAGCATCACGGCTTCACTCCCGTCGATCACACGGCTGAGGTTTTTGGAATCTGCTCGGGGTGCTCCAAGTAGGGCCCGGGCCAACCACCCGGGAGGGCTAGGCGTCGTCGCGGAACATCCGCTCCGCACGGGGGCGCCTGTACCCCAGCTCATCGGGGGTGGGGTCTGATTCCGTAGCACCACCCGGGGGTTCGTCCCCGACCCCTTGATGGCCTCGTCCGGGGACCTTGACTTCGTCCCGACTCACGACCATTGCCGCGAGGCCGGTGGTGATCGGTACCGAGGCCACAAGCCCGATGCTTCCGACCAGAGTGCGGACAACCTCCTGGGCGACGACCTCGCTCGTCAGCGTTTGCGTGAGTGGAGTGTCGGCGAGGGTGAACAAAATGAGCAGCGGCAGAGACGCCCCCGCATAGGCGAGCACCAACGTATTGACCGTCGACGCGATGTGGTCTCGTCCGATTCGTAGCGCGCTCGAGTAGAGCTGCCGTGTCGAGTAGCGCGGGTTCGCATAGTGAAGCTCCCATACGGCCGAAGCCTGGGTAACAGTGACGTCGTCGAGCACACCTAGAGTGCCGATGATCACGCCCGCAAAGATCAGACCCTGCAGATTGACCTGCGCAGCCGATACCTGGAGAAACACGGCCTCCTCCGAGCCGAACCCCGTGAAACTCACTGCGTCCAGGAAGTACGCAGCGAGAAGGCACGTCAGTAGCAGGCTCGCCAGAGTGCCAAGGACCGCGGTCGTTGTTCGCACGTTGATCCCGTGTGCCATGTAGAGGGCGGCGAACATGATCGCTGCGGATCCCACTGCTGCAACGGCGATCGGGCTCTTGCCCTCGAGAATCGCCGGCAGGACGAACGCGAGCAAGACAAAGAGCGAGATACCAAGTCCGACGAGCGCAGCGAGGCCGCGCCACCGACTGAGCGCGACCACTACGACGGCGAAAAGTAGCCCCAATGCAAGCAACGGGAAGCCGCGCTGATAGTCGATGAAGAAATACCGATCCTCGTTCGGATCGTTGAGAGAACGACCGACGAATATCTTGTCGCCAACGGTAATTCGCCTAGCCTGACTCGTCTCTATCGTTTCGAACGAAACATCCGTTCCGGCCCGGTCACCTTCATCGATGCGCGCCGTTACATTGGCGCAGCGCGAGGCCTCCTGACCGGGGATCGCCTCACACTCCGACTCCTCCACGTTCGTGACAGTGGCCCCGGCCCTCTCGGGACTGCCGAAGTCTCCCTCGATCCGGCCTGGAGGTTCGCCCGGCCACAGAACCGCGAGCCCGATCAGCGTAAGGATAATGAAGGGGACGACCGCGATGGTCAGTGCTCGCCGAATCTCCGGAGACGCCCGAAACTCCCCCTCCTGATTGGCGTGAGAGTGACCATGTCCCACGACAGGTCAGGGGCGCCCGGGTTCGGTCGAAGGATCGGCGTCGATGGACGGAGGTTGAGACGGCTGAACCGTCCGCTCGTGCATCGAGTCGGGGAACACGTCTTTGCCGAACGCGGCCTCGAACGCTTTGAGCATCTCGATTGGGATCGGGACCACCAGGGTCGAGTTCTGTTCTGAGGCGACGTCCGTGATCGTCTGGAGATAACGCAACTGGTAGGCGATCGGGTGGCGGGCGATGACCTGAGCGGCCTGGGCCAGGCGCTCCGAAGCTTGAAACTCACCCTCGGCGTTGATGATCTTCGCCCGGCGCTCACGCTCCGCCTCCGCTCCCTTCGCCATGGCACGCTGCATCTCGACCGGAAGGTCGACGTCCTTGATCTCGACGAGATTGACCTTGATACCCCACGGATCCGTCAGGTCATCGATGATTCGCTGCAGATCCTGGTTGAGCCTGTCGCGCTCGCTCAGGATGTCGTCGAGGTCGACCTTGGAAAGCACCGCGCGCAGAGTCGTTTGCGCAATCTGAGATGTAGCGAACAGATAGTTCTGGATCTCTACGATGGCTTGGACCGGTTGGAACACCTGGAAGTAGACGACCGCATTTACTCGAATCGTGACGTTGTCGCGCGTGATGACGTCCTGTGGCGGCACGTCGAGAGTGACTATCTGAAGATTGACCTTGACCATCCGGTCGACGATGGGGATGAGGAAGAACAGCCCGGGCCCCTTGGCCCCCTCAAGCACTCGTCCGAGCCGGAAGATCACGCCACGCTCGTACTCCTGGACGATGCGAATCGACGCCGACAGCACGATCAACAGAAATACGATCACCGCACCAGCGATGATTAGGCCCACGTTCTAGTCGCCTCCCTTGAACATCCCTCGACAACGGAGCGAAGCTCTTTCGCTAGCCTCCCATGACTCTGGATGGTCCGCCTATTGCGCGCTGTGTTCGCCGTTCGCAGGAACGCCCTCGTGCAGAGGTTCCACCAAGAGGATTAGACCCTCAGTGGCCTTTATCTCAACCTTCGAGCCGGCCGCGATGCCCGTCTCCATGGTGCGGGCGCGCCACAGAGTTCCCTTCGTCATTACGGTGCCCTCGGGCGCGATGTCGGTCTTGGCCACCCCGACGGTGCCCACGAGCGCGTCCTCGCCGGTGATCGGGCGACGAAGCCGCACCCTCAGCGCAGCGGTCATCACCGATACGAAGAAGACCAGGGTAACGACGACCGCGGTAACGATCGCCCACGGTGACAGCGCCAGCGCATCTGGTGCTCCGGAAAACAGCATGAGGCCGCCCGCAACCAGAGCCGCGACTCCCCCAGCAGTCCAGATTCCGAGGCCGGCAACCTGGAGGTCGACGATGAAGAAGACGACCGCCAGGATCATGAGCAGGACCCCCGCCCAGTTCGTGGGGAGAACGCTCAACGCGTAGAAGCCAAGTAACAGGCAAACGGCTCCGAGGATGCCGGCGAGGCCGATTCCCGGGTTGTAGAGCTCGAAGATGATTCCGAAAGTCCCGAACAGAATGAGCAGGTAGGCGATCTCCGGGTTCGTGACGAGATGCAACAGCTTCTGCAGGATGTTCATCTCCTGGAAGCGAAACCTCACGGTCGCCGTGTCTGTGGCGTCGTCCCAGGTCTCTAGGGTTTTGGTGCTCCCGTCGCCGAGAGTCACGGTCTCGCCGTCGAGCTCCTCCAGGAGTTCGCTGAGCGTGCTCACCTGGCCGTTCACCACACCGCGTTCGACCGCCTCCGTGGACCCGATGGATTCGGCATCCTCGACCGCAGCCCGCGCGAACTCGGGATCCCTGTCGCGCAGAATCGCTAAATCCTCGATGAACGCCGCTGCGTCATTCGTTGCCTTGCGAGCGAGTGTGTCTTCGATGTCGCCTCCTCCGAGGTTGACCGGGGTGGCCGCCCCGAGCGCCGTCCCGGCGGACATGTAGGCGAGATTCGCCGCGTAGGTGATGAAGGTGCCGGCCGACGCCGCCCGGGCCCCACGGGGAGCGATCCAGACGATCGTCGGGACGTCGACCTCGAGCATCTCCTGGATCATCTCCCTCATCGAGACGTCCAGCCCGCCTGGGGTGTCGAGTCGGATGACCACCGCGTGGACGTCGTCGGCATCGGACCTCGCCAGACGCCCCTTCAGGTAGTCCGCGTTCGTTGGGTCGATGATTCCCTCGAGTTCGATGACGTCGACGGTCTGGGGCCCACCCTCCTGCGCGCTGAGAGGTGCTGCCGCGAGCATGACGAAACCGGCCGCCATAGCGACAAGCCATACAAGGCTGAGAGCTCGGCGCGCGCTCCGGACGTGGTGCATCTCTTGATTCTCCCGCAGAGCGGGCTGAAGTGTGCTGCTGTGGACTAGCTCGGGTCGTAGTCCCGGATCGCCCGCTCGAGGATGTCGCCGCCCTCCTCGGCCTCGTCCTCGGTCAGGCTCATCGGAGGGGCGATGCGCAGCACGTTTCCGTAGAGGCCCCCCTTGCCGACGAGCAGCCCATTCCGCCTCGTCTCCTCGAGCATCCAGGCGGCCGCCTCCGGGCTTGGCTCGAGACCTCCAGGCCTCACGAGCTCGACTCCCAGCATGAGCCCCTTCCCGCGTGCCTCGGCCACATGGGCGCAGTCATCGGCCGTCGCGCGAAGCCGGCTCATGAGGCGCTCGCCCCTCTTCAGGCAGTTGGCCTGGAGATCGTTGTCGAGCAGGTAGTCGAGGTTGGCGAGCGCTCCCGCGGTAGACAGTGGATTCCCGCCAAAGGTC